>WNEP01008302.1_pt1 | contig 10704 bp, 8 predicted proteins | sample 5399961 | NCBI WGS metagenome assembly WNEP01 (sample SAMN13153329, study PRJNA577476) | soil metagenome | isolation source: 20 cm grassland meadow soil pre-rain plot 5 | place: USA:California | collected 2015-09-08 | reverse complement strand
CCCAATCATGCGATAGTGGTTTGCGCCTGAAGCGAAAACTAGAGGCCCGCTACCCGTGCCTGGAACTGAGATTTTGGCGAGCACATTCTGCGTGGTACTGCAATTCAGAGCAGGCCGGCCGGGAAGCGAAGAAACACCAGCGTAGCAGGGAGTAAGCCGCGTGCCCTCCGGCGGCAGGCTGGAATCCGGCGCGCTAGTACGAATGATTATCCAGTGGCTCTCGTCACACGGCTTCGCCGGCAAAGTGAAGAACCCGCTAAAGGTCGCACCTGATTGCAGCAAAATCGTGTCACCACAATTGGCAGCATTCAGCGCGTTCTGCAAGTTACCTCCGGCGTTGACGGTCATAATGTTGCCGGGGGCTGGCGTGTCCGTTATAGCGGTTTGAACGTAAACTCTGGGCAACTCTGCTGGCCCATCGAATCCCGTCGATTGGGGCGGTACAACAGGGCTGCTCACAGTTATCGTTACCGTCGTTGCAGCAGCTTTGGTTGGATCTGCAACGCTCCTCGCAATGACCGTAGCTGTGCTGGCGACACTTACATCGGGGGCAGAGAAAACTCCGCTGGTCGAAATCGCGCCCGCAGTTGTGCTCCATGTCACCGCGGTATCGCTCGTGTTGCTGACGGTCGCGTTGAACTGTTTCGCAGTGCCGGAAGAGACAGTCGGGCTGAGCGGTGAGATCTGAACGCTCACGGCAGGAGCAACCGGTGCAGCTGCAACCGAAAGCATGAATCGTTTCTCATCGCTTAGGCCGGCAGCGTCGACCACTTGAACCGTGAACTTGTAGGTCCCTGCGGTCACTGGGATGCCGGAAATTGTACCTGCGCTGGGGTTCAAGGATAGGCCGATTGGAAGTGATCCCGAAACCACGGAAAACTGGTACGGCGTCGTGCCTCCACTCACGGAAACAACAGCGTTATATGCGTTTCCAACTGTTGCTGGAGGCAGACTGACGGAAACCCTGATGTGGCCGCCCCAGCCGTGGTTCGCAAACTCAAAGCTGCTCAACTTACTGCTTGCGCCCGCCGCCGAAAGATTGGCACTCTGAGCCGGAAGGCCACAGGAGGTGGTAATAGCTGTGTAAGCTGAGAATAGAAGAAGGCCGCTGGCAATTTTTAACCACTTCCCCAATCTTGAAGCGGCTGGCGTTGACCAGACGGGGCGTGCGAAAACGAAAGCCATTGCACTGTTCCTCGAATCGGAAATTGAGGGGACCAAGAGGTTCGAGTCCTTGGTGCAATCTATGTGGGACTGTACGGAAGAGACAGATAACCGGAGGGAGTGTCCTTGTGAGGGAACTGAAGTACACAGCACTTCTGGGACAGATTGAATGTGCAGTAGGAAGCGAGTAAGGGTTACTGATTTCGGCCGAGCAAGACCGAACGCACACGATCATAGCTGGAATTGCCGAAGATGCTTTTTGCGGTCGCGCGAATCAGATCTTGTGCCTGCAACTTCCAGAGGCCGTGACCCTGGCAGAGCTGCTGAAATGTACGAAGATCCGTTGCGCGCATAACTGACACGCGCCCTAGGCAAAATGGATCACTGCCAGACGAATTTGCGGCCGAGCGGCTGGTTGCAACGGACCGATATCCAGCTTGCCGTGCGAACCGTGCCACTCGTTTATCCCACCGTCCACCGGGGCAGGAGAAGTGTTCGATGGAGCGACCGGTCATTTGCTCCAATTCATTTTTGGAATTTGCAATTTCAGCTTGAAGAGCGTCATCAGAGAGATCGCTAAGGTAAGCATGAGTCATGGAGTGCGATCCGATCTCGAAGCCCAGATCGCCCAATTGCCGCACCTGGCTGCACGACATGTAGCCAGGCGTTCCAAGAAAACCGACGGTCACATAGAACGTCGCGTTGAAATTTGCTTGTTTAAGAGCTGGCGCAGCGCTGAGGAAATCTGTCTCGCAGCCGTCGTCGAACGTTATGGCGACACCGCGTTTATTCGACGACGAGAGTGCCTCACTCACGCTCATGCCGAGCCAGGATTTGGTTTTATCCCGGTTCGTTTTGGCAGAGTGGACGGCCGGGGAGCTCGAGTTCGTGGTACATCAGATACACCGTCGAATCTACCTCTTTATTCACAGATTCACCGGTCCGTCGCCGTCCCCGCGATTCAGGAAGACTTGGTTCTGATTGTTCTGAAATGGTGAGAGCAGTTCGGCCAGCGGCTTGGAAGCACCAAAAATGAAATTCGATCGCGTTTCCAGAAAGCCACTGGACTTCAATGCGCCGCCCCAGGCGTGATGAGATTGGTTGGAAATGATCAGATCAACTCCGCGCTGTTCCAAAAACTGCGTAGCGGCCTGCATGACTGCAAGCGCATTTTCCGGCAGCGCCAGGCAATCGACAATTGATCCAAGCCGCATGTTGCCGAAGTATTTGTTGTCCCGCATTTGAGTGTCCAGCAGCACAGCCCAGCCAATGAACCTTGACGCGTGGCTGACCTTGATACAGAGAAAATTCTTGCTCCGAGGATAGAGTGCGTTAAGGGTTGCGCAAGCGCGATCGGCTATTAATTTGTAGTGCTCTCGGGATTGTTCCCAAAGGTCATCGTCGCGTTCAGTGAAGCCTCCGACTTGCTCGACGAATAATCCGTGCTCCGGGCTGCCGGTGCGAAGACTATTAATTAATTTAATTCCCGCCGATCCCACGCCAGTAACTGCAGCCAGGGCGGCGAGCAGGCGCCGGCTCTTAGTTTCACGCAGAGGTGCGGCCTCGCGTAGGAATTTTGCTGGGTGGTTCACGCGGAAGTAAAACGGCACAGCGCAGAGACTCCATCCCATGGCTTTAAGCATCTGCGGAAGAGGGCGATCGAAGCCACCCATGCCGAGGGCAAACAACATCGGCTGCAACTTGAGTGCGCTTCGTAACATATGCACGCCCACGCCGGCATAAGCCTTGTTTACGATGCCTTCGGAAATAGGCAGATGATAATAGACCACCGGCTGCGGCTTCCCGTGGAAGAAGAAATCCTGATATTTCAAGATGAACCCGCCGCGCACGCAATCTCCGTCCACGGCAAGATAGTATTCCTGGTGAATACGGCGGCCTTCGAGCTTTGGCAGCCAGTGCGGAATATTGTTTTCCGGAAAATGGAATTCTGGAGCAACGCCGCCCGCCACAAGGCGTTGGTTGAAACCTTTTACTGCCGGAATCAGGTCTGCGCTGTAGGGCTGGATGGCAATCGCCATGTTGAAGATTAGCCGTGGTGGTTGAGCTTTTGCTCCAGAATGCTGATGATCCGCTCGACATTATTCATCTCATCGATCTCTTCCGGCTCAAGCTGCACTCCGAACTCCTGCTCGAAGGCGAGAATCAGATTCAAGTGATGAACGGAGTCCCAGGTTTCAATATTCTCCGAGGACGATTGTGGCGTGATCTGGTTCGGGCGGACCTCCAGAATATCGGCAGCGATGCCGCGAACTCTTTCGAAGAACGGCGCGCTCACCCCTTGTCTCCATTCACGATATGCAGCCGAACCCACTCCGGGCAGGCAACCTGACTCTGTTCTAAGTTGAGTCCCCACAACGTGCCATGGCCATTCTGCTCCAGCACCTGGAAGCCGTGGCTGGAATAAAAATCCCGCGCTGGAGCATTCTTCTTGGTCGGCAAGAACCATCCCTGTAGCTGATGCGCACCCTGTTTGCGGGCGTGTTCGGCGAGAAAGGACAGGAAAGCGGTCTCCACAGTCCGCCCGATAACCCGGCAGCTCATGAGCAGAGTATCGACTTCGCAAGTCTTCTCCTGCTTACGCGTGATCGCCACGCCCACCAGGCCATTGTCGCCGAAGCGGTCGCGAACCCGTAATGAAAAGCAATTCCAATCTGGCGATGAGGCCAGTTCCAAAATCTGTTGCTCTGTGTAACGGTGCGTAGTGAGATTGAACTGGTTGGTCTTATTGGTGAGCTGCGCAATGCGGGGAAGAGTAGATTTGTCCAGGGGAGCGATTTCTACTTCCTGCTGCAACGAACGGTAAAAATCCTCGCGTGAGCTGACGGTCTGCTCCAAACGTCCACGCTCGCGCTCTTTCTGGTAATACTCGCTGCGCTGACGATCTTCAGCTAAGAGCGACAATCGTTCGAAGCGTGGACACTCGCGAATTGCGCGGGCAAATTCTATCGGATCATGGGGCAGTTCGATCACAAGCACTTCCGGAACCTGGGTACGAATCTGCTGGCGCTCGATTGGATTGTCATCCACGAATGCCAGCGATTCGATACCGACGTTCAGTTCGGCAGCAATCTCGCGCAGATTCTGCGACTTGTCACCCCAGTTGATGCGCATCGTCGCGAAGTGCTCCGGCTTGAGCAGCATGCCGGGATGGTTCTGCAACGCTTCCATGGCATCGTCAGCATTGTTCTTGCTGCAGATTGCGAGCAGAATGCCTCGATGATGGAGATCGAGCAGCGCGCGCTGAAGGTCCTGATATGCGCCACCAGGATGCTCGCTGCCGAGTTGAATTCCGGCAATTCCGTCCTCGCCGATCACTCCTCCCCACAGAGTGTTATCGAGGTCCACAACTACCGCCTTCGCAACTTTACCGGTAAGCGGGTGTAGAAAGCGTAGCCATTCATTAGCAAGATGATTCAAATTGTGCGCCGCAATTGGAAGTCGAACCATCAGCCATTTGCGCTCGTCATGCCAGTGCGCGCGGCCATGGCGCGCGACCAGGCCGTCGTAATCGAGAATGTAAACTCCAGGCTGCTGGGAAGCTAATCCGCGGAGCCCCTCATTGAGTTGGCGGATCGCAGAGGATTGATTTATTTGGAGCTGATTGTCCAGCACGCCCTGACTCACTGCAATTGGCTGCTCAAAATTGTGGATGATCAAATGAGCCTGGCTGTGCTCCCGAAACACGTGTACCCAATTGCGAAATTCCCCTGTGACACGGTCTATGGCTGCCTGAATTTGCTCGGAGGTGAGCGCGGGAAAATCACGCCAGAGGTCAGGCGCAGCATCGCGGGTCTGCACGGCGAGGATCACGACATCTGGAGCAAAATCGTACAGAGCGCTTGCCGAATCAAGAATCTCCTGCGCATGTGCGTTGAACTCGGAGAGCCGAACCGTCAGGTCAATTCCTGCGCTGAAAGCGGCGGCACGCAACAAGGGAACCATAGGTTCGACCGTAAATGAACGCAGGATTGCCAAACGATAGGGGGGCAGATTCAGCGTGGGACGAAGTTGCTCGTATCGCGAACAGAGAAACGACGCGGCCGGGGAGGAATTATCTTTCGCCCAAAGCTCGGCAAGCGACCGCGTTGCGCCCGCAACGTCATCGGCTGCGATCCACCGGTCAATTTCCTGGCGAAGCTCCGAAGTGTTCACTTCATAGCTCCAACGAGCTAACGTTCAAGATACTCGACGAGCAGTTTTTCCGGCGTATAAATCCAGGCAATACGCCGTCCGCCAAACGCTACTGCGGGAAGCGGATTCTTCACCACTAGACATTTTCCGGCGCGGCTCTCGCGTAATTGATCATCCAGAGAGTCCACTTCATAACAGATATGGTGCAGACCGCCACCCCGATTGAGAAATTTGTGCAACGATGACGTTTCGCCAGCCGGTTCCACCAGTTCGACGGCTGGATTACGCTGATCACCGCAATACAGGAACGCGACCCGTGCTTCCTGCGAGGGATCATGAATGATTTCGCCATTCCAATGGGCGCCTAATGACCGAGCAAAACCCGCTGCCAGCTTCTCGATTGATGCGACTGCAAATCCTACATGATGGAAGCTCGCCGGTTTCGCCGCCGCCAGGCTCTGCGATTCGGTTTTTACTTTGACGTCTTCCGCCATGCCTTCACGCTCTCACGGTCTCGATCTGCGGCGAGAGTGCACTTGTCGCCTCGGCCGCCCGAATGGTTTTGTCAAGAACCTCGATGAAACGCTCGGTGATCACAGACCAGTCATATTGGCGTGCCGTGGCGGCAGCGGCGGCTTCAAATCTTCGGAGCAGAACTTCATCCCGCAGCAGCTTCACGATGGCTTCCGCAAAGCCCGCCGGATCGTCCTCTAGCAGGATGTCGCGGCCATGCTGCACATCCAGTCCTTCCGCTCCTACGGTTGTTGAAACCGTCGCCTTGCCCATCGCCATAGCTTCATAAATCTTAATTCTGGTGCCTCCGCCAATGCGCAGAGGAACGACAAAGACCGCAGCCGCGCGCAAGTGGTCGACAATCGAAGGCACCGTACCGGTTACCTCCACAGACTCAGATGCCAGCCTCTTCACTCGCGGATGAGGATCGCGCCCAACGATACGGAATCGCGCTTCGGGAACCTGGGCCAGCACGCGTGGCCAAATGTCTTTGCAGAAATATTCCACGCCGTCGATGTTCGCTTCCCAGTCCATTGATCCCGTGAAAATCACAAGAGGGCCGCTAGGCCGCTGATTGGTGTGGTATTGATATTTCCCCAGATCGACGCCGGTAGGAACCACGCTGATGTGCGATAGATCGCACATCCAACTCATGGACTGGCGGTCCTGCTCGGAGACAGCGATCAGGTGATGAAACCGGCGTACCTGTGCGCTTCCACAACACGGTTTCCACATTGTGCTGGAAGAGCACAGTAGGAGTGGCGAGCTGGCGCGGGAAGTTCAGTGCGCTGGAGAGAAAATCGCACACAGCTACATCAAAACGGCGCTGCGAAAGCCACTCTCGGAGCAAGCGCTGCACCTCCGGCGCAGTGAACTTGCTTACTGCATACGGCGCACGCCAGGGCAGGCGTCGCACGTAATCGAGGTGGCGCTCGATCGCAGTCACATCCGGCGCAGCGGTATAAATCGTGACCGTTCCGGGAAGATGCTTCAAAATCTCCTGCTCGTAAGCTTCGTCACGATGGCCGCCGTAGTAGGAAAGGTAAGTGAGTTCTTGCGTCGTAGAGAGTTGGCGAAGGATGTTGTACGTGCGCAGCTTCCCGCCGGTATCAAGCGGAAGCAACTTGCCGGGTTTTACCCAGAGAATCTTCACTGAAGTCTACCAGCAAATTCCTTTATAGAATGCGTGCTCGTTAAGCCGGCGGGATTTTTCCAAGTTAACTAGATCGATTACGATCTGCTGCGGTTTCAGACTAGCGCGGAGTGCATCACGATCGATCCCGCGTGTCCCGACGATCACCACTTCGGCGTTTTCCAACACTTGCTCGAGGTTAGAGGAGAGCAGCGAGCCAATGTGTGGAATCACGTCTTCGATGTACTGCCGATTTGATCCGATCAGGCGTCCGAGCGAAACATTGTCATCCCAGATCTGAATCTGCCGCCCCTCGCCAAGCAGCCGTTTTACGAGCTGTACTTGCGGGCTCTCCCGCAGATCGTCAGTTGCCGCCTTAAAGCTCAGGCCAAGCATAGCGATTTTCTTCTTGCCAGTGTTGAGAACCATTTCGACTGCGCGCTGCAGATGCAGTTCATTGCTGGGCAAGATCGCTTCGAACAGCGGCAATTTGAGATCGAGTTCTTTGGCGCGATAATTCATGGCGCGAACATCTTTGGGCAGGCACGAACCTCCAAACGCGAAGCCAGGCTTCAGGTAAGCGGGGGAAATATTCAGCCTGTTATCGGCTGTGAAGATCTCGACCACCGCTTCGGCATCCACACCGAGCTCTTTGGCTAGCGTACCTACTTCGTTCGCAAAGGCGACCTTCACTGCGTGCCAGGCGTTGCACACATACTTCACCATCTCAGCGGAGCGAAACGACGTCTCAAAAATTCTCCCTGGCACCCAGTCATACAATTCGCGAAGCATGGAGCTGTGAGCAGCATCCTCCGCGCCGATGATGGTCATCGAGGGTTCAAGAAAATCCGACACCGCCGTACCCTCACGCATGAACTCGGGGTTCACGCATACGCCGAAATCCTTGCCCATCTTTTTCGCGCTGGCTTTCTCAAGGGTGGGGACAACAATTGTTTCTGCCGTTCCCGGAAGGACGGTGCTGCGAAGCACTACCAGGTGAAACGAATTCTTTTTTTGCAGCGCACGGCCGATCTCGCGGCAAACCGGCTCGATATGCCCCAGATCAAGTTTGCCGTTTCTCAGACTGGGTGTTCCCACGCATAAGAATGAGATTTCGGTTTTCAGAACCGCGACTTCGGCGTCGCTGGTAGCATGCAGCCGGCAGGCGCGATTGCACTCTGCGATCAGCTCAGTGACCCGAGGCTCGACGATTGGACTTTGCCCGGCGTCCAGCGTCTCGACCTTAGAGCGGCTGAGGTCGACCCCGAGCACCTGATTGCCTTTGTGCGCAAGGCAAGCGGCTGTTACCGTGCCCACGTATCCCAATCCAAATACGCTGATAGATCTACTCATACGTCATTTCTATCCTGAAGCCTGTCAAGCGGGTTTGTGAGTGTACCGATTTCGCGGGGCAACTCTGCTGCCGAAGCTTGCCGGTTCCTGAGATAATCTCCCCATTAAACATTTAATTTCAGCTACTTGAAAGATTACGAACGAGTCGACGCGACAATCGTAAGGCATGATAGAACAGAGTGCAAAGAATTGCGCATTTCGCGTAAGTGTTTCGCATCGGCAACTGGGAACTGCAAGGTAGTATTCGGCAGGGTTGAAGCATCCAGTGGAAAGTCAATTGCACTTCTGAGTAGTTTGGCGATCAACTGTCATACGTGAGATAACGGATCATCAATGGATGTACTTGCATATGTTCGCGAAAACTTCAGTTTCGAAAGATTAATTGAAGAAGTGGATTCGCTTTATTCGGAATTGTTGGCGCGCCGGGGACGCGCGAATTGACGTATGTCTGGGATTCCCAGGAGCTGGAAACCTCGCTTTAAGCGGTTGGTTGCGATGGAGCGATCCGAACTGAGTGACCGTGTGCGCCAATACGTCAAGGCTCGCGTGGATGCTCTCCGTTACCGGCTGGGGCTTGAGTTTCCCGATGATGTAAACGTCGCTCCAGGGCATCGTCAGCCACGATTCTTCTTCGCGCCTGCAAGCGTGAGTTCACTTTGCTCACTGCTAAAGGAGCGTTTTCCGGAGCAGGCAAGCGAGATTGTCCGCCGGGCGGAGCAAATCTCCCGCCATCGCTTTGATTTGCTTGGTTATGACCACCTTGATTATGGCGCTCAGATTGATTGGCATCTCGACCGGGTCCACATTAAACGGGCGCCTCGAAAGTTCTGGTTCAATATCCACTATCTTGATTTTGAAGAAACCGGCGATAGCAAAATCACTTGGGAGCTGAACCGCCATCAGCACTTTGTGATTCTGGCGAAGGCATACCGGCTTACGGGTGATGGGAAGTTTGCCAGGGAAATATTCAACCAGTGGCAACACTGGCATGCCGAAAACCCCTATCCAGTCGGAATAAACTGGGCCAGCAGCCTGGAAGTGGCGTTCCGAAGTCTGTCGTGGATCTGGACTTATTTTCTTCTCGCAGATTCGCCCGCCATGTTACCTGGCTTCCGTGACGAATGGTTGCGGGCCCTCAGTATCAATGGTCGGCACATCGAGAACTATCTTTCTACCTACTTTTCGCCCAATACTCACCTGCTCGGAGAAGCGGTCGCCCTGTTTTTCATTGGTACCGTCTGTCCCGAAATCGGAGCAGCAGATCGTTGGAAGCAGCGTGGATGGCAGATCATCCAGGAGCAAGCATCGCGCCAAGTGCTGAGCGATGGTTTGCATTTCGAGCAGTCCACTTACTATCACGTCTACGCACTGGATTTATTTCTGCACGCGGCGGTGCTCGCGTCTATTAATGAAGTTCCGATTCCGCCTGAGTTTGATCGAAGGCTGGAGAAAATGCTCGATGCCTTGTGCCTGCTCGGACGGGCGGGGATGCCGCCCCGGCTGGGCGACGACGACGGCGGCAGACTGTTCGATCCGGGGCGCAACCGCGGCGAGCACTTAGTCGATCCCTTAGCGACAGGAGCAGTTCTGTTTGGACGCGGGGACTTCAAGTCCGTTGCTGGTGAGCTGCGCGAGGAAACTCTTTGGCTGCTGGGCGAACAAGGGGCTTCCGAGTTCGGCCGGCTGCCGGCGGAGCCTCCCAAGTCAAACTCAGTTGCCTTGCCGGCTGCCGGTCTGTACCTGATGGCCTTCGGGGATGGCAAGCACCAGTTAATCATCGACGCTGGCCCGCAGGGAGCGGCCACTGCTGGCCACGGCCACGCCGATGCGCTGAGCATTACCGTGAATTCTGGCAGTAGGTCCCTATTCATTGATCCCGGCGCTGACCAGGCTGAGCCCAAAGGGCCATTCGCCTGGACAAAGCTGCCAACGGTCAAAGCCGATGGATGGATAAGCGGAAGCAGCTTCGATCTTTTTGCCGGCAGCCACGATGGCTATTGCCGGTTAGCATCGCCCGTCATTCACCGCCGCTGGGTGTTTTCGCTGAAGTCGGAATTTTGGCTGGTGCGTGACTTGGCAGAAGGCAGAGGGGAGCACCGGCTTGACCTATTCTGGCACTTTAATCCCGAACTTTCGCCGGATGCTGGCAGCCCTGACACTTTTCTAGATGCTGGCGGTCTGGCCGGAATGCGCATCATCGCGTGGGGCGACGGCTGGTCGCGCGAGTTTGCGCGGACTTGGTGGTCTCCCACTTACGGAATCAAAAAGCCTGCACCAGTTCTGCACCTTAGCCGAATGGCAACACTTCCTGCGGAATGTGTGACTCTGGTAATTCCGCTGGTGCGTGGCAATCTGCAACCAGGCGAACTAACCAGATTCGAGCCGCAATC
>WNEP01001803.1_pt1 | contig 10727 bp, 10 predicted proteins | sample 5399961 | NCBI WGS metagenome assembly WNEP01 (sample SAMN13153329, study PRJNA577476) | soil metagenome | isolation source: 20 cm grassland meadow soil pre-rain plot 5 | place: USA:California | collected 2015-09-08 | reverse complement strand
GCCACGGAAGCACGGCAACATCCCGCTCTAGGCCCCAGAGTCGGTGTGTGTGGACCGCTTAATGCGGTCGGCGGCGCTGCAGTACTCATCCACCGTGACGATGAACTCGGCGTGCGACCAGGTCAGCGGCGACACCGACAACGGCGCTCCCGTGTGCGGGTCGAGCTGCTCCGACAGCAGCCCGCCCGGGAGCTGGTGGCCGACCGCCCAGTCGATCATGTCCCGCGCCGGCTTCAAGTCGGCCGCCGATTTCGCCGTCACGATGTACCACTGCGCCAGCCACATCGTGCACATGAACCACGGGTTGCCGGGCGTCTTCTTGGTGTCCGGCTCGACCTTGAAGTAGTAATCGTCCATGTAGCGGGCGATCCCTCCGCAATTCGCTTTGTTGGCGAGCTGCTCAGCGATCGCCTGCATCGTGTTGACGATCCGCTTGTCGTCCGGCGGGTACATCCCGAATCGCCACAGCCCGTAGATCGCGCTGTCGAGCACCGTGTCCACGGTGACCGACTCGTCGTCCTCGATGGTGATCCGGCGGGGAAAGCGGCCGAGCTCTTCGCTGTAGAGGTTCGTGTCGGAGGCTTCACGCATGCGTTCCGCGGCGTCGCGGTAGCGGCCGTATGCGCGAACGTCGCCGAAGAGGTCGGCGAAACCGCGCGCCGCGTCGAGTCCGGCCCACACCGCTCCGACCGTGAATGCGTGCACGCCCCAGCGCTCCTCCCACAGGTCCCAGGATGGGATGGGCAGGCCGTTGCGTTGGTCGACGTAGCTCACCATCCAGTCCGCGGCCGGAACGATGAGATTCGAGTAAAGGTCGACCACGAAGTCGAGATTGCGGTGAATGCGGTAGTGCTGCCATAACGCCCACAGCACCAGGCCCGTCTCATCCTCCTGGATGGGCAGGGTGCGAGCTCCGTGCGAATCGACCCACGGCAGCCATGAGCTTCCGGGGTTGCCGTACGGCGTGTACTTGTGGAGGAAGTAGCCCTCCTCCACCAGCGTCTGCTGGCAGAACTGGAAGAACTCGCGAGTGACATCCTCATGTCCCGCGCGGTCGAGCGCATTGGCCACGAGCGCGCCATCGCGCGGCCACGCATACGCGTACGTGTCCCGGGCAAACTTTGTGATGTCGAAGTCCGTCGACGCGATCACCGCGCCGCGATTGTCGACATGCGTGCGTGCGGTCAGCACGCTGCGCCGGTACAGGTCGGTGACGCCATGGCCAAGCTCTTCGTCGATGTGGCGATGGTCCTTCTCGGACCAGACCTGCCAGTAGGTCCGTGTTCGGTCTCGATACGTTTCCGCTCCCTTGCTGACGATGAGCTCCTGCCCGTAAGTCGTGACGTCGCTCAGCCTCGTGCCCATGCACAGCCAGTGGGTCATGGTCCGGGGTTGGTTCGGGACGGCGGAGCCGAGGTCAAAGCCGACAGTGCAGTCAACCGAGCCCTGCTCGATCGGATTCTGGCCAAGCATGCCGTCCTCGGCATCGACCCACGTCCCCGCGAGCCCGTTGCCTTTCTTGCCGTTCGCCCATGTGCTGATACCGAACGCGGAGTCGCACTGGCCGCCCACAAGGAAGTAGCGATTGGCTTTGTAGGCGATCACGCCGCGATGACGTGGCTCATAGAGCACCGTGTTGCCGATGTCGGAGCCTTCGATGAACCAGTCGTAGTGAAAGAAGACGCGACCGACGGCAAACCCGGTGGGCGAGGTCACGCTGACGTTGCGGATGAACCAGTTGCGCGCCAGGTCGATGTAGTCCTCGAACTTGACCGTGATGCCGAGAGCAGGATGGCCCAGCGTGACGTCGCTCACCAGCGAGTCCTCCGCATAGCCGAGCTTGCGCTCCCACGCGGCGTCGTCGAGCCACGCGAACTTCCCGTCGATGAAGAACCCCGCCCGGCAGACATTGCCCATCGTGTGGTTGGCATCCCCCACGCGCGGGTAGTAGATGTCGCGTACCGAGTACGTGGCATCGAAGCCCACGAGTGTATTTCCGTTGCCGAGGACGAGGCTTCTAGGCAAGTCTTTCGCGCGGAATCGTACGCCGCTAAAATCCAGCCAGCGCCACCACAACAACGGAGCAAACGTCTTGGAATCGAACCCAGATCCATCTCGACCACCAGTCCGCGTGATCACCTCGCGCAAACGCCGCCGCACCGTGGCGGCACGCCTGCGGTCTGGCGTCCTCGAGCTTCTGGTCCCGGCGTCGATGACTCACGCCGAGCGTGACCACTGGGCGGAGGTCATGAGCCGCAGGCTGCAGCGGCGAGCCGAGCGGTCGCGCCCTTCAGACGAGCGGTTGCTCGAGCGAGCGCGGCGGCTGAACCAACGCCATTTCGAGGGTAAGTTGCGGTGGCGGTCGATCGGGTTTTCGGACATGGAGCGGCTGTGGGGCAGCTGTACGTTCACCGATGGGGCGATCCGCATCGCGCGCCGGGCGGCGTCGCTCCCGGATTGGGTGCTTGACTACCTCCTGGTGCACGAGCTCGCGCATCTGGTGCACAGCAACCACGGCTTAGCGTTCCACGAGCTGGAGAACCGATACCCGCTGACCGAACGAGCGAAGGGCTACCTGCTCGCGCTCGACTCTATGGCGTAAGCACGATTTTGGTCGCCTCGCGGGCGTCGAAGAGACGGTAAGCCTCCGCGGCTTCGTTCAGATTCATCCGGTGGCTGATGATCTTTTCGGGGTGCAGCCGGCCCGCGGCGATCAGATCGAGCAGCGGCCGCATGTACGCCTGCACGTTGCACCAGCCGGCGCGAAAGCTCAATGACTTGAGCCACATGCGCATGTAGGGAAACTCGCCCATCACAGCGCTCGGCACCCCAACCATCGAGATGGTGCCGCCTCCCCGCACACACTGGATGGCCGTATCGACCGCGGGCAGAAGTCCTACACATTCGATGCTCGAATCGGCGCCGACGCCGGCGGTTTCGGCTTCGATCGCCTGCACCGGATGGACATGCTTGGTGTTGATCGGGATGCCGCCCAGCTCCTGCGCGATCTCGAGGCGTGAGTCGACCATGTCGATCACGAACGTCCGGGCGGGCCCGAAAAGCTGAGCGCACATGGTCGCCATGAGCCCGACCGGCCCCGCTCCGACCACGGCGATGACGTCGCCCGGCTTGATCTCGGCGCGCTCCGCGCCGAAGAAACCGGTGGCCAGGATGTCGCCGACGAAGATCGCCTGCTCGTCAGCCATGCCGTCGGGAATGCTCTCCATGGTGTGATCCGCGTTCGGCACCACTACGTATTCGGCCTGTCCGCCACCCAGCCCGCCGAAGTATTCGCCGTGACCGAAGGTCGCCTTGTCGACGCACTGGTTGAACCAACCCTTGCGGCACAGCACGCAATGACCGCACGAAGTGAAAAAGCTGGACACCACCCGGTCGCCGGGCTGGAAGCGCTTGACCTCGCTTCCGACGTCCTCGACAACGCCGACGAACTCGTGCCCCAGCACCGCTCCGGGATTCATCGGGGTGTGGCCGTGCAAGATATGGAGGTCGGACCCGCAGACGGAACCGAGCGTGACCTTGACCAGCGCATCGCCAGAGCTTTTGATGCCCGGTTTCGGGACTTCGGTGACTTTCACGTCGCCTTCGGCCTGGAAAGTCAGCGCTCTCATCGCAGTGTGCCGATTCTACGGCCGCCCATAAGCTAGGAAGGTGCGGCTGCATGGAGCGGTGGTCGTCATCACCGGGGCGTCCAGCGGCATCGGCGCGGCGACGGCGCTCGCCTTCGCTCGACGGGGCGCTCGCCTCGAGCTCGGCGCGCGCCGGCTCGAAAAGCTCAATGCCGTCGCCGAAAAATGCCGCAAGGCCGGGTCACCTGACGTCAACGTCAGGCTGCTCGACGTCGGCCAGCGCGCCTCGGCTCGCGCCTTCATCGCCGCGACGTTGCGCGATCACGAGCGGTTGGATGTCCTCGTCAACAACGCCGGCGTCGGCTGGATGGGCAGGGCCCACGAGATGCCCGAGGAAAAGGTTGACGAGCTTATCGCGACGAACCTCAAGGGTGTCATCAACACAACCAATGCGGCGCTGCCGTGGATGCTCGAGCGCCGGCGCGGCGTGATCATCAACGTCGCCTCGGTTGTCGGCTTCCGGCCCTCGCCCTACTCCGCGGTCTATTCGTCGACCAAGCATGCCGTGGTCGGCTTCTCCCACGCGCTGCGCGGTGAGCTCTCAGGCACGGGGGTCAAGGTTTGCGTGGTATATCCCGGCGTGACGGGCGGGACTGAGTTCTTCAAAGCGCCCGATCAGCCGATCGGTTTCCAGTACCCGGCGTGGTGGGTCGCGAACCTCGTCGTCCGCACCGCTCGCTACCCCCGCCGCGACGCGATGGTGTTTCCGCTGCGCCTTGCGGACGTGGCCGAGCCCGTGTTCGGCGGCCTGATGGACCACGCCATCGGTGAGGTGAGGCGGCGGAGCGTGCCCGACTAGCTATTTGACGCCTCCAGCAGCCTCTGGAGCTGCTGCGCATTCTTGACGGAGTAGTTCGAGTAGTTGTTGTTCATCAGGGCGTGGACACGGCTGGCCGAGCGCTCCATCTCCTTGATCCGCGGCACCCACTCAGTCAGCTCGGTGTCGCTGTAGTCGTAGCGGAAGCGGACGTTGGGCGGCACGCCCTTCAAGTCCCACGTGTCGTGATTGCGGCCGTGGAAGCGGACCACCGCCAGTTTGGAGGACGTGACGTCGTGGACCGACGGCATGCTCGTGTGATGGCCCTCTGGCACGTCGACCGCAACGTAGGGGATGTCGCGCGAACGGAGGAACGCCAGGGTCCCGTCGCGATGCCGTGCGTCGAGCCACTCGGGCTTGCGGAACTCGACCGCGATCTGGAGGCCGAACATGCGCTCCTGGACCTGCTCGACGTAAGCGAGCGAGCGCGACGACGGCAAGAACCACGGCGGGAACTGGAAGAACACGGCGCCCAGCTTGCCCGCGGCGCGCAGCGGTTCGACCGCCGCCCGGAACCGCTCCCAGGTCTCGTCCAGCAGCTCGTCGGGCATCTTTTCGAGGTAGACGTTTTTGTCCCGCAGGTTGGAAGGCAGCTGCTCCCGGATGTCCGGAGGCAGCGACATCGGCTGGGTCGGGTGGTTGGTGAACAGGGAGAAGGACTTGACGTCGAAAGTGAAGTGGTCGGGGGTCTGCGTCGCCCAGGCCTCCACGTTCTCAGGCTTAGGGATGCCGTAGTAGCTCGAGTCGACTTCGACGAGCGCGAACTGGGTGGCGTAAAAGCGCAGGCGGTCACCGGAAGTCTTGACGCTCAGCGGGTAGAAAAGCTTCGAATCGATCAGCGACTTGTCGACCCAGCCGGCGATGCCGCAAACCACGGTCAATTCGCTGTCACCGGCCCTATGATCGCCGCGAATCTTGAGCCGCTACATCCGCTACTGGTACACGTACCGCACGGCGGTGGCGCTGCTCATGGCCCTGGTCCTCTCTGGAGTTATGTTCTGGCTCTACACCCAGCAGCTGACATGCGACGCCCACGCGCAAGGGTGCCTGGTCAACCTCTCGGTCCATCCCGAGGATCGTTTCTTCACCCCGTACGATCCCGGCAAGCCGCGGGACGAGATCGTGATCGTCGGCATCGACAACGACACCCTGGCCAGGCTACCCGACGCGGACCGGCACTACCCCCTCTCCCGAAACCTGTACGCAAGCGCGCTGGAGAGGCTGGAGGCGGCAGGTGCAAGGGTGGTCGCGTTCGACATTGGATTTCCTGACCGCAGCGAGAACGATGACCAGTTCGCGTCGAGCCTCGCCAGGGCCAGCGTGCCAGTGGTTCTGGCCTACGCTGCGGGCGACTCGGAGATCAAGGACGGCCGACTCGTCCAGACCGGCGTCGACCAGATCCCGATTCGAGGGTTCAGATGTCTCGACCGCGATGGACCTGTCGATGGCCCCTGCGCGAGGCCGATGCCCAACGTGCTGCTGGCTTCACCTGACCTCATCCTCGACCAGGACGGGGTGGTGCGGCGGATGCCGCTCGCCGTCCAGCCCGTGTGCTTCCAGAGGCACACGTGCAGCTCATCGATGATCGACTCATTCGCGCTGGCGGCCTACCGCGCCGACGTCTATGGCACCGACTTCAAGACCGAACCCGACATCGCGATCGCCAATGGAAAGGCCACTTTCGGCAGCGCGTGGAGCACTCCCGTAGACGAATCCGGCTCAGTCCTGATCAACTTCTCCGGACCACCAGACAACTTCAAGGACTACGGCCGCTACATCAGCTTTGCCGACGTCATCAACGGAACCGCCGACCCGCAGGCGATCCAGGGCAAGATCGTGCTCGTCGGGTACGACGGCCTGGCTGGGGTGAACGACGAGAAGCTCGTTACCACCAGCTTCGGCCTCAACAAGACACTTCCGATGCCAGGGGTCGAGATCCACGCCAATGTCGTGCAGATGCTGCTCAACGCCGTAGACAATCCAAATTCGCCCTCCCGCTTCCTGAAGGCGGAGCCGCCATGGCTGCTCCTGGCCTTGCTCATCGTCCTCACCCTCGCCACCGCGGTCGGCGTTGCGCGCGTGACCGTGCTGTGGGGGTTGATCGGCACCGTGCTCGCGCTCGGACTCTTCACCTTCGGAATGTCGGCGCTCTCGAGCTTCAACAATTGGGTTCCGGATCTCTTCCACCCCTGGCTCGCGATCGCGCTCACCTATTCGGGGGTGACCGCCTATCGCTTCCTTTACGAGGACCGCGAGAAGCGCAAGGTGACGAACCTTTTCGGCCACTACCTCAAGCCGGAGATCGTCGCCGAGCTGGCCGCGACCCGCGGCGGCGTCGACGACATCCTGCGCGGCGGCGAGCGCAGGGACATCACGCTGCTCTTCGTCGACATCCGCGGGTTCACGTCGATGTCAGAGTCGATGGCCGCGAGCGACGTGACCGAGGTGGTGCAGATGTACCTCGACCACCTCAGCGGGATCATCTTCACCTGGGACGGCACCGTCGACAAGTACGTCGGCGACGAGATCATGGCCTTCTGGAACGCGCCTCGGACGCAGGAGGACCACGCCCTGCTCGCGATCCGCTGCGCCTACGACTGCATCAACCGCGCGCCTGAGCTGCAGCAGAAGCTGCTGGCCAAGGGACTGCCGCCCATCCGCTGGGGCATCGGCATCAACACCGGCCCGGCGGTGGTCGGCAACATGGGCTCGCGCAGCCGCCTGCAGTACACAGCTCTGGGCGACACCGTCAACACGGCGGCCCGCTTCTGCGCCCACGCGCCCGCTTTCGAGGTCCTGATCGGCCAGCACACCTACGACATGTGCCGCGACTACATCGCCGTCGACCTCGTCCCCGGCGTCCAGCTCAAGGGCAAGTCGGCGCAGACGTTCAGCATCTACCAGGTCACCGCCATACGCCAGACGCCGGACTCGCCCTGGGTGCAGTTCCCAAGCCAGATGGCGAGCCAGGCTCACCAATCGTTCACGTCGGAGTACACGCAGCAAACGGTGCTGGCGGCGGCGGAGACCGGCTCGACGGACCTGCTGGTCGGCAAGGAGGCGGAGGAGCTGCTGGCGCGGCAGCCCCAGTCGCCGAACTAGTGGAGGACGGCCGCCCCCAGTAGCGCCACGCACACGGCCACCGCCACCACGCCCCCCAGGACGCTGACGCAGCCCATCGACCTCTTGGCCACGGGCTTGACCGGCGGCGTCGGGTTGTAGACCACGTGCGGCGGCGACTGGACGGCCGCGCCCGGCTGCGCGATAGCGATCCCGATCGGCGTCGACGGCACCACCCCCGCCTGAGCCGGTTGCGGCACCATTCGCGACAGGTCGGCGCCCGGCTCGAGGCTGCGCTGCCAGCCGGGGCACATCTGGTCGGCCACCCGCGACATCGCCTCGTCGAACTCGTGGCCGGTCTGGAAGCGCTCCTCCGGCCGCTTGGACAGCGACTTGAGGATTACCTGCTCGAGCTCAGCGTTGAGCCCGGGACGGAACACCGACGGCGGCTTGGGCGGAGCCTGCACGTGCTTGGCCATCAATGTGAAGGGGCCATCGGCCTCGGAGGCCGTGAACGGCGGCTGGCCGACAACCAGTTCGTAGAACATGATGCCCGCCGAGTACAGATCGCTGCGGCCGTCGACCTTGCTCGACGCCACCTGCTCCGGCGACATGTACTGCGGCGTGCCGACCGTCGTCCCGGTCTTGGTGGCGGTTCCGCCGATCCCGGTGTCGTCGGTCAGCCGCGCGATGCCGAAGTCCGCGACCTTGACCATGCCCTCGTCCGAGATCAGGACGTTCTCCGGCTTCATGTCCCGGTGGACGATGGAGTGCCGGTGCGCGTAGTCCAGGGCCTGGAGGACCCCGTGCATGACCGCGAAGACCTGCGGCGGGGGGATCTGTGCGCCGGTCATCCAGTCCCGCAGGGAGCGGCCGCGGATGAACTCCATGACGAGGTAGTTGACGTTGCCCTGGAGCTCCATGTCGTGGACCTGGACCAGGTTGGGATGGCTCGTCCGGGCCATGACCTGGGCCTCCTGGAGGAAGCGCTTCAGCGACATCGGGTCGGCCGACTGGATCAGCTCCTTGATCGCCACCTCGCGACCGAGGCCCGGCTGCTCGGCCAGAAAGACCGCGCCCATGCCGCCGCGGCCGAGCTCGCCCTTGACGCGGTACTTGCCGATGTAGCGCTCGCCGGGCACGGCGGGCGGCGTGGTTATCGACGAGATAGACGGAGGCGGAGTGTTAGGCGGGGGGACCGGGATCAGCCGCATAGTGGGCGCGTAGGCCGAATCCGCGGCGGGAGGTTCGGGTTTGCCCTCCTCCGGTGGTGGCGGCCAGTCTGACTGACCGGGGTCTGGCACTCCGGCGAGCCTACCAGAGATCCGTTCCGACCCAATACACGCTGGGCAGGTGGTCTGAGCTATGGCGTTTTGGGGGTTTTACCTCGATAATCTGGCCCGCAACAGCCAGTCCACAGGAGGAGATTCATCTATGGCCCAAATGCCACCATCGACCCCGGGCCAGCCGGCGCCGGCCGCGCCGAGCTCGGCAGGGCCCAACAAGAAGACCTACACGATCCTTGCCTACGTGCTCACCTGGGTCGGCGGCCTCATCTTTCTCTTCGTTGGCAAGGACGACCCTGACGTCAAGTGGAACTCGGCCAACTCGCTCATCATCTTCGGCGGCCTGGCGATCATCAACATCATCCTGGGCTTCATTCCCGGCCTCAACGTGATCACGTTTCCCCTGCTGCTGCTGATCGGCCTCGGCTTCTGGATCTTCTTCCTGGTCAAGTCCCTGCAGGGCAACGGCGAGCGCATCCCGGCGCCCTTGATCGGCGGCTTCCTCAACCAGTACGTCGACCAGCTGGCGAACGCCGTCAAGTAACCCCTGCGTTCACCAAGGCCCCGCTTCAGGGCGGGGCCTTTCTTTTTATTCCTCTTCGCCGGCGCTGATCTGCTTCAGCGCCCTTTCGATCCCGGCGCGAAGCTCATCTCGGTCCTCGCGCAGCTGGGTCGCCTCGGCGCGCGACGAGGCGAGCTGGTAGCGCAGGCGCTCGATCTCGTCCTGCATCTCCTTCACGCGCGAGTCCGAGGGGCCGGCCCCCCCGCTCGCCTGCGCGTCCGCAAGCTCGATCTTCAGCCGCTCGACAGCGACCTTGAGCTCCCGACGTTCGGTCAGGAGCTCCTGGACGAGCGACTCAGACGGCCTGGTCTGCTCTTTCGACATAGCGGCAAAGGCCAGGTTGAAACTCGCGCAGGCGGAGGTGCTCCATCTCGCCGCGAAGGAAGCGGGCCTTCACCTCGAGGCCGCGGATGCCCTTCAGGGTCTCGTACGGAAAGCGGTAGAGCTTGCCCGAGTCGACGAGCAGACAAACCGCGAGCTGCTCACCGTCCTTCTCGAGCACGTGCTTGTAGCACGGCACAGTGCGGCGCGCGATCTCCATCTTGGTGAAGCCGCCGACACGCCCTTTGAGGACGTCGATAGGTCCGCGCATCGCGGCTCAAATGCTAATTGAGGAGGCGCAGCTGCTCCGGCTCCGGGGGCGGTTTGAGGACCACAAGCCGGCGGTCGGCGACGCGGTGGAATGAGCGCAGCCGTGCGACCTCGTCCATGGTCTTCTCCCCGAACGACTGCGGGAGGTACGCGCGATCGCGATACGCCGCTTCGTAGCGGGGAAGCAGCTCCGGCCAGTGGTGCGCGAGCACCGACAGGAAGTGCTCGCGAGTGCCGTCCTTGAGGTGCAGCATCGCCGCCCACAGCCCCGTCGCCCCAGCGGCGCGCGCCGCTTTGACCACCGCCTCCAGCTGCTCGGGCCGGTCCGAGAGGCCGGGCAGGATCGGCGCCATGCCGACTCCGACGTCGATTCCCGCTGCGACCAGCTTCTCCAGCGCGCGCAGGCGCTGGCGTGGATGCGCCGTGCCGGGTTCGGTCTTGCGCCACACATCGTCGTCGAGAGTCGGGATGCTGAACGTGATGTGCAGCTGGGCACGGCGCGCGAGGTCGGTAAGGATGTCGACGTCGCGGACGACCATCGGCCCCCGGGTGATCATGGCTGACGGGTTGGAGAAATCGCGCAGCACCTCCAGGCACTGGCGGGTCAGGCGGAATCGGCCTTCAGCCGGCTGGTAGGGATCGGTCGCGGCGCCGATGACCACGGTCTCCCTACGCCATGAGCGGCGCGCCAGCTCCGCCCGCAGGACCGAGGCGACGTTGACCTTGACCCGGACGCTCCGGCCGTACCCGTCGTCTGACGGCCG
>WNEP01001795.1_pt1 | contig 10740 bp, 6 predicted proteins | sample 5399961 | NCBI WGS metagenome assembly WNEP01 (sample SAMN13153329, study PRJNA577476) | soil metagenome | isolation source: 20 cm grassland meadow soil pre-rain plot 5 | place: USA:California | collected 2015-09-08 | reverse complement strand
ATGCATTCTGGAAGGGGCTCAAAGAGATTGCCAACGGACGCGACATGACTTTGTCCGACTTGGTCGCCGCGATCGACTCGGAGCGGCAACACGGCAACCTGTCGTCGGCCATTCGCCTGTTCGTGCTCGACTTTTATCGCAATCAGCTGTCGGACCACAAAGCCGGACGCGAGGCACCGCGTGACGTGATTGCGGTTCGTGCGGTTTCCAGCGCCTAGAAGCGTGGGCGCGCCACCGCGCTAATTTCCGAACAATAAGTCCAACAGCGAGCGCGGCCGCGCGGGCGCCGGCGGCGGGCTCTGCGCTTGGCTCGGCGGCGGCGCCGCCGCTCCGGACTGCGCCCGCGGCGCGCGCGGCGTCGCAGCCGGATGGACGTCGATCGGCGCCGGCAGCGGTGAAAGCCGTTCGGCCGCCGCCGGCGGGGCCGCAGGTTTCGGCTTGGCAGCGCTCGGCGCCTTTGCCGCAGTCGGATCGCCGCTCGGCGCGGTGGCCGCAGGCTGCACCGGCGGCGCGCGTCCCTCGAGCACGTCCAACTTCTTCGACTGCTGCTCGACTGCGCGCAGCGCGAGCCAACTCGCGAGCGCGGCAACTTCGGTCGTGCGCTTGGGCGTATCGACCGGCCCCCTCAGCACGATGCCAATTTCCGGCCGGGTCTCCGCGGCAGCTGCCGCACCGCCGGCTGCAAACAAGATAAGTCGCGCGTCCAGCGCGCCGTCGATCAGATTGACGCTTCCGTTTGCGGCGAGATCGGCGCGTTGGGCGCGCACCGTCGGATTGCTTACTCGCGCCTGGCCCTCGCTGATGCTGATCGCACCCTCCGCCGAGGTAATGCCGAGGCTGCCGCGCGCGAGCGCCGCATCGACGCGGTCTCGTATCCTGATTGCGTCGATGGGCAAGCCTTGATCCACCGCACGGACGATGTTTTCAAACGCCGCCGGGTCGATCCGAGCCAGGCCCGCGCTTTCCAGGGTGAAACTGCCGCCCCCGGCGAGCGAACCCATGAGCGCAACCGGACTCATCCCCGTTCCCTCGGCGGTGACATCGAGCGTCAGGCGGCCCGACAGCGATCCGTCGCCGGGAAGCAGTTCAGCGGCATTGGCGCCGACCAGGCGCACGCGCGTGCGTGCGCCAATCCCGTCGGCGCGCCGCAGAAGCGTCAGCTCGGCGCTCACGCGCCCCCCGGCAATGCCCCCTTCGATATCCTGCAATGACAGCTGTCCTTGGCCAAATTGAACCGTGCCGCGCACATCACGCGCGGCAAGCTTGGGCGTGAGCGCGACACGCGCCGCTTTGACGGCGACTTGGCCATTAAGGGACGGCAGTGGCTGCTCGAACGGCTCGGCCGGCCAAAGCGCCGATGCATTTGCGCTGGCGCCGCTCGCTGCCGCGCGTTCGCCCTGCGCCGGCATCCCGATCGCCGCGCCAATCGCGACCGGCAGATCGAGCGCGCCCAGCTCGATATCGCCGTCGATCGAGACCGGTTGCTGTTGGAGACCGAGCGCAAGTTGTCCGCGCACGCTTGCACCCGCGACCGTCCCCGTCACCTCGGTGAGGCGCAGCATTCCATCGCGTAAAGCGAGCCCCGCGGTGAGCGAGGCGGGCAACGGCTCGGCAGGGCGGCCCGGCGCCGCCGGTCGAGGCGCGTGGAGGCTTGCGTTCGTGAGCTTGAGATTGAGTTCGGCGGCCGCGTTTGCACGCTCGCCAAGGCGGACCGTGCCTTTGCCTGCGATGTTCGCCGTGCCGGCGGCGAATTGGGCTTCAACAGCGAGATCGCCGTCGAGCGGTCCTTTCGCCGCAAGCGTAAGCCGCGCCGGCCGCTTCTCGGCCGTGAGGAAGCGGTCGAGCCCGGCGAGTTCAATCAGCGCTCCCCCATCATCGCCCTCCAACCGAGCGTTGAGCTCCAACTTGGCGGCCGCGAGCGCGGCGAAGATGCCGCGCGTGACCGTATCACCCATCGCGCTCGCCTCGGCTTGCATGCGCAATGTGCCGGCACGGCCGTCGAGCTTGAGTTTCGCGGCGGTGTTGCCCGCCGCCGCCGGATCCAGACCCAGCGCGGCGCGCAACGTGAGCGGCGTCAGACGCGCCGCCGAGCGGCGCAGCTGCTCGCCCGTCGCCGGAGCGATTTTCTCCACCAGCGCGACGATGCCGTCCAGCGCCCGCGCGTCGACCTCGAGCGTGAGCGCGCCGCGCGGCGAACGCGCTGCGGCATCGATCCGTCCTTTGACCGCCAGCGTCGCTCCGCCGAAGTCGGCGACGGCGAGCCGCGCGATCTCAAAGCCGTTCGCGTCCCCGCGCATCTCCACCTCAGCCTGCTTCGCCTCGACCCCGGCGACGAGCGCGCGCGCAATCTTCAGCGAGAGCGCGCCCTCACGCGGCCAATCGAAGGCGGTATCGCCGAGCACCGCCTTGGCAACGGCCTGGACGCGGTCGAAATCGATTTCAGGTGCGCTCAGCGCGGCCTCGAGTCGCGCCGGCCGGTCATCACGCGCCCAGGTGTAGGCCAGCCGCCCAGCGACCGTCATGCGGTCGACGTCGAGTTTCAATTGGTCGATCGTGATGGCCTCGACGCCCACCGCTACATCGCCGGTGAAGCGCAGCGGACCAGCGGATCCAGATTGCTCGTCGCTGCGTTCGCCCAGCCAAGCAGCGAAGGCGCGCGGATCGCTGGCCTCGAGCTTGGCCGATCCCGCGAACTGCACGCCTGGACCGAGACGCCCGCTCAGCCGCAGCTGGCTCATGCCCGGCGCGCGCAACTCCAAACCCTTGATGTCGATGCCATCGGCATCGACTTTGACCTCGGCAGCGAGGCGCACCAGGGTTGCGCCACCAAGCGTAACGCTCTCGGCATTCAGGTTCAGCGCCGCGGGAATGGGAAGCCGCGACGCCTCAAGCAGGGATTCGGCAAGCGTCTTCACGGCGGCGAGCGGACGCCGGCGCCTGGTCTCGGGCAGCGCCAGCACCCGATCGAGATCGATCTGCGGTGACGACAGCGTGCCGTTGAACTCTGGCTGCCGCCCCAATCGCAGATCGGCGCCGCCCTTGAGTCTGATCGCCCGGTCATCCGGGCCGTATTGGAATTCGATCTGCTCCAAGACGGCCGCGGTGCTGTCTCCCTTGACGCGGCTGCTCACGCGCCACGGCTCGACGATGAGCGAGTCAGCGCCGGCCGGCGCACGGCCGACCGCGCGCGCGAATTGAACGTTGCCGTCGAAACGCGGCATGCCACGCTCGATCCAGATCGAGAGATCGGCTTCGGCGGCGAGCGGCTGGTCGATTGGATCGATCATGAAGCGCAGCTTGGTCCCGGCGTCGTCGCCGATGCGGCTGCTCGCGATGCGATAAGGATAACGTTGCCCGGCAATGACGAAGGAACCATCGCCTTTGACCGGCCCCACGAGCGAACGCAATTCGCCAGTGAAATCGAGTTTCTCGAGCACGAGCCTGCTGTCGCTCGCGGCATCGGCGAGGGTCGCGCGCGTATCCTGGACTTGCAGGCGCGCGATCGACACCGCTTCCAGGTCGAAGCCGAGCTTGGGAAGAGGCCAGGCAAGGCGGCCGGAGGGATCGAGCCCGGCCGAGAACTCGGCCCCCTCGAGCCGGGCATCGGCAATGCGCCATTCACCCCGCGCGAACGCACCCAGTGCGAATTCGATGCGCAGTAGCCGCGCGCGGACCCTGCTTCCCTCGTCCGGCCGGCCGAACTCGACCCCTTGCAGGGTGATGGTAGGGGTCGGCAGGAGCCGAGCATCGATCGCGCCGGTGACGCGGAAGTCGAGTCCGGTCAGCCGGCTGGCTCTCGTCTCGAACTCGCCGCGATAGCTGTTCCAATCGATGAAAAGCGGGCCAACCAGCGCTGTCACCAGCGCCAGAATGATGGCCATCGCGACAGCGAGCAGCGTCGTCTGCACCCGTCTTCACCCCGGGTCTCGACCCTCGCACTGGGCGGTGTGCGCGGGCCTTAACGCCCGATCATCAATGCGTTGACCGCGATTTATGTTTGCCGGCCATGCGCCGGCCGTCCCCATTCCCTGCTCCGCTGCGCCCCCCAGCGGGAGTTGGTAATATCCGGCGCGTTGACGGCAAATCTATGTCCACCGCCAATGGCTTAGGCGAGGCTTTGCGCGCGGCGCCGCCAAATCGGTGCCAGCCCGCGTAGACCAGGCAGGTGGGGGCGGCTCACGTCAGCGCGACGATCTTTCCCGGATTCATGATGTCGTCGGGATCGAGCGCGCGCTTGATCGCCGCCATAGCCGCGAGTGCCGGGCCTCCCAGTTCGCCCGCGAGATATTTCATCTTCCCCTGCCCGATCCCATGCTCGCCGGTACAAGTGCCGTCCATGGCGAGCGCGCGCTCGATGAGCCGCTCGCACAAGGCTTTGACCCGCTTGACTTCCGCCTCGTCGGCCATGTCGACCAGCAAACTGAGGTGGAAATTTCCGTCGCCCACGTGCCCTAGAATCGGTGCGACGAGATCGAGTTCGGCCACGTCGCGTTGTGTTGCGGTGACGCATTCCGCCAGCCGCGAGATCGGGACGCACACATCGGTCGCGAGCGCCTGCGCGCCGGGGCGCAACGCGCGGCCCGCCCAGTAGGCATCGTGACGCGCCTGCCAAAGCCGCGAGCGGTCCTCGGGCTTCGTCGCCCATTCGAAGGGGCCGCCGCCGAGATCGCGCGCGATCTCGCCGAAGCGCTCCGCCTGCTCGGCGACCCCCGCTGGCGAGCCGTGAAACTCGACGAACAGCATCGGCACTTCCGGCAAGGTAAGCTTGGAATAGAGATTGGTCGCTTTCACCTGCAGCTCGTCGAGCAGTTCGATGCGCGCCACCGGCACCCCGAACTGGATCGTCGCAATGGCGGCATTGCATGCCGCCTCGAGCGACGGGAACGGGCACACGCCGGAGGAGATCGCCTCGGGAATGCCGGACAGCTTGAGTGTGAGCTCGGTGATGACGCCGAGCGTGCCTTCGGCGCCGACGATCAGTCGCGTGAGATCGTAGCCGGCCGACGACTTCTTGGCGCGCCGCGCGGTGGTCATCAGCTCGCCGTTTGCCAGCACGACTTTCAGCGCGAGCACGTTGTCCTTCATCGTGCCGTAACGCACGGCATTGGTGCCGGAGCAGCGCGTGGCCGCCATGCCGCCGATGGACGCATCGGCGCCGGGATCGATAGGAAAGAACAGGCCCTGGTCGCGCAGGTGCTCGTTGAGCTCTTTGCGCGTGATCCCCGGCTCGACCACGCAGTCGAGATCCTGCGAGTTCACCGCCAGCACGCGTTTCATGTCGCGAAAATCGATCGACACCCCGCCATAGGGCGCATTGACGTGGCCCTCGAGCGAGGTGCCGGTTCCGAAAGGGATGACCGGCACGCGGCGCTCGGCACAGATGCGCACGATGTCTTGCACGTCGGGGGCCGCCTGCGGGAAGATCACCGCGTCGGGCGGCTCGTTGGCGATCCAAGTTGTGGTGTTGGCGTGCTGCTCCCGCACCGCCTGCGAGGTGACGAGGCGATTGCCGAACTTTGCCGCCAGCGCGGCGATCACGGCGTTGACCGCAGCAGGATCGCGGCGCGCGAGCGGATCGGGCTTTTGTTGCGCCAGTGCCATTGCCAACTCAGGTACCAGCCCCGCGTCATGATGTTACCGCAACGGGGCGGGCAAGGAACGGACATTGAGGGGGCGCGTACGGAGGGCGGTCCCCTCGCCGGCGAAGGGGGGCGAGGGATACCGAGACGCGAAAAGCGCATTCACGCGCGTCCATAGCCCGGCGAAGACGGGCGTAAACGCCCTTACTGACGCGCTATGGCGGCGAGGCAGATGAGGGGCAAGACGCCAGCAGGCTTGGGATTCGCGCTGGCATTGTTAGCCGCATGGGCCTCACTGCGCTCGGGCCACCCTCCCCCGCTTTGCGAGGGCTGAAGGTTTTATGCCACGGCCACCAGGCTCGCGAGCTTGCGCCGGGCGTAGAACATGCGCGTCTTCACCGTGGCCTCGCCGATGCCGACGATGTCGGCGACCTCCTTGACCGACCGACCGTGGTAGTAGACGAGGTCGATCACCTCGCCATGCTCCGGCGAGAGGCTGGCCAAGGAGTCGCGCAGCACTTGGCTGCGGTTCTTCTTCTGCAGCGACGCTTCCGGATCGTCCGCGGGATCTGGGACGGTTGCGGCGATGCGCGCATCCAGTTCCGCATTGCTGCGCGCGCGCCGTGCCGACAGCGCCTTGTAGCGGGCGATCGCGAGCAGCCAGGTGGAAACCGAAGCGCGGCCCTTGAACGACGCGGCCTGACGCCAGACGTCGAGAAACACGTCGCTCAAGAGATCTTCCGCCGCCGTCTCGTCGCGCACGATGCGCAACAGCCAGCGGTACAATGGTATGCGATAGCGTGCAAACAGCGTGCGCATCGCGAGCTGATCTTTGGCAGCGATCCGCCTGATCAACGCTTCATCCGATGCTGCATCGTCGAAGGAACTATCGCGCGGCGCCGCCCGCGCAGACGCTGCGGCGGCAGATTTTGCGTCGGTGAGAGCGATTGTCATGGGTGATCCCCGATCATCACGTCCCGACCTACTAACTCGGGTGCAGCAAAAAAGTTGCAAGGTGTCCGTCGATCAAAGAGCTGTGAAAGTGACGTGTTTCCGCCGCAAGCGTTAAAGCCGGACCTGGGAAGCATGGGGAAGCTCAGTCCGGCCGAGCTTCCGAACGGCGGCGCAGCACGTTGGCGACGAGCGATGTCACGCTGGGCGCCTCGTCATCGCGGAACGGAATCGGACGGCACAGATCCATCACGATGATACCGAGCCGCGCCATGCGATAGGCGGCGTAGAGCGCGTCGGCGGCGCTGGTCGCCAAGCGCTCGGTCAGCGCGCCGCCGAGATGCTGCACGAGAGACGAGCTCGCAATGTCGACGGCACCCAGCCTGCCGGCCTCGATCACGAGCCGCCGCAGGAGATGGACGGTCGTGGCGGCGGTCGGCCGGTGCCCGTACGAGGCCGCAATCGCGCGCACCATGCGAATACCGCAGGCAAGAAAGAAAACCGCGTCGGTCAAGCCGGTGGGACTGATCGCCGTGATGCCGAAGGCGCGCAGCACGGCGGTGCGCACATGCGCCTCGGCACGGCGGTCGAGCGGCTTCATGACCGTGCGCGAAAGAATCTCGATCTGCTGTACCGTCGCGTGATGAAGCTTGGCCTGGCGCTGGAAGGTTTCGATCGCCGCTTCGATCTCGCGTTCGCGCGGGACGACTGCGAGCACGTCGGCGATCGCCTTTCGGCCTTCCATCGGCAACAGGCGACCATCCGCGAGCCGGCGGTGGATCGCCTCGACGTTTCTGAGCCGCAGCAAACTTCCCAATTCCCGGGCGATGACGGCGCCGCCGCCTGCCACGCCGGCAGCCAGCGCGGTTGCCGCGAGCACGCCCAACGCCGCGCTGCGCTCGAATGCGGCGACGATCCAGCCGACGGCGTCGACCGTCAGCCAGCCGATCAAGAGGAGCGCCACGCCCGCCACGCCGAAGGTCATGACACGATCGCGCCGGCGCGGCGCCCCGGGCGCTACCGCGGGGAGCGCAGGCTCGCTGGGCGTAATGGGCTCGGTACGCTCGGTCGGGATGATTTGTGGCGCGAGCGGGCGTGGCGCCGCCGCGGCGTCGGCCGCCTCGACTTCGATCACGCGGGCAGTGAGCGCAGCGCCGTGTTCGCTTTGATCGCTCATCGCAACCGGTCCCCGAGCAGAAATTCGAGCGCCAGGTCGAGGTTGATGTGCGCGATGCCGTCGACCGGCGAGGCGTCGATGGCGGGCGGCTCGAACACCGGCACGTTGAGAAAGGGCGAACCCCATGCATCGGCGCGCGGCGGGCGGATTGGAACGTTGCCGACGAAAAATTTCGATTGCTTGTTGCTGCCGACCGGCCGGCCGACCACGACCTGCACACGCTGCCCCTCGATCTCCTGGCTCTCCTCCGCGGTCGAGATCACTGACGCCAGCGCCGTCACGTCGAGTTGCGCGTTGCTGCTTCTGACCTCGAGCGCGGGAAACGCCGCCATGTTGCGCAACAACGCGGCAAGGTGGTCGCGCTGGACGTCGGGAACATGATCCGCCTTCGTCGCTGCGAATAAGACCTTGTCGATGCGCGGGCCGAGCAACAGCCTGGAAAGAATTCCGCCGGGGCCATAGCGAAAACTCTCCAGAATGGCGTCGAGCGCGAGCCGCGTGTCCTCGAAGGCGTCCCGACCCACCAGCAGCGCGCGCAGCACGTCGACGAGCACGATCTGCCGCGTGTAGTGGCGGAAGTGGTCCTCGTAGAAGCGCGCCACCACCTCCCGCTTATACGCATCGAAGCGTTCGGCCAGCAGCGCGCCGAGCGTGCCGGGCGCAAACGGGTCGACGCCGTCGGCAACGTCGAGCGGCGCAAACCACAAATAGGGCACGTCGCCGAGCGTTCCGCGGCACAGAAAGCGCCCGGGCTGGAGAAAGCTCAGGCCGTGCCGGTCGCGCGCGGCGATGAGATAGCCGCAATAGCGATCATGCAGTTCTTTGGCGACCTCTTCGCGCGCACTCTCCTCGGGCCGGTGCTGCGCGAGCGAGGCGAGAAAATCGCGCGCGATCTCGGCCCGCACGCCTTTGCGCAGCAGGCGCACGGTCGCGCGCGACCACTCGGCATAACTCACCGCCATGAGCGGCAGATCGAGCAGCCACTCGCCGGGATAGTCGACGATCCGGATCGTGAGGCTCGCCGGGTTCCCGGAAATCGCGCTGACGAATCTTCCCAGCGCGCTTGCCGGCGCAAAGCGGACTTCGATGCCGACCTCGCTCATACCCTCGGTCGGCGCCGGCCAGTCCGGGACCGCCATCTTCTCGATATTGTCGCGATAGGGAAAGGACGGCAGTCGGTTGGCGCTGGCGCCCGCGATAGTCGCCGCGATCAGCCGGCGCTCGCCGACCACGCCGAGCAGCGGCATGCGGTTGGGATTGTGCGCGCAGCTCAAAAGGTTGTGGATGAGGCTCGTCACGAGCACGGTCTTGCCGGAGCGGCTCAAGCCCGTCACCGCGAGGGAAACCGTCGCGCTGCCGGCAAGCTCGCCGAGGCTGAGCCGCTCGGAGGCCTGCGCGAAGATCGGCGAGAGCCAGCTCAAATTCAGCATGGACGGCATACCAAACCCGATCGCGCACGTTCTCCGCGTCGTCCCCTTGACAGCGGCGGCCCATGTTCCCGAGCAGCACTGGCTATGGGTTCCCGCTCGCGCGGGAACGACAGCACCAGCGTCGGGCTTTCGCAAGTGGGTGGCGCGATGGACGATGCCGCGCCGCGCATCGTAAGGTCCGCGCATGCTCGAGCGTTGCGATCTTGAACCACTATTCTTCGCCCCCTTCGTTTCCTCGCTGATGCGGGTCGAAGCCGACTGGATCGACTACAACGGTCATCTCAATATGGCCTATTACAACGTGCTGTTCGATCGCGCGGTGGACGAGGCGTTCGAGCTCATCGGCTGCGGTCTCCACTACGTCAAGACGCGCAGACATTCCTGCTACACCGCCGAGGTGCATGTGCGCTATCTGCGCGAGCTGCATGCGGGCGACCCGGTTCGGGTGACCTTTCAGCTGCTCGACTACGATGCCAAGCGCATGCACTATTTCGAGCAGCTGTTCCATTCGAGCGACGGCTGGGTTTCGGCGACCTCCGAGAACATGTCGCTGCACGTCGACATGGTGGCCGGCAAGACCGCGCCGTTTCCGGACGACGTCGCGCGCGGGCTTGCGCGCATGCAGGCTGCGCATGCCAAGCTGCCGCGCCCGGAGGCGGCCGGGCGGCGGATCGCCATGTCGGGCAAGAATTGAGCCGCAAGGCGTAGCTTAAGCCACGTGTCCACGCATACAACGACGGGAGGAACCCCTCCCCATTCGGCACCACCAGTGCCATCTTTAGCTTAAGATTCGCCGCGGCAACGCTGCGCGCCGGCACGAGGCGCCGGAATCAATCACGGAAGAAGAATGGCTGAACCGGACAAAGTGCCGCGCGAGGATCCGCTTGACGCGCCGAGACCGCGGCCGGGCGGGATCGCAGAGCGCGCGCGGGCAGCGTCTCCTGCGCCCTATCTGACCGGTCTCAATCCGGAGCAACGGCTGGCGGTCGAGACCCTGGAAGGGCCGGTGCTGGTGCTCGCCGGCGCCGGCACCGGCAAGACGCGTGTGCTGACCACACGCGTCGCCCACATCCTCGCCACCGGGAGGGCGCGCCCGAGCGAGATTCTTGCGGTCACCTTCACCAACAAGGCCGCGCGCGAAATGAAAGCTCGCGTCGGCGCGATGGTCGGGCAGATCGTCGAGGGCATGCCCTGGCTCGGCACCTTCCATTCGATCGGCGTAAAAATCCTGCGCCGCCACGCCGAACTGGTGGGCTTGAAACCCGACTTCACCATTCTCGACCAGGACGATCAGATCCGCCTCCTCAAGCAGCTCCTGCAAGCGGAGAACATCGACGAGAAACGCTGGCCGGCGCGCGTGCTTGCGGGCCTTCTCGACAGCTGGAAGAACCGCGGGCTTACGCCTGAGCAGGTCCCCTCCGGAGAGGCGGCGAGCTTTGCCAGCGGCCGCGGCAAGAAGCTGTACGCCGCCTACCAGGAGCGGCTCAAGGTGCTCAACGCCGCCGACTTCGGCGACCTCTTGCTCGAATGCATTCGCCTGTTTCGCGAGCAAAGCGAGGTGCTGCGGCAATATCAGTCGCGCTTCCGCTACGTGCTGGTCGAC
>WNEP01001786.1_pt1 | contig 10763 bp, 8 predicted proteins | sample 5399961 | NCBI WGS metagenome assembly WNEP01 (sample SAMN13153329, study PRJNA577476) | soil metagenome | isolation source: 20 cm grassland meadow soil pre-rain plot 5 | place: USA:California | collected 2015-09-08 | reverse complement strand
CCATCGACATCGCTCTCGAGGGGACGGGGCTGGTGGTCTCGGCGGTGAAGCCCGCGCAGCAGGGCTCGCCCATGGTGCTGCGCTGCTACAATGCCACGGGCAGAAAGACGGCGGGTGCGTGGCGGTTCGGAGAAGGAGTGAAGAGCGCCCATCGGGTGCGGGCGGACGAGCGTGAATCCACCGCGCTGGTGCTGGAGGGGCGTGGGAAGACGGTGCGGTTCGTGGCAGAGCCGTACGAGATCGTGACCATTCTCGTGACGTGATGCAAGAACACCATCTCGCAGTCGCCAAGACCGCGCGCTACTACTCGCTGGGCGAGCCCGGACCGGCTACGCGCCAATTGTGGTTCGTGTGCCATGGCTACGGCCAGCTGGCCGGACGGTTCCTGCGCCACTTCGAGCCGTTGGACGATGGCTCACGGGTGATCATCGCGCCGGAGGGGCTGTCGCGATTCTACCTGAGTGAGAGTCCCGCCGAGCGCCGGGTCGGCGCGAGCTGGATGACTCGCGAAGACCGGCTCGTCGAGATCGAGGACTACGTGCGGTATCTCGACGCCGTACACGATCACGTCCGAGGTGGCATGAGGAGCGAGCCCGTGAGCGTTCACGCGATCGGCTTTTCGCAAGGGGCGGCCACGGTCAGCCGCTGGGCGGCGCTGGGGAAGACGCACGTCGATCGGCTGGTGCTGTGGGGCGGTGAGTTCCCACCCGATCTCGATCTCACGCCCGGGATGGTGGCGGAGCGGTTGCGATCCGCCCGATTGACGCTCGTATACGGGCGGGCGGACGAGCTCATCACTCCCAAAGTAGTGCGCCAGATCGGGGAGCGGCTGCGCGCCAGCGGCGTTCCGTACGAGGAGATGCCGTTCGACGGCGGGCATGAGTTGAATGAGACGGTCCTCAAGCAGCTGGCGGTGGCAGACGCGTGATCCGTTGTCCGTTATCCGTCATCACAGAGGACAGATCAGGGATAACGCCGCGCCGGATCGAGCGCGTCCTGCAGCGCGTCTCCTAACAACGTACAAGCGACCACCACCACCACCAGCGCGACCCCTGGCGCCGCCGCGACCCACGGGGCGTTGACCAACGTGTCGCGCCCCGAGGCGATCATGTTGCCCCACGAGGGGGTGGGGGGCTGGACGCCGAGGCCCAGAAACGAGAGGCCGGCCTCGAGCATGATCGCGTTGCCCAGGCCGAGCGCGGCGGCCACGATGACGGGCGTGAGCGCGTTGGGGATGATGTGTCGCCACAGGACGCGTCCGCGGGACATCCCCAGGGCGCTCGCTCCTTCGACGAACGGGCGAGCGGCGAGCGAGCGTACCTCGCCCTGCACCAGCCGCGCGACCGACATCCAGCCGGTCACGCCGAGCACCAGGATGACGAGGGCCGCACTGGGTCGCCACAGGGTGGCGAGCAGCAGCAGCAGGACGACGCGCGGCAGCGCGAGCGCGACATCGGTGAGCGCGAGCAGCAGGGTACGCACGGGTCTCCGCGCGTAGCCCGCGACGGCGCCGACGGCGAGCCCGATCGCGATCGACAGCAGCACGGCGAGCGTGCCCACGCCGAGCGAGATGCGGGCGCCGTAGGCGAGCCGAGTCCACACGTCGCGCCCGAAGCGGTCGGTCCCGAGCGGGTGGACCGTGCCACGCGCGTCGGTGGCGAGCGGGGGCAGGAAGCGCGTGGTGACGATGTCGTGTTGGGTCGCCACGTCCCCACTCGTGACGAACGGGGCGGCGAGCGCGATCGCCACGACGACGCTCAACACCCCCGCCCCCAGGACAGCGCGGCGGTCCCGCAGCAGGCGCGTCACGGCTCCTGGCTCGAATGACGGGTCCGGGGATCGACCCATCCCACCAGCGCATCGGCAAGCAGGTTGCCGACCACCACAAGGATCGCGCTCACCGCGGTCGCCGCCATCACGACGGGGTAGTCGCGCGCCAGCACGGCCTCGACCAGCTTGCGCCCGACGCCGGGCCAGACGAAGACGAACTCCACGAAGACCGCGCCCGAGAATAGGGCTGGAAAGGACAGCCCCAGCAGGATGACGACCGGGACGAGGGCGTTGCGGGCGACGTGATCCCGCGTGACCGCGAGCGGCGATAACCCCTTCGCGTGGGCGGTCTGGACGAACGGCTGGCCGAGCACGTCGAGCATGGCGCCGCGCACGAACCGGGCCGTGCCGCCGATGCCGATGAGCGTGAGCGTGGCGAGCGGCAGCGCGATGTGGCGCACCCGGTCGGCGAGCCAGGCCCAGCCGGAGAGGAATTCGCTGTCGAATCCCGCGCGGCCGAAGGCGGGGAGCGCGTGGGCCCAGTAGGTGAAGACCATCACCAGCATCAGTCCGAGCCAATAGCCGGGAACCGCGTACAGGGTGACGGTGGCGACGGAGAGCGCCGTGTCGAGTCGCGCGCGCGCGGTCGCCTGCACGGCGCCCAAGGCGAGGCCGAGGACGTAGCTCAGCACCAGCGACAGGCCGACCAGCTCGAGTGTCGCCGGCACCGCTTCACCCAGCAGCGTCCGCACCGGCCGGCCCGTGGCGATGCTGGTGCCCCATTCGCCGCGGGCGAACCGGCCCAGCCAGGCCACGTACTGGACGGCGAGCGGCCGGTCGAGATCGAGGGCGTGTCGCTGGGCGGCGACCTGAGCGGGTGTGGCCGCGGGGCCGAGCAGCAGCTCCACGGGATCGCCCGGCGCGAGCCGCAGCAGGAAGAACGTGAGGGTCACGACGCCCGCCACGACGGCGAGCCCGCTCACGGCGCGGCGCGCGAGGGCGGCGAGCATAGGCGGAATCTCGCGCGCACCTCGGGCGGCCGCTAGAATCCGGGCGTGCGGCGACGAACGGCGCGGGTGCTGCTTGCGGGAGTGACGCTGGCGGCGTGCGGGGGGGTGAGCCCCGCGCGCCGCGGGCGCACCGTGATCTATGCCTCGGGCGCTGACCTGCAAAGCATCAACCCGCTCGTCACCGTCCATCCGCTCGCGAAGCAGGTCCAGCGTTACGTGCTGCTCACGACGCTGGTGCGGTACGACTCGACGCTCACGCCACGGCCCTACCTGGCACGTGAATGGACCTGGGCTCCCGACCGACAGACGCTGGTGCTGCGGCTGCAGTCGGGGGTGCGCTGGCACGACGGCGTCACGACGACCGCGCGGGACGTGACCTGGACGCTCAACGCGGCGCGCGATCCCGCGACCGGCTACCCGCGCCTGAACGACCTCGCGGACGTCGTGTTCGTGAACGATCGCGACGACTCGACCGTCGTGATGCGCTTCGGCCGGCCGCAGCGAGGCATCCCCGACGTACTCACCGATCTCGCCATCCTCCCGGGCTATCTGCTCGATTCGGTGCCGCACGCCCAGCTGCGCCGGGCGGCGTGGAATGCTCAGCCCGTGGGCAACGGGCCGTTCCGCTTCGTCGCGCACGAAGCGAACCGGCGCTGGGCGTTCGCCGCGAATCCCGACTTCCCGCAGGCGCTGGGCGGCCCGCCCCAGCTCGAGCGATTCATCGTGGTCGTCGTGGACGAGCCCACCACCAAACTGGCCGCCCTCACCGCCGGGGAGCTCGACTTCGCGGGCATCCAGCCGGCGCACGCGGGCTTCGTGCGCCGGCGTCCCGACCTCGTCGTGCTCGACTACCCGCTGATCTTCCCGCACGGTATCGTGTTCAACACGCGCCGGCCGCCCTTCGACGACGTGCGCGTCCGGCGCGCCGTGGGGCTCGCGCTCGACCGCCAGGAGATCGTGGACGGCTACCTCTACGGGTTCGGCACGGTCGCCGACGGCCCGGTGTCGCCTGACGTGCCCGGCTACGTGCCCGGGCACGCGATCCCGACGAACCCCGACTCAGCGCGTCGCCTGCTGGCCGGCAGAACGATCGCGTTCGAGCTCCTCACCGTCGGGAGCGGTGAAGCGCCGCTCGAGCAAATGATTCAGGCGCGCCTCGCGGGCGTGGGGTTTCAGGTCGCGATCCGTCAGCTCGAGCTCACCGCGTTTCTCGATCGTGTGAACGCACGCCGTCGCGACTTCGCGGCGGCGGTGCTCGGCACACCGGGCGATGCGGGATTGGGCTACCTGACGCCACTCGCCGACATCGCCGGGATGCGCGTGCCGGCCGACCCGGCGGCGGCGCAGCGTCTGTTCCGCGACTCGCTTCCCGTGGCATTCCTGTATCACGCCCGTGGCGTGCAGGGGATGAACCGCCGGGTGCAGGGCGTGCGCATGGACCTGCGGGGCGAGCTTCCGACCGTCACGCAGTGGCGCGTCGGCCCGTGAAGCGACGCGAGCTGGTGAGCGAGTTCCGGGCCGCCGCGCCGGTACGGCTCGATTTCGCGGGCGGGTGGACCGACGTGCCCCCATTCTCCGCGCGTGAAGGGGGGGTCGTGGTGAATGGGTGCATCGACCTCGCGGCTCACGTCGAGTTGAAGCTCGGCGGCACGCTGATCCGTCTCGTCTCCGAGGAGCTGGGCCAGGAGCTCGAGTGCGCCGACTCGGGCGGGCTCGTCCTGGACGGTCGCCTCAATCTGATCAAGGCGGCGCTGCGGATGTTCCCGGTGCAGAGCGCGTGCACGCTGACCACGCGGTCCGACGCGCCTCCCGGGTCGGGGCTCGGCAGCTCGGGCGCGTTGGACGTGGCACTCGTCGCGGCGCTCACTCACGCGCGCGGCGAGCGCCCGTCCGAGCGCGAGATCGCCGAGCAGGCATGGTACCTGGAGACGGTCGAGGCCGGGATCCCGGGCGGCAAACAGGACCAGTTCGCGGCCGCCCTGGGCGGATTTCAGCGCCTCAGCTTCCGTGACCCCGACGTCGGGATCGAGCCGATCACCCTCGACCCGGCGTTCGCCGCGGCGCTCGAGCGGCAGACGGTGCTGTGCTACACGGGTCGCTCGCGCGTCTCGGGCGCCACCATCGCGCGCGTGATGGCCGCGTACGCGCGCGACGACCGGCAGGTGACGGGCGCGTTGCGGGCGATGCGCGACGTGGCGGACGCCATGGCCGAAGCGCTGCGCGCGGCCGACCTGGCGCGCGTAGCAAAGGGGCTGGGCGAAAACTGGCGGCTCCAGCAGGCGCTCGACCCCGAGATGCGCACGCCTGAGATGGCCCGGCTCGAGCGCGCGCTCGCGGACGCGGGCGCGCTCGGCGGCAAGGCCGCTGGGGCGGGGGCGGGAGGGGCGATGTTCTTCGTCGCAGGTGACGACGTGCGGCCCGCCGTCGCCGCGGCACGGGAGGCCGGGGCCACCATGCTCCCGCTCCGCTGGGCGGCCACGGGGGTGCGCGCATGGTGACCGCGGAGGTGCTCGCCACGCGCCGGGCGGAGATCGCCCGCTCGCGCGATCTGTCGGCCCTGCTGGCCCGCCTGGGTCAACGCGCCACGCCCGTGATCGAGCGGATGCCGCCCGTCCCGTCCGAGAAGGCTCTGCTCTCCGCCGACGGCGGCATCTGCCCGGCAGACGGCACGACACTCACCTTCGATCCGTGGAGCCCGCACGAGCACCGCTGCTCGCGCTGTGGCCAGACGTACACCGGCGAGCGGCACGACCGCGCCTGGGCGCGGTTCCAGCACCTGTGGCTCGCCGAGCGGGCGGCACATCTCGCCGCGCTCGCGGCGCTCGGGGGAAACGAAGGGGCGGGTGCGAGGGCCGCCGAGATTCTCCGCGCTTACGCGCGGAGCTATTGGCAATATCCCAATCGGGACAACGTGCTCGGACCGAGCCGGCTGTTCTTCTCCACGTACCTCGAATCCATTTGGATTTGCAACTACCTCGCGGCTGCGGTCCTGCTGCGCGAGTCGGGACGGCTGGACGCCGCCGCCGCGAAGGGTGTGGGACAGGTGGCGGACGAGGCGGCCAACTTGATCGGCGAGTTCGACGAAGGGTTCTCGAACCGTCAGACGTGGAACGATGCGGCGCTGGCGGCGATCGCCGTCTGGTTCGAGGACCAGGACCTGGCACAGCGGGCAATCGAGGGTCAGACCGGTCTGCTGGCGCACCTGGCGCGTGGGTTTGGGCGGGACGGGATGTGGTACGAAGGAGAGAACTATCACCTGTTCGCGCTGCGCGGGCTGCTGACCGGCGCCCCGTGGGCGCGCGCGGCGGGCGTCGAGCTCGCGGCCGAGCCCGAGCCGGCGGCGCGCTTGCGCGCCGCGCTGCTCGCGCCGACGCTCACCGCGCTCCCCGATTTCACGTTCCCCGCGCGCAAGGATTCGCGCTTCGGGATCTCGCTCGCGCAGCCGATGTACCTCGAGGTGTGGGAGGTCGGCCTCGCCGAAACGCGGCAAGGGGAAGGGGAAGGGGGGAAGGGCGAGCTCGAGAGTTGGCTCAACGCGTTGTACAACGTGCCCGCGGTGAAGCCGGAAGTGTTCGATTCGTACTTGCACGATGCGCCGACCGAATCTCTCCCTTCTCCCCTCTCGCGCGACCGCCTCTCCTGGTGGGCGCTGCTGTTCATGGAGCCCGAGCTGTCAAGCGATGCCCCACCCTGGTCTCCCGACAGCGTGTTGGTCGAGTCGCAGGGACTCGCCGTGCTGCGCACGGGCGTGGAGGGCGGGGCGCGCGGGGGGCGCGGGGGGCGGTACGTGAGCCTCGAGTGCGGCCAGACCGGAGGCTGGCATGGGCATCCCGACCGGTTGCATCTCACGCTCTACGCCGACGGAGTCCACTGGCTGCCGGATTTCGGCACGGGGTCGTACGTGGCGCGCGACCTCTTCTGGTACCGCTCCACGCTGGCGCACAACGCACCGCGCCTGGACGGCGCATCGCAAGCGCCCCGTGCCGCGACCTGCGAAGCGTTTGATGCCCAGCGCGATTGGGCGTGGTCGCGGGGACGCTACGGCGAGGTGACCCGCACCATCGTGTCCGGACCGGCGTACGTGCTCGACATCGTCGAGCTCGCGAGCCGTGAGGAGCATCTCCTCGAATTGCCCTGGCATTTTGCCGGGCGTGGGGACGTGACCACACGGGGACGGTGGGAGGACGCCGAGCTGACCGACCAGTTCGTCTCGCGCGTCGAGCGCTTCGTTGCCGAGCGAGATGGCCCCTGCGTGGTCGAGCTGGCGGCCGGCAGCCGACGGCTGACGGCGCACTTCACTTTCCAAGGCGAGCTGCTGCGCGCTCAGGGCCCGGGGCGGCCGGGCGGCGAGGCCCTGGAGCCGTTCTATGTGATCCGCGCGCGGGGGCGGAGCGTACGGCTCGTCACCGTGCTGGAGCCGGTGGGCGAGGCGGCGCTGCTGCGTGGCGTGCGCGTCAAGGGGAGTGTCATCGAAGTGGACACGATTCACGGCGTGGATCGCCACGCGCCGCATGTGACGGGGTGGGAGATCGCCTCCGCGGCGACGCGGGTGCGACTCGCGGGCGCGCGGGATGCGGAGCCGCCGTTCGCACCGCTCGTGGAGCTCGATCCCCCCAAGCCGGCGGAGGGGACGGCGTTGCGGGTGGAGCGGCGTCCCGCGCTCGACGGCAGCGGCGACGGGTTCGATACCAGCGAGCCGTTGCGACTCGAGCTCGAGGACCAGTATCGTCGCGGCGAAGAGCCGTACTCCGGGCCCGAAGATTTCTCCGCGATCGCCTATGCCGGCTGGGACGACGAGGCGTTCTACCTCGCCGTAGAGGTGACGAAGCCGGACCTGTGTTTCCGCGCCGCCGACGCGGCGCCGCTGCGGCTCGACAACGAGCCCGACGAGGTTCACTCGGATGGGCTGCAGCTGTACTTGCGCGATCTGGAAAGCGGCGACGTCGCCGGCTGGCTGGTCGTGCCCGAAGGGCAGGACCGAGGCGGCGTGCGGGTCCGAGCCGCCGGTGGGTCGCCGGGCGTTCCCGACGGCGTCGAGGGCGCCTGGAGGCGCACGCAGCGCGGCTACCGCGTCACGCTGGCGGTCGCCTGGCCCGATTGGCACCGCGCGCATGTCGGGGGCCGGGTCGGTTTCGACCTTATCATTAACGAGATGCTCCCCGGCCGAGTGCGACGGGCGGGGCAGCTCGTCTGGAGCGGCGGAAACGGATGGGTGTGGCTGCGGGGAGATCGGCAGGAGCCGGAGCGGATGGGGATCCTGGAGCTGGTGGGATGAGCGTCCTCGTCGTCCTCCACGAGCCCCAGGACCTCGTCAACATCGCGCACGTAGTGCGCGCGCTGAAGAACTTCGGGTTCCGGGACCTGCGGCTGGTGAGCCCGCGCGAGTACGACGCGCACCGCATCGAGGGGATCGCGCACCAAACGCAGGATGTCCTGGCGCGAGTAGCACGCTACGAACGGTTGGAGGAGGCGCTCGCCGACTGCGTGCACGTGGTCGGCTGCACGGCGCGTCCCCGCAGCGCGAAGCGCAACTTGCAGCGTCCCCGCGAGGCAGCGGCGGAGCTGTTTGCCTGCTCGGAGGGAGGCCCCGTCGCCCTCCTGTTTGGACGCGAGGACAAGGGGCTGCCGAACGCGGCGCTGGACCTGTGCCACCGCGTGGTGACGATTCCGACCGATCCCTCGTACGCTTCGCTTCAGTTGGGGCACGCGGTGGTGTTGATGCTGTACGAGTTGGCGCTGGCGCGCGGCGACGCCGCGCGCCCCTTCAAACCGCCGCGCCGGGAGGCGCCGCCGGCCAAGGCCGAGGATCTGCAGCGGCTGTTCGCGGACGCGGAGGCGGCGCTCGAGGTCATCGAGTTTTTCAAGACGCGCCAGGCCGAGAGCGTGATGCGCACGATTCGAGAGATCGTCCATCGAACGCCCCTCGACGAGCGCGAAGCGAAGTTGCTACGGGCGATAGCGATTGAGGAGGTCAAATACGGTGAGCGACTCGCGCGTTCCGGGATTCACGTCGACCGGTAGCAAACGGCCTGACGCCCTGTTCGGCGGCGCCGAACCGGGGGAAGACGCGAGCGTCCCCGAGCGGATGGTACGCGCCTCGGGCTGCCGCGTCTGGGACGCCCAAGGGCGCGAATACGTGGACTATGTGATGGCGCTCGGCGCCGTGGCGCTCGGCTACGGTCACCCGGACGTGAACCGCGCCGCCGAGCAGGCGATCGCCGCGGGCGTAGTGGGGCCGCTTCCCCCCGTCCTCGAGGAGGAGCTCGCCGAGGCCCTGAGCCGGCGCATCCCGTGGCTCGAGCGCGTGCGGTTTCTCAAGACCGGCGCCGAGGCGGTGGCGGCGGCGGTGCGGCTGGCCCGCGTCGCCACCGGGCGCGAGCGCGCGCTCGGCTGCGGCTACCACGGGTGGCTCGACTGGTGCCAGGGGACCGAAGGCGTGCCCGCGGCGACCCGCGCCCTGTACGGCGAGCTTCCCTTCAACGACCCCGATGGCACACGCCAATTGATCCGCGAGGCGGGAGATCGCCTCGCCGTCGTAGTAGTCGAGCCGGTGGTCGTGGTCGAGCCGACGCGCCAGTGGCTCGACGTGCTGCGCGCGGAGACCGAACGCGTCGGGGCGGTACTCGTGTTCGACGAGATCAAGACGGCGTTCCGCTTGGGCGTCGGCGGCGCGGCAGAGCGCTACGGCGTCCGTCCCGATCTGGTGGTGCTCGGCAAGGCGCTCGCGAATGGATTCCCGCTCGCGGCGGTCGGCGGTCGCGCCGCCGTGATGGCAGGGGTGTCCCGCACCTGGATTTCCTCCACCCTGGCGACCGAGAGCGTAGCGCTCGCCGCCGCGAAGGCGACGCTCGAGGTGATGGAGCGGGCCGACGTCTGCGCCCACCTGCACCGGGTCGGCACGCGGCTGCTGCACGGCCTGCATCGGCTGCAACGCCAGCACCCGGACGTCGTCACGGGCGTCGGTGGCATCGCCGAGATGTGCTTTCTACACTTCGCGGCGGAGCACCTGTCGCGCGACGTGGCGCGAGGCTGTGCGGCGCGCGGGGTGCTGTTCAAGCGGACGGCCTATAACTTCGTGTCGCTGGCGCACGACGACGCGACGGTGGACCGAACCCTGGACACGCTCGCCGAGACGCTCGGAGCCGTGGGATGATGGTGCCATGCGGGTGATCATCCTCGGCTCGGCGGCGGGCGGAGGGCTGCCGCAGTGGAACTGCGGCTGCGCCAATTGCCGCGCGGCGCGCGACGGCGGCGCCGCACGCACTCAGTCATCGGTGGCCGTGAGTGCGGACGGCGAGCGCTGGATTCTCCTCAATGCGTCGCCCGACCTGCGCGTGCAGCTGGGCGCTCACCGGTCGCTGTGGCCGCGCGGCGCCCGCGGTACGCCCATCACTGCCGTGATTCTCACCGATGGAGAGATCGACCACACGCTCGGCCTCATGCTGTTGCGCGAGGGAACCTCCAAGCTACCGGTGTACGCGCCGACGGGCGTCGCCGCCCTGCTCGGCGCCGAGTGGCCACTGTACCGCGTGCTCGCCGCGTACGCGGGAGTGGACGCCCGCGCCCTCCCCGAGGCGCGGCCGCTCCAGCTGGCCGACGCGGGCGGCGAGTCCCTCGGGATTCAGTGCACCGCGCTTCCCGTGGCGCGCCGACCGCCTCGCTATGCCCACGCGGCACCGGCGGCGACGTTCGACGTCGGCCTGCGCCTGCGCGATGAGCGGACCGGCGGAACGCTCGCCTATATTCCCACGGCGGGCGCGGTGGACGACGCGGTCCGCGGCACCGCGACCGGAGCGGATGTGCTGCTGTTCGACGGCACGTTCTGGTCGGACGGCGAGTTGCGGGCCGCGGGTGCGGACGCGCCGACGGCGCGCGAGATGGGGCATCTCCCGGTGGGCGGCCCCGCGGGAGGCATCGAGCTGCTCCCGCGCGTCGGCGCGAAGCGGACTGTGCTCGTGCACATCAACAACACCAATCCGATCT
>WNEP01004378.1_pt1 | contig 10779 bp, 9 predicted proteins | sample 5399961 | NCBI WGS metagenome assembly WNEP01 (sample SAMN13153329, study PRJNA577476) | soil metagenome | isolation source: 20 cm grassland meadow soil pre-rain plot 5 | place: USA:California | collected 2015-09-08 | reverse complement strand
ACGATCCCACGGCGCCCCTGGAAGAAGCGGTCGGAAATCCAGCCGCACAGCAGCGTTCCGGGGATACCCGCCCACTCGTATAGAAAATAGGCCCAGGAGGTCTTGTCGACCGTGAAGTGCTTGGCTTCCTTGAGGTAGGTGGGTGCCCAGTCGAGGACCCCGTAACGGAGCAGGTAGACGAATACGTTGGCCAGAGCGAGCCACCACAGCAGCCTGTTCCTGAGGATGTGCTGGACGAAAATCTCCCGGGCGCTGAACTCCCGCTCGTCCCGCTCGCTGTAATCCTCAGGATAGTCGTTCTTATACTTCTCTATCGAAGGCAGCCCGACGGACTGCGGCGTGTCGCGCAACATCACAACGGCAAAGAGCGCCACGCCGATGGCCACCACCGCGGGAACGTAGAAAGCGGCGTGCCAGTCGCCGTACCAGGCGAGGCCTAGCAGAAACAGTGGACCGATGAGGCCGCCGCCGACGTTGTGCGCGATGTTCCACGCCGAGACGATCCGCCCGCGTTCCCTGTGCGACCACCAGTGGACCATCAGCCGCCCGCAGGGCGGCCATCCCATTCCCTGGAACCAGCCGTTCAAGAACAGCATGATGAACATGATGGCGATGCTCGAGGTGGCCCAGCGCGTGAGGCCCAGAGTGAGGCTCACGACGGCCGACATCACGAGGCCGAGCGGCAGGAACAAGCGGGCATTCGAGCGGTCGGACACGCTCCCCATCAGGAACTTCGACAGGCCATAGGCAATCGACACGCCCGACAGCGCGAAGCCGAGAGCGCCCCGACTGTATCCCTGATCGACCAGATAAGGCATCGCGAGATTGAAGTTCAATCTGACCAGATAAAAACCCGCGTACCCGACGAATATGCCGACAAAGATCTGCCATCGCAGCCGCCGATAGGTCGGCTCGATCTGCTCATCGGCCCTGAGCGGCAGGTGCTCGGCTGCTTTCAGGAAAGCCAACATCGAACGCCCTCACCCGCCCATGAGTTCATTGACTATTGGCGCGTCGGCTGCGTCGCTTGGCTTCGGTCGTCTTGCCTGACGCGGGCAAGCCGCAGAGCATTAAGAGCGTTGCCGCCACGTCGCTTGCTCGTCAGTCGCAGGAATTCCTCTAATATCCTATACGTTATCAGATGCGCTAGCGCGGTTGCCCCTCGCTGCTGCAGCGGCCGAGGACTTCTCGCGGCACGGAGACGGACAGCTTGAACCCGCGTCGGCGCGAACTGCCTGAGCCTCTCAGCAGGTCAGGAGCTCGATCCGTCCACCAGCCAGCACTACCAGAGTCTTCTTGAAGTCGGTCGCGATCGATAGCTGGGGAAGGACATACCGATACGTCCCGACATGCGACTGACCGTCCTCGTCGGCGACAACGAGCCATCGATCGAGCGCGGGTTTCAAGAGAGCGCCCTTCGCTCCTCTCGCGTGGATGCGTGACATAAGCGTCGGCAGTCTCTTCGCCTCCTTCCCACGTCGCAGAGAAGTGCCTGGCGACGGCTTCGATGGCGGCCTGCTTCTGCTTCCTCAACTCGCTCATGTCCGTTGGCGGGCCGCCCGGGTTTCAGCTTCTCGGAAAGGGGTTAGCCGTTACGGATGGCGGGGAGCAGGGACTCCCCACGGAGAGAGCAGCTTCCCCGGCAGTCGGGTACTCCCGCGTCACACGCCTTGTCCGATACGTTACAACGAGTGTGCCTTCCGGCATATAGGTTACAGATCGTTCTGCTCGACCAGGATAGGCGTGACACATTTGCTCTGCCTCCAGGTCGCCCTTTCTTCATTTCCTTGGTACTTTTTCCCCAATCTTGCTGTCGTCCTCAACCTTCACGGTGTGCGCCGACGCGTTACGCCTCCTGACCTGCAGCACCTCGCTGCCGAGCAAGAGTTTATCCCCAGGGCTAATTCGGGTCGGCCCGGAAATCCGGCTCCCATTCACTTGGGTGCCGTTCGTGCTATCAAGATCCTCGATGGTCGCTGCTCCCGAGACGATCGTAATTCGTGCGTGACGCCTTGAAACCGTACTGGCGTCGATCACTAGCGAGCATTCAGCATCCCGTCCGGCAAGATGCTCGCCGTCCGGGAGGGGAAGAAATTGCTTCTTCCAAACGAGCTCAATCGTTGCCGGGGAGGCGGCGGTAGCCGGCATACAAATGACATCGGCGCAGAACGAATATCCAGTTTTGTAAACGGTCCGAATAATGTGGGAGGCCTGCGGGGTGTCGCCCAGCGCCGCGCGCAGCTCCGACACCAGGCGAGTCAGGCTGGTGCGCGCCACGTAAACCTGCGGCCAGAGGAGCTCATCGAGTTCGTTATTGGTGACGACCGCGGGCCGGCGTTTGATTAAGGCCTCGAGCAATTCATATACCTTGGGCTCGAGGGGCAAGTTCTCACCCTGTCGCTCGAGCTGCCGTGCGCGTAAGTCGAGAACGCAGTCGGCGAACTTCAGTCTCATGGTACTCGATCAGAACACTTCCGGGAGGGTGTATCAATGACTCCCCCCCGATCAAGGCTGCAACAGCCCCCATGACCATGTGCCGGATTCCCAGACATCGCCAAGGTCAGCGTCCTCGTCGAAAGAAGGGTCCGAGCGTGTCCTTTCGCCCGGACCCCAAGTGCAGGTCATCGATTCGCGGCGAGCGGCTGCGTGTGGTTGCCGGTCTTCATCCGAAAATACGCTGTGAGCTGCGACAGGCTCACTTTTTCGATAGCGTCGGCCTCCGCTTTCCTGGCACATGCACCTGCAGCAGTCTGCTGCAACGTACCGCTCTCGGAGCAGACGCGCTTGGCGGCCGAGTGAATGCGCTGGTACAGCGCCTCCACGCCCGCTGGCGTGTTCACATTCAGATCCGCAAACTTCACGGTTTCCGAGCGAACCTGATCGTCGGCATAAGCACTGGAAACGAGCACTGCGCACGCCAGCAACATTGCGATCGAGAAGGCAACGGCGCTACGGTTTTCGGTCTTGACGTTTGAGTTCATGATGATCTCCTCACTCAGGGTTGTTCGTAACTTCACTCCGGCTTCGGACTGCGGTTTCGTCAACGGTCCTCAGGCCTCGGGTGTGACGTTAGCGATCGACGGTCAGGAGATCTTTACGGAGTTCTTAGGAAGTTGTGATATTGGACTAACGGCTTCCTTCGCACGCCGGTTCGTGCGGGCGGCCCGCACTTAACCCGCATTGCGCGATTCAATTGCGGAGCGTCTGACTTGACTGTCCCTTCCCGAGCCGGATTGCCCGGCAAAAATCACACCTTTCTAAGAAGTCCCTAAGGATCTCCCGCTGCTCGATAGCTAATTTTCGTCTCCGAGGCCTGAAGGACTGTTGACGAAGCAACGTCCGAAGGCGGAACGAAGTTTCCTAATTGCCTCTGGAGAGATCGTCACATGAATACTCGAACTGTCCGACTGAGCCGTTTCAGCGCCGCCGCTTGCGCCACGGCGATCACCGCCGCCAGCACTTGGGCATTCGTGAGCTCCACTGCCTCCATCGAGCGCAACCCATTTCAGCTCGCGGGGCCGCATAGCGACCAGGTGACAGAAGAAGTCCAAGTCTACGGACCGCCCGACCTCTTGGCCCCGCCCGCGGCATGCCTCAGTGGTTGCGCCTGATCATGACGCCGCAGTGCGAAAACGCCTTGCTGGACTGGTGTCCGATTTCCGGGACGCGCCTTGACGCTTGTCTCCCGATCCCGCCTCGATATCGGGTTCCCTGTCAACAGCGCCTCAGACGACGGTCTTTTCTGCTCGTTCTCCGTCCGTCTCAGCAGCCGGACAGAGAAAGAAGTCACCTGTTATCTTGGCCAGCGTGTCGGTCGCGGTGTCCGACAAGCGGGCCGTGAGCATCGCTTCGGCGTCGACGTGCTGTTTATATGCGTTTCCGTTGACCTGGGCGCCGTTCGTGCTGTCGAGATCCTCGATGGTTGCCATTCAGTCGACACGGGGCTCGGAAAAGAGTCCGGGCGCGTCCCTTCGCCCGGACCAATAGCCGCCTCAACGCTTCGCGGTAAGCGCTTCTGCATGACGGCCCGTCTTCCCCTCGTAGTAGGCCGTCAACATGGGCAGGTTCACCTTCTGGATAGCCCTGGCCTCCGCATCCTTGACGCACGCGTACTCATGAAACTGCTCATATGGGCCGGGCTGGGAGCATACGTGCCTGCAGCCGCATGAATGCGGCGGTAGAGCGCTTCCCCGCCGGCGGGCGTGCCCACTTTCAGGTCCTGAAATTTGACGGTTTCGCTCCGGATCTGACCATCGGCAAACGCGCTGGAAACGACCAGCACGCACGCCAGCAACATCGCGGTCGAGCCGACAAAGAAAGCCTTGCTAATGGTCTTGACGTTCGAGTTCATGACGATCTCCTCAGTTAAGCGTTAGAAACTTTGTTCCGGGCCCGAAGCGTCGCTTCGCTCAGCAGTCCTCAGGCCTTGGGTGAAAAGCTAGCGGTCGAACGACAGGAGATCTTTAGAAAGTTGTTAGGAAGTGGTGAGACTTGGAGGTAGAAACGGCTTGAATAAGTGAAACAGGCGCGCGCGATAGGCACGCTCGCAATGCGATTCGGAAGCGGACGCACGGTTTCAACCGCGATTTGCAGCGGCCGGAACGCAAGCGCATGCTTGGCTTGGCCATCCGGTCGCCGCGTATGTCCAGAGAACAAGACCGCGCACCGCTATCGACTGAGATCTCACCCCTCGAGACCAAAGTCGATCCGCACGCTTTCGGCCGCGACCACAGCGTAAGTCCAGATGACAAACCTGTGCGCGCGCCCTCGGACGGCTTGGAAACTGCCCCCGATGAGAGGTTGGCGATCGGTCAGAGACTTTCCGGCCGCTACCGCATCGAGCGCGAGCTCGGTGTGGGCGGAATGGGCGTGGTGTACCTGGCCACCGATGAACAGATCGTCGGCGAGGTCTTCGCGATCAAGGTCTTGAAAGAAGACCTCCACCCCGAGGCGCTCGACCTTCTGCGCGAGGAAGTTCACAAGACCCGAAGGTTGAGCCACCCGAATATCGTGAATGTGCACTCGGTGAACGTGGACGGCACCAAGCTCTACGTGCTTATGGAGTACCTCGAGGGCAAATCACTGAATGCGCTGCTGGATGAAGAGTTTGGCCGCGGCATGCCTCTGAGCCACGCCTGGCCGATCATCGAAGACGCGGGAGCGGCGCTCGGCTACGCGCACGACCATAACGTGATCCATAGTGACTTGAAGCCCGCGAATATCTTCGTGACGACCTCGGGCAGGACGAAGCTGCTGGATTTCGGGATTGGGCGGGTCTGGCGCGGTCCGCTGCTGCACAAGCGGTCGGGGCCGCTCGTGCTCACGCCCGCCTATGCGAGCTGCGAGATGCTGGAGGGTGGGGAGGCGGATCCACGCGACGACATCTATTCCTTCGCCTGCGTAATCTACGAGATGCTTTGTGGCAAGCGTCCGTTCAGTGGGCTCACCGCGCTCGAGGCCCGCGAAAGGGGTGCTCAGGTACCGCCGCTTGAAGTGCTGTCGCGGGGGCAGAATGCCGCGCTCGTTCAAGCACTCGCGTTTAGCCGCGAGGCGCGCACCGCATCGGTGGAGCAGCTCCTCGCCGGGCTTGTGGCCGACAAAGCGTCCCGCGGTCGCCACAATGCGGTTCTTGGAGCCGCCATCATCGCTACTGTCGCTGCTCTGGGCTACCTGGCCGTCGACAAGCTCTGGATCTCCAAGCGCTCCGTCGTGGTTCAGTCCGTCGCCTCGGACGCTCAACAGGTGGCGGTCTCTCCGAAGTCCATCGCCGTGCTGCCCTTACTGGATCTCAGTAACGGACGCGAGCAGCAGTATTTTGCCGACGGCCTCACGGCGGCGCTGATCGATCGGCTGACGCTGTTCCCCGGGCTGTCAGTGACCGGACAGACCTCGAGTTTCGCGCTGAAGGGCAGCAAGGAGGACGCGCCGACGCTTGCGCGACGCCTGCGTGTTGAATACCTCCTGGAAGGCACGGTGCGCGGGTCCGCCGAGCAGCTGCGCGTCAACACCCGGTTGATCCGCGCCGCGGACGGCTTCGAGCTTAGGTCGCAGGTCTTTGACCGCAGCGGCGGCGAGATCCTGAAGCTCGAAGAGGACATCGCGCGCGCCGTCGCCGTGGACCTCTACGGGAGCCTGATCGACACTCCGGCTCCTGCCGTGCCGTCGACGCGCTCGCTCGAAGCCTACCGACTGCTGCTGCAGGCGGACCACCTCTGGCGACAGGAGGTCGCCACGGAAGACGAGCGTGCACTGATCGAGGCCGCGCTGCAGAAGGACCCCGGCTACGTTGCCGCTTGGGTCGAATTGGGATTCTGGTGGTACGACTCGATGCTGTGGGGCAAAGCCGTCCCGGAAACGGCTGCCCCCAAAGCGCGCGCGGCGTTCGATCGAGCGCTCGCCCTCGACAAGAATTACAGTCGCACCTACCTCGGCTTCGCATGGCTGCAGATGAGCCAGCTTGACTGGGTGGGGGCGCAGCGCAGCATCGCGCGTGCCGAAAGCCTCGATCCTGCAAGTCTGTCCGTGCTGACCGCACGCGGCGAGCTGGCGCGCAGCGCCGGGCGCTGGGCGGAGGCCATGCGTCTGGAGCACGAGCGCCTGCAGCGGGATCCGCTCAGCGTCGGCGCGAAATTCGTCCTCGCGCAAAGTCATCTCTGCGGAGGCGAGTACGCGAATGCTGAGGAGATCGCCAGACAGACGATCGCGGAGAACCCCCGATATCAGGGAGCCCACGCCCTGCTCGCCCGGGCGCTAGCGGCGCGGGGTGACGCGGCTTCCGCGCTCGCGGTCATCGCGCTGGAGCCCGACGAGCCAGCGCGCCTGGCGGGGCTCGCAAGCGTCCAGTCCGCCCTGGGCCGCCGCGATGCATCCGACGAAGCCATCACCCAGCTACGCACACGATACGGCCAGACCTTGCCGGGGCTGGCCGGGCTTGCGTACGCGTATCGGAACGAGCTCGAGCCGGCGTTCCAGTGGCTGCAGCGAGCAGTCGAGCAGCGGCAGCCCGAGTTTGCGGCGAGCCTCGCCTGCACACCGGAGCCAGCCTTCGGTCCCCTGCACGCTGATCCTAGGTTTGGGGCCTTGCGCGGCAGCCTCGGATTCGACCGGTGACCAAGTTCGGTCCATCTGCCGTTGGACACATGCGGCGTACGGATCTAGACTTGGGGTAAAGTCAAAGTTCCCGTCCCTGCGAACCGGGAAAGGGGCAGAAGCCATGAAGAAGAATGACAATGGCCTGAGAGAGCTGCTCGAACTGCTCAAGACTCACCCGGAGCTCATAAAAGAGCTCGTCTTCGACTCGAAGAACATCCAGTCTCTGCTCAAAGGCAAGGCAGCGCGCCAACTGGCCCTCGGCGTGGATGCGAGGAAGTTCCTCGCCTATGTTGCCGGGCCCGAGGACGGCTACCCGATCGCTCTGTGTTCCGGAGGGACGAAGTGGCTGTGTGCCAAAGGGACGAGGGTCGTCGTCTGTTCCGGAGGCACGAAACCGTACTGATGCCGCGCAAGTGCCGCAGCCGAGCGGTCCGTCGAATCTAACCGGCGTCCCTCCATGCCCGCAGGCGCAACCCGCGCCAGGGTCCGACCCGCGAGAGTGAGGACCGGCGCCGCCGGCGACGAATTCGCGACCCGCCTGCGCGCGCTCGGGGTCACTCCTCAGCGGGTGGACGCGTGGCTCATGGTCGGCAAGCCGACGCACGTGGCGGCCTGGAAACTGCACGTATCGGCGACGGTCACCGGCGTCGACCTGCTGTTCGAGCGCGTGCTGCCCTGCCTGGCGCGTCATGGCGCGCATTTCAAGATAGCGGCCGAGCGCGATGCAATCGTACAGCTGAACGCCGGCAATTTCGGCGAAGCGCAGATCGGCAAGGTCATCACGGTCTATCCGCGCAACGACACCGAGGCTGCCGCTCTGGCCCGCGAGCTTATCGAGCACACACGCGGAATCGCCGGGCCGAGTGTTGCGACCGATCTGCATCTCGGTGAGGCGGTTTACGCGCGCTACGGCTCCGTGCGCCCCCGGATCATGCACGACCGGTTCGGTGAGCCAACCGAGCTCATCCCCGATAGCAGCGGCAACTGGATGCCGGATCTGCGGCCGGTACCCTTCAGCTGTCCGCAAGGCATCGCTATTCCCTTCCCGACAGCAGCCCCCGCGCAGGCACCCGCGCGACTTAACGCGCGGGGGCTGCTCGGCGGACGGTATTTCGTCACCGATGTGCTGCGCCCCGGGCTTCCCGGCAGTGTGCTGCGCGCGATCGATCTTCGTGACGTGAGAAGACCGGCGGCCTGCGTCTTGAAGCAGGCCCGGCCGTATTGCTCTGCGGATGAGCTCGGGCGTGATCGCCGCGCTCGGCTCCGGCACGAGGGCGCGGTGCTCGCGCGACTGCGGGGACTTGCGGGTATCGCCCCCGCGGGCGAGTACTTCGAAGACGAAGATACCGGCTATTTGCCCATTGCCTATGTGCCGGGTCAAACGCTGGCCGAGCTCGTGTACGAACTCGTCGCCGGCCGCTCATGGCGGTGCGTGCGAGCGCCGGCGAGACGCCGCCTGTTGCGCCACGCGGCCCAACTCGTTCGCCGCCTGCGCTCTGCGCACGCCCGCGGCGTCATTCATCGCGACGTCGCGCCCGGCAACGTGTGGATCGGCGATGACGACCATGTCTACCTTCTCGACTGGGAGTGCGCGCACGTCGTGGGGAGTCGGATACCGGCGTTTCGATTCGGCACGCCGGGCTTCAGCGACCTCAGCCGGGCGCAGCGCGCGCCCGAACGCCGCGATGACTGGCAGGCCTGTGGACGCGTGCTAGCATTCATTCTCACGGGGCTCGATCCGGCGGCTGTCGTGCACGGCCGGCCGCGCGAGCTCGCAACACGGCTCGCCGAGCTGACGCAGCTACGCGACGCAAGGCTCATCGAGCTGCTCGCGCGCACGCTCGCGGATGAACCCTCTTGCGAGCTCGACGCCGCGATGCTGCTGGATGCGATCGCCTCGACGGCGCACCGCAGCACCGCGCGCCGCCAACACTCCACTGCACCGCTGTTCACGACGGCGGTGCACGAGTCGGTACTGGCTGAAGGTTTGGAGAGGTTGACGGCGGGATTCCGCTTCCGGCTCGATCGCCTGCGGGTTCGGCGCGCGACTCACGAAGCGGCAATGCTCGATGCACACGCTGGCATCGCCGGGCTGTTGTACGTGCTCGCCGCTGCGCATAGCGCTCGAGTCGCACACCTCGACGCGACGCTCGGCGAGCGAGCCGCGCTCGTGTTGACGGCGCGCACGCCGGTAACGCCCGACTTGCCCGGCCTCGTACACGGGTGCGCCGGCCGCGCGCTTGCAGTCGCCGCGGCGGTGCAAGCCGGGTGCGTTTCGGCGAATGATGCGCTGCGCACGTATCTCGCCGGCGCACTCGCAGGTCGCCTCGATTGGCCGGACTTCACGCACGGCGCTGCCGGTCAGGGGTTTGCGGCACTCGCGTGCGCCCGACGCCTCGGTGTGCCCCGGCTTGGGGCCGGTGCCGCTGCGTGCGCGACCTACCTCGTCCGCACACAGAATCCGGAGGGTGCGTGGACGCTGCCGGAGGGTGCCCCCGGAGCAAGCGGTGAGCGCTACACCGGCTTCGCACACGGCGCAGCGGGCATCATGGGCTTTCTCGGCAGTTACGCCGCGCTTTCGGGTGATGCGGCCGCCGATGCCGCGTGGCGCCGGGCCGAAGCCTGGTTGGTCAGACGCGCCCGGCGCGGGCGCGCCGGCAGGTGGCAGTGGCCGCGAAGCGATTCACATCCGGCCCCCTCTAATTGGTGGTGTCACGGAGCGCCCGGCATTGCACTCGGCTGGTTGCGCGTCGCGCAAGTCCAGGGCACTGCTGCCATTGCGGAGGAGTACCTGCGAGGAGCGCTCGGCGCATGTCCTCCGAAGCTGCGCAGTGACAGCCTTGGTCAGTGCCACGGTCTCGCGGGCGTCGGCGAAGTCTATCTCGAGGCGTATCGCGTGCTGAGGGAGGGGTGCTGGCGTGATCGCGCGGGGGACATTGCCAATGTGCTGGTGGCGCTCTTTCACAGGCGCTCGCGGCAGCCGTGGCAACATCCGCCCGGCGAACCCGCTGCCGACGCTGATGGACTCATGCTCGGCACGGCCGGCATCCTGCACTTCCTGCTACGGCATCACCATCCGGCGGCTCTGATGAGCGCACCTCTACTGGCGTGAGTCGAGGGGCAGCCGTCCCGGTGATCCGTCAGACGGACTCGAGTGGTCGGAGCATTTCCGGACGGACACTCGGCACTGATGTTGGTTGCGGCAAATCAGGAGGCAGCGGCCTGAGAGTCAGATCGAAAGCCACCGACCCGAAGGAAAAAAGTCAAGGTATCAGCTTACGCAGTGACCGCGTCGACAGATCGTCAATGTGCCGAAATGCCGGTGCGATCCTCTCGATCTGATGGGAAGGTACTTGGTACTCTTCGAAGTACACCTTCCATTCGCGTACGATCTTCCAGATCCTGGCGATGCTCTCGGCGGCGGCCTCCGCGGACAAGGTGAACATCTCGCGACCGGCAAAAGCGTTGTCGAGGGTTGCGATTCGTCCCTCCGGCCCGACGCCCAGGTGCAAGCGCCGCTCGGACGCCAGACTTGCTCGCGGCATGACATCGTACAGCGGACTGAGCCGCCATCCGGGAAGGCGCGGGTCCCAAACAAAGCCGTGGTTGCGGAGATGATCGTCGTCGTTATTGACGAAGATGTTGAAGACGAGGCGCTCAAACAGCTCGCGATTGTTCTCGCGTATC
>WNEP01001774.1_pt1 | contig 10809 bp, 9 predicted proteins | sample 5399961 | NCBI WGS metagenome assembly WNEP01 (sample SAMN13153329, study PRJNA577476) | soil metagenome | isolation source: 20 cm grassland meadow soil pre-rain plot 5 | place: USA:California | collected 2015-09-08 | reverse complement strand
CGGCATCAATCACGTCGGAGTCCGAGACCTGCTGGGAGGCCGACTGGAATTCCGAGAGACCGGTAGCCACGACCTTGGCGATGTGGCTCTTCTTGTTGCGTTCGGCAATGGCGATGGCTTCATCGAGCTTGCCGTCCTTGAGGGCACCTGCAACCTGCTGCACAAAAATGCGCGACTGCTTACGAGCCGCGCTGTACATCAGGGCGCGGTCGATCATGACCCCGAAAGAATAAACGGAAAGAAGGAACAGGATCACGACCACGATCAGTGCCAATGTCCCCATATTTTTGAACAGACCGCGGATATCCCATTGTGCGCCCTGCAGGAGCAGGGCTGAGAAGAGATTTAAAGTGGCTGCCATTTTTGTTTGCTCCTTGAGTCTCAAGCGACCCTTGAGCGGTGGCTCGAGGTCCGCGAGAGTAGTTGCTCCAATTTACTGCGCGGGCTAGCACGCACGCCCCACGACCAGCGCGCCAGACCGTACTACTGGTTAAGAGAAAAGATCACGTCGATCGTCGTGTCGACTTCGACCGGCTCGCCATTGAGAAGAGTCGGCTGATAGCGCCACTGACGGACGGCGTCGAGCGCCGCCTGCTGCAAGAGCGGGTGGCCGGAAATCACTTCCAATTGCTGAATCGTGCCATCCCTGCTGATGATGGCGTGCAAGCGCACCGTTCCGGAAATGCGAGTCTGGCGGGCCAGCGGCGGATAAACGGGCTGAACGCGATTGACGATGCGCGCGGCCTGTACGTTGCCGCCCACGCGGATGGGGCCGCTTGGTTTCGGCTTCGGAGGCGGCGGTGCCGTGCCGATTCCGCCGATTACGCCGCCAAGCACGCCGCCCATCGAACCACCGGCGACGCCGCCCGGAACTCCACCCACAGCGCCCACGGAAGCCATATCCGGCTCCGGATCTTCCTTAATAATCTTGACCTCTTTCGGAATGACTTTGGGCTGCATGAGTTTGCCGGCGTCCATCAGGTGGACTTGCGGCTTCACGTGAACCACCTGAACAGCCGCTGGCGGCGGGGGCGGCGGCGGGGGCGGCGGCGGGGCCGTGAGCATGGTCGCCATCATGGTCTTAGGCAGCGCCTCGGTGTAGATCAGCGGGATGAGAATCAGGATTCCGAGGAAGACCAACTGAAACACGGCCGACAGCAAAACCGTGATCGGCTTCTTCGTCTTTGTCGGATGCGGACTTGAAACCACCATCTCTTCAAACATAAGGTATTTACCTCCTACCGGCGGGAGCGAGACGCCCGGTGACGTTTTCACTTCCACGGTTTTTGTTGCCGGCTGCGGTTCCGGTGCCTGCCACCACGCCATGGCCGCGCCAACGATTCCAGGCGACGACAATGGGAGCGGCAATACCAAAACTGGAGTATGTTCCTACCACAATCCCTACCACCAGGGCAAAGGAGAAAGCACGAAGCACCTGGCCGCCCATCAGGAACAGGACGAGCACGGTAAGGAAAGTCAAGCCACTTGTTAAGATGGTTCGCGAAAGAGTTTGGTTGATGGACTTGTTCACCACACTCGCAAAGAGTTCCCTGCGAAGCAGACGGTTGTTCTCCCGAATGCGATCAAAGATGACGATGGTGTCGTTCATGGAATAACCGACCAGCGTGAGGAGCGCCGCGATGACTGTCAGGGAGATCTCAAAACGCAGCAGCGAGAAAAATCCCAAGGTGATCAGCACATCGTGAAACACCGCCAGAACGGCGGCAGCCCCGTAAACCCATTCGAATCGCAAGGCAATATATACCAGCATGCCGCCCAACGCATAGAGGGTAACGTAAACCGCCTGCTTGCGGAGTTCTGCGCCCACCTTGGGGCCGACGATGGCGATATCGCGAATGGTGAAAGGACCGAGCGAAAAACTCGACTTGATGACATTGAGAACGGCGGGCGTGACACCAGGAACCTTGGACAGGTCGTCGGAATTGGTGAGGATGCCGTTCGCCTCCGAGTCGCGGTAATCGAGAATCTTCCTGGCGAGCTGCTGATAGCGGTCTCCCGCGTTGACGGAGAGGAATAGGGGATCTCTTATGGTGAGCACGGCCGCGAGTGAGGAGGGGGTGGTGGAATTGGAATTGAAATCGGGCTTGTCGGAAGTAGCCACCCCATAAGTGGCGCTCAAAGCGTTGAGCACCTTGTCCCTGCTGGATTGCATGAGGTCTTCATCCTGCCCCTTGCCTTCGACAAAGATGAGGACTTCGTTGCTGCTCTTGGCAGAGATGTCCCGGATGGGTTGGATCTCGGAAGTACCAATTCCCTGGGCGGTCAGCCCGGCACGAATCTTGTCAATGCTCGGCGGTTGCGCGAAACGAACGTCCACGTTGGTGCCACCACTAAAATCGATTCCGTACTTAATCCCGCGCCCGAAAAAAATCGAAATCCATCCGGCGAGAAGAAGAATACCGCTCAAGGCGTAGAAATACTTGGCCTTGCCCATCCAGTCGAGATTGGGCTGCTTGAAGAGCTCGATCATACCTTCTTGACTACCCTCTCTTAGACACCGCCACTGGTGGAATGTTCCCGGCCTCGAGATCTCTACCCAGGGGCCACCCGGATAGAAGATCGCGGCAGGCGAACCGGCTGCCCGCTCGTTTCCAGGCAAGTAGGCCGCCCATTGGCAGTTCTAGTGCGCATTTAAATGCTCAGTTCCGCCTGACGGTCCATCTTGGTCAGGTGATACTGGAAAATCGTCTTGGACACGTAGACCGCAGTAAAGATATTGGCAACCAGACCGACCACCAAAGTGATGGCAAAGCCGCGAATGGGACCGGTGCCGAAGAAACCCAAAAAGGCGGCGGAAACGACCGTGGTGACGTGAGTGTCAATGATCGTCCGGAAAGCATTGTCGAAGCCGGCCTCGACCGCCGCGGCAGAGGATTTGCCGTTGCGGATTTCCTCGCGGATGCGCTCGAAGACCAGAACGTTGGAGTCCACGCCCATGCCGATGGTCAGGATGACGCCGGCGATGCCGGGGAGGGTAAGCACGGCGCCGGACATGGCGAGAAAAGCTAGAAGAATAACAAGGTTGAGGATCAAGGCAAGTACCGCATTACCGCCGGACAGGCGGTAGTAGATGAGCATGAAAAACATCACTACGAGCAGGCTCAATATGGAAGCCTGCACACCGTGACGGATCGAGTCGGCCCCAAGAGAGGGGCCAACGGTGCGCTCTTCGAGATATTTAATCGACGCCGGAAGGGCCCCAGCGCGAAGGACTACTGCCAATTCATGAGCGCTTTGCTGACTGAAATTCCCTTCAATCATTCCGGAATCGTCGATGCGAGCATTGATAACGGGATCCGATTTGACGCAATGATCGAGGACGACGGCCATGTTGCGGCCGATATTCTGCTGGGTGAAGGGCCCAAAGCGGCGCGCGGCCTCCGGTGAGAGGGTGAAGTTCACTTGCCAGGTGCCGGGATTGGTGGTGTTGCGAGTTTCCGTGGCACTGCGCAGGTCGCGACCGGTAACAATTGGTGCGCGATTCAGCATGTAAAAGAGATCCCCGGTGTTCGAGCCGCTCGCGCGATCGCGATTGTCGGCGCAGGCGGGTACGAGTTCGTCGCCCGCGGGAAGCACGGTGTGCTGCGCCATATAAGCAGCGACGGAGGGGTAGGTCTGCGGGTCGTTGACCAGCCGAAATTCCAACTAACCGCCAGCCTGAATCACGCGCCGGGCTTCCGCGGTATCAGCAACGCCTGGCAATTGCACCAAGATTTCATCGGCATTGCGTCCGCCGCGCGGCTGAACCGTAGGTTCGGTAAGTCCCAGGGCATTGATGCGCTGCTCGATGGTATCTTTCGCCTGCGTGACGGTTTGTTCCTCAATCGCGGCAACCGCGCCGGGGCGAAGGGTCAACGTGTAGCTGTTGGCTTCTCCCGCCGCGGGAGCTGTGTCCCAAACATTGTTGTACTGCGTGCCGACGATATCGCTCAGGACCGAATACTGCGACGGGTCGATATTGCGGACGAGAATGTGCGTATCGTCGACGCGGCGGACTTCGTCGTAGTGGACATTTTTGCCGCGCAGAGCGGTGGTGAGGCGGTCGACGGTGGTATCCGTTTCCTGAGCGACGGCTTCCTGGACCTGGACCTGAAGAATCATGTGGCTGCCGCCCTGGAGGTCGAGGCCAAGCTTAATCTGCTTATTGAAGTTGTCCTTCACCTGCGCGAAGGACGTGGGGAACGTGGGATAGCCGAACAGGAAGTAGAAACAGAAAACAATCACCGCCGCAATGAACAACCCTTTCCATTTGAGATTGGGATTCATAGTTAAGAGATGAGTCGCGTTATCGGCCGAAGGGTGGGTTTATTTGGCATCTTGCGATGTCTCCACCTGAGCGATCGCCGCACGCGCGACGCGAATTTTAACTTGCGGCTCGGAAGAGATTTTCATAATGACCGAGTCTCCGTCGAGGCCGCTGATGGTGCCATAGATGCCGCTTCCCGTGATTACTTTGTCTCCGGTCTTTAGGGCCGAGAGCATCGCCTGGGTCTTCTTACGCTGGCGTTGCTGTGGCAGGATCACCATCAAATACATGATGCCAAACATGAGCGCCAGGGGAACGAGGAACGTACCGAAGCCGCCGGATGCCTGAAGGATCGCCGCTGTCATGATCTGCATTAGTTCTAAGCTATCAGTTTTTGGTTCTGAGTTAAAACCCTACCCCGGTTGTAAGCCGGGGCGCCATTTCTCTCGATCTTCAGGGCCCGAGCCGAGTGCCGGGCCTTTCGGCTCCGTTCCGCGCGCAGAGCAGGATAACAAACTAACCCCGCGGGCAAATGGCCCGCTTCCCTGCTCGACCGCCTTACCCTTCCTCTTTGTGAGCACCCTTTCGGGCAACCCGACTGAGCCTGAGTTGCTGCCCGCCGATGGCCCCGCGCGCTGGCTAAGACCTGCGGCCTGCGAGCTACAGGTTCTCAAGCTGGTCCACAGTGTAACGCGCGTGCATCTCAGATGAGAATTTCGCTAGGTTCCCAAACCCGATAGCCTCTCGGATTCGGCGCATGATGTCAAGGTAAAAGTGGACGTTGTGATAGGTGGCTAGGATGGCGGCCGTCATTTCCCCGGCGGCGAAAAGATGGCGGAGATACGCCCGCGAATAGCGGCGGCAGACGCTGCAGGAGCAATTCGAATCGATGGGCCGCTGGTCTTCGGCGTAACGCGAGTTCTTGATGAGCACGCGGCCTTCGCTGGTGTAGAGGCAGGCATGACGTGCGGCGCGAGTGGGCAGCACGCAATCCATCATGTCAATGCCAAGCGCGACGTAATCGGCGATCTGTTCGGGGCGGCCAACGCCCATGAGATAGCGCGGGCGGTCTTTCGGAAGGAGGGCGGTGACTTCGGCGGTCATGGCACAAGTGACTTCGTGCGGCTCGCCCACGGCGAGGCCGCCGACGGCGTAACCGGGGAAGTCGAGATCGAGAAGCTGGCGGGCGCTTTCACGGCGCAAGTCGGCGAAAGTTGCGCCCTGCACGATGCCAAACTGCCATTGCTCGACTGGCGTGCCGTTGCGGTGAGCGGATTCCTGAAAGTACGCGCGGGCGCGGCGAGCCCAAGCAGTGGTCCGCTGGAGCGCAGCCTCCGCCGTTTCGCGAGGCGCAGGAGTTTCGATGCATTCGTCGAGGACCATGGCGATGTCGGAACCCAGGGCGAGCTGAATTTCGGCGACTTTCTCGGGCGTGAGGAGATGTTCGGAGCCGTCAAGATGCGAACGGAAGCGCACGCCTTCGTCGGTAACTTTGCGAAGTTCGGAAAGGCTGAAGACCTGGTAGCCGCCGGAATCCGTCAGAATCGCGCGGGGCCAAGACATGAACCGATGCAAGCCGCCGAATCGGCGAACCAGTTCGTGACCGGGACGAAGATACAGATGATAAGTGTTAGCGAGAATGATTTCGACGCCGAGCTCTTCCAGCACCTCCTGAGTTAGCGCTTTGACGGAGGCTTGCGTGCCAACCGGCAGAAAAAACGGCGTCTCGACCACGCCGTGCGGCGTCGAGAGACGGCCGCAGCGCCCACCGTCGGCGTCGGTCTTGAGAACTTCGAAGAGAAAAGGCACCCGCTCAGTGTATCAGGAGAAGATGAAGGCCCAACCCACGCGGCAAACGACGTATACAGCCCAGACCGTAAGGGCGATCGTAAAGGACTTTGCGCCCTTTAGCTTTTTCGGGTTTACTGCCGCGAAGCCAATGGCCAACAGAATGAGTGTCCAGAACACAAAAATATCGAGCGATTTCGCGAGCGCGAGGAGCCATTTTGCCGAATCCTCAGGGAGGAGAGCGGCTAAGTTGGCGGCGAGGGGATTATCAAGGTCCGCGGTGCCGTATGGCTTCAGGTAGAGAATTAGGATGAAAAGAGGGCTGCTAACGAGACTGGTAAGAAAACCATGCGCGGTGACGCTGAAAGCGGTGCTGAAATTCGTACTGATCCCACCGAGCAAACTGTAGGCACCCCACATGATCAGAGAGACGAGCAGCGCGGCGATCAACGGGCCTAGCGTGCCGAATATATAGGTCGAAATGGGAGCGAACTTGGCGCCCGCCTCGACGCGTTGCTGCCGTTGCTCAGCGGATAGCTGCGCAGCCTGGGGGCTCTTGTCGATCTGCTGGTTCATGAAATCACGCCAGTTGACGCGCTGATTGATGGCGATGCTGACCAGCAGACCGAGGATTAGCGAAATGCCTACAGGCAGCAGCCAACCGGGTTTCCGGACGATGTCTTCAAAGGTAGCCTTCGGCGAAAAAAAGACGCCTATAACGCGACCAAGCGGGCTGATCGTTGCTGCCCGCGCTTCGGCCATAGGGGCAGGGGTTGTAGCCATCTGAGGACTCCTTCCACCACAAGATTCTCCGAAACGCCCGCTTGATAAGAATACGCACCGGAACAGGAGGAGATTTCAGCGCCGGGATTGTAGCCCAGATGGAGATCACACACCAGATCGGAGAGCAGGAGCAGGAGCAGCAGGAGCAGAGAGGCTCGGGTTGCTGAGTGATTGGAGCGGGAGAAAGCTGCGGTACCGGTCAGGCGCGAGGAAGTTCCGGTACGGCCGAGAGGAGTTCGCGGGTGTAGGGATTCTTTGGCCGGCGGCAGCGGCAAGACCATGCTTTCGCTCGCGCTGATGGGTTGCTTCCGCTGGGCGCTCGTCGAAACGCGCACCCAAACGGTTGAGCTGCCGACGCCTGCCGGCTGGGTGCGCCGGGGTGAACGAAGTGTCCGTGCGCATCAGCCCGGAGACAGGAAATAGGAAACTCGAAACACAAAACTCCGGCGAGTTGCCTGCCGTGCCGAGATTCGCGCGCTAGCGACGAGAAAGCGGAACGACAAACTTGAGTGCCGTGTGCGTGGGGGAGAAGCCCACGACTTTTACGTCTTTGAGGCCGGACTGGCGGCCGGCGAAGAGGACATCGTTTTCCGTGATGTGCTTCTGGCCCTTGGGATAAACGATCCAGAGAGCGGCCGCTCCGGAAAGGGATGGGGTGATCTTGCGGAGCGCCGAGAAATCTTCGTTTGACTCGGCGGCGAAGAACACCTGGTCTGAGCCTGGCGCGGACTTACCTTTGGTAACGGACTTGGTGAGAGCGCGAATTTCGCGGAGAAATTCCGCCTCAAATTCGCCCATCAACGAAACCTTTGCGCCGGATTTGACGCCAAGCTTTGCGATGCGGGATTTGGGATGAAGGATTTTCTCGAGCCATCTCCCGGCCTGCGAGCCCAATTGAAAGATGGCGGCGCCGTGGGCCGTCTCGAGGCAGAGTTCGCCACCCGCGGCTTTCGCCGATTTGACCGTGGAAAGAGGAATTTTGAGGCGAAAGTCGCCGCGGAAGAGAATTTCGCTTGTTTCGAGCAGCGCTTTTCCCTCCGACTCCTGCTTGCCAACGCGCACTTTGCTGAAGGCTTCGTTGCCCATGGCTCAATTCCCCGCCTGCGCCTGTTCGCCAAATTTTTTTTCGAGGGATCTGAGGTAAGTATCCATCGTGCCGGAATAGCCAAACACGAATCGCGACAGGAAGCGAAACACGGGATTGTAGATTTCGCCGTCTTCGCGGATTCGCAGGCTGCAGCCGGCGGCGGCCGGAGTGATTTCATAGGTCCAGGTGCCGCCGAACGGCAGCTTGGAGTCGGCGATGCGGACTATCAACCTCGAAGGAGGTTGTGAAACCACGGTTTCAAACGGAATCGTTCCCGAGGCGGAAGTTTCGACCCAGGAAGGCAATCCGTTCTTGTCGGGAAGCGGTTTGACGCTTTGCAAACCCTGGCGCCACATAGGCATCGCGTCAATGTCCGTGACGGCCTTCCAAATTGCTTCCGGCAGCTGGTGAAACTCGGCCTCCCGGGTGACATGATGGGTTTTCGGCAGCAGCCATCCGATCAGCGTGATGAGAATCAAGATCCCGGCAAGAACGATGAAAATCCACAGAATCCATTTCATGGCACACCCCGCAAAGATCTCCCACTCAAATCCGGCTAAACCGCAAGCCGCCCGCGACCCTTGGTTTTTCGTTTGCTATAGGCTTCCATCTGTTCACTTCCCGCACGCGCCAGAAGCGCCAGGCCGCGGATCCCTGCTTCGCGCTCATCGGGCGTGAGTCGCGCAACCAAAGCGCGCACGCGGTCAGGATCAAGAACGGATTTCGCTTCTCTGACGCGAACGCCAGCCGGCGTGAGCAGCAATCTGAGCCGCCGGCCGTCTTCGTTGGCCCGCAGCCGCGAAACGTACCCGCGGCGGACCAATCTTTCGACGTGTAAAGACATCGTTGACGGTGTTACGCCCATATGCCTCGCCAGATCGACCAGCGTGAGCGGCTCGCGCTCGTCCAAATGGTCGAGGATGCTGGCCTGGTGGGCACTCAACAGCCGGCGTGTCCGGGGATCACGGACATGCCGCGCGTGACAGGCAAAGTAGATGCGGGGATAAAGCTCCATCAGCTGTCTCGCGGCATCGCTCGTCATGCTCAGAGGAAGGTAAGGCCAAATAGTTTGATTTGTCAAATCAAATTAAATCAAATTATTACGGCGAAACCAGCCGATCGGAGCTTCCCGCTTTTGCTCCGCAAGCCGCTAAAATAGAGTTTTTACTTTGCAGCCATGGCCACGACGACAAGCGCACATCGAGTCGACTGGAACCTGATCTGGGCGCAGCGCGGGTTCCGTTATTTTTTTGTGGCCATGTTTGTGTCGCTCTTCGGCAGCGGCATGAATCTTGCCGGCGTGAGCTGGTACATCCTCGCGGCCACGCACTCGACGGTCAAAGTCAGCTGGCAAGTCATTGTGATGACCCTGCCGGGACTCTTCGTGCCCTTCCTTGGCGGCGTGCTGATCGACCGCATCGACCGGCGCTATCTCGGCGTCATGCTGGACCTGGTGCGGGGGTTTTTCGTCCTGCTGACCGCGTATATCGCCTGGCGTGGGCGGTTGCAACTCTGGCACCTCTACGGCATGACGCTGATCACCGGGACGGGTTCGGCAATGTATTGGGCCGCCGTGAACGCGCTCGTGCAGGAAGTGATTCCGCCGAGCCAGTTCACCGGCGCGAATGCGGCCGTGCTGATTGGTGTACAAAGCGGGATGCTCATTGCCGGCGCCTTCGTAGGATTCCTCTACAACACCGCAGGGATCGCGGGAATTTTGGCTATCGACGGCGCGACCTATTTTGTTTCGGCTTATTGCCTGCATAGCTTGCGGAGCGGATACGTCTCGCCGCGTGACCGCCAAAAATATCCGCGGGAGTTCAATGAGGCGACCGAGGCGACGGCCGAAGCGCTGGAAAGCGGCGAGAATCCGGAGATCGCCGAAGCCGGCCTCTCGCTAGCGGTGTACGCCGACATGCGCGAAGGATTCGGGTATTTGCGGCGGCAGCCGCTGGTGCGAGCGCTGGGCATCACGCACTCCATCATGATGGCCGGAGTGGTGAGCGCCAACGTGGTCCTGGTGGCGCTGGCGAATGACATCTTGCACGCTGGAGCACGGGGACTGGGGTTTTTGGAAGCGGGCTGGGCCACGGGCGCGATTTGCGGTGGTTTGCTCGCGAGCCAGCTTCCCGGTGCCAAGCGCATGCCGCTGTATGTTGCGGCCTGTGCGGTTTTGGCAGCGGGGCATATGGCGACTCCCTTCGTGGCTTTTCTTGTAGGCGCGGTGGTGATACAGATGATTTTCGGATTCTGCCGCGCGCTGGGGGGAGTGGTGGCGCAATCCTCCCTGATGTCGATTGTCCCAAGGCATTTTATGGGGCGGACGCAGTCGGCCATGGCGATTCTGACCACGGGCGTGCAACTGGCGATGAGTTTCGCGCTCGGGTGGGTAGCGCAAGGCGCGGGCCTGGTTGCGGGGTACGCGTTGCTGGCGCTGCTATACACCGGCTCGACTGTTTCGGCGGTTCGCGCCCGGCAGCTCATGCGGTGAGTCTTCGCGGCCTCGAACTTCTTCGCAAAGCAAGGCCCGGCATTCTCCCGGTCAGGAGATTCAAGATTCAATCCGCTGAGGCCGGGATTCTCTTGCCCCCAAGCATTTCCACGGCAAATTGATACAGCTCGGCACGCAACCGATAGCGCTCGTTGGCCTTGGTGACGTAACGCACGGCCACTTCCACGCCTCCGACAACGGGCTTGACGCTGACCGCGGGATCCACCGAGAAGGAGCTCATCTCGCGCGAGCCGGTTGCGCGCCGCCATTCCTGTTCGGCTTGTCTCGCGCCTTCTTTGGTGGCCTCGCAAACCTTCTTCTGAATCTCCCGCACCACCGGATAGGGGTCTTGCCCGGCGGGGAGAACCAATTGCAATTCATCCCAAAGCCACT
>WNEP01001765.1_pt1 | contig 10826 bp, 8 predicted proteins | sample 5399961 | NCBI WGS metagenome assembly WNEP01 (sample SAMN13153329, study PRJNA577476) | soil metagenome | isolation source: 20 cm grassland meadow soil pre-rain plot 5 | place: USA:California | collected 2015-09-08 | reverse complement strand
GCTCGGCTACCGGTCGACCATGATCGTGCCGCTGGTGGCACGCGGGCAGACGCTCGGCGCGATGACGTTCGTCACGGCGGCGTCGGGTCGTCGCTACGATCGCGACGATCTCGCCGTCGCCGAGGAGCTCGCGCGCCGCGCCGCGCTGGCGGTCGACAACTCCCGCCTCTACCGCGAGGCGCGCGAGGCCAACCGCATCAAGGACGAGTTCCTGATGACCCTCTCGCACGAGCTGCGCACACCGCTCAGCGCGGTCGTGGTGTGGGCGCGCCTGCTGGGGACCGGCAAGCTCGAGGCGACGAAAATGCCCCGCGCGCTCGAGGCGATCGAGCGCAACGTCGCGTCGCTCACCCGGATGGTCGAGGACCTGACGGACGTCTCGCGCTTCGCCGCCGGCAAGCTTCGCCTGAAGGCTGGGCCGGTGGATCTGCGGGAGGTGATCGCCGCCGCGATCGTGGCGGTCCGTCCGGCGGCGCAGGCGAAGGGCATCCGGCTCGAGTCGATCCACCGCGGCGCGGCACGCCGGGTGTGGGGCGACGGGGGCCGCTTGCAGCAGGTGGTCTGGAACCTGCTCTCGAACGCCATCAAGTTCACGCCCGAGGGCGGCGGCGTCGAAATCCGGGTCGGGCTGGCGGACGGGCGGGCCGAGATCGTCGTGAGCGACACGGGCAGGGGCATTCGCCCCGACTTCCTCCCCTTCGTCTTCGAGCGCTTCCGACAGGCCGACAGCGCCACCACGCGCACGCACGGCGGCCTCGGGATCGGACTTGCCATCGTGCGTCAGCTGGTCGAGCTGCACGGCGGAACGGTACGTGCCGAGAGCCCCGGGGAGGGGCAGGGCGCCACCTTCACGGTGAGCCTGCCGATTCCGACCTTCGAGCTCGACGGTGCGGAGGGACACGAGGCGCCGGGCACGGTGGACGGGCCGTCGCTCGAGGGGCTGCGCGTGCTGGTGGTCGACGACGAGGCCGACGCGCGCGAGTCGCTCACGGCCGTCCTCGAGCAGTGCGGGGCGGTCGTGACCGCGGTCGCCTCGGCGCGCGAGGCGCTCGGCGCGCTCGCGCACCAGCGGCCCGACATCCTGGTGAGCGACATCGGCATGCCCGAGGAGGACGGCTACGCGCTCATCGAGAAGGTGCGTGTGCTCGATGCCCGGCACGGGGGACGGATCCCGGCCGTGGCGCTGACGGCGTACGCGGCGCCGGAGGATCGCCAGCGGGCCCTCGACGCCGGCTACGAGCTCCACGTGCCCAAGCCGGTCACGCCCGAGGAGCTGGTCACGGCGGTGGCGAACCTGAGCGGCCGGCGCGCGGCGTGACCGGCGCTCGCGGCAGCGTGCGGCGAGACCCTCCTCCGCGGGCCCCGGGGCCCCTCAGTCCCCTTGCTCCATCATCAGGATCGCGCCCCGCACGAGCTTGTCGCTCCCGGCGAGCGGGACGCACACCACGGCGCACCGGATGGCCTTCCCGCGCCGGTTGCGCCCGTCGAGCACCAGCCGGTGCAGGCCGCTGATCCCGGCCAGGCACTCGCGCAGCGGCGTCTTCAGCTCCTCGACGGGCAGGCCGATGTCGAGATTCAGGAAGGGCTTCCCCCGCACCTCGTCGGCGCGCAGGCCCCAGAGGTCCTCGGCCTTGCGGTTCCAGATCTCGACGGCCAGGTTCGCGTCGAGGACGACGACCCCCGCGTCCATGCTGGCGACGATGGACTCGAGGAAGGTGTTGGCGCGGTTCAGCTCGTCCGTCCGGCCGCGCAGCTGGTCGTTCGTCGTCTGGACCTCCTCGTTGGTCGACTGCAGCTCCGCGTTCATGGTCTCCATCTCCTCGTTGGAGGACTGCAGCTCCTCGTTGGTCGTCTCGAGCTCCTCGACGGTCGATTGCAGCTCCTCGTTGGTGGTCTGGAGCTCCTCGTTGGTCGACTGCAGCTCCTCGTAGGCCGTCTCCAGCTCGGAGTGCGACCGCTCGACCTCCTCGCGGAGCTGCGCGTAGCGAGTGACGTCCGTGAAGGTGATCGCCACCCCGAGCGGCCGGGCGCCGTCGTCGAGCAGCGGCGTGACCAGCACGTCGTAGTATCGGGTCTGCCCGTCGGGCCCCGACCGCTCGACGTTCGCCACCCCGACCGGCTGGCGCTCCGCGAGCGCCCGCTCGAGGAGCGGGCGCAGCTCGACGGGCCGATAGCACAGCTCCACGTCGCGCAAGGGCCGCCCGATGTCCCTGGCGCTCAGCCCGAAGCCGGTACGCGCCTGCTCGTTGGCGAGCACGATCGTGCCGTTCGCATCCACCACCACCTGCGCCATCGAGATGGCGTCGATCGCGAGCGCGCGCAGCCGCACTTCGTGCGACATGCGGGTCCCGGCCTCGTGATCGTCGGCCTGGGCGAGGAACGTCGGGTGATCGGCGAGGGCGCCCTTCGGCGTCCTCACGAAGATGCGGTGCCTCAGGTTGACCGGCGTGAACAGGTTGGCGTGCATGAGGAGCATCTCCGCCCGCCCGAGGAAGAGGAAGCCCGTCTCGTCGAGCGCGAAGTGGAATCGCTCGAGGATCTGCCGCTGCGTCTCGAGGTTGAAGTAGATGAGGGTGTTGCGGCACGCGAGCAGGTCGAGACGCGAGATCGGCGCATCCGCGATCAGGTCCAGGCGTCCGAAGATGATCGCCCGGCGCAGCTCGTTGCGGAAGACGTAGCGGGCCGCCGCGCGCTCGAAGTACTTCTCGCGGAGACCGGCGGGGACGGGCTCGAGATCCTCGAGGCTGTAGCTCCCCTGGCGGGCCTGCGAGAGCGCGTCCTCGTCGACGTCGGTGGCGAAGATCTTCACCCGCTGGCAGAACGCCTCGGCGCCGAGCAGCTCCGCGAACGCGATCGCGAGGCTGTACGCCTCCTGGCCGCCGGCGCACCCGGCGCTCCAGACGCGGATCGGTCCGGCGGGGTTGGCGGCGAGCAGCTTCGGCAGCATGTCGGCGCGCAGGCATTCCCATGCTGGAGCGTCGCGGAAGAAGCTCGAGACGTTGATCAGCATGGTGTTGAAGAGCGTGGCGAACTCCTCGGGGTGCACCTCGAGGTAGTCGAGGTAGTCGCCGAAGCCCTGCAGGTTGAGCGCCTGTACCCGCTTGGTCACACGCCGCGCGAGACTCGGCCGCTTGTACCCGGTGAAGTCGAATCCGCGGCTCATCCGGAGATACTCGAGGAGCGTCTCGAGCGTCCGGCCGTCTTCCGCTTCCATCACTGGACCTGCCCCTTCATCACCAGCGTCACCAGCGCGGGCGCGATCTCCTCGAGCGGCAGGACGAAGTCGACGTTGCCGCTGTCGATGGCGGCGCCGGGCATGCCGAAGAACTCCGACGTCATCTTGTCCTGCGCGAGGACGGTGCCGCCCATCTTCTTGATGGCCTTGACCCCCATCGAGCCGTCGCCGCCGCTGCCGGAGAGCACGACCGCGATCGCACGGTCCCTATAGCTGGCCGCCACCGACTCGAACAGGAGGTCGGCGGAGGGGCGCACGAAGTGCACCAGCTCGGACTGCGTGAGGGAGAGGCTACCGTCGCCGTTCAGCAGCAGGTGCCGGTTGGGCGGCGCGATGTACACCCTTCCGCCGGCCAGGCAGTCCCCCTCCTCGGCCTGCTTCACCTCCAGGCGCGTGCGGCGGCTCAGGATGTCGGCCATGAGGCTGCGGTGGCGCGGGTCGAGGTGCTGCACGACGAGGATGCCGGCCGGGAACCCGGCCGGCAGGTCGGCGAGCACGCTGCTGAGTGCGGTGAGTCCCCCGGCCGACGCGGCAAGCGCGACCACGTCGAAAGCGGCGTCCACGACAGGCCTCCCGGCCGGGCCGGCGGAGAGCGGCGAGCCCCCTATTCCCGGCCGGCGGCCACCCTAGGACGGGTGGCCGTGAGCGTCAACCAAAGCTTCGCCACTGACCGAGCCGGCCAGGTGCGCGTCATGACTTGAGCCGCCGCCTGGCCGCGTCGAGGTCCAGGACCACCGACAGGACGACGTCGTCGGGAGGGCGTGGGCTCCATCGCGCCGAGGCGAGGACCTCCCAGTGACGCGCCGCGCGCGGGCTGAGGCCCGTCACGTGGAGCCGGCCGTCGCGCGTGCGGGCCAGCCGGAGCGCACCGATGCTGCGGAGGAAGGCGGGCGGCCGGGTCCTCAGGAAACGCAGGAAGCGCGCCGCGCCTCGGACCGTCAGCCCGACGCCGACCAGCTCGCTCGCCAGCACGAACTCGATCAGGTTGTCGTCGGAGTACAGGCGGGGCTTCCCGGCGCCGACGGGGTCCGCGATCTCCGGCCGCACGACGCGCTTCTCTGCCCAGTCGATGACCTGCCGCGGCCGGAGCCCGACCTTCGCGCACACCGCGGCTCGCGAATACCCACGCGGGGGCATATACGTACCTGTGTACTCTTGCCTCCGGCTGTCCGTCAACGAATCGCTGTCCCGCAAAATTGTTTCGAGTCTCCCCCCTATGCGGGAGTTGTCGTTCGCCGACTTGAGCTATGTCTCGCGGCGAAAGGTCCGTGGCGGGGTTCGTAATGAAGCGGCATGCATCGGGTCGTTCGGGTCGCCCGCGAGGGAGTTCGAGGACGCGCGCGCTCTCCGGACGCCGGCCCGGGCCTCTCTGGAGGACGCTCAGATGACCGCCGCCCGCCTCACCGACCAGCCGATGACGCCCCTCCTCACACCCGAGATCGTCCTCCAGTCGCAGTTCCTGAATGAGCGCGCATCACCCGTCAGGTTCAGCGGCGAGTACCGGCTCGCGCTGGCGATCCTGCATGACGCAATCCAGATCTACTGCATGGAGGGATCGGGGCGGCGCAACCTGCAGCTGCGCCGGGAGGCCGCGCGCTGGCTCCACAGCGACGATCGCTCCTGGTGCTTCTCCTTCGAGCGCATCTGCGAGACGCTGGAGCTCGAGCCCGACTGTGTCCGCCGCGGCCTGCGCGCTCCGGGGATGCGCCGGGCGACGGCGCTCTGGTCGCCGGTGAGCGAGAAGGGGGACGAGCACCGGCGCGCGGGCGGAGTGTGATGCCCGATGCATGGCGTGAACGTGCTCGTCGCGCGGAGCGGCGGAGCAGAAGGAGGGGGAGCATGCGCGAGTCCTCGGCGACGTCATGAGCGTGCACGCGCGCATCTTGCTGGCCGAGCCGGACGCAGAGCTGCGTACCGCCATCGCCCGCGCGCTGCGCGCAGACGGGCACGCGGTGGAGGAGGCCGCCGACGGCGCCGACCTCCTGCTGCGCGCCGGCTCCCAGATGGCCTGCGTGGATGGCCCCCGACGTGTCCTCGTCCTCGTCGTCGCTGCCGGCCTGCCCGTCTTCTCCGCCAGCGAGGTGCTCGAGATCCTCCATCGCTTTCGCTGGGACATCCCCTGCATCGTCATCAGCCGCGCTCCGGACGGGGTGGAGCACACGCGCGCCAGAGAGCTCGGCGCGCTCGCCGTGCTCGGTAGCCCGCTCCACATCGAGCAGCTGCGGGCGATGGTCCGCGCGCAGGCGCGCCCCCGCTCGGCGGCTCGGCACGATGCGGTCGCCCGCGCGGGCGCTCTGAGCTGAGCACGCGGTCGCGCGCTGCCTGCCCCCGATGAGCCGCCAGTGAAGCACACCGAAGGCACGTCCCCCGACTGCTCGGCCGACCAGCTCGAGGTCCTGCGCGAGCAGAGAGAGAAGCTCGCCGGGCGGGCGGACAGGCGAGACCCATCGCCTGACATCGCGAGAGAGAAACCCGTCGAAGCGCTGCAGAGCGCGCTCGAGTCCCTGCGCGTCGCCGAGAAGGAGCTGCGTCAACAGAACGAGGATCTCCTGGCGGCGCAGCGGGCGCTGGAAGACGAGCGCCGGCGCTACCAGGGGCTCTTCGAGTTCGCACCCTGCGGGTACGTCGTGACGGACGCTTTCGGAATCATCCAGGAGATGAACCGGACGGCGGAGCTGCTGTTCAACCACCGCCGCGAGTCGCTGCGGCGCAAGCCACTCGTCGTCCTCTTTCCGAGGGAGGCCCGGCCGAGCTTCCTGAGCCATCTGCACCGGCTCCTGCGGCGCGGCGCGCGCGAGGTCGAGACGTGGGAGACGCCGCTCGTTCGCGCGGGCGCCGCACCGTTCCCGGCCGAAGTCGCCGCGTCGGCCGTCCTCGACGGCGAGGGCCGGCCCGCCGGTCTGTGCTGGCTCGTCCGGGACGTGAGCGACCGCAAGGAGGTCGAGCGGGCCCTCGAGGCCGAGCGAGAGCTCGTGGCCGTGATTCTGCGGGGCACGGCCGATGGCCTGGTGGCCACCGACCGGACGGGCAGCGTCGTCCTGGTCAACGAGGTCGCCCGGACGATCCTCGGCGACGGCGGGGACGAGATCCTGGGGCGCCGGCTCCAGGACACGCTGGCGTGCGCCGGGCGCTCGGTACGCCTGAGCCCGATCACCGGCGCCGAGGGCGTCGCCTACGAGGTGACGCTCGAGGCGCCGCGGCCGCGCGTGTTCGATCTGCGCGTCAGCTCCATCGAGAGCGACGGCCACCTCCTGCTGCTGCGGGAGGTGACCGCCGAGTGCGCAGCCCGGGAGAGGGCGGAGCAGCAGGCGCGGCTCGCCGCCACCGGGCAGCTCGCCGCCGGCATCGCGCACGATTTCAACAACGTCCTCTCGGTGGTGCTGGCCCACGCCGACCTGCTCCGCAAGGATCACACGCTCCGCGATGACGTGCGCGTGAAGCTCCGGGGCATTGCGGACCAGGCCCGTCGCGGCGGACGCCTGGTCCGCCAGGTCCTGGACTTCGCCCGCCGCGCGCCCACGCGTCGCCAGCGGGTCGATCTCGCTGCGTGCGTGAGGGAGACCATGGACCTGCTCGAGCGGACCATCCCCGAGAACGTCGTCGTGAGCACCGCGCTCCCGACGGAGTGCCTGGCTGAGGTCGATCCGGTCCAGGTCGAGCAGGTGGTGGCCAACCTCGCTCTCAACGCGGGCGACGCCATGCCGGGCGGCGGACGTCTTCGGATCGAGCTCTCCCGCCGTACGCTGAAGGAGGGCGAACCCCCGCCGGTTGCGGGCATGACGCCCGGCGAATGGGCCGCGCTCTCGGTAGCGGACACCGGCTTCGGCATGTCCCCCGCCGTCCAGCGGCGCCTCTTCGAGCCCTTCTTCTCCACCAAGGCCGGGAGGGGAACGGGGCTCGGGCTGGCGCAGGTCCATGGCATCGTGAAGCAGCACGGAGGCTCCATCGACGTGACCAGCGAGGTCGGCCGGGGAACGACCTTCACCGTCTACCTGCCGCTCGCTGGTGCGCGGGTGGGGACGCGGCGAGCGCCGAAGGCGACCGATCTCGACGACGATGCCGGCTCGACGCTGCCGACCGGCTGGGGAGAGCTGATCCTCCTCGTCGAGGACGACGCGGCCGCACGGGTCGCGAGCGCCGACGCGCTCCGATCGCTCGGCTATCGCGTCCTCGTAGCGGAGTGCGCGGAGCAGGCCTGGGAGCTGTGGGTGCGCCACGGCGACGAGATCGCCCTGGTGCTCACCGACCTGGTGCTGCCGGGCGTGGGCGGTGCGCATCTCTGCTCGGCGCTGGCCAGGCAGGGCCGGGCCCCCGTCATCGCGCTCTCCGGCTATCCGATCGACGCCGAGGACAGCCGGCTGGCCGGGGTCGCGCACCGGCTCCAGAAGCCCGTCGGCATCGAGCGCCTCGCCCAGGTGATCCACCGCACGCTGGCCGCGGCGCGGCGCTGAGCGAAGCTGTCCCTTGCAGGGCTCGGCGCGCGTGCCATCATCGGCCGGTGCGGTGGTGGCAGACGGCGGTCGTCTACCAGATCTATCCGCGCTCCTTCGCCGACGCGACCGGCGACGGCGTGGGCGACCTCGAGGGCATCCGGCGCCGGCTCGACCATCTCGCCTGGCTCGGCGTGGACGCCGTGTGGCTCTCGCCGATCTTCCGCTCCCCCATGAAGGACTTCGGGTACGACGTCGCGGACTACTGCGACGTCGATCCCCTCTTCGGGACCCTCGCCGACTTCGACCGGCTCGTGGCCGAGGCGCATGCCCGCGGCATCCGCGTCCTGCTCGACTGGGTCCCGAACCACACCTCCGACCAGCATCCCTGGTTCCGCGCAGCGCGCGCCTCGCGCGAGAGCCCCCGGCGCGCGTGGTACGTCTGGCGCGACCCGGGCCCCGGCCGGGGCCCGCCGAACAACTGGCTCGCCGCCTTTCCCCGCGGCACGCCGGCGTGGACGTTCGACGCCGCGACGGGGCAGTACTACCTCCATCTCTTCCTTCCCGAGCAGCCCGACCTGGACTGGTCGAACCCCGACGTGCGGCGCGCCATGCACGACGTCCTCCGCTTCTGGCTCGACCGCGGCGTCGACGGCTTCCGGGTCGACGTCGTTCACGGGCTCGGCAAGGATCCGCGGCTGCCCGACCTCGCGCCCGAGCTGGCGGCCGTCCCGCAGTCGGCGCTGAACGACGGGGAGTCGACGCACGAGATCCTCCGCGTCCTCCGCCGTCTCGTCGACGCCTATCCGGGCGATCGCGTGCTGGTGGGCGAGGTGTGGCTGCTCATGGCGCGCACGCACGCCCGGTACTTTGGCCGCGGTGACGAGCTGCATCTCCTCTTCGAGCTGCCCGCGGCCGTCCTCACCGCCTGGGACGCCGGCGCCTGGCGCGAGCGCATCGCGGACGTCGCCGCGCGTCTCGATCCGATCGATGCGTGGCCGACCTGGGTCCTCTCCAACCACGACGTGCCGCGACACCGGACGCGCTTTCGCTCGGAGGCCGCGGCGCGCGCGGCCGCCGTCCTCCTCCTGACGCTCCGCGGGACCCCGTTCCTCTATCAGGGCGAGGAGCTCGGGCTCGAGGACGCCGTCGTCCCGCCCGAGCGTGCCGTCGACCCCGGCGCTCGCGACGGCTGCCGGGCGCCGATCCCATGGGACGCGAGCCCGGCACACGGCTGGCCCGCCCCGCCGTGGCTCCCGTGGCCGCCCGAGCCCGAGCGGCGGAACGTCGAGCGGCTGCGCGCGGACCCGGGCTCGATCCTCCATCTCTACCGCCGGCTGCTCGCGCTCCGCCGCGCCTCGGCCGCGTTTCACGCCGGCAGCTGCCGCCTGCTCGAGGCGCCGGCGGGCGTGCTCGCCTACGAGCGCGCCGCCGGGACGGAGCGGCGGATCGTGCTCGTGAACTTCACCGGCGAGCGGCTCCCGGTCGCCGCGCACGGCCGCGTCGAGATCGCGAGCGACGGCACGGGCGAGGACCGGCCGTACGCGGGCGTGCTCGCGCCCGCGCAGGCCCTCGTCCTGCGGGCGTAGAGGCCTACAGCGGCCCCGAGACCTCGGTCTCGGTCGCGCCGCCGTCGCGGCGCTGGTCGAGCGGCACGTACGGCCGCTCGTCGGAGCCGACGTAGAGCTGCTTCGGGCGCGTGATCTTCTGCTCCTCGTCGAGCAGCATCTCGGCCCACTGCGCCATCCAGCCCGCCGTGCGCGCGATGGCGAACAGGACCGGGAACATCGCGACCGGGAGCCCCATCGCCTCGTAGATGATACCCGAGTAGAAGTCGACGTTGGGGTAGAGCCGGCGCGTCACGAAGTAGTCGTCCTGCAACGCGATGTGCTCGAGCTCCAGCGCGATGTCGATGAGCGGGTTCTTCCCGGTCACCTCGAACACCTCGTAGGCGATCCGCTTGATGATCTTCGCGCGCGGGTCGTAGTTCTTGTAGACGCGGTGGCCGAAGCCGGTCAGGCGCAGCTCGCCGGCCTTGACGCGCTTGATGAGCGCCGGGATGCGGTCGGCGGAGCCGATCTCGTGCAGCATGCGCACGACCTCCTCGTTGGCCGAGCCGTGACGCGGGCCGCCGAGCGCCGCCGCGGCGCCGGCCACCGCCGCGTAGGGGTCGGAGTGGGCGCTGCCGATGGCCCGCATCGTCGTCGAGGAGCAGTTCTGCTCGTGGTCCGCGTGCAGGATGAAGAGCACGTCGAGCGCGCGCTCGAGGACGGGGTCGGGCTTGTACTTGAGCTCGGTCATCTTGAACATCATGGAGAGGAAGTTGCCGGTGTAGGAGAGGTCGTTGTCCGGGTAGACGTAGGGGAGGCCCCGGCTGTGGCGGTAGGCGAAGGCCGCGATGGTCGGCATCTTGCCGATCAGCCGCCGCGTCTGCACCCGCCGCGACTCGAGGTCCATGACGTTCTTCGCCTCGGGGTAGAAGGTGGAGAGCGCGCCGACCGTGCCGATCAGGATGCCCATCGGATGGGCGTCGTAGCGGAACCCCTGGATGAACTGCTTCAGGTTCTCGTGCACCAGGGTGTGCATCGTGATGTTCCGCTGCCACATGCGGAAGTGCGAGGCCGTGGGCAGCTCGCCCTTGACGATCAGGTAGGCGGTCTCGAGGAAGCTGCTCTTCTCGGCCAGCTCCTCGATCGGGTAGCCGCGGTAGCGGAGGATGCCGCGCTCGCCGTCGATGTAGCTGATCTTGCTCTTGCAGGCGGCCGTGTTGAGGAGCGCGGGGTCGTAGCTGACGATCCCGAGCCGCCCGAGCTCGACGGCCCGGATGGCGCCGTGCTCGATCGGCAGCTCGAGCTTCTTTCCGCTCCGGTTGTCGATGACGGTCAGCGTGTCGGCCATGGTCTCACCTCCCGGTTCGTGCGCCCCTCGACGACTAGCTAAGCCCCTTCGGAGGGGCAGGGTCAATCGGCCGGGCCTTCTCTCCGGCGCGGCGTCCGCTACACTCGTGGAGTGGCGAGCAAGGGGCGGCGGTACAGGACCGTCGTCGTCGAGGGGTACGAGGTCCTGATCGGCAAGGGCGACGCCGAGAACGACGAGCTCACCTTCGCGCTGGCGGCGCCCGGGGACTTCTGGCTGCACGTGGCGGGGGGCGTGCCGGGGAG
>WNEP01001758.1_pt1 | contig 10867 bp, 5 predicted proteins | sample 5399961 | NCBI WGS metagenome assembly WNEP01 (sample SAMN13153329, study PRJNA577476) | soil metagenome | isolation source: 20 cm grassland meadow soil pre-rain plot 5 | place: USA:California | collected 2015-09-08 | reverse complement strand
GCAGCGGCACCCAGGTCACGGCGGCGAGCTCCGCCGACGGAACGGTGGCGACCGTCACCTGCACCACCCCGACTCTCACGCACTACTACGTCGCGCGCAACGGCACGAGCGCCATCTTCCTGGCGACGCACATCACCGCCGAGCCGAGCGTGGGCGAGCTGCGCTACATCTTCCGTCTCGACCGGAGCCGGCTCCCCGACGGCAATCCGAAGGCGAATACCGTGGGCACGACGCGCACCGTCGAAGGCTCGGACGTCTTCGCGCTGGCGAACGGTGAGACCCGCTCGAAGTTCTACGGCAACCCGCCTGCGATCGACAATCTGGTGCACGGGGTGCGCGGTCCGGGGGTGGGCGCCTACATGATCATGGGGAATCGCGAGTCGAGCTCCGGCGGGCCCTTCTTCCGTGACATCAACAACCAGGGGGGCTCGCAGCAGGAGCTGTACAACTACATGAACTCGGGGCACACCCAGACCGAGCCGTACCGCATGGGGCTGCACGGGCCGTACGCGCTGCTGGTGACCTCCGGCGAGGCGCCGAGCGCGGACCTGGACATGTCCTGGATGGGTGAGCTCGGGCTGACGGGATGGGTCAGCGAGCGCGGGCGCGTCACCGGCCGGGTGTCAGGCATGCGGGGCCTCTCCTTCGTCGTGGGGTGGGCGAACGCCCGCGCGCAGTACTGGGCGCAGGTGGACCCGTCGGGGCGCAGCTTTACCTCCCCGCCGATGCTCCCCGGCACCTACACCATGACGCTTTACAAGAAGGAGCTCGCCGTCCTGACGACGACGGTGACGGTGGGGACGAGCACGGTCACGGAGGATCTCCACTACGTGGAGCCGCAGGAGCCGTTCATCTTCCGCATCGGCGAGCTCGACGGGACACCGGACGGGTTCCGGAACGCCGACCTGATAGCGGACATGCACCCGTCCGACGTACGGATGAAGCCGTGGGGGCCGCTCACGTACACCGTCGGCGAGTCGCCGCTCTCCGACTTCCCGATGGCGCAGTTCCAGAGGGCGGTGAACAACCCCACGACCATCCGCTTCACGCTGGGGCGCGGCGAGGTGAGGCCCCACACGTTGCGCATCGGGATCACCCTCGCCTTCGGCGGCGGCCGCCCCGTCGTCACGGTCAACCCCGGCAGGCCGCAGGCATGGACCGGGCCGACCCCGCCCAGCACCAGGGGGGCGCAGCCGGAGTCCCGGGGCGTCACGCGGGGCACGTACCGTGGAAACAACATGGAGTTCACGGTCAATATCCCCGCGCACGCCTTCGTCGCCGGGGAGAACACCATCACGATCTCCGTCGCGAGCGGGGAAGGCGGAACGGGCTTCCTCAGCCCGAGCTTCGTGTACGACGCCGTGCAGCTCGACCGATGGTGAGCAAGACGAGGATGCGGAAGACAAGGAGCTGGGTGCTGGCGCTGATCGGCGTTCCCGCCGTGGCCACGGCGCAGGCCACCTTCGCGACGGGCCGGGCCCCCCGTGCGGGGGCGCCCATGCTGGAGACCGGCTCCCAGAAGCCCATGCCGTTGGAATGGATCGACAAGGACACCGGCCACCGGCTGATCCGCCTGTCCCGAAGGGAAGGGAGCAATGCCAGCTTCTATTTTCACAACAATCCCTTCGTTCCGCAGCTGGCGGGCGAAGGCGACAAGATGGTGTTCTATGGAACGGCATCCAACAGGAGACAGCTCTTTGCCGTCAATCTCAAAACTCTGAAGGTCGAACAGTTGACCGACCATCGGGGGAACATTTTCGGTGAGATCGTTGCCCCGAGGCGGAGAGAAGTGTTCTACCAGAGCGGAGACAGCGTTTTTGCTACCCAGGTCGACAGCGGGAGGACACGCCTCATCTACGTCTTTCCCACGGACTTCCACGGGAGCGTCACGACGCTCAATTCCGACGAGACGACTCTGGCGGGCGTGCGCGCGGGAGAAGAGAAGCGGGCAATCCTGAAGACGTATCCCAACAAGTCCGATTATTTCACCCGGATCTTCGAAGCCAAGATCCCGCACACCTTGTTCACGATCAATGTCGAGACGGGCGAGCTCAAGACGCTCTACGAGGAGAACGCCTGGCTCAATCATGTCCAGTTCTCGCCCAGCGACCCTGACTTGCTGATGTTCTGTCATGAAGGGCCGTGGCATCTAGTGGACCGGATCTGGACGATCGATACCAAGACGAGAGACGTGAAGAAAATCCACCAGCGCACGGTGGAGCGTGAGATCGCAGGGCACGAATTCTTCAGCCGGGATGGCAAGATCATCTGGTACGATCTGCAGATCCCGCGGGGAGTGACGTTCCATCTGGCGGGCGCGGATGTGAAGACCGGAAAGCCGACCCGCTACCAGATGACGCGGGACGAATGGTCCATCCACTTCAACATCTCTTCGGATCAGAAGCTGTTTGCCGGCGATGGAGCAGATCTTTCTCAGGTGGCCAAGGCCCAGGATGGGATGTGGATCTATCTCTTCCGCCCCGAAGGAGACCGCCTGACGTCGGAACGCCTCGTCAACATGAAGCACCATGACTATACGCTCGAACCGAACGTTCACTTCTCTCCCGATGGGAAGTGGGTGATCTTCCGCGCCAATTTCGAGGGGGAGAGCCAGGTTTACGCGGTCGAGGTAGACAGGCTGGCACCCGTGGTAGGCGAGGCAATCGGGCATTCGGCGAATCTGGGTTGGCCCGACGTCACGCAGCAAAGCAAGCCGTGGACCCGTTGGTGGTGGATGGGCAGCGCGGTCGATAGCGCGAATCTCACTGCCGAGCTCGAGACCCTGGGCGCTGCCGGCATCGGCGGGGTGGAGGTGACGAGCATTTACGGGGTGCACGGATACGAACACGCATCCGTTCCCTACCTGTCCGACCGCTGGATCATGCTGTTGCTCCATGCAGCCACCGAGGCCCGGCGCCTTGGCATGGGCCTCGACATGCCTCCCGGATCGGGGTGGCGCCTCGGCGGACCCGGGGTGCGCGTGGAAGATGCCGTCGCGTCATTGCGCATCGACGTCGACACCGTGCGCGGGACATACGTCCCGCAAGTCCGCCCCGCCGGCGACAAGGTGAAGCGAGCGGCACCGGGTGGCGAGGGGAGCGCCCTCGATCCATTCTCGCGCGTGGCGGTGCGGCGTTACCTGGATGCCTATGGCGATCGCATCAAGACCGTGCCCCGCGGCACGGTTCGCGCCTTCTTCCACGACTCGTTCGAGTACACCGGGAACAGCTCGGCCGAATTGTTCGAGGAATTCCTGCGGCGGCGCGGTTACGACTTGAAGGGCTACCTCCCTGCCCTGCGCGGAAGGGGCGACCCTGACGTCGTCGCCCGCGTGAAGTCGGACTACCGCGAGACGATGGACGAGATGCTGCTCGAGCATCTGGTCCGCCCGCTGACCGCGTGGGCGCATGAGCGCGGCAGCCTCAGCCGCAACCAAGCGCACGGCTCGCCCGGTAACCTGCTCGACCTCTACGCCGCCAGCGACATCCCGGAAACGGAACTCTTCGGACCGCTGGGCGACTCCGGCAGCGATCCGCTCATCAGTAAGTTCGCCTCGTCGGCCGCGCATGTCGCCGGGAGACGACTCACGTCCGCTGAGACCGGCACGTGGCTCGGCGAGCACTTCACGGTTACGCTGGACCAGCTCAAGCAAGAGGTCGACCAGCTGTTCGTGAGCGGCGTGAATCACGTGATTTATCACGGCACGGCCTATTCGCCGCGCGATGCCGCCTGGCCGGGCTGGCAGTTCTACGCCGCGACCGAGCTGAATCCGCGCAACGCCATCTGGCGAGACCTGCCGGCGTTGAACCGATACGTGGCACGCGTCCAATCCATCCTGCAGTCGGGCCGGCCCGACAACGACGTTCTCCTCTACTGGCCGATCTACGACACCTGGCACGACACGACCGGTCTGCGTATGGACTTCGAGGTGCAGCACCCGGGTTGGTTGCACGAGAAGCCCGTCGGGGCGGTCGCCCGGGTGCTGTGGCAGCGAGGCTACGGCTTCGACTACGTGTCCGATCGGCTGCTCCGGACCAACATCTCGACATACGGCTACCGCGCCATCGTCGTACCACCCACTCAACACATGCCGGACGAGACCTTCGGGCGGCTGCTCGATCTCGCGCGCGCCGGCGCCACCGTCGTCTTCCTCGACCAGCTCCCTTCGGATGTGCCGGGATGGGACCGGCTGCCGGAACGCCGGGGCCGGCTGGAAGACGCGAAGCGACGCCTCGCGTTAGGCGTGGCGGACGGGAACGGGATGCGCCGCAGCGTGGTCGGAAAGGGGCGCGTGCTGGTGGGACAGGACCTGGAGCGGCTGCTCGACGCCGCGGGGGTCCGTCGCGAGAGGATGGTGGATCATGCCGGAGTGCGGTTCATTCGCCGGAAGCAGGAGGGAGGCCACGACTACTTCATCAGCCACACAGGGGCGACTACCCTGGACGGCTGGATACCCTTGGCCGTGCCCGCCGCCGCGGTAGCGATCATGGATCCGGTCAGTGACCGGACCGGCCTCGCGCAGCTGCGCACCGGGACGGACGGGCAGGTAGAGGTGTACCTGCAGCTCGAGCCCGGCGCGTCCCTCTTGCTTCGCGCGTTCGATCGTCCGGTGAGCGGCGCTCCCTGGCCCTATCTGCGGCCGGTGGGGGCGTCGGTGGAGTTGCGGGGGAACTGGTCGGTGACCTTTCTGGCCGGCGGACCGGTGCTGCCCGCCCCGTTTCGCACCGATACCCTCGTCTCGTGGACGGAGCGCGGTGATGAAGAGGCCCGGCGATTCGCGGGCACCGCACGCTACTCAATGCGCTTCGACGCGCCCGGGGAGGCGAGCTCGTACCTGCTCGACCTGGGTCGAGTCGCCGAGAGTGCGCGCGTGCGGCTCAACGGCAGGGAATTGGGCATCCTGTTCGCCCGCCCGTTCCGCGTGGAGACGGGACCACTGCGGCAGACCGGCAACGAGTTGGAGATCGACGTGACGAACCTCTCGGCGAACCGGATCCGCGATTTGGATGCGCGGCGCGTGCCGTGGAAGGTGTTCGAGGATATCAACTTCGTCGGCATCGACTACAAACCGTTCGACGCATCAGGCTGGCCGCTCAAGCCGTCCGGTTTGTTCGGTCCCGTGCACCTCGAGCCGCTCGCGTCCCAAGACCGATGAAGATCCTCGCGGCATTCCTCATCCTCGCGAGCCAGGGTCCGAGAAACTTGCTCACGGGGAGCCTGAGCGAGCAGACCCTCGCCGCCGCCCTGCTCCCGGCGGCGCAGTGGCATCCGTATCCCACCATCCGGGACAGGGCCGACTGGGAGGCGGTTCCCCAGGAGATTCGTGCCGCGTTCATCCAGGCCGCGCGGCAGCATGTGGGCACGACCTGGGAGCGCATCCCGGCCACGGTGACGCTGCAGTTCATCCGCAACGGAAACCGGTCGAACTACGATGCGATAAACACCAGGCAGCGTGAGAAGCTGGCCACGCTCGTGCTCGCAGAGGTGTTCGAGAACGGAGGGCGCTTCCTCGACGACATCGCCAACGGGATCTGGGCGATTTCGGAGCAGACCTTCTGGGGATCGACGGCGCACCTCGGCATGCAGCGCGCCGGGAACGGGCTGCCCGACGTCACCGAGCCGGTCGTCGACCTGTTCGCCGCCGAAACAGCGGCGCTGCTCGCCTGGACGGACTACCTGCTCGGCGACCGGCTCGACACGGTGTCGCCGCTGGTGCGGAAGCGGATCCGCGCCGAGGTGGACCGCCGCATTTTCACGCCGGCCCTCGCGCGCGACGACTTCTGGTGGATGGGGTTCGGGGAACGCAAGAACCTCAATAACTGGACCCCGTGGATCGACTCCAACTGGCTCGCGGCCGTCCTCTTGCTCGAGGCCGACCCGCGGCGCCGGGCCGCGGCCGTATACAAGATCATGCGCAGTCTCGACAACTTCATCAACATCTACCCGGACGATGGCGCCTCGGACGAAGGCCCCGGGTACTGGGACCGGGCCGCGGCGTCGCTGTTCGACAACCTGGAGCTGTTGCGCGGCGCGACGAGCGGCAGGGTCGACATCTACGGATCGCCGCTCGTGCGGAGCATGGGGCAGTACATCTATCGCGTCTATATCAAGGACCAGTACTTCATCCCGATGGGTGATGCGTCGGCGAAAATCACACCCGATGCCGAGCTGGTGTATCAATACGGCAAGCGGATCGGCGATCCGGTCATGCAGGGATTCGGCGCGCTGCTGGCCCAGCGCCGCGGCCCGTACCATCCGGGCTCGTCGTCTCCCGGGCGCATCCTCCCGGCACTGCTCATCGCAAAGGAGATCGCGACGGCGACCGCCGCCGAGCCACTGCCCGGCTCTGTCTGGCTGCCGGATCTCCAGCTCATGGCCGCACGGTCCACTCCCAACTCGGGCGCGGGCCTGTACGTCGCCGCGTGGGGCGGTCACAACGGGCAGAGCCATAACCACAACGACGTAGGAAACGTCATCGTGTATGGCGACGGAAAGCCCGTGCTGATCGACGTCGGGGTGGAGACCTACTCCGCCAAGACCTTCAGCGCCCAGCGCTACGAGATCTGGACGATGCAATCGGCCTATCACAACCTGCCGACCATCAACGGGGTCATGCAGGGGGCGGGACGGGAATTCCAGGCAAAGGACGTAACATTCAACGAGACCGCGAATCGGATCACCTTCTCGGCAGACATCGCTGCCGCGTACCCGGCCGAGGCCGGTGTCCGGCGCTGGCAGCGTCGCGTCACCCTCGACCGCAAGACACCGGCGGTGGAGCTGGAAGACAGCTACGAGCTGACGCAGTGGAGGGAGCCCGCGCGATTAAGTCTCATGACACCGCTGCGCGTGGACACGTCCAGACCGGGCGAGGTGCGACTCGGCGGTCGCTACGTTCTCACCTACGACGCAGGCAAGGTGAACGCCGCGGTGGAGGAGATCCGCGTGTCCGATGAGCGGCTCCGCTCCGTGTGGGGCGACGGGCTCGAACGGCTCGTGCTCACCCCGCGGGGCACGGCGCTGCGTGGCGCCTACCGAGTAACGCTGCGTCAGGCGAAGGGATCCTAGCGCGCGCTGTCGCCTCGAACCATCCGCAGGGCGAAGACGGTGGCGATCTGGCTGCCGGCCTTCGCCTGGAACCGCACCGTTACCCTGGCCTTTCCACCGATGAGTTCCTGAGGAATCGGATACTCGACGTCGAAGAACCGGTGTGGCTCCGAGAGGCGGAGCACCTGCTCTGACACGCGCCGACCGTCCACGTCGATCTCGAACTCCGCCGGCGTGCCGCGCCGGTCGCCACTGTAGTAGGTCGCGAGCAGGACCATCGGATGCGCGGACTCGACGGGCACGTCGTAGGAGAACCAGCTCGTGCCTCGCCGTCCCGGGCGCCCGAGGATACGCTGCGGCACCGCGCCCTCGCCAGCCTGGTAGTTGAACCGACGCTCGAAGACGACTTCGCCGGGCTCGAGATACGCCACCGTGGCCGCCTCGAGTCGCCGCAACCGCTCGGCTTCCGCTGCGTACTCGGCTTTCTTCCCCTCCCACTCGCCCGGCGTGAACAGGTCCCAGTATGTCGCATAGGTGCGGCGGTGCAGCCGGTAGAACGGCACGAGATCTACGTCGCGCGCTTGACCGGCGGCGTCGGGTTCCCGGCCCACGCCGTCGCTCTTGAAGCTCCCCGGCACTGCAGCGACAGGCTTGATCCACTCGGCGACCGGCCGGTCGGCGGCGACGAGCACGGGCACCTTGGGCGGCGGCTCGATGGCTTCGCCTTCCGTCCGCTCGCGCGCGCGCTCCGGCCCCAAGTCACCGGCCAGCACCAGGGGGCCCCACATGACGGACGCACGGCGCGGATTGTCGGGCAGAGGCTCGAGGCCGAGGGACTTGGGTAAGGTGACCTCCACCATGTCGCCGGTGCGCCAGGTGCGCTTCAGCTCGACGTACGAGCTGACCCGATACGCGTAGCCGTATTGGCCGCGGCCACCAGCGGTTTCCCGATCGACGTTCTGTCTTTCGCCGTTGAGCTTGACGGCGAACCCGTCGCCCGCCCAGTAGGGACGGCGCAGGGCCAGGGTGAACTCCCTCGGGGCCGTCAGACCGAACACCAGCTTCGCCGTCTCCCCTTCGGGGAATCCCGTGTCCATCGTCAGTCGCGCGCCGGCCCGGGCCCACTCGGCCGTCGAGGGCGCATAGAGATTCACCCACAGGTTGGCGCCGTCCTCGTAGTAGATGCCGTCGCCGTGGAGGGCGTGGCTCTCCATGCCCGTCCCCACGTCGCAGGTGAAGCCGTGGAGCATGTCCTGGTACTCGTGCTGCACGCCCCGGCCGACCGGTACCATGTAGCACACCCGGCCGTCCTCCGGGTCGATCGAGGCCATGATGTGATTGAACAGGGCGCGCTCGTGGAAATCGGCGTAGTGCGCGTCGGGCTGGAGCGCGAACAGCAGCCGGGTGAGCTTCAGCATGTTGTACACGTTGCACGTCTCGCAGGTGCGGCCATCGATCATATCGCTGAGCTTGTCGGGGGGCCCGAAGTACTCGTCCTTGCCGTGACCGCCGGTGGCGAAGCTATGATGCTGCGCCACCTGATCCCAGAAGAAGCCCGCGGCCAAGAGGTCGGCCGGGGCGCCGGCGTACACGAAGCGCTTCACCGATCCGAGCAGCTTCGGGATCTGGGTGTTGCCGTGCGTGCCGCCCAAGTCGTCCTGGTGGCGCTCCAGCGGCTCGATGAACGCCCGGTGCTCGAACTTGTAGGAGAGGCGGAGCCAACGCTCATCACGCGTGTCGGCGTACAGGTCGGCCATCACTTCGTTCATGCCGCCGAATTCGGTATTCAGCATGTGCTGGATCTGCGCGTCGTCGAGCCCCGAGAGAACCCGCTCCGCCCACGCCGCGAACTTGATCTCGACGGCGAGCGCGGTTTGGTCCCCCGTGTGACGGTACGCGTCGCGCAGGCCCGCGTACATCTTGTGCAGGGTGTACCACGGGGACCATTCCCCGTTCAAGTCGAAGGCAGCGGAGCGGATTTCGCCGCGGGCGAGGGCCGCGAACGCCTTGCGCCCTCCCTCGAGCGCAGAGAGGTAGCCGTCGCCGTGGGCGTGCTGCACGGCCGCGAGTTCCCGGACGATGTATGCCGCGCGCTGTTTGAACCGGGCGTCGCCGGTGGCCGCCCACATCAGGCTGACGGCAGACAGGTGATGACCGGCGATGTGCCCGGTGAGATTGCGGCCGCCGCCGTCCCACCCGCCGTACGGCTCCGCCTTGGGCGCCAGGCCGGCGCGCTGGCGGTAATAGGCCAGCATGCGGTCGGGCTCGAGCGCGAGCAGGTATTGCCGATCGAGCTCCTGCGCATGTTTGAGCGGCCCGCCCGTCAAGCGGACGGCGCTCAGGGGGAGAGGGCGGGCCCGGAGGACGACGCGCTCGCCGTTCCGTGTAGCGGCTTTGCCCGGAGCCGGAATGGGAAACCCAGTGAACAGCGGCGCGGCGCCCGCGCCAAGACCGAGCTTGAGGGCGTTGCGGCGGGAGAGCGTCATACGGAACCTCCATCTGGGCGTCGCGCAACGGGGTTGTAAACTTCCTCACGGAGCGAGCGGAGCGGCCGCTTCACCTGCCGTGCGGGAGGTGTGCCTGCCCGAGCCAGCTCCGCGCCTCCGAGTTCCGCCTTCGTGGCGCCCTCGCGTGTAAAGCGCCCTCCGCCCCAACCCCCAGCGCCACGATCACTTGTGCAGACGTTCCTTAGCGCTTCAACCTGATCAAAATGACGCCGTTGGCTCCCAGGCTGCCGTAGATCGACGTGGTGCTCAGGTCCCTGAGAACCGTGATGCTTTCCACGTCGTGGGGATTCAGCCCCTTCAAGGCCAACCGGATCGCTCGCGGATGCACCGGCATCCCGTCAATGACCAGGAGCGGCTGGTTCGACGCGTCGTCACTCTGAAGCGATTGAAACGCGCCGCGGATCCTAAGCCGGATCTCCCCGCCGGGCAGCTCCGTCACCTGTAGCCCCGCCACGTGTCCCCGCAGCATGTCGAGCACGTCCCGGAGATCGTCGCTTTCCTGCGCCGGGACGCTGGTCACGGCCCCGGTGCTCTTCGCCGCCTCTTGCGCACCGTACGCGACGGAGATCGAGTCAGGTTCGTGGCTCGGGGCTGGAGCGCCGGCGTCGGATCGCCCAGGGGCACGACTGCATCCGGGCACGAGCAGCATCATGCACCAGGCGGCGGAGACCAACGCACGGGCCATACGGGCTCGCCGGCCTAGTGCCGGCGTTCGGTGCGGATGATCAGCACGCCGTTCGCTCCGCGCGTGCCGTACACGGCCGTCGAGGCCACGTCTTTGAGCACCTCGATGCTCACCACGTCCTGCGGATTCAGGGACATCAGCAGCTGGCCGGCAGGTCGCGAAGATGCCATGCCGTCCAGCACCACCAGCGGCTCCTCACCCGCCGCCTGAAGACTCTGGTTCACGCCGCGGATCCGGAGTTCAAACTGACCGGGCGCCACCTCGATCACCTGCAGGCCGGGCGCCTTGCCGCGGATCATCGCGATCACGCTTTCGTAGTGGGCCCGGTCCACGGCCGTGTCCCGCACACTCATTGCTCCTGACGGCGCCAGCGCCTCGGAGCCGGTGGCCGCCGGCAGAGGTGCCGGCGGCCGCCCTTCCCGTCCCCCAGCGCCGCACGCCGCCGCCGTGATGGCAAGCGCCACCGCTCGGAGGCTTCTCTCAGGCATGGTCATCGCCCTAGTATCCGGGGTTCTGCTTGAGGTTTGGGTTCGCGTCAATCGCCGACTGTGGAATCGGGTAAAGCTTGCGATGGGTGTCGGGGTCGGCCGCGTGATTGAACCAGGCCTTGGTACTGAACACCCCAAACCGG
>WNEP01001756.1_pt1 | contig 10879 bp, 10 predicted proteins | sample 5399961 | NCBI WGS metagenome assembly WNEP01 (sample SAMN13153329, study PRJNA577476) | soil metagenome | isolation source: 20 cm grassland meadow soil pre-rain plot 5 | place: USA:California | collected 2015-09-08 | reverse complement strand
GAAACTCATTGCGTTAGTAACGGCGGGACTGTTTGCGGCAGGCACGATGTTTGCGGGTGAACATGGCGACTGCACAAAACAAGTCGGAAACGAAGCGAAGGCTGCGTGTCAGGTTTCGTTGGCGAGCCTGAACCTGACAGCTGATCAGAAGACAAAGATGGATGCGGCCATGACCGACCATCAGAAGGCCGGTTGCACCGAAGCCAGCGAGCACAAATACAAGCAGGAAGCAAAATCAATCCTGACGCCAGAGCAGTTCGCAAAGTTCAAAGCCGAGTGCAAGAAAGGCGAAAAAGAGAAGACGCAGACCTAATCGCGAGTTCGCAATTAGATCAAGGCTTCGCGCCGAGAGCAATCTCGGCGCGTTCCGTGTACGCATTCGCGTCCAGCATCCGTTGATCGAATGTGAGATGGCGCACCCGCTCCAATGAGCTTCGGCGTGGCAAGCAGCGACGTGGCTACAGCGTCTGCGTATCTGCGAACATTTCTTGTATCTGTGTTCCAACTGTGTCCATCTGTGGCTAAAGATTCGAGCTAGTTGATATGAACCCGCCACCTTCACCACGTCGAAAACGTTTCCCGTGGGTTTGGTACCTGCTGGCGCTTTTCCTGATCCTGGCGTTTGCGTTTGCGCCGATTGGATCTGTGATGTTGTGCGCTTGGATTGCTAATGCGTACGGCTGCAAGGTCGATGAAGGTTCAGTGCATCCCTGCATTATCAACGGGCACGATTATGGCGAGCTTCTGTACGATCTCGGCGTGATGGGTTGGTTCATGCTCGTTACTATTCCCGGAGGACTAGTCGCATTTGTCAGCTGGCTGATCTTTCTCATCCTGCATCGTGTAGCCTGGCGAAAGCGAGTCTCTGCCGGAGTTCCTCCTCCGATTCCCTCGCCGCCATCACCGGCTTGAGCGGTTATGATGTCACGGTTGATCGTCGATTATTGAGAGTCGAGAGACCAGGCACGGTTAAGATTATGAGAATTCACATCCTTCAGCTTGTTCTCGTGCAGTCTGTAGCGAGCATCGCACTCTATGCGCAAGAGACGCAGGCGGCCGCTACAGCAGCGAAGCCAGCGTTCGTTTTCGAAGGCGTCAGTTATTTCCACCGCTGGTCGATGAATGATCAGCATGAATTTACGCCTGGCGGTCAAGAGGACCTCGAGAAATGGTCTGATATGATCACGATGAATGTTTACTCGAATGCTCATGATGGTGACGCGCTGGCAGCAAAAGCGAACGCGGTCCTGGAAAATTATAAAAGCCACAACGGCACGGTGCTCAGAACCAATTCAGTTCCTCGGACGCCGGATCGGCCCGCGGAGCATTTCATCGCGGTGGTGTTTGGCCGGTCAAACTTTATCGAGGTGGCGTTTGCTCGCTTTAAATTAGTGGACGGCGCCGGATGCTCGATCGTGTATTCACATCGCATTTACGGCGAGAAAGTCGGCGACCAAATGAGTGCCTGGTTAAAGGACAACGGCCCGAAAATGGAAAAGATGCTGATGGAATGGAACGATACGCCATCGCCAGCTTCACTCCGCGAATTGCCGCGCAAAGCAGCGCGCCTTAAAGAGGCGAAAGCTTCGCCTTCGAAGATTTGATCTGCGTCAGGGTCTCGAGATTGGAATAAGCCGGAGTCACCGACAGCTCCGAATTTCTTCGCGAGCAGGCAGGCTACAACGCAGCTGACCTGTGTGTGACAAGCTTCGGCACGGCGAGAGATGAACCCGCGATTTACAAACCGCCGCTACAGTAATGATCGCAGGCGAGATGCCTGCCGCTACAGTATTCGCCTAGCAATCGCAGCTCTTGCCGCAATTGCACGCCTTACCGTTATTCATCGGGCAATTTTTGCCGGTCTCTTTACACGCGGGCTGATCTGCTGCGAGTGCAGTCGCGCATATGATCGCTGCGAAAACGGAAAAGAGAACTTTCGTGTACGCCTTCATACAGATTTGAATCTTTCCCCAGTAGCAAAAGTTGCGCGAGAAAAACATGAGCGGTGATGATCGTCGGCTCGCCACCCTCGTAGTTCGAATTTTGAGCAACTGAAGCGTTGAGCGAAGCTTCGGGCCGAATGAAAGATCTTACTCAAGGCTCGGTACGCAGCACGCATTGTAGACGCAGTTAATTTATGAAAGATCTGACGACGGGTTCAGTGACCAGGCATTTGCTGCATATGTCTGCGTTTTTGGCTGCGAGCATGGTGGTGCAAACGCTTTATTTACTGGCCGATCTTTATTGGGTTGGACACCTCGGGAAGGAAGCGATTGCGGCCGTTGGCGTGGCGGGAAACATCATGATGATTGTGCTGGCGCTGACCCAGATGCTGGGTGTCGGAACCACTACGTTGATCGCGCACGCCGCCGGAAGAAAGGACCAACCGCGCGCCGAGCTTGTGTTCAACCAATCTTTTGTCATGTCTATCTTACTTGCCATCATTTTGGGTGGTGTCGGGTTCCTTGTGCGTCCTGCCTATTGCGAATGGTTGAGCGCGGACGCGGCGACGGCGATCCTGGCAAAAGCTTATCTGCTCTGGTTTCTTCCTGGACTCTTACTTCAGTTTCCTCTCGTGGCGCTGGGTTCGGCGCTGCGCGCTACTGGCATCATAAAGCCAGCTGTAGGATTCCAGATTCTGAGCGTGCTGCTCAACATCGTGCTCGCTCCATTGCTAATTTTTGGAATTGGTCCATGGCCGAAACTGGGTGTGACCGGCGCAGCGCTTGCCACGTTTGTTTCGATACTCGTCGCCGATGTGCTGATGGTAATTTATTTCAAAAAGAAATATCATTACCTGCGGTTTCGGTTTCCGCTGTTTCGCCCGGACACAAAAATTTGGGGCGGGATGCTGCGGATCGGTGTGCCGGCGGGCGCGGAATTTTTGTTGCTCTTCGTTTACATCATGCTGGTTTACGCGATCATCCGCGGGTTTGGACCTGCGGCTCAGGCGGGTTTCGGAATCGGCGCGCGCGTGATGCAGGCTCTTTTTCTGCCCGTGGTGGCGCTCAGCTTTGCTGTTTCACCTGTAGTGGGACAGAACTTCGGCGGACGTCGTGCCGATCGAGTCCGGCGTTCCGTCTATTCGGCTATTGGCATCGCGTCACTGATGATGCTGGTGCTCACGTTAATCGCGTATTTCGCGCCGGCGACATTGATTCGCGTTTTCTCACGCGATCCACGTGTGATTGCTTTTGGCGGCGAATACCTTCAGATCGTCTCATTGAATTTCATATCGGCGGGGATTGTCTTTGTAAGTTCCAGCATTTTCCAAGGAATCGGTAACACGCTTCCGCCGCTGTTCAGTTCGATGACACGGCTGGCAGTGTTCGCTGTGCCAGCGTTGCTCATATCACGAACGCCTGGGTTTGAGATAAAACACGTATGGTATCTGTCGGTTGGATCCATCATTCTGCAGATGTGCGTTAATCTTTTGCTGCTCCGGCACGAGCTGCGGAAGCGACTTCGATTCGATGAACCGGAAACTTTCATTCCAGCGAGCGCGACGGCGTCTTAGCTCGCGTGCCCACGACTCCGCGTGCGCCTTCTTCTATCCGATTCGCGATGGCGCAAGGAGCCGAAATGCGACCAGACTGACGAAAATGGCGACGCAAACCCAGCCGAACCAATCGCCAGCTCGCGTGTAAAACGTTTGTGCAGACCCAACGTTTACTTTTCCTGTAATCGACACGAAACGGCCGGGAACGGTTGCGGCCTCAGCGACGATCCGACCACGATTATCGCTAAGGGTTAAGAGTCCGTTGCGCCCGGAACGAGCAAGCGCAAAACCGTTCTCAACCGCACGTAGCACGGCCATCCGCGCGTGCAGCCAGCGATCGAGATTGAAGTCCCATGCAGGCACCAGCAGCAGGGTGGCGCCTTCGGCGGCATATTTGCGGCTGAGCTTCGGGAAATCCATGTCCTTGCAAATTTGCAATCCCCAACGTCCCGACACTTGGTCGAGAAGCACTCGTTTGTCGCCGGGTTTTTCGGGCTCAACGCCCGGTACCAGATGATGCTTATCGTAGTTCGCCTCGAATTTTCCGTCCGCCGAATAAAAGCGAGAAGAATTAAAGGCGCCGAATGGCGTTCGCCGAACAAGGCCAAGGACAATCGCCGCGCGTGTGTCAGCAGCAGTTGCAGAAAAGAGCGCATCCACCTCCGCTAACGCGTTCTCGCTAACGCGCGCGATTTTTTCCGGGAGAACAACAGCCTCCGTTCCAGTTGGAGTAACACGCCGGACCTCGCCAGCATACTCGCGCAACAGTGCTAGCGCTTGCTCTTCGGTACCGAGGTAAACGCTCATCGGCACGTCCTTAGCGATAAGTGTCACCGCTACAGATTCAGCCGAAGGATTTGACCGCAACCGCCATTCGCCAAAAAGAAAGAACGCGCAAACAACGATGCCGATAGTGACGGCAAGCGCACCACGTTGCCGCGGATTTCCGATGCCGCTCAACAGAGCTGCGATCGTGCCGGCAAACAGAAACACGATGAAGCTAATCCCCCAAAGACCAGCGATCGAAGCGATCTGGATCACGGGGAGGCAATTCATTTGTGTGTAAGCGAGGTTGCCCCAGGTGCTATGAGGCGACGCGATCGCGGTGAGATATTCGTATGCCACCCAATAAACTGGGAAAGCAAGCGCCGCGAGGAAGAGCAATCCACCGCGAAGAAAGCTACGCACGAATAGAACGCCCAAACCGAAAACCGCAGCAGGGACTACAAAGTAAAGGATCATGATTTGCCACGGCAGTTCGATCTCATGCCTGACGTAGTTCCATTGGTTCATTTCGCCAATGAGCCACGCGACCGAACCGAGCAGAAAAGCTGTGCTATTACGGATTCGCGGCGCGATCGCGAGTACGGGAAGAGGCGCCAACCACAGCATCCACCAAATTGGCTGAAGGCCGGTGCCCAAATACGAGAACGCAGCCGACCCGAGACCGGTACCGATGATGACCAAAAACTTAGGTGATCGCATCCAAACCCGCTGTGCAGTAATTACTCTCGATTCTGTCAGCAAGCGCGACGGCATCGAAAGATCGCGGTGTCTCAGCGACCTTTATGTCCCCGGCCCAAGCGCGCGCAGGCTTTCTTCAATCTGGTCGATCAACTCAGGAATATTGATCGGCTTCGCGAGAGATCGATGCCCTTCGATGCGGAGACCAGCTTTTGTCTCAGGTTCTGTGATTAACGCAGTGAGAAAAATTATCGGCGTGCTACGTAATTCTGGATCGGTGTCGATTTGTGCTGCTACTTCGCCTCCATCTGTCTTTGGCATCATAATGTCCAGCAAGATCGCATCCGGCCGAAAATTCCTAGCGCTTTGATGAGCTTCATCAGGGTCATTCTCTTCGAGCACGACATAGTTGCCGGTCTTTTCGAGAAGGATTTTGAGCAGGTGCGTGCTGTCTGGATCATCGTCAACAACAAGAATACGGCGCTTTTCTTTGACCAGCGACCTGGTGATCGCATCGATCTCGGATTGATCGAACCAATACACGTGAGAACTCGGCGGATCCTGGCCGACGATGTACGAGGCATTAACGCTAAATCCGTCCGCTTCTTCGATGACTTGGATCACACCTGACACTTCCGAATTTATTCCGTCTCGCATCGGTCTGAACGTCACCGTCTGTCCGTCGATTTTCTCAAAGGGCACTGGCAACTTCACCGTGGGCGGTTTGTAGCTCACAGCCTTTAATGTTTCGGTTTTGGTCTCTCGTCCGGCTTTGTTAGCTACCTTGTCGCCAGACGCTATCCGTGCGGCTTCGGAGGTTCGCCCGGCTTTGAGGCTTCCCCCGGTTTTGCTGGCGCACCGCCTGCCGGTGCGCCTCCGGAAAGATCTTCGTCAGGAGCGGCAAGAATATCGTGCTCAGTGAATGATTCGGGATGATTGGCCAGCTCTTTGCGCAACGCGGCAATTTGTTCGGGTGTGAGCGGGCTGGCGCTGTTGCCCCATTCGCTTCGCTCGTAAGTCATGACATCGGCAATCTGTTTGTCAGTCAAAGTTTTGTCCCACGGTTGCATGACAGCGGTGCCGTACTGTTGGCCTTTAACTTTAACCGGGCCCTGCAAACCTTTGAGTACTATCATGCCCATGCGTCGCGAGCCGCCAGTTGTAAATTCGGAACCGGCAAGAGGCGGATATTGACCCGGCACGCCTTGACCATTGGCTTGATGACAGGTCTGACAATTCGCCGAGAAAACCTTCTTGCCGCGATCGTGGGGCGATAATTCCGCCGCCTGCTCGCCGCCAGCAGGACCCGCCACTGCTTTCTTTGCCGGAGGCGGCGCGCCCATCGGGTCGAGCCCGCCACTGCTGAAGTTGCCCGAGTAACGGCCGAGATACGCGCCACCAAAAAAAATCGCCAGTCCGTAGATCGCGATGAGCCAAATCGAGAGCGGCTCGGCACCGACGCGCGGTTCGCGTTTTTCACGTTGAACAGCAGCGTGCACCTGCTGGACGTCGGCTTGTTCGCCGTAATCCATTCCCTGTCCCACGCGCGCCGGCTCTTTCGGTTCTTCGTTCATTGCGTTTTCATTTTGCTGGCGCGGGGGACCCGGCGGCTGAGGGACCAGGTGATACGGCTGGTGATGCTGCGGCCGGCGGTGCACCTCCGGCAGATCTCGCTTCGCTTAGCGGATGCGATTGATTGAGCGCCATCATGTAAGCGACAAGGCATTTCGCGTCGTAAGTGGGAACAACTTCCCAACCTTCAGGCGGCGCGTCGGAGCCAGTGAGCTGCAGGGCTTCCGCTGAACGTGCGTCACTGATGCGGCGCTTTTTGTAAAGGAAACGATAAGCAGGCATGTTCGAATCGAAGTTGATGCTGCGTGGCGAATAAAGGTGCACATGATGCCAGGCCGCGGAATACATCGGTGGTTCGCCAATCGTTTGAATTGGCCACGGCGGGCCTGCGGTCTGCGAACCGGATGACGGGGCAGTCACGCCTCCCGGCGTCGCATTCGCTGCTGCTGCAGGGGACGGCGAGGCGAGACCTGTCTTAGGGCCGGGCGGTGGCGCTCCCGCGGGCGGCGATGATGATCCTGGTGACGCGCCGGGCGACGCAGCAGCTGCTGTTGCAGGCGAACTCGCAGTTGCGGGCGAACCTGCTAGCCCGGGTGAGGCACCTTGTGTTGCAGGAGAGGGATTCGGACTTTGTTTCGCCGCTGGTGAAGCAGCCGCTGGTGCTCCTCCTTGTGGCGCAGGCGAAGCCGCGGGACTTGTTCCTCCACTCGGCGAACCTCCAGGAGGCGCCGCTCCGGTTGGCGCCGGGCTCGCCTGTTCCGCAGACGCGTGGGCGCCGATATTCGCGAGGTCCTGGCCCATTCGCATTTTCCCGAGAAACACTGGCCGTTCGAAGATGTAATCGCGCGGTGCGCTCCGGCGGTCACCCCATTTGCGTTCGATGTCGGCCGCGGCGTAAGCGGGGCGCACTTGCTGGCTGTGACAGTAAATGCAGCCGTTTGCAGCATAAACGCGAGCGCCGCGCTCGAACATTCCTGATTGCGGCTGCGGATAAATATCGGTGCCTTCCTCGTCGGATTGCGGATTCAGATGTCCGATCTGCCAATTCGGGAGGACGGTCAATCCCACCCATGAGAAAGCGAACGTACCGAAGATTCCAAGGAAGAGAGGAGCGAGACCTTTCATCAGTGTCCTCCTGAAGTTTCCTCTGCTTCGACTGGGTTGAGAAATGTAGGAACAGTCGATGTGCGCCCTAAGCCCAAGAGCATCAACCCGAAGTGATACGCGAAAATGAAATGTGCCGCGGTGAGCAAAATACCAGCGAGACTGCGTCCTCGCAGATACGGCAGCACTGTTTCCACGGTCTCACTGAATGGGAGCGTAGGGTTCTCCATGTCTGCGCCTTGAAGAAAGCCGCCAGCGAGCAGCATGAGCGTCATTAAACCGATGCCGTAAGCCGATGCCCAGAAATGCAGTTTGATCAGCGATGCGTACCGCCATTCGCGGCCGACTAACCGCGGCACGATGTAGTACATGGCACCAAAAATCACCATTGTGAAAAACGCGTAAAGACCGAGATGCGAGTAAGCGATGCTCGTCTGGGTGAAGTTGACGTATCCCGCGACCGAGCGAAGTGAAATCAACAGGCCAACTACGCTAAAGACGGTGTAAGACATCGCGCCGAACACGGTGAACCGCAGCGTCGGGCTGTAGCGCATCAGCGGAAAATAACCCTGCATCGTCATGTGATGGTTAAGGCCGACTGTTGCGACGGGAATCATCGCCAGAATCATCGCGGCGATGCTGGCCGTGATCATCCACGCTGGAAACGGCCCATCGACCAGCCGCTGCATTCCGGTCCAGCTTGAGAAAAGCGCGTAGGTCCAAAAGCCAATTGTCGCCAGATGATAACTGTACACCGGGCGTCCGATCACTTTGGGAATCATGTAATACGCCGTGCCGAGAGCGATGGCGCCGAACCAGAGAAAGAGCAGATTGTTCGCGTACCACCAGCCGACGGCCGACTGCAAGACCCCCTGCACCGGCACAACGAAAAGCATCAGTTGCCCGGCCGCGTATAGCCATGGGAACCAGAGAAACGCGCCGAGCAAATACCATTGCGTAATGTAAATTTGTTCGCCCCGCCGATAGCGAAACATCAGCACCGCCCACGAAACAACGAGCGTGTACGCAACAAAAAGAATGATCGCCGCGTAGCCCGGAAATTCGAGCCATTGATAACCGGTGCTGTCGCCGAGAAGAATTCCGCAGACGCCAAGGAGCACGCCCAAGTTCCAAAAACAAGCACCCGCAAGGAGCAACAGCGGATATCGCAAAACGGTCCGGCACAATCGCGCCATGAGCCAAATGGCTGTGCCAATTCCGGCCATGGAAGCCCAGCCGTAGACCATCACGTTCATGTGCGCCGGCCGCACGCGTCCCCACGTCAGAAAACTAATGTTCGACAGCAGATCGGGCTCGTGAAGTTTAAATGAAACGAAACCCGCCAGCAGCGTGCCGAGGATCAGCCACGCCATTGCCGAGGTGTAGAACATCAGTACTGGCACACGCGTCGACGCGTCGATGTACGCGCGCTCCAACTGCTCTGTCGCTCCCGCGGCGGCAGAGACGGATGGTTCTTTCAGTGGAATTCCAGTGGCGTTCATCCTTCGTTGAACCGTTGAAATGTTGAATCGTGAAATCGTAGAGCACTCATGGGCTTTGCGCAGGTGACGGCGAAGCCGCGGCGGGTGAAGCACCTGCAGGTGGCGATGCCTGTGCCGCTGGTGAAGGCGATGCAGCAGGTTGAGTCACCGGCGCAGCGGGTGCGGGCGCCGAAGGCGAGCCAGCCGGCTGAACCGCGCCAGGTTTCGGGGAACCTGCAGGAGCAGGTGAACTGGGCGCGGCCGGAGACTGCGCCTGTGGCGTAGCAATTGGACCTGCCGGCAGTGGTTTTTGCTGTGCAAGCTGAGCGGTCGTCAGCTCCATCGCGCGACTGATCGGGATTTGAACGACGCCTTTATTTTTATCGATCCAAGCGTACGTGTTCAGAGCTTTCTCTGCGTCTTCTCGGACAGTTTTAAGTTTTTCAATGCGCTTTTTGGCGCGCGTCTCTTCGTAGTCACTTCCCCGCGGCATTGGGCCAATGATCGCGAGCACGATTACGCCAAACAACGCAAAGATGAGCACGACCGCCAACCACGTGGACAACGGAGCGCGCGAACGTGCAATCTGACGAATAGATTCAGCGTTTGCCATTTCAGTTTACAGTTTGCAGAGATTCGATCAGCCGCGGATCGCGAACAGGAAACAGCGAAGTCCTGGGCACGAGACGCAGATAGACGAACCCGAGCGTCGCGCCGATGGCGATGAGCGAAAGCAAATCCCAAATGCTGGGACGAAACCCGGTGCCGTGTAACGCAGGCAGCACGATGAGGTAGATATCGAGCATCTGCATGCACAGAATCCAACCAGCTACGATAGAAAGCTGGTGCGGATGCTTCTTGATGGAGCGCATGAGCAGGATTGGAAAGGCAATGAAGAAGCGCCCGATGACCAACAGCATGCTCAACACCCACCAGGATTGCGTGTTTCGCGTGATGAAAAACTGCGTCTCTTCCGGGATGTTCGCGTACCAGATGAGCATGTACTGGCCGAAGCCGATGTAGGCCCAGAAAACGCAGAAGGCCAGCATCCATTTTCCCATGATGTGATAATGTTCAACGGTGACGACGTCCTTCAGGTAGCCAGCCTGCCGCAATGCGGTGATCACCAGAACGAGCAGCGACATGGAACTGCCGGCTGCGCCCGCGAAGATGTAAACACCGAACATGGTTGAGAACCAGCGGTAGTTCAGGCTCATGAACCAATCGAACGCGCCGAAAGTCAGACAAAGCGCAAACATCGGCAGACTAATGAACGAGACTTTGCGCATTCCAATGGTGAACCACGGATTGCCATCGCTGTCCTGCCGGACTGAAAGTCGTCGCAAGGCGAGCGCAGCCAGAAGGAAAAACCCGAGAAACACTACCGCGCGCACGAGAAAGAAAGGCCAGTTGAGATAGGCGCGTTTGGTATCGAGTGATTCTTCGACTCCGCGGGGAATATCCATCCATGCAAACAGATGATGACGGAGCAGAAGGATCGGCACGAACAGCACCGCCAGCACCGTCAGCAACGCGGCAATATTTTCCAGTTGACGCCGCACGACCACGCTCCATTCGGCGTCAGTCGCATGATGCACGATTGTCCAGAAAAAGCAGCCGGCGCACAGCGTAAAGAAAAAGGCAAACGCAAAGAGCCAGGAATAACTGAACTGATGTGGATTTAGGACTGCGCCGACAACACAGAGGACGAGCGCGACTACTGCAACCAGTCCAAGCAGGAACGAAAGCCCAGCGAATC
>WNEP01001752.1_pt1 | contig 10902 bp, 7 predicted proteins | sample 5399961 | NCBI WGS metagenome assembly WNEP01 (sample SAMN13153329, study PRJNA577476) | soil metagenome | isolation source: 20 cm grassland meadow soil pre-rain plot 5 | place: USA:California | collected 2015-09-08 | reverse complement strand
ACGACGGGTGGCACCGGGCTCACCGAGCGCGACGTGACGCCGGAGGCGACGGAGGCGGTGGTGGACCGGCTCGCGCCCGGGATCGCCGAGGCGCTGCGTGGCGCCGCCGCGCCGCGGTTCCCCCGCGCCTGGCTGTCCCGAGGGCTAGCGGGCACGCGCGGGAAGACGCTGATCGTCAACCTCCCCGGGTCGACCGGTGGTGTGGCGGATGGACTGGCCGTGCTGGACCTGTTTCTGGATCACGCCGTGGAGCTCGTGACCGGCGAGCGAACCGCTCATGAGTGATCGCATCCTCATCACCACCGACGATCTCGAGCACGCGGTCCGCTCGAACGCGGCGCTCGAGGCGGCCGGCTTTCACACCACGATGGCGTCCACGCTCGACGAAGCGCGCCAGGCCCTCCGCCGCGATCCGCCCCCCGACTGCGTGGTCGTGACGGGCGGCCTGCACGAGTCCAGCGCGGCGCAGCTCCTCACCCTGGCGCGCGACCGCTCGGTCTCGACGCTCGGCCTCGTGGAAGAGACCGAGCCCGACGCCAAGGGACTGGCCCGCCGGCTCGGCCTCACCGGCTACCTCGAAAAGCCGGCCGACCCGGCCGAGGTGGCGGCGACGGTGCGCCGCCTGATCGAGCGCCGCAAGCTGCAGCAGCGCACCGGGATCATCGGCGAATCCCCCGCCATCCAGGAAGTGCTCGTCAAGATCGAGCAGATGGCGCCCGTCAGCGCCACCGTGCTGATCGAGGGGGAGTCCGGAACGGGGAAGGAGCTCGTGGCGCGGGCGATCCACGACCTCTCGCCGCGGCGCGCCAAGCCGTTCATCGCGGTGAACTGCGCCGCCATCCCGGACACCCTGCTCGAGAGCGAGCTGTTCGGTCACGAGAAGGGAGCGTTCACCGGCGCCGCCGAGCGGCGGCTGGGTCGCTTCGAGCTGGCCGACGGCGGCACCATCTTCCTCGACGAGGTCGGGGAGATGGCGGCCGCGACGCAGGTTAAGACCCTGCGGGTGCTCGAGGACCGGACCTTCTTCCGGGTGGGCGGCACGCAGGCGATCAAGGTGGACGTGCGGGTCATCGCGGCGACGAACAAGTCGCTCAAGGAAGAAGTCGCCCTGGCGCGGTTCCGCGACGACTTGTTCTACCGGTTGAACGTCCTCCACATCTATCTGCCGCCGCTGCGCGAGCGCAAGACCGACATCCCGCTGCTGGTGCGGCGCTTCATCGCGGAGTTCGCGAAGCAGCACGACCGCACCTTCCGGGGCATCACGCCGGAGGCGCTGCAGATCCTGGTGGACGCCGAATGGCCCGGGAACATCCGCCAGCTGCGCAACCTCATCGAGTCGATGGTGGTGCTCGCGCCCGAGGGGGAGATTCGCGCCAGCGACATCCCGAAGGACATCCGGGAGCACGGGAGCATACTGCCGATGCGGCTCCTCGGTCCCGACCGCGACGTGGGTGGGGCGGGGGCGGGGGCGGGCGCTCGGGAGTTGGAGTTCATCTTCCGCAGTCTTGTGGAGCTTAAGTTACAGGTCGAGGAGCTGAGGCGACGCCTGGAGGAGCGGCCTGGGCGCGTCGAGGTCATCGAGGTGGGCCCCGGGACTGGAGTTAGCGCCGTCACGCCGGGCCAAGTGGAGCCCGCGCCGGAGGCCGACGTGGTGTACCGCCCCGGCATGACAATGGCGGACGTGGAGCGGGCAGCGATCGAAGCGGCGTTGCGCGACACGCAGGGCAATCGGCGCAAGGCGGCCGAGATCCTGGGGATCGGCGAGCGCACTCTGTACCGTAAGCTCAAGGCGTACGCGCTCGCCTAAATCACGCTCCACCAAAGGGTTGTCGTCCGTGCCGCTATTGACAGGCAGTGCCGCGGCGTCCATGTTACGGCGCCCTTGCCACTCGTTCGGAGAGCCGCAACGCCCCGGCCGGCTGTCCCGTGGACTTTAAGATCAAACCCGACTCGTGCGTCGCCTGCATGGCCTGCGTACGAGTGTGTCCCGCCGATGCCGTGGCGGTCGAAGGCGCGATCGTGCGGATCGTGGACGAGGCGTGCACGCGCTGCGGGCTGTGCCTGCCGGCGTGCCCGCACGACGCGATCGAGGCGCTGGGCGACGTGTCGCGCGCGCTCGAGCTGGCGCAGGCGGGCCGGGCGGCGCTGATCCTCTCGGTCGAGTGCGCCGTCCACTTCTATCCCGCGACTCCCAATCAGGTGGTGAACGCCTGCTACGCGGCGGGATTCCGCTCGGTGCATCGCGGCGTGCTGGGCGACGAGCTGGTGGCGCACGAATACCTGGCGCTCTGGGCCGATGGCGACTGGGGCACGATGATCCGCAGCACCTGCCCCGTCATCGTGGAGACGGTGCGGACGCAATACCCCGAGCTGATCCCCTACCTGGCGCCGGTGGCGACGCCGATCGCCGCCGAGGCGCGCTACCTGAAGCGGTTGTACGGAGCGGGCACGCCGATCGTGTACGCCGGCGTGTGCCTCACGGAGGGCGGGCCGGACGTGGACGCGGCGATCACGTTCGAGGACCTGGAGGACGTGTTCCGGCGGCGCGGGGTCGTGGTCGCCAAGCAGGACGAGTACTTCACCCGCGTGCCGGAGGAGCGGCGACGGCACCTGAGCATGGCGGGCGGGTTGCCGCTCGAGGTGTTGCTCGAGGAGACGCAGGCGAGCCGCCGGTTCCGGAAGGTCCGCGGGCTCGGCGGCCTCGGGGCGATCGCGCGCGCGGTGGCGGTCGATCGCCTGGACCTGGGCTTCGTGGACATCCTGCCGTGCGAGGGGTGTCTCGACCACCCGCTGCTCGGACCGCGGGACGAGCTGTTCCGGCGGCGCGAGATCGTGGGGGCGACGGAGCCGGCGCGGTCGCGCGCGCCCGTGGTGGAGGAGGCGGTGGCGCGCGGGGTGCAGATCGCCGAGGCGTTCCCGATCTCCAGGAACGGCCACCGGCCGCAGGCGGAAGACGTCGACGCCATTCTGAAGGAGATCGGCCTCGCCCCGAACGGGAAGCCGTGGGATTGCGGCGCGTGCGGGTACCCGACGTGCCGGATGTTCGCGAACGCCGCGGCGCTGGGGCGGACCACGCTGCGGTCGTGCCCCCCCTACCTCGACAAGCAGGCCCGGCTGGCGCAGCTTCAAGCGGCCGTGGACGGGCTCACCGGGCTCGCCACGTACCGGGTGTTGCGTGACCGCCTCGCCTCGGAGATGGCCCGGAGCGACCGCACCGGGGATCCCTTCGCGGTGCTGTTCGTGGACCTGGACAACTTCAAGAAGGTGAACGACGAGTTCGGCCACGAGGCGGGGAACGAGGTGCTGCGCGGGGCGGCGCGGGAGTGCGGGGCGCACATCCGCTCGACCGACCTGGCGGCGCGCTACGGGGGCGACGAGTTCGTGCTGGTGCTGGTGCGCACCCGGGTGGAGGGGGCGCTCGGCGTGGCGGACAAGGTGCGGGCCACCGTCGAGGGCATGGGACGGACCCTGGGTTACCCTGAGGGGCTGGTGACGGTGAGCGTCGGGGTGGCGGAGTTCGTGCCGGGCCGGGGTCCTGAGACGGAAGACGTGCTGGTGGCGGCCGACCGGGCGCTCTACCGCGCCAAGGCCGCGGGGCGAAACCAGGTGGCGACGGGAGACCGCTGAGCGTGACACCTTCCGATTCCGAAAGCGCGGAGGAGCGCGAGCCGCTGCCCCTGACGCCGCCTCCCCAGGCGCCCGATCCGTGGGGGGTGAAGCGCGCCGAGAACCTGATCTCGAGCCTCACGGGGGTGCTGTCGGCCCGGGTGGTGGTGACCCCGCTGGGCGAGGTGAGCGAGATCCACGTGCTCACCAGCAACGACCAGCAGGCGAAGCAGGTGGTCCGCAACATCGAGTCGGCGCTGATGGCGCAGCTCGGCCTGAAGATCGACCACCGCAAGATCAGCGTGGCGCAGACCGCCGACGTGCGGCCGATCGAGCAGATGCAGGAGGAGGCGGTGCGCACCCGCGCCAAGAAGCGGGTGGTGATCTTCCAGGGCATCGAGGTGCGGCCTTCGGAGCGGCCGCAGCGGGTGATCGTGCGGGTGAAGCTGTCCTTCGAGGGGAAGGAGGCGGAGGCGGAGGAGCAGGGGACCGACACGGTGCGGAACCGGGTGGAGGCGGCGGCGCGGGCGGCGTCGTTGTGCCTGGACGAGCTGCTGGCGGACAACTCGGTGGCGCTCGAGGGCGCTACGATCATCGACGCGTTCGACCGCAGGTTCGTGTTCGTCGCCGTGCACGGGCTGGGGGGGCGGGAGGCGCAGCTGCTCACGGGGACGTGCGAGATCAGGGAAAGCACCGAGCGGAGCGCGGTGCTGGCGGTGCTGGATGCAACCAACCGATGGACTGACGCACGGCGGTAAGACGTCGCTGACGCGGCAGTGACGTTCCTTCCAAGATATTGTAAATCAATAGTTTAGACAGCACACAAATCTGGTGTTGCACGCAGTCCACAAACCCCCTTGCGCACTTCCCATTTTCGCGTTATTTGGGGTTCTGTGAGTTTGCCAAAGCACAAGCGATACTGGGGTACGCAGCGCGTGGCGCGCGTCTGTCAGGTCTCCCCCGCGACGGTAGCGAACTGGATTGACCAGGGGCTGCTGAAGGGGCACAAGACACCGACGGGGCGGCGGCGTGTGGAGGCGGAGGACTTGACGGCGTTTTTGCGGTCGCACGAGATGTCGGTGCCGCCCGAGCTCGAGGGGGGGAACGGGCACGACGTGGTGGTGGTGGTGGACGACGATCCGGGCTACCTGAAGGCGCTGGTGCTGACGATCGAGCGGTCGGATCTGGATGTGGAGGTGGTGGAGGCGGCGACGGGGGTGGACGCGCTGCTCGAGATCGGGCGGGTGCAGCCGTCGCTGATCGTGCTGGATTACAGTCTGCCCGACCTGAACGCGCCGGAGGTGATCCGGCGGCTGCTCGAGCCGGGGCGGCGGCTGGACGCCGAGGTGATGGTGGTGACGGGGGGGATGCCGGATCAGGCGGCGGTGGCGCTGCGGCAGATGGGGGTGAAGGTGATTCTGAACAAGGCGGCGGGGATGCCGGCGGTGGTGGAGGCGATGGGGGAGGCGTTGCGGCGGCGCAAGGCGGCGTAGGCTACACAACGGATTGAAGGGTTTTGGGTTGCGCCGGGCCAATCGGAAGCCGGCGAGCCACATAGAGACAATTCGAAAAAAGGGGCCCCTGGTCACCGCTACCAAAGAGCGGAGCTGAGCGAAAAGTGTACGAGCGGAGCGTTCGGGTACGCCATAGCGAGGCGTGCCACTCCTAGCGGTCGAGGATGACTCGCAGTATCTCGAAGGGGGTGACGCTCAATGTTGCATGCGCTCGCATTTCTTTTTGCGGCTGTCGCGAAGTTGGTTGTCGCGAATGGCACAGTGTCGTGGTAGTGACCTATGGGGCCCTTTCCCTACTTACCTAACAGCAAATCTGGGGATGACCGAACCGCTTAGACGGAAGCTGCAGCAAGCGCTGATCTACACCTACATCAGCGCTGTATCGGCTGCCACACTGTGGGTGCTGGCACTCCGAGAGTGGGATATCCCCGCGCCGTTCCCGTCCAAGTTCTGGAATGCCATCGCTGCATTTGTGATTCTCGGGATCGTAAGCGAATCATTCTCGTTCACGATCCCCGTAGCGAACGTACGGACCTCGGTGTCCTTCGTTCCCTTCATTGCATCGGTCGCCCTTTTTCAACATCCCTGGCCTATGTTGATCGGGGGACTCACAGCGTTAGTCGCTGACACTTTCGTTCGCCACAAGCCGCTGATTCGCGTTTGGTTTAACACGGCCCAGTTCATGCTCGCCTCGGGCCTTTGCGCTTGGGTGTATACCGCTCTAGGTGGATCGGTCAGCTTGGAGAGGTTCAGCTTCTTCCCGCTCCCCTTCGCCTGTCTCGTCATAGTTTACTTCCTGGTCAATCACGGTAGCGTGGCGTTGGCGGTCTCCCTCAGCACCGGCGTGTCGGTCCGCGAGGCTTGGGACAGAATTGGCAAGGACGCCCTTGCAACTGACCTTTTGTCTAGTACGCTGGCCGTTTTGCTGGTCTTCCTCTATGTAAAGCTGCAGTTACTCGGATTGGCGATCCTCGTATTCCCGCTGTTTCTCGTGCGCCAATTGTACCAGATGAACTTTCGGATGCAGCTTGAATTGGAGGAGAAGCTTGAGTTGATGGTTAAAGCTATGGAAGCTAGAGATCCCTATACGTCAGGTCATTCCCTCAGGGTCTCCGAGTACGCTCTTGCCATAGCGCGCGAATTGCGACTGTCGGCGAATGACGTGGATGAGATCAAACGCGCCGCGCTCCTACATGATGTTGGCAAGATCTATGAAGAGTTCGCACCGCTGCTACGCAAAGAGGGCAAACTGACTCCTGAAGAGCGGATGACGATGCGAACTCACGTAATCCGAAGTGCGCAGCTCGTCGAGACTGCGACCCGACTTCGTGGATCGGTCCAAGCCATGATTCGGCACCATCACGAGAATTTTGACGGATCGGGGTACCCCGATGGCTTGACGAGCAACGATATACCGATGGGCGCGCGCATCATCATGATCGCCGACACTATTGATGCAATGACAACTGATCGGCCATACCGCCGCGCCATGAGTCTATCCCGTGCGATAGAGGAGTTAGAAGCGTTCGCAGGGCGTCAGTTCGACCCGCAGCTCGTAAAACTAGTTTCCAAATCCGCGAGCATCCGTAGGTTGGTTGGAGGGGATCGCAGCGCGCCTGAGCCCTCCGCCGAGACTCCCCGAGTGCCGAGGCCGGCCTGGGCCCACCGAATCGCCCACTGAGCGTCAGGTCGTATCCGCGCGTATGCACGTGCCACGAGACTAGCTTCCCGAGGTCAGCCAATGTCGTTCGATGCCCGCATCGTCGGCGGGGCGGATACTAGTGCCCCGATCTACAGCGAGACTCTTCCCCGTTCGCCCTTTAGCAGCAGGTGTTGTGGTCCTCGAACGCTCTGCGTGAGAAAGCCTTGGGCGACCAAAATTGCTCGTAGGCCCGCAAAGCCAAGCTCGTCCAGGAGGTTCAAGTCGGCTTTGGTCTCCTCTGAATAGCTGCCAAACGAGATCATATCGAGCCATGCGTTGCATCCCGCGACATCGGCGAAGTAGAGGGGATGTCGGCCTCGATACTTCGCCCGGCATTGGCGGGCGAGCACGCGGGCAGCATCGGGCCCATCAACGTGTAGAGCTCTGTGGATTCTCAGCATGTCGAACAGACCGGCATGCGGCGCCGCCCTCTCCTTTCCCCACGCTACCCGCTGTGCTGTCTCGGTTAACTCCAACGCAAGAGTGACGTCACGGTTCTGAAGAGCGAAGCTTGCGCAACCTAGAAGGAATTCCATGGTGGCGAACCAGCTGCGCTCGCGATTGCTCGCCTCTTGAGCTGCACCTAGCGATTTCAACGCCGCATCCTGCTGACCGTTCATGAAGAGAGACGCTGCTAGATTCAGGTGAATACTCACCAATCGTGGACTCAACGCTCGTCCGGCTGTTGCGACAGCCAGCTCGCCAAACTTCACCGCTGATGCGAAGTCTCCTTGATGAAGCTTCGCGACACAAAGATTAGACGCGATGACCGCGGACCTTAGGTCGTCACCAATCTTAGTGCTGAGGGTCAACGCCTTGTGGTAAGCCTCGCAGGCAGACTCGAACTCGCCGAGTCCCTGCTTGCACGTTCCGTATGCAGTGTATCCGAGCGATAGGCCCGCCGGGTCTTGGCGCGTATGCCATGTTCTGATGGCGGATTCCAGGCCGGTCGCTCCCGCGGCAAGTTCGAAGAAAAAGAAATCGCAGTAAGCCTTGGAATAGCAGAGCATAGGCGGCACCTCGGTCGCGAGTTGCGATATCGCGATTTCGGCTTGCTCTCGCGCTGAAGCTACCCTACCCTCGTCCCCCGCATTGGCACCCGATCTGGCGCACTCAAACAGTGCGTTCCCGATAAGCTCGGGATCCCCAGTCTCCCGCGCCGCCACAAGTGCGGCGTCCGCAGCGTTGCAGTAGCCGAGTCCAGGCTCCTGATTCAGCAGATACGCCACAGTAGCCTGCATTCGGGTCGCGAGTGCTCTGTCACGAGCTGACAACCCGGCCTCCTGTCCTAGAAGAATCAGGACCGGCGCCGCAGCCTCGGCCTTGGACTGACCCACGAGGGCTCTTGCGAGAAGCAAGCGGAGCTGCCTCGCATCATCCTCTCGGCAGGGCTCACGAGCGAGGACAGTAAGGATCTGCTCAGCCTCCAGGAAGCCGCCGCTACTGATGGCAGCTTCCGCACCCTCGATCGCACTCGACACCGCGCGAGCCCGATCGCCTCCCCTCAGGAGGTGCCAAGCTACTTCGAGTTTCACAGCCCGTCTGGTTGCCTCGGGTCGTTGGTCAAGCACCTCCCCTACCCTCCGATGCAACTGCTGTCGCGCCGGCCCGACAATCGCGTAATACGCCTGCGCCCGAATCAGCTCGTTTCGGAACTCCAGCCCGCCGTGCACCTCGCGGAGCAACCCCTCATCCTTCAACCTGGATAAGGCTTCACCAGCCGCCGCAGCGGAAAGCTCCGCAGCTTCGTACAACGGCAGGTCTGCGAGCCGCCGTCCGAGCACAGCAGCGAGGTCGAGGGCCGCCCGCGTGGGAGCGTCGAGCCGGCGGATCTGACGGTCGAACACGGCCCCGATCGCCCGCGGGATGCCGATGTTCGCCGCGGGCTGCGTGTTGAGTGCCTCCAAGTCGCTGAGCAGCGAGCTCGATCCGTGCGCCAGCCATTCCTTCGTCAGGAGCTCGAGCGCCAGGGGATTCCCGTTGCCTGCCTGAAGGATGCGCGCCACGGGCACGTCCGCGATCCGGGCATCCGCCTTGGAGACCCGCGCCCCGACCAGCCGCTCGGCCGCCTCGGGCGGCAGCGGCTCGAGCTCCAGCGTCTGGAGCCCATCCATCGTGCCGTCGGACATCAACGCGCTCGGGCCTGCGGCCGTCCGCAGCTCGTTGGACCGCGCCGTCAGAATCAACAGGAGTCGCGTACCCCGGAGCTTGCGCGCCACGATGTGGAGGATCGCGACCGTTGCATTATCGGCCGCATGGACATCGTCCACGACGAGCACCAGGGGGCTCTCCTCGGCCGCCGCCTCGAGGGCTTTGAGGAACGAGTCCGCCAGTCGGAGCGGAATGACCTCCGCCGACCACTCCACCGGCTTGGGGACACCGGGAAACGCGGCGAAGATCTCGGGCGACACGCGTGTCAGCTCGCTCAACGCCTCCGGATCCGCCCCCCCGATCGCCCGTTGCACCGTGAGCTGTTTGATCAGCTCGGCGAGCACCCCGAAGGGGAGCTCGCGCTCCGCGTCGTACGCTTGGGCGCGGGCAATCGCCGCGCCTTCCATCTGACACGTCGATACGAAGGCGTTGGTGAGCGTCGTCTTGCCCACGCCAGGGTCGCCGAGCAGCACGGCGATGCGTGGCTCCCTCCGTCGCACCTCCAACCAGGCGTCGTACAGGCGGGCGAACTCGCGCTCTCGGCCGATCAGCGTCTCCGCTTCGAAGCGCCGCTCGCGCCGCTCCGAGACCTGTCCCGCTACGGTCGGCCGCGGGGCCGCGCGGCGCCCTTCGCGCAACAACTCCGCAATCCGCACCAGCTCCGCACTCGGCTTCGCGTCGAGCTCCTCGCCCAGCCGGGCCTCGAAGCGCGCGAACACCTTGAGTGCGTTGGTGCGATCCCCCACCCACGCGCGTGCCTCGATCAACCCGCGTACCGCGTCCTCCGAGAGGGGATCGAGATCGAGCAGCACCTGCGCGTGGCGCTCCACCGTCGCGAAGTCACCGACTCGGCGCCCGCCGTCCATCTGCCTCACGAGGCAATCGCGGATCCGCGGCATCAGCTTCGCCCGCCACTCGTCCTTCCACTGCTCGAACTGCACGGCTCCCGGTACCTCGAAGCCGTCGAGGAACTGACCACGGATCTGCGTCTCCGGGGCATCGATCTGGCCCACGTCCACCTGAACGGCGCCGGCGGCGAGCGCGATGGAGGCGCGCTGCACGACGAGATGGTCGCGCCCGATCTTTTCCTTCAGTACCGTCAACGCCTGGGCAAGCGAGTGGCGGGCCCGCGGCGCCGCAACGTCGGGCCACAACAGATCCATCAGATAGTCGCGGGTGAGCTTCCGCCCCGCTTCGACGGCGAGTCGGATCAGCAGGGCGAAATGCTTGCGGGTGCGGAAACGCACCTGCTCGCCTGCCTGGCTGAGGAGCAGGGGAGCACCCAACGTGAGGAGCTGCAAGTGCGGCACCACGCGGACGCCTCGCGGCGTTTCGGAATGGTACCATTAGACACCCAAATCAATCGAGTGTCAACACACTGTGTTTGAAGGTGTTAGAGCTGCTTTTCGGGAGATAGATCGGGCAGAGTCAACGCGGGCACGGTGTGGGGCCGCGCCGCACTACTGCGCCCTCTTGCCCGACGTCTGCCACGGCTCCGGCGTCGCCGCGCCGCGGTCAGGACGTGAGGTGCCGGTCGGTCGAGCAAATGAAGCTACCAAGATAGAGCGTGATGTCCACGATGTACTCTGGCCAGTGCACGCGTTCCGCGTTACAATCGCAACCCCCGTCCGAAACCGCGAGGAGCCATGAACGCACGTTTCGTCATCCCGGTCCTGGCCGTCGCCTGCATCAGCCTGCTCAGCTGCGACCGGGTTCCCACGGCCGCCCGAAACCCGGGTGGCCCGTCATTCATTACCGACGGCGCGGTCGATGGTGATGCCCATCCCGCCGTCGTTCTCATCGTCATGGACATCGCCGGCAAGCCGGCGTTCCGCTGCTCCGGCACCGTCATCGCCCCGAAACTCGTGCTCACGGCCGGCCACTGCGCCGGTGAGCCGGGCGAGTTCTCGGGCCTGCGCATCTTCAACG
>WNEP01001743.1_pt1 | contig 10928 bp, 9 predicted proteins | sample 5399961 | NCBI WGS metagenome assembly WNEP01 (sample SAMN13153329, study PRJNA577476) | soil metagenome | isolation source: 20 cm grassland meadow soil pre-rain plot 5 | place: USA:California | collected 2015-09-08 | reverse complement strand
CGGATCCGCTGGATGACCCGGGCCACGACCTCCCCCGGCGTTCCCGATTCGACGTGCGTGACGAACTCCACCCGCTGCATCGACAGCGTCGCCTCGGCCACGCCCACGACCTTGAGCCCGGCCTCGCGATCGTCGCTTGCATGGATGAGGTGAACCGTGCTCCCGGCCACGCTCGCGAACTGCATCGCCAGCTCGAGGGCCCGGCGGGACGTGTCGCGTCCGTCGAAGGCGACCGCGATCGACTGCATCGGCGAGGGCAGGCCGCCGCACACGATCACGCACCGCTCGGCGATGCGGATGAGCGAGATCACGGTCGGACCGAGTGCGCCACCCTTGGTGGTCACCCCGCGGCGCCCCACGAGCACCGCATCCGCGGTCTTGGCGAGCTCGGCGAGCTCGACATCCGCCTCGCCGGTCAGCTCGGTCGCCTCGACATCCAGGCCCGCCGCCAGCACGCGCTCACGTGCGCGGTCGAGCATCGCGGGGCCGTCGGTGTCGTGTCCGTGGGGCTCTCGCACGTAGGCCACGATGATCGTGCTGCCGAACCGCTTTCCGAGCAGCACCGCCTGCTCGAACGCCGCATCGGCCCGCGGGCTGCCGTCGAGACCCACCAGCAGACGCGTGAACACGGCTACGGCAGCACCGCGAACGACTCGAGCTCGTGCAGCGGGAACGCCAGCAGCTCACCCGTCATCGGCAGCCTCCCCTCCAGCGCCTCGTCGCGCGTCAGCGTATTCAGCCGCTCGGCGACGACCACATACTCCGTCCCGCGGCGTCGCAAGGCCACCCGCCGCCGCTCCCGCACCGCCCCCTCGAGCGCATCGAGCGCGTCGGGCGTGAGACTCCGGAACTCGCGGATCGCGCTCTTCACGGTTGCGTCACACCACGGCGATGGTGCCGGGTGCTCCGGTTACGACCCGACCGATCACGTCCGCCGCCGGGGTCGCTTCGCGCCGGAGCGCCGCGACGAGCGCGTCCGCCCGCTCCGCCGCCACGGCGATCAGCAGCCCGCCCGAGGTCTGCGCGTCCGCGAGCAGCAGGCGCGCCGTCCGGTCCACGCCGGCGGCGAAGCTGACCGCATCGGCGACGCTGGCCGCGTTGCGCTCGGTGCCGCCGGGGACGGCTCCCCGCTCGGCCGCCGCGCGCGCGCCCGGCAGGAGCGGCACGGCCGCCGCCCGCACCTCTGCCGCCGCCCCGCTCGCCTCGAGCAGCGTCCGCAGGTGTCCGAGCAGGCCGAACCCGGTCACGTCGGTCGCGGCGTGCACGCCGACGCCGAGCATGGCGCGTGCCGCACCGGCGTTCAGCGTGGTCATCGCGGCGACGGCGGGCGCCACATCGGCCTCAGTCACCAGGTCGCGCTTGAGCGCCGTGGTCAGCACGCCGGTGCCGAGCGGCTTGGTCAACACCAGCACATCGCCGGGCCGCGCGCCGGCGTTCGTCACGATGCGATCGGGGTGAACCTCGCCGATCGCCGCCATCCCGTATTTCGGCTCGGGGTCGTCGACGGAGTGCCCGCCCAGCACGAACGCGCCCGCCGCGCGCGCCACATCTCCCCCGCCGCGCAGCACCTCCCCCAGCAGCTCGAACGGCAGCGTGTCGCGCGGCCATCCCACGAGATTGAGTGCGAACAGCGGCGTCGCCCCCATCGCGTACAGGTCCGAGAACGCGTTGGTGGCGGCGATGCGCCCGAAGTCGTAGGGATCGTCCACGATGGGCGTGAAGAAATCCACCGTCGCCACGATCGCGCGATCCGGCGTCATCTGGAAGACGGCGGCGTCGTCGCGGCTCGAGGCGTCGACGAGGATCCGGGGATCCGTCGCGACCGGCACGTGGCGCAAGACCTGCGCCAACTCGGATGACCCGAGTTTGCAGGCTCAGCCCGCGCCGTGCGAATAGCGCGTCAGCCGGACGGCAGTCATGGGGTCGGTAGACATGGGTCCACCGAAGATACTCTATCCGAGTCTCCAGGCGAGAATGGCGCCGGCGCCGATGTAGCGCGCGGTGTCCATCAGGCCAACGAGCAGTTCCCGCCGTCGCTCGCTGGCCGCCGTCATGAGGAGTTGCCACCGTACGGGATAGGCAACGAGGAGCCCGATCAGAAGGAAAAGCAGCCACCACCCACCGCTGCCGAGCGAGTCGAACCACAGCGACCCGAGTAAGGTCGCAACCACGGCCTCGAGCAGACGCCCCATAACGGCCCACCGGTTGTACCCCCACACGAAATACTGCCGTCCCACGAGCAGATCTACGCGATATCCGATCGGCGGAGCCACGACGAACCACACCGCGACCGGGAGCCACGCGAGAAACAGCCGCGTCAGCGTCACCGCTTGCCGCGCCGCTCCGGCGGCACGTACCCCGGCCCGCGCAGACCGCGACCGGGGCGCGCCGCCGTGAGCTTGCCGTGGTCGAGCACCTTCTGCCCGTTCACGAACACGTATGCGAATCCGACCGACGGCTGGTGCGGCTGCTCGAACGTCGCCTTGTCCGTCACCGTCGCGGGATCGAACACCGTGATGTCGGCCGCCATCCCGGCCTTGAGCAACCCGCGGTCGGACAGCCCGACGCGCTGAGCGGCCAACGCCGTCATCTTGTGGACCGCGAACTCGAGCGGGAAAAGCTTGAGGTCGCGCGAGTAGTGGCCGAGGATGCGGGCGAACGTGCCGTAGGCGCGCGGGTGGGCCGACTGCGTGCCGAACGGCCCGTCCGGCGCGACGCCGCCGAAGTCCGTGTTCACCGCCACCCACCACGTCTTGAGCGCCGCCTGGACGTCGGGCTCGTCCATGACGGCATACACCGCGTCGGTGCGGTGGCCGCCCTCCGCGAGCACGATGTCGAACAGCGTCTCTACGGCATCGCGGTGACGGTCCGCGGCGATGGCGCCGACGGTCTTTCCCTGCAGGGAGCGGAGCGAGTCCTGGAACGTGCCCGTGATCAGCACGCCGTCTCCGCCGCCCGCTTCGTAATAGAAGCTCTCCGGGCCCCGGGGATGGAGCATCTCGTCGCGCAGCCGGGCGCGGGTCGCCGGATCGCGGAGGCGCGCGAGCAGGGAGTCCCACCCTCCGCTCTCCGCCCAGGTCGGAATCGAGGCGTCGAGCGCGGTCGCCGCGCGCGTGTACGGGTATTGGTCGGCCGTGATGTCGAGTCCCGCGGCCCGGGCCGAATCGATCCTCGCGAGCACCCGGGGCATGCGACCCCAGCTCTGACGGCCCGACACCTTGAGGTGTGAGATCTCCGCCGGAATGTCGGCTTCGCGCGCGATGCGGAACACCTCGTCCAGCGCGTCGTCGATCCGAATCCCCTCGTTCCGCATGTGCGACGCATAAATGCCGCCGTGCCGCCGGGCCGCCTTGGCGAGCGCGATGATCTCCTCGGTCTTGGAATAGCTCGCCGGGGCGTATTCGAGCGCGGTCCACAGGCCGAGGGCTCCCTGCTCCATCAGCGTATCCACGATGGCCGCCATGTGCGCGAGCTCGGCCCCCGTCGGCTGGCGGTTCTCTTTGCCCACCACGGCGAGGCGGACCTGGGTCGCGCCGACGAACGTCGCGATGTTCAGCGCCGACCGCTGCTTCGCGAGCTGCGTGAAATAACCGTCCAGGTCGCGCCAGTCTTCGCGGTAGTGCCACTTCTTCATCGCATCGGAGTCGTCCCGGACGAGCTGTTCGGTCAGCGGCGCCACGGACCCCCCTTCGCCCGTGACCTCGGTCGTGACGCCCTGCGTGATCTTCGAGAAGACGCGGTTGTCGATCAGGGCGTTGATCTCGGACTGGCCCATCATGTCGATGAAGCCGGGAGCCACGACCAGCCCCCGCACGTCCAGCGTCTCTCGCGCCGTCGCCCCGTTCAGGAATCCGACGGCCGCGATGCGGTCGCCCCGGATGGCGACGTCGCCCCGGTAGCGGGGATTGCCACTGCCGTCGACGATCCACCCGTTCTTGAGAACGAGGTCGAAGGCCCCTTTCCCCTTTCCCGTTTCCCCTTTCCCGCAGGCACTGATGAACACCGCCGCGACGAGCGCCACCCCTATTTTGCCCATGTTCTCCTCAGCGAATCTGGGTAGAAGATCCGTCCCCGGAGCATGACCCAGGCGATGCGACGCGTGGCCGCGATGTTCGCCGCGGGGTTGGCGTCGAGCACGACCAGGTCGGCCACCTTGCCCGTGGCCACGCGGCCGAGCGAGTCGGCGCGCAGCAGCTCCGCACCTTTCCGCGTCGCGGCCGTGAGGGCCTCGACCGGCGTCAAGCCGGCGGCGACGAGCAAGCTCAGCTCCTCGTGCAGCGAGAGACCGGGCACGAGCAGCTGGTTCGCGGCGTCGGAGCCGGCCGCGATGAGCCCGCCCGCGCGCTTGAATTCGCGAACGAACTGGTTTTGACGAGCGCGCGATCGCCGAAACGCCTGGAGGTCGGCCGTGCGCCACCCCGTGCGGCGCAGCAGTCCCGCGACATCGCGCACGCTCGCGGCGGCGGCCGGAACGTCCTCCATCCCGGGGCGCGACAGCAGCGTCGGGTTGTCGAGCCGCGAGAGCATCTCGTGCACCACGAGCGTGGGCACGATCGCGACCCGGGTCGCCGCAAGCGCGCGTGCCGTGCGCGCGAGTGCCGCGGAATCGAGTGCGGCCCAGCCCATCTCCTCGATCGTCCAGCCGCGCAGGAACTGGTCGTGCGCGCGGAAATAGCGGGCGGGGTCGCGACTCGCCGCCGCGACGACGCCGGCCATGTGCTCGAGCGACGCCACGCCCGCCCGCGCGGCGGTGAGGGCGTCGATCTTGCCGAGGTGTGCGGCCACGGGAAGGCGCAGCGTCGTCGCCTCGTCCAGCAGCGGTCGCAGCAGGTCGGCCGTGAACTTGGTGTAGATCTTGACGTGGTCCGCGCCCGCTACGGCGCGCAGATCGACGGCCTTGCGCACGTCGGTCGGCGTTCTGACGGCGGTCGCCGTCGCGTAGGTCGGAGGGGCGCCGTCGATCATGGCGCCGGAGGTGAGCATCCGCGGACCCAGCACCGAGCCCAAGTCGAAGTCGTTCTTGAGCGCGATGGCGGAGTCGGTGCTCAACGCGCCAAGGTCGCGAACCGTCGTGACCCCCCAGGCGAGGTAGCGCTGGGCCGCCCACCGTTCGACGTGCGCGTGGGCGTCGATCAGCCCCGGGATGATCGTCTTGCCGATGAGGTTCACGACCTGCGCGCCGCGCGGCACCGGGATCTCGTTCACCCGGGCCACGGCCTGAATGTGCCCGTGCTGGACGAGCACGAGCGCGTCCTTGATCGGATCCCCCCCCGATCCGTCGATGAGCGTTGCCCCCTCGAGAGCGATCGTGCCGTCGCCCGAGGAGTTACAGGAGGCGAGCGAGACGATGAGGAGCAGGAGGCCGGGATGCGTGATACGGGATGCGTGATGCGTCACTTGGGATCCGACGACGTGTGATCGTGCAGAATCTGCCACCGGTCTCCGCGCTTCTGGAGGAGGAGCGTGAACGGTCCGCTCGCCGTCACCGAGTCGCCGCGCGAAAGCCGGAAGCGTGCCGTGCAGAGCGCGAGATCGAGGGTGAGGGGGCGCACCCGCACCTCGGTGAACGCGAGCGAGTCGCGGCGCTTACCGGGCGCGAAGTACGTGGTCTGATAGTGGTCGTACAGCGGCTGCCAACCGTACTGCACGTGCCCGCCGGACACGTAGCTCGTGAGGGAATCCCGCGCGTAGTCGCTCATGAAGCCGGCGAGGTCGCCGCGGTTCCAATCGCCGGCGCTCCGCTCGAGCATGCCCGCGATCTCGGCCTGCGGATCTCCGGGGGCGACCCTTGGGGCCGAGCAGGCGAGCATGGTCAGCGCGGTCCACGCCCAAGGACCTCGCCACCTCGTCACCGGCATCGTCTGGACGCTCCGTTCAAAGGGGATGCAAACGTGCCGCGGGAGCGCCCCGAGGAGATGGCTCGAGCCATCCAAAGAGGCGCTCCCGCGCTGTCACGTCGAAGTGTTTTAGCGGCGGCGCTTCCTCGCCGCCTTCCGCCGCTTCGTCTTGCGGCCCCGCTTCGCCCGGGCTTTGGGCCGCTTCTTGCCGGCCTTCTTCTTCGCCTTGGGTCTCGCCGGCTTTCTCCGCTTCTTCGCCGGCTTCGGCCGCGGCGCCGTCATCGGCTGGTCCCTCATCGGCGCAGGAGTGGGCGGCGTCATGGGTGCCGGCGGATACATCGGCTCCATCATCCCGGAGCCACTCCAGCTGCTCTCCGAAAAATCCGTTGACGCGAGCATCGGATGATCTCTCCTCGCTGGTTGTCGGTGGGCGTGGCCTATAGCTTACCCCGGGAATGCTCCCACGCAAGTGGATGCGGCCGAGACCGTCACCGCTCGGACGGTGTCCCGTGCTTCGTGACAAGTTGGCTTGACAACGATACTTAGGCGCGCTTACCTTCGCGCCGCTATGACGGCTCGGCGTGTCCTGCTCCTCACCCTCCTCGGCGTTCCGGGCGCGGCGTCTGCACAGAATATCGCGGAAGTCCAAGTGGCTCCCCCGTCGATCACGATCAAGGTCGGGGAGCGGAGCGGGCTGCTCGCCACCGCGTTCGACCGCGCCGGTAACGTCATCCCCACCGTGCGCGTCATCTGGTCGTCCAACAATGTCGCGGTGGCGAGGGTGGACAACAACGGGACGGTGACGGGCGTGGCTGGCGGCGTGGCGATCATCGAGGCGCGGGCGGGCGCGCGGAAGGGCCAGGCCGCGGTGCAGGTAGTGGGCGCCCCCCCCGCGACCCCCGCCGGAGGAGCCACGCAGCCGACGGGAGGGCCGCCGGCACCCGCTCCCTCCGGCGTCGACGCCTTCGCCGGTCAGGTCGTCGGCACCGGACCGGCTGCGGTGCTCCGGATCGAGCCGCCGACGGTGTATCTCCTGCCGTCCGAGAATACCCGGGTATCGCCGCGGGCGCTCAGAGACGACGGCGCTCCTGCCGCGCCCGTCACCGTGACCTGGAAGTCGCTGCGCCCCGACATCGCCAGCGTGGACCAGAACGGCGTGATCGTCGCGCTCGCCCCCGGCCAGGGAACCGTGCAGGTCACGAGCTCGGGCGGCCTCACAGCGACGGCGCCGGTTGTCGTCCAGCCGAGCGACATCGCGATTCAGGAGCCGGTGCCGCTCGTCATGTCGCCGGGGGACGTCGACACGCTACACGTGGTCGTGCCGGCGCAGGGCGGCCGGTTGGTCAGCCCGCTCGCCCTGCAGTGGTCGGCCGTGGATCCTGGCGTCGCGCGCGTGAGCCTCACCGGGGTCGTGACCGCCGTGGCTCCCGGCCGGACGACGCTCACGGTCGCCGGGCTCCTCCAAACGAAGGCCGTGGACATCCTGGTGCACAAGACGGTCGAGGCGCTCACCGTCTTCCCGACGCCGAAGACCGAGCTCCCCCTCCCCATTCAGGGCACGGCGAAGTTCCAGGTGCAGGCACTCACCGCCGACAAGAGCCCTGTGCCCGAAGCGCCGTTCCGCTGGACCGTCGGGGACACATCGCTGGCGAGCTTCGACCCCACATCCGGCGTGCTGACGGGAAAACGCGCCGGAAAGACGACGCTGGTAGTCAAGGGCCCGGGCCCGGGCCTCGTCGTCACGTGGCAGATCCGGGTCATCGCGGCGGGCCTGAAGATCTCCGCCGCGCGGCTCGGCCTGCCGCTCAACCGGCGGTACGCGCTGAAGGCCAACTTCGCGGACGAGGCGGGTGTCGTGATCGGTCCGGCCACCGGGGTCACCTGGGCGTCCGACAACTCGCCGGTGGCGGCCGTCGCCGAGGACGGCACCGTCTCGACGGCGGGGTACGGCCACGCGCACGTCACGGCGACGGCGCCGGGCGGGAGGCGCGCCGTGGCGGAAGTATTCGTGCAGGGCGAGATCGTGGTCGCGAGCTCGCGCACCGGCCGCTTCCAGCTCTATTCGGCGGAGCGCGCCAACCTGGCGCAGCTCCGCAAGGTCATGGACGATACGGCGGTCGCCACCGAGCCCGCCTTCTCGCCCGACGGATCCCGGATTGCGTTCACCTCGACACGCGACGGGCAGCCCGAGATTTACATCATGGACGCGGACGGCACGAGCGCCGCACGGCTCACCAACTCCCCGGGGGCGGACGGCGACGCGTCGTTCACGGCCGACGGTCAGGCGGTGGTGTACCACTCCCAGCGCACCGGCCACCGCCAGATCTTCCTGCAGCCGATCACCAGCTCCGACGCCGTGCAGCTCACCCAGGAGCCCGCCGATAATTCACAGCCGACCGTATCGCCGGACGGGGAGACGATCGCCTTCGTGTCGAACCGCGACGGCACCAACCATATCTGGCTGATGTCGAAAGACGGCTCGAGCCAGCGTCCCCTCACGCGGGGCCCGCAGAGCAAGGAGGCCGCGCCCCGCTTCTTGCGTGACGGGACGCTCGCCTATCTGGTGGACCAGAAGGAAGGCGGCCGCACGGTCACGCAGGTCGTGAAGGCCGACCTCGCCAGCGGGAAGGTGACACCGCTCTCGGGGACGGACCTCGTGGTCGCGGACTTCACGGTGTCGCCGGCCGGTGATCTCCTGGGGCTCGTCGTCGCGGTGCAGAAGAACGTGTTCAGGGTGTATGTGCAGCCGGTCGGGTCGGCCGGGAGCGGGGCCCCCGTGCCCATCCCGACCACCGGCGCCGAGCAGATGGTGTCCCCCGCGTTCATGCCGTAGCAGGAGGGCGCCCGCCATGCGCGCCTGGGTGATCCGCGGGACCGGCGGCCTCGACCAGCTCGAAATCGCCGACGTCCCCGATCCCGCGGGTCCCCTCGAGGCCCGGCAGGTTCGGATCGCGCTGCGGGCGGCGGCGCTGAACCACCTCGATCTCTTCGTCGTGCAGGGGTTGCCGCTCGAATACAGCTACCCCCACATCCTCGGCGCCGACGGCGCCGGCGTTGTGGACGCGGTGGGGGCACAGGTCCGCTCGGTCCGACCCGGCGATCGGGTGATGATCAACCCGGGAATACCCGATTACAGCTGCGAGTACTGCCGTGCCGGCGAGCACTCGCTGTGCGTCAGCTACGGCATTCTGGGTGAGCACCGGCCCGGGACCCTGGCCCAGTACATCGTCGTCCCCGAGCAGAATACGGCCATCATCCCGACACTGCCGACGCCGCTCACGTGGGCCGAGGCGGCCGCGTTCTCACTCGTGACCCTCACCGCCTGGCGGATGGTGGTCACGCGCGCGCAGGTACGCCCGGGGGAGACGGTGCTGGTGTGGGGCATCGGGGGCGGAGTGTCCCTCGCGGCGTTGCACGTCGCGAAGCTCAAGGGGGCGAGAGTCATCGTCACCAGTTCGAGCGACGCCAAGTTGCATGAGGCGCGGAAGCTCGGTGCGGACGTGACGCTGAATCACAAGACGCAGAAGATTTCTCAGGAGGTTCGCGCCCTCACCAACAAGCGTGGCGCCGACGTCGTGATCGACCACGTGGGCGAGGCAACCTGGGACGAGTCGCTCCGCTCGCTGGGGCGGGGTGGGCGACTGGTGACCTGCGGCGGGACGAGCGGGCCCACGGTTGGGCTCGACGTCCGCCGGCTGTTCTGGTATCAGTGGAGCATCCTAGGCTCCACCATGGGCAACGACGCCGAGTATCGCGAGGTCGTGCGCGTGCTCGGCGCGGGCGAGCTGCGACCGATCGTCGATCGGGTGCTCCCCTTCGCGGAGGCGCGCGCCGCGTTCGAGCGGTTGGAGCGGGGAGAGCAGCTGGGGAAGATCGCGATTGAGATCAATCCCTAAAGCCTGGGCTCGGCTGGCGCTGTCCTGAAGGACGATCGCTCCTCTGCGTTCGCTTCGCTCAGTGTGCTTCAGCACGGTGATGGCCGAGCCCAGGCTTCAGTCTGGGAGCCATTCTAGCCGCAACGCATCAACCGATCGTCAACCGGAGCGGGCACCGAAGCCGCTCCGAGTCTGTCACCTGTAAGTGCCGCACCCACCCCCAGTTAGCGGAGGGGTTCGCGTTGCCTTTCACGACCTAAGTGATTATTTTTTGGCAACTTAGGGCAGCCTCCCCGAGCTTCTGACACCTGACACCTAGCAACAGACACCTGCGTCCATGACCGCACCGAACGCCCGCGAACGCATCCTGCCGCGCCTCATCGAAGACGAGATGCGGGAGTCGTTCCTCGACTACTCGATGAGCGTGATCGTGCAGCGCGCGCTCCCCGATGTGCGCGACGGGCTCAAGCCCGTGCACCGCCGCATCCTGTTCGCCATGCACGAGCTGGGGCTCGTCCCCGGCCGCCCCTACAAGAAGAGCGCCACGGTCGTCGGCGACGTGCTCGGGAAGTATCACCCGCACGGCGACGTAGCGGTCTACGACTCGCTGGTGCGGATGGTGCAGGATTTCTCGCTGCGCTATCCGCTGGTGGACGGGCAGGGAAACTTCGGCTCGGTGGACGGCGATCCGCCCGCCGCCTACCGCTACACCGAAGCCCGCCTCACCCGCATCGCGATGACGATGCTCGAGGACATCGACAAGAACACCGTCGATTTCGTCCCCAACTTCGACGACCGGTTGCAAGAGCCCACCGTCCTCCCGTCCCGGCTGCCCAACCTGATCGTCAACGGCACCGCTGGCATCGCGGTGGGGATGGCCACGAACATCCCGCCGCACAACCTCGTCGAAACGGTGGAGGCCATCAATCATCTGGTCGACCACCCCGACGCGTCGATCAAGGAGCTTCGGAAGTTCATCAAGGGCCCGGATTTCCCGACCGGCGCGATCATCTACGGCCGTGACGGCATCAGGGAGTGCTACGAGAAGGGTCGCGGGCGGATGGTGCTGCGCGCTCGCGCGGTCGTGGAGGAAAAGGAGTCCACGGGGAAACAGCAGATCGTCGTCAGCGAGATCCCCTATCAGGTGAACAAGGCGAATCTCATTGCGCAGATCGCCCAACTCGCCAACGACAAGAAGCTCGAGGGGATCGCCGAC
>WNEP01003532.1_pt1 | contig 10974 bp, 12 predicted proteins | sample 5399961 | NCBI WGS metagenome assembly WNEP01 (sample SAMN13153329, study PRJNA577476) | soil metagenome | isolation source: 20 cm grassland meadow soil pre-rain plot 5 | place: USA:California | collected 2015-09-08 | reverse complement strand
TCAAGTTCGCGGGCGCTCAATTACTCGAGGCGATGTCCGCGCTCGAGGCGACGCTGGTCGTTCGGGCCGAGGAGCAGCTCGACACGGTGATGCCCGGGTATACCCATACCCAGCGGGCGCAGCCGGTGCTGCTCGCGCATCACCTGCTTGCCTATGTCGAGATGCTTCGGCGAGACCAGGGCCGGGTCCGAGACGCGCTGAAGCGCGCCGACGTCTCGCCACTGGGTGCCGGAGCGCTCGCCGGCAGTGGTTTTCCAATCGATCGCGCCGCCCTGGCCGAAGAGCTCGGATTCGCGATGGCGGCTGCGAATTCCCTGGATGCTGTCGGCGATCGGGACTTCGTGCTGGAACTGATGGCCGCCTGCAGCGTGGCGATGATCCACCTGTCCCGTCTGTGCGGCGAGATCGTCCTGTGGACCAGCGCCGAGTTCGCGTTCGCCAGCTTGCCCGACGCGCTGGCGAGCGGGAGCTCGATGATGCCAAACAAGAAGAACCCGTGCGCCGCTGAGCTGGTTCGCGCCAAGAGTGGCCGGGTGGCCGGTGACCTCGTCAACCTGTTGATGGTCCTCAAGGGGCTGCCCCTCGCCTACAACCGCGACCTGCAGGAAGATAAGGAAGCCCTTTTCGACGCCGTCGACACGACCCTCTCATGCCTGCAGGTGACGGCCCGGCTGGTGGCGGGCCTGCGGTTCGATCGGGAGGCGATGCGATCGGCGGCGCTTGCCGGGTACACGCTCGCGACCGAGGTTGCCGATTACCTCTCGCGTAAGGGGATGCCGTTTCGAGACGCCCATCGCGTCGTCGGCCAGCTCGTGGCCAAAGCCATCGAGTCGCATCGCCAGATCGAGGATTTCAGTCTCGCCGAGCTGCAGCAGTTCTCGAGCTTGTTTGCTGCGGACGTCTCCGATCACCTGACCCTGGAAGGAGCGCTGAAATCACGCGACGTCATCGGCGGGACAGCGCCGGCGCGGGTAAAGGAGGCGCTCGCCCGTGTCAAAGCGTAAGCGGCAGGAGGCGATCCTTTCGATCATCAACAAACATCAAGTTGCCACGCAGGAAGAACTGGTCGACCGCCTGCAGCGCGCTGGCATCATCACGACCCAAGCCACCGTCTCGCGAGACGTCGCTGAGCTCGGTTTGATCCGCGTTGCCGGACCTGAAGGGCACTACATCAAACCCGAAGACGGCCTGGGCGCCGCATCGACCGCCGGGCGCGAGGAGCGTCTGCGCCGGCTGCTTCGCGACCTGCCGCTGACCGTCCGGCGCGGTCAGGGAATCGCAGTCCTCACCACCACGCCGGGATCCGCGAATCCGCTCGCCTCGGCGATCGACGGCGCCGCCTGGCCCGAGGTGCTCGGGACGGTGGCGGGCGACGACACCATCTTCGTCGCGCTCGCGCTGCAAGCACGCGCCTATGGTGGCCTGGCGCAGCGCCTGGCGCACCTGGGCGCCTATGTCCAGCCGGAAGATTGATGCCGGAGAAGATCGTCCTCGCCTATTCCGGCGGCCTTGATACGACCGTCGCGGTACGCTGGCTGACCGAGAGTCGCGGCTTTGACGTGATTGCCTTGACGGTTGATCTCGGCAGTCAGCCGGATCTCGCCGCGATTCGAAACCGAGCCATGGTGTCCGGCGCCGCCCAGGCCTACGTGCTCGACGCCCGGCGACCGTTCATCGAGCGCTTCTGCTGGCCGGCCCTGCGGGCGGGGGCGCTCTACCAGGGGCAGTACCCGCTGGCCACCGCGCTTGGCCGGCCGTTGATCGCGCAACTGCTGGTCGAGGTGGCGATCCGTGAAGGGGCGAGCTGGGTTGCCCACGGCTCCACCGGCAAGGGCAACGACCAGGTCCGTTTCGACGTCGCGGTCGGGGCGCTGGCCCCGCATCTCAAGGTGCTGGCGCCACTTCGGGATGGGATGTCGATGACCCGGGAGCAGGAGATCGGGTACGCGCGTGCCCACGGATTGCCCATTGAGGTCAAGCCGCAATCGCCGTACAGTATTGATGAGAACCTGTGGGGGCGCTCCATCGAAGCTGGGGTCCTGGAGGATGCTCTCCTCAAACCCCCCGAGGACGCATTTCTCTGGACGTCGTCGGTGGACGCCGCCCCCGCCAGCGCCGCCCTCATCGAGCTCGTCTTCGAGCGGGGCGTCCCAACAGCGATGGATGGGCGAGCTGTCGCTGGCCCGGCCCTGGTGGCGCAGCTCAATCAGCTGGGCGGACTGCATGGAGTCGGCCGGATCGACATGATCGAAGATCGCTTCGTTGGGATCAAGTCGCGCGAGGTCTACGAAGCACCGGCCGCCGTCATCCTGCACGCCGCGCATCGCGCCCTCGAGGAGCTCGTCCTCGACGGCGAGGTGGCACGTTTCAAGACTTCGGCCGGGCAGGAATACGCGCGCCTCGTGTATCAGGGCAAGTGGTTTACCGCCCACCGTCGTGACCTCGACACCTACATGATGAGCACCCAGCACGCTGTGACCGGCCGGGTACGGATCGAGCTCCACAAAGGGAATGTCCAGGTCGTGGGCCGGTCATCCCCCTACTCCTTGTATCAGCCGGCGCTGGCCACGTATTCGGCCGGCGATCAGTTCGATCACCAGGCGGCGGTCGGATTCATCACGCTCGTCGGGTTGCCGGTTCGCACCCAGGCCAGGGTGCAGGGCAGTGCCGCGACCGAGCCGCTACTTGAAGACGATCGCCATGTTGTTGAAGTCGGCCCAGGAGCGTTCGAAGGCGGCCTTGCTGAACCAGTACTGGCTCCCGCTGTGCCAGGGGTCGTTGACGCGGACCTGGGTCGCTGACACGCCGCTCAGCGTAACGACGTGCTCGATCAGCGAGTAGCGTATCGGCGTACCGTCCCAGGCAGTCCAGGTGCCCACATACGGCCGATCCCATCCCGTTTCGGTCCAGGCCATGACCGGATGCCCGGCCGCGACCTCGGCGTAAATCCGCGCCGGCGTCCAGCCGTTGGCTGCCCCTTCACCGCCCTCGGCGTTGGGTACTCCGTGCGACTGCGCGACGGCGACCAGAGGCGGATAGTAGATGCCGTAACCGGTTGGCACCAGGTCGGCGCCGTCAATGTTGCCGACGAAATTCTTGTAGGGGTTTCCCCACTGCTTCACCGTCTTGTGCCCGTTGACGATCGGCCCCATGACCGGTGCGCGGGTATCGGGTGGGGGCTGCATCGCGATCAGCTGGTTCTGTGTGTATGTGTGTCCCATGGCCGCTAACGCCATCTGGAGCGCAGCCGTTTCGCAATCCAGGTTGCGCAGCTGCTTGTAGACCGGAACAGTGAACGTGACCGTCCCGCTCGGCGTCACGACAGGAGTTGGCGTTGGACTCGGCGTGGGCGTGGGCGTGGGTGTTGGTGGCGGGTTCCCGATCACGAATAGCGGCGACGGCGAGGGCCGCACGGCCGTGGCTGCCCGATACGTCGGCGACGCCAGAACGGCGACCGCACCGGCGACCAGCGCGACGATCGTCAGCAAAAAGGGAATGGTCGTACGCCTCATGCAGTCTGCGGATTGTAGCGGATCCGCGACGCGCGCCGCCTCGGTGCGGTTGCTTACTTCGAGCTTCTGAATTGCCGAGGACAGATAGTTGCGGACGGTGCCCTCGGACAGGAAGAGGGTTTTCGCGATCTCCGCGATGCTGGCTCCGCCCTGGCTGGCGACGAGCACCTCGCGCTCGCGTTCGGAGAGCGGGCTGACCCCAGCGCTCAACGTGGCGGCCGCCAATCCGGGATCGACGACGCGCTCGCCCGCCATCGTGCGCCGGATCGCGAGCGCCAGCTCATGGGCCGGCGCGTCCTTCAACATGAAGCCGGACGCGCCGTTCTCCATGGCACGACGCAGAAACCCGGGCCGGCCGAAGGTGGTCAGGATGAGGGTTTTGCAGGATGGCAATTCCCTGCGAAGCTGGCCGGCCGCGGTGATTCCGTCGCCACCCGGCATTTCGATGTCGAGGAGGGCCACGTCGGGGTTCGTCTGCGAAGCTAGGGGAAGGATTTGGTCGGCCCGGTCGGTCTCCGCCACGACCTCAATGTCACCCTCCATCGCGAGCAAGGCCTTGAGCGCGCCCCTGACCATGCTTTGATCCTCCGCGATCAAGACACGAATCACGCGCTCATGGTGCCGATCGGCGCGACCACCCCGGGCAAGGGTAGGGTGACCCGGAGTCGAAATCCTTCGTGCGGTAGCGGTTCCGCCGTCAGCATTCCGCCGCGCTCCCGCACGCGCTCTTCCAATCCGCGTAGGCCGCTTCCGGCCTCGGGCATCCCGCCACGCCCGTCGTCTATCACTTCGACGGTGGCGTGGCCGTCTTTGTTGATGATGCGGATCGCGCACCGCTTCGCCTGGCTGTGGCGCATAACGTTTGTCACACCCTCGCGCACGGTCCAGGCCAGGACAGCCTCTGCTGCCGCCGGTAGTGGTGCGTGGTCCTGGTCGATGTGATATTCGATACCGGCGGCGGCGAGCGCCTCGTTGGCCCCCGCGAGTTCCGCGGCAAGGGTTGGCTGGCGATAGCCAGTCACGGCCTCGCGGACTTCGCGAAGTGCATCGCGTGCCACTTTCTCAATGTCTTCGATCTCGTGAGCTGCCACGTCTGGCGTGCTCTTGATCAGCCGCCCCGCCAGTTCGCTTTTGAGCGCGATGACCGAGAGGCTGTGGCCGAGCAGATCATGAAGGTCGCGGGCAAATCGAAGACGCTCCTCACCTACCGCCAGCCGCCCGATCTGCTCGCGCGCCTGGCTGAGCTGCTGGTTGGCTTCGATCAGTAAGCGGCCGGCCACAGCGGCGATCCCGACGAGCAAGTTATTAAGGAGCTGGCCGGTAGAGGTGGTCAAGGATTCTCCGCGAGCAAGCTCGATTGCCGCTGCCAGAACCGACAGCACAACGACCGCGGCAACGCCCCGCCGCCAGGGGAAGGCGGCGCCCCCCATGATCACCGCGTAGAGGAAGAGACTGCCGTACTGGGGAGGGGTGCGAAGCGTGAACACCGTCAGGATGAGGGTCGCGGCAAGGATGGCCGCCACCATGTAGCGGCGATCGGGGCCGGCGATGATCCGAGTCCAGAACCATGCCCAGATCAGCGCGAGCCCGAGCAGGAGGAGCAGGCCAAAGATGCGCGTCTCGGCGCTGAAACGGTCGGTCAGGAAAGCCGCAAGGGGGTAGATAAAGAAAGCAAGCCAGGCCACCATGAAGAGGCGGCCCAGCTTGATCCAGCGTTGGTTTACCCCCATCGCATTCCCAGCCTAGGCGATCACTCCCTGCAAGTCGAGGGTTGTCAGGAAGGTCTGCTCCGTATTTGCCTTCACGTCGGAGAGCACCTTGCCGTCCTTGAGCCGGATGACGCGATCGGTCTGGGCGGCGACGTCCATATCATGGGTGACGAGGACGAACGTCACCCCATGCTCGCGGTTCACCCGGCGCATCAGCGCCACGATCTGCTGGCTGGTTTCGCTGTCCACTTCGCCGGTGGCCTCATCACCCAGCACGAGCGACGGCCGGTTGATCAACGATCGGGCGATGGCCACCCGCTGCTGCTCGCCGCCCGACATCTGGTCCGGCCGGTGGTGCATGCGGTCCTTCAGGCCGACCTCGTCGAGCAGCGTGGTGGCGCGAGCCCTCCCATCCTTGCCGTTTTTGTGGTAGCGGAGCGGCAGCATGACGTTCTGCAGCGCGTTCAGGCCGGGGAGCAGGTTGAACTCCTGGAAGACGAAGCCGAGCTTCTCGCCGCGCAGGTCGGCGCGGGCGCCGTCCCGGAGCTTGCCTGTGTCGGTGCCGTCGAGCATCACCTGCCCGCTTGTCGGCCGAAGCAGGAGGCCGAGCAAGTCCAGCGCCGTCGTCTTCCCGCTTCCGGAGCGACCGACGATTGAGACGAATTCGCCGGACTCGATGCTCAGGCTGACGCCGTCGAGCGCTTTGACGACGGTCGAGCCCTGCTTGTAGTGCTTGGTCAGGTCGATCAGTTCGATGCTTGCCACGTGAATCCTCCTACGCCGCCCGCAGGGCCCGCACCGGATCCATCCGGGAGGCGCGCAGGGCGGGAATGATGCCGGCGACCGCGCCGAGCCCGACCGAAAAGACGATGGCGATGATCACCAGTCGCCACGAGACCAGGAACAGGCTGAGATTCGATGCCGCCGTTGCCGCGTTGACGAGGCTGGTGATGCCCCAGCCGAGCAGCAGCCCGATGGTGCCGCCGATCGCGCCGATCAACGTGGCCTCGAGCAGGTACTCGCGGAGGATGTGACGCGTGTGGGCGCCCACCGCTTTCTTGAGCCCGATCTCCCGCACGCGTTCGGTAACCGCCATCAGCATCGTGTTGATGACGGACAGGCCGCCCACGATCAGCGCCAACAGCGCGGCTCCCGTAGTGATCGCCGTGAAGAGGGCACCGCCCGACTTGAAGCTATCGACGATCGTGCTGGGCTTCGTCGCTTTGACGCCGCTCACCTGGCTGTTGATGCTGTCAGACAAATTGTCCAGGTTGACACCGGGCTTGCCGTAGACGGTCATGCCGGTGACCAGCGTGCTCGTATCAATCCGGTCCCTTATCGCGGTTGGCAGGCTGTCCTTGAGCAGCATCTGGGCGTCCTTGAGGTTGATGAAGGCGCCCGTGTCCGGACCGGTCTGCGTCTTGGCCAGTACCCCGACCACCGTGAAGGTGTGGTTGACGAAGTCCGCCTTCGCATCCGAAGGCCGGATCGGCAGGTCGATCGCGTTGCCGACGCTCTTGCCGAACTCGTGGGCGAAATCCGCGCCGAGGACGACCTCGCCGGATGCCGTGACGTCACGACCTTGCACAAGGGTCGTCTTGACGGCTGAGTAGTCGTTAGCCCGTGGGTCGTAGGACGTGATGTAGTCGGGCAGACCAAAGGAGACGGTCTGAACCGCTCCGGGTTTCGCCTGGACCTGGATCTCCCCAAAGGCGGCTGCGACGCCGGCGACTTGTTCGACCTGGTTAACCGTCGTGAGCGGGAGTACGCTGCTGCCGCCAAATGCACTCGCGCCGGCGGCCGTGACCTGGATGTTGGAACCGAAATAGGTCACGCCCCCGTCGAGCAAGGCGTTGAATTTCTCAGCCATCGCGCCCATGGTGACCAGGGCCAGGACGCCGATGACGATGCCGCTGATGGTCAGAATGTTGCGCAGCTTCCGTCGCGTCAGGTTTCGAATGATTTCCATTAGTGCTCCTCTTCTTCGAACGCTGCCGACACGTTCCAGGGGATGGTTGTTGACATGCCGCTGATGACGGTATCGCCCTATCGACGCTTAAACCAGTTGCAGCGGTCAGCTATTCCGCATGACACTCGTCATGCAGGTATTCGAGCCCTTCCTTACGCCTGCTCGATTGCCATAAGGTTGAGGCCATGAAAGATCCGCAAGAGGAAGTCAAAAAAGATCCCGAGCCGGCCAGCAAGGCACCAGCCGAATCGAAGGTGCCGCCCGCCAGCGAAACCTGGGTCGAGGGCCAGCCAACGTCGGACGCTGACTACAAGGAGCCGCCCGACACGAAGGAATAGCCATTGGTCGCCTGCCAATGGTATTGACGCGGCCATAGAAAACGCCTATAGCTAAGGCATGCTCCTGGCCCAGGTGGAAGGCTTCCTCGAGGTTGCCCGCCGTGGCAACGTGAGCCGAGCCGCCGAAGCCATGTTCGTCACCCAGCCGACCCTGACCGCGCGGCTTCATGCGCTGGAGCGCGAGCTGGGAGAGCCGCTGTTTGCGCGCACCCGGCGCGGGATGAAGCTCACCGATGCCGGTCGAGCCTTCCTACCCTACGCCGAGCGGGCGATGCGGGCGGTCCGTGACGGCCGTCAGGCGCTGGCCGACGCCCGTTCGGCCTCAGCGGGTCGTCTGGTACTGGGCGCCGCCCCGGCGGTGAGCACCTACGTTCTGCCCGCGCTTCTCCAGAGATTTGCCGGGGCGTACCCACGGGTCGAAGTCGCCGTCCGGACCGGTCATTCCGAAGATGTGCTGCAGATGCTCCTCCGCGAAGAAGTCCAGCTCGCGATGGTGCGGGCGCTGCGGCATCCGGACATCGAGTCCATCCCGCTGTATGAGGAGGCCCTGGTGCTGGTCGTCCCTCCTGGCCATTCGTTTGCCGAACGATCGAAGGTCGGCATCGCCGACGTCGCGTCGGAGCGGTTGATCTTCTTCGATCGAACGTCGAGTTACTACGAGCTCACCCAGGCGTTCTTCCTCAGCCTGGGCGTCACCCCGCGCGAGGTGATGGAGCTGGACAACATCGAGTCGGCCAAGAAGATGGTGCAGCGACGCCTTGGCATCGCGTTGCTGCCACGCACGGCGGTCGCGGGTGAGCTGGCCGCGAAGACGCTCACCCAGGTCAGCGTCACCGACGCGCCGGCGGTGTCGCAGAAGATCGTCGTCATCCGCCGTCGTGACCAGGGCCGGCCCTCGGGGACCGTGGCCGCCTTCCTCAATCTCCTGCGGGATTCCGACCCCGCCGCGGTCGCCTAGAACTAAACGACCCGGTCTTCCGGCAGCGTCTCGACAAATTCCCGTCCGAGACGGGCGGCATCATAGGCTTTGCCGACCAGGTGGTGGTACGGCACCCCGGAGAAGAAGTGGTGGCTCCGGGTGGGAAAGTCCTGACCCTGCTCGAACTCCTTGCGCTGGAGCGCGATGTAGCCGTCCTGCTGCTCGGCCGACATCGCCTGCAGCAGCACGCTGAGGCCGTGACCTTCGGCGTGCTGGGCGCCCAGGGTGATGAAGATGAACTTGACCCCCATCTCCCCCAGCTCGGCAAACCTCATCGGGTTCGGATCTTTGAACCATTTGAAGGAGGATGACCAGTTGAAGGCAAAGCGGGCGTCGGGAAAGCGCTTTTTGATCTGCTCGGAAAACGTTTCGACCGCGCCTCGGTCAGACGTCGGGAACTCACACCACAGCATGTCCGGGATGCCGCTGTCCAGGTAACGGAGGCCTCGTTCAACCGCGAGATCCATATGTCGCAACGACTCGGGCGCGTCGACCGCGCTCAAGCCGTCGGTGCGGGCGATGATCACGAAGTCGCGGTTGCCAAGGTCGTCGGCGACCGCGCGTGCCATCCGCAGCTTCCCGACCATCTCGCTGACCGGGATCAAGGCTTTGCCGCCGATATGCCCGCAACGCTTGGGCAGTACCTGGTCTTCGATGTGCGCCGCGGCCACGCCGGCGCTCACATAGAGCTCGGTGGTGCGCTGGACATTGAAGATATTGCCGTAGCCGCCGTCCATGTCGACGATCACCGGCGGAATGTCCAGGTGTTTCGGCGCCACCCCTTTCTCCGGGTCGCCGACGGCCATGGTCAGCTGGAACTTGCGAAGGGCGCTGACCGTCCGCCGGGCCGCATCGGCGATCTCCACGTTCGAATACAGGTCCATGTCGGTTGTGCCCAGATGTCCGATGGCGAAGGAGTAGCCGCTGAAGTACACAGCCTTGAAGCCGTAGTACATCACCAGCTGGGCGCCCATCGGGTCATAGACCCCGGGACCAAACAGGAAGGGCTCGCTGTCGAGCAGTTCCCGCATGCGGGTGCTCGGATGGGTAAAGCGCGAGGCGGGCACCGTAAAGCCGTCGGGCAGCAGCGGGCTGCCCACGAGCTGACCGGCGATCGGGACGGCCACCGTGCTCATCGGGGTTTCCTATTCGTTCCCGTGGTCGCGTTCGCAGTCGTCGGGGCAACCGCACTCCACCGTCTCGGCCCGGCAGGGCTGGTATGCGTCGAGCTCGGTCGCCTGCATGCCTCGTCCTTCCATCTCAATCATGGGAGGAATGCTATCAACTAATCAATCATCAGGTCCAATCATTTGTGGCGATTGGCGTGATAGAGGTCTTCTATATGACTCGGAGGCTCGCCGCCATCTCCCAGGCCAGGGCGATCGCGGCGACTACCAGAAGAACGGCCACGATGCGGGCATCGTTGGTGGCGGCCGTGGCTGCCGACCGAAGCCGGCCCGGCAAGTGAGTGACGCGCCTGGCGGCGCCGCGCACGCTGTACTCCGAGTGCAGTCGTACGGAAAACAGTCCCATCTCGCTTCCCTCCTTCCCTGAGCGATCGGGCCTACTGTCGAGTCACCGTACCAGATGACGCCGGGTGCCCGTCAAGCGGCCGGCCCCGGAGTCGTTCAGGCCGGCGGCGGCTGGTTCCAGCGTCGAATCACCGCATCGGTATGCTCGTAGCCGAGCACGCAGAGCGCGGCGGTCTGCAGCATGTAGTGCCGTCCATTTTTGGGCGGCTCCGCCAGCCAGCGAGCGGCCAGCACGCGGAGCACATGTCCATGGGCAAAGATCAGCACGTCGCCGTCCGTGGCCCGGATCTCGCGGATGATCCGGTCGACCCGCCGGCCGACGTCGGCGGCCATTTCACCGCCGGGGCAGCCATCACGCCAGAGCGACCAGTCACGATGGGCTTCTGTGATCTGTGCGGTCGTCATCCCCTCATAGCGGCCGTAATCCCACTCCATCAGCTCCACCCTGGTCTGGGCATGCTGGGCATAACCGGCCAGCCGGCATGTCTCAGCGGCTCGCTGTAACGGGCTGGTCAGGACAAGCGCGAATTTCCAGGGCTTGAGCTGTGCCCCCAGCGCGTTGGCCTGCCGGCGCCCTTCCTCGGTGAGGGGAATGTCGGTTTTGCCCGTGTGCCGACCGGTAAGGCTCCACTCTGTCTCGCCGTGGCGCACCAGCACCACCTGCGTTCCCAGGCTCGGACCTCAGCTGGTCCTGAAGTCCAGGTGCGAGGCGCCGCCACTGATCTGGATGTCGTACCGGTTGGTAGCCGTGCCATAGCCCGGGCTTTGCCGCTCGAAGTCACCGCCGAACGCCCCGCTGGTCGAGCCATTGATGGTGACCGCGTTCGCGCCGCCGCTGACTCCGATTCGCCATTGGGTTTCGGCGGGCGCGCGAAGGGTGAGGTTGCTGGCCCCACCAGAAACCTGCAGCATGACCGTGCCCTTCGCCGCCGGGA
>WNEP01002424.1_pt1 | contig 10976 bp, 13 predicted proteins | sample 5399961 | NCBI WGS metagenome assembly WNEP01 (sample SAMN13153329, study PRJNA577476) | soil metagenome | isolation source: 20 cm grassland meadow soil pre-rain plot 5 | place: USA:California | collected 2015-09-08 | reverse complement strand
ACCAACTCACGAAACGAATCCGCCGCTGGTGTGTAATCGTGGAGCTGTTCCTGCAACTGAGCGGCGCGATAAAGTGCACTAGGAGCCAGCGAGTCTTTAGGATGGTGTTTAATCAGGCTTTTGTAGGCTCTGAGCGCGCGTTTAGGGTTCCCTTCTTTTTCGGCAGTTTGTCCAATTTGGCAAAGCTCGGCAGCATTCCCGCTTAGTTCTTCCTCGCCGGGAGCAACGTACTTCGCTTTTTGGCCCGGTTTGAAAATAACAGAGGCCGTGCCCGGTTCGGGCAAAAAAAGCGCTACGGTAGCCAAAACTAAAAAGGCGCGAATAACGAATTGCATTCGGGTCGTGGCAGGGTAGTTAACTTATTTGACCAGTCAAGTTTCACCAGGCCCCGAACAGGCGGCGCGCGTACCAGAGGCTGTGGCATTTGCTAAGGGTGAAAATTTTCGGAGATGAGAAAACTTACTGGTGTTTATCTCAGTTGAACTTAACTGATCAGCAAAAAATTCGAATCGGATCGTGCGCATGGAGCTTCCAAGACTGGCGGGGTGCGTTTTATCTGCCGGATCTACCGGAGTCTCGCTGGCTGGAGTTTTACGCCAACTATTTTCCGGCGGTTGAAGTTGACTCTACATTTCATGCTACTCCGGCGGAAGATATTGTTCGTCGTTGGGTCGAAATGACTCCTGCCTCTTTTCGCTTTACCTGCAAGCTTCCCCGGCAGATCACGCACGTTTGCCGGCTTCGCGATTGCACGGCCGAATTCACGTCGTTTCTTCGAGCGATAGAGCCGCTGGCGCCAAAGCTCCAGGTCATCCTCATCCAGTTACCGCCTTCTTTAGCGCCAAGAGACGGCAAGCTCGCGCTGCGAAAACTTCTTCCACAACTGTCGCGAGATTTCCGTTTTGCGATTGAGTTTCGGCATTCCGGCTGGCATCGGCCGCAGTTTATTCGGCTGCTGGAAAAATATCGGGTCTGCTGGGTCTGGGCCGATATCACGCCGCTTAACGAACGAAATCTTGCCCCGTTTGAATTTCTGACGTGCACGACAGATTTTCTGTATCTGCGTTTGCTGGGCGATTACGCAACGAAATATGACGTCGACGGCGGCCATATTAATCACTACGAAAAATTGCTCTGGAAACGTGAAGCCGCGTTGGAAAGCTGGTCACTTAAGCTCGAGCGCCATCTTGCGGACGTGCGTAGTGTCTGGGCATTTGCGAGCAACCATTTCGAAGGATTCGCACCTGAAACCTGTCAGCGTCTTGCGCAACGTTTAGGCTTCATGTTCCCGCTGCCTACGGAAACTGAACAGGAGCTCTCGGCAGAAAGGCCGCAGCTCGATCTTCAGCTATAGTGGAAACTGCGTGCGTTTATGCTTTTCGAAGCCGCAGACCTGCTGAATTCCGAAACTAACCATTCTTTGCGCCAGAGCCGGAAACTTGTCACCAAGTTGCGCGTGGGAGTGCGCGTCTGAGGCAGTAGTGAAAGGAATACCTTTCTCAATTGCCAGTTTGACGATTTGGTCACCCGGGTACGCTTCGTTTACCGGCTTGCGCCAGCCGGCAGTGGATAGTTCAATCGCGACATCGTGGTGACGAATAAAATCGAGTGTCTCGTTCGCCAGGCTCGCAATATCTGCAGTCGGCCTATGACCATGGATCTTGACGAGATCAAGGTGAGCAAGACAATCGATCAGTTCCGTCGCTGCAATTTCGCGGACCCGGCTAAAGTAATTTGCATAGATCGCATTGATATTCCGGCCTTCGAATTGCGCGGCGCCATCCGGTACGCTGTCGAACATTTGGTCATCGCGATCGAGGAAGTGAATTGATCCCAGAACAAAATCCAGCTTGTCCCAATGCCTTTCGATCCATTTGCGGCCGGCCGCCGAATGAACAGGGTCGTTATCAAACTCGATGCCCGCCCGGATTTGTAAATCCGGATTTCTGTCGCGGAGCCGCTCGATTTCATCGAAGTCGATACCGGCATGGTAACGATCGTGATCGGTAAAGGCAATGTCGACTAAACCTAATCTGCGCGCGGAATCCGCCCAGGGTTGAAGCAATGCCTGAGTGTACATTTGTACTCGATGTCCCTGGGGATGTGTGTGGTAGTCGGAGAGAAGTTGATAGCTTTTAGTTGATAGTTGATCGGCACGCACCTTGTGCTCTATCAACTATCAGCTATCGACTATCAAATCGCCGGCTCATGGTACCGCCAAGAATTTTTGCCGGATCCGCATCTCCGGATACTGCGGAAAGAAAACCTCTGCGATGAAGACCTTATTGGGCGTAAGCTCGCGGGTCGAGATGGTTTCATTATATTCAATCCGCTCTTGCGGGTTAATGACAATCGTGACGGGTTTTTCCGTAATAGCGTGATTGTCGGACCATTTGGCAAGGACGTCTCCGCCGGAATCCTTCAGGTAAATTTCAATCCGCTGATTGGTCGGAAAGTCGAGCGGCACGGGCCGCTTCGACAGGTTTGCCAGTGTTACCTTTACCGCGAGTTGACGAACCTCAGAAAGCTTTACTGTCTGCGGCGTGATTTGAAGATCCAGAGCAAGGCCACGGAGCCTCGGATCTTTGTATTGCGGAACGACCTCGGGAGAAAACGGATGGAGAATTCGGCTCATCCAACCGCGTCTGCGGGGCGGTGTAGAGGTCGGCGCGATGTCCTGGCCCCAAATGCCGCCGGCCACCGGAAGCATCAGAAGGAGCAAAATAAAGCGACGTTTCATCAACGGCCTAAAACAGCGCCGAAAGCTTTCGGGGTTGCAAAATTCCTGTCAAACCCTTTATCAATCGGCATGAAAACTCTCTGTGTATTCGCGGTTTGCCTGGTTTTCGCGCTTGCCCCGGGAATAGCCAGACAACGTCATGTCACGTTTCGCGTGCACGCACAAGCGAACCCTCGCGACACCGAGGTATTTTCAACATCGGTTCGCGCCCGATTTTCCGGTAAAGACATTCGCATCGAAAAGTTGCCCTGGATTTCGGAGCGAGATGTCACAGCATTTTCTCCCTATCCGGCCCAGGACGGAACCTACGGCGCGTTGATTCAACTCGATGAGCATGGCCGTGTAGTGCTCGATAGTCTAAGCGTGGAGCGCCGCGGCGGTTTCCTTTTTGTCCTCATCAATGGCCGCCTCGTTACCGAACTTGAAATCGACAAACGCGTCTCAGACGGCAAAATCTACATTCCTTCCGGGCTGACCGCAGCCGACATTGATTTGATGAAAAAAGACTGGCGGTTGATCGGCCAAAAGAAGAAATGACGAATGCCCAATGACCAATGTCCAATGAGGAACTGCCGCACGACATACATTTCGTCATTTGTCATTAGTTTATCATTCCGTCATTCGGCATTCGTCATTGCCGTACGTTATCTTGCAGTCACGACGATAATGTTTGGAGCTTGCACTCTTTCACTCAGCGCCTCGGCGCGCGATACTGTTGATATTGTTCTGCCGACGGACAACGACGCCCTGTTCTCCGGTGATGGGGCCGCGTTTTATCAATACGTCGAACGCGATTATAAAGGTGCAAAGTCGACACCCTGGGAGGGGGGACGATACGGCTTTGTGCGAGACCCTGTGGACACGGCAGGTGGCACTATTTACACCCGATTCCACGAAGGAATCGATATTCGGCCTCTGCACCGGGATGCGCAGGGTGATCCGCTCGACGAAGTGCGCGCGATTGCCGATGGCAAGGTCGTGCACGTTAATCCAATCGCCGGCTACTCAAACTATGGTAAATATATTGTGATCGAGCATCGCTGGGACGGCTCGAATTACTACAGTCTCTATGGACACCTGAGTTCCATCACTGTGCGCCCCGGCGATCCGGTCAAACGCGGCCAGCCCGTCGCCACCATGGGCTACACCGGAGTTGGAATAAACCAGGAGCGCGCGCATCTCCATTTGGAATTGGACCTGATGTTCAGCCGCCAATTTGAATCGTGGTACAACACATTTTTCAGAAACGATCCCAATCACAACGGGATCTATAACGGCATGAACCTCGCCGGCATCGATGTTGCGCGGCTTTATCTGGCGCTCCGCAAAAATCCGGCACTCACGATTCCCGAGTTTCTCAGTGAAGAAGAAACATTCTACAAAGCTACTTTGCCGAAATCGCGGCACTTCGATTTGCCACGGCTTTATCCGTGGATGCTTGGTGGAAAACGAAATGAGAAATCATCGTGGGAGGTCTCTTTCGCGAGTTCTGGGGTACCGCTGAAGGTTGAACCGAGCGAGAGACGCGTGACGCAGCCCGAGCTAAGCTACGTTAAAAAAACCTCCATTGATGATTCCTATCTGACTCGCGACATCGTTTCCGGCCGTGAGGGGAACGCGCATCTCACAAACTATGGAAGCCAACTGATGCGGCTTCTGATTTATCCCCAGTGATATTTTCGCCGTTTCCTCAGCACGATGTTGGCGTCCCTTGCGCTAGCGCCACGCCGTGAGGAATCGCGCCTTGAACGAAACCGAGACACTCCACAGCGCCGGTCGGTTTTCCAGGAAGCGCTATCACGAGTGCATGATCAACAATCGCCGCCAGACTACGCGACAGTATTGAATTGGGCGTGATCTTCATTGATTCAGCGCGCATCATTTCGCCAAAGCCGGGTAGCTCCACGCGCATGATCGCTCGGATCGCTTCCGGCGTGACGTCGCGCGGACCAATTCCGGTGCCGCCAGTCGTCAGAATCAAACCGCAGCCTTGCTGAGAAAACGAGCGGATTGTGTCTTGGATACGTTTTGCGACGTCCGGCACAATCGCTTCCGCGACGACCTGCCACCCTGCGCCTTGCGCCACTTCTTTCAACGCGGGTCCGCCAAGATCCTTGTAATCACCAGCGCTCGCGCGGTCCGAGATGGTGATAATGCCAACTTGTATTTGCATCTTCTGTAGCGGTGCTCTATGAGCGCCGTGATCTCTCGTTTCGGTGGTCATAGAGTGCCGCTACAGGGCGTTTTGTTTTTCCAATCAATCGCACGTCGTAAATCTGCATCTTTTTGTCTACCGCTTTACACATGTCGTAAATCGTGAGCAACGCGACGGTGACACCGATTAGCGCTTCCATTTCCACACCCGTCTGCGCAATCGTCTGCGCAGTGCACTCCACCTCTGCGCCGTGCTTCGACATAACGATATCGATCTTAACCTCTCCCAGCGGCAAAGTGTGACACAGTGGGATGAGGTGCGCTGTTCGCTTCGCAGCTTGGATCCCGGCAAGCCGAGCAGTCGCGAAGACGTTTCCCTTTGCGATTTGATCTTTTGCGATCAAATCGAGCGTCTCGTGTTGGAGCTGAATTGTGCCAATGGCAACAGCTCTCCGCTTGCTCATCGGTTTGGCCGAGACATCCACCATCTGCGCGCGACCATCGCGAGAAATGTGAGTGAGCCGTTTCATTTTTTTATCGTTTAATCCGAGTGGAATGAGGCGGAGTGTTCATTGCGTAAATTGCCTGTTCAACACTTTAGCCACACAAGCCGGGACAAAACTCGACACATCACCGCCGAGGCGCGCGATTTCCTTTACGATTCGAGAGCTGAGATAAGTGTATTCCTCCTTCGGCATTAGGAAAATCGTTTCTACCGCGGCATCCAGTTTCCGGTTCATTAGCGCCATTTGAAATTCGAACTCAAAATCCGATACCGCGCGTAAACCGCGGATCACGGCGCCTGCGTTTTGTGCTTTCGCGAAGTCGACCAGTAAGCCCTCGAACTCAGCGATCCGTACATTGGCGATTCTGCCGGCGGTCTCTCGCAGCAAATCGAGGCGTTCGGTCAGCGATAAAAGCGGTTGCTTCTCGTCATTGTGCGCGACAGCGACAATGACTTCGTCGAAAAGTTTTCGGGCACGCTCAATCACGTCTAGGTGACCGTTCGTCACCGGGTCAAAGCTGCCTGGATAAATCGCGCGTCGCATCTGCAAAAATTCGCAGAGGAATTCTAAAATGAAAAGCAGATTGGTGAGCCGTACCCCGCCCGCGCGATCTCTATGTTGCCGAATTCTCTTGGAGCGCGACAGTTCACTTCAATCCATGGCTGAGCCATCGCCATATAAGATCATTGCTGTGGCGACGACATTTTCGCCGCGATTCAGGGAGGTTCTTGCTGAGGCGAAGCGGATCCGGGAACGTTTTCCGGCGGATCTTCATCTGATCTACGTGGGCGAAAGAAATGAAGAAACGGCAAACAAGTTCCGCAATGTGCTTACCGAGCTACATCTCCCGCCTGATTCGATGGTTCATTATGAACAGGGAGACCCTGCCGATGCTATTTTGCGCACGCTCGCTCGTGAGAAGATCGACGTGATCGTCGCGGGTGCATTGGAGAAGGAGGTGGTGTTGCATCCATTTCTCGGCAATGTCGCGCGCCGTATTGTGCGAGAAGCGGCATGTTCTGTTGTGCTCTTTACCAAACCGGCGGCGAAACCCAAGCCGCTGCGCCGGATCGTTTTTGTTGCCGATTATTCCAGCCATGGATTGGAGGCTTTGAAGCGAACGCTTCCACTCGCCGCGGCCGAAGACTGCGAACGGCTTTACGTGATTCGCATCATCACTGCGTTTGATGAGGCGCGCGCGTCAATCGGCGCAGGCGCCGGCACAGCTGAAAAGCGCAGCGTGCATGATGAGGAGGAAGAGACTTTGGAACACTTCGTTTTATCCGCCGGTATGACCGAAGTACCGGTCGAAGTCCGCTGCGTCAGGGGCAATACGGGGTTAGTCGCCTCGGATTTTGTCCAATCGGTGAAGGCCGATTTGCTTGTAGTGCCGCTGCAGAAAAACGGTGAGACCAATCCACCGCTTCCGAGCAACATCGCTTGGATTACCGATGTAATCCCGTGCAATCTCTGGGTAATTCGATAGCGGAAGCTCCAAGTAACGACGGGCTGGGCAGCCGTCGATTGCAGTTTGATCGCTGCGAAGCCGTTATTCTTTGAAGACTGCAGCCTCGGATTTCTCTGGATGTTGGAGCTTGGATTTTGGAATTTCTGTGGAGCTACATGAACGACGCTCCTGAGTTTCAGCCGTACGGTTTGCCGCATCTCACTGTAATTTTGCTCACAGTCGTGCTGCCGTTTGTGCTTGCTGCGATCGTGCGGCAGACAAAATCGCAGCGCCTGGAGAAGATGATTATCGATGTGCTCTCCGCGGTGCTGATATTCAACTACATCGTTTACCTGGTTTTCATCCGTAGCAGCGGCGTCGTGGAATGGCGGCAGATGTTGCCGATGCAAATGTGCGACTGGGGCATGTTTGTTGTGATCGTGGCGATGTGGACCGGAAGCCAGCGCTGGTTCGAAGTGGCATACTTCTGGGGATTGGTGGCACGTTGCAAGCTGTGCTCACGCCAAATCTGCGCTTTGGTTTCCCTGATTGGCGGTTTATCAGTTTTTTCACTTCGCATTCAGGCATCATCGTGGGCGTGGTTTTCCTGATGTTGACTCGCGGATACCGGCCATATCCCATGTCGCTTGTGCGGGTATGGTTGTGGTCGGAGTTTTATTTTGTGGTCACGTTCGTCGTCGACGAGCTGACTGGTTTCAATTACGGATTTCTGCTGCACAAGCCGGAGGCGTTTTCGATTTTGAGTTTTCTCTCCGATTCGCGGCCGTTGTACCTTTTACAACTGCATGGAGTGGCGTTGCTCTTTTTCCTCGTACTATACACGCCGTTTGTCATTTTCGATTTTACGAGGAGCAAATTGCGATGGACCGCAGCAAAGCAGAAAGCAACCCTTTAAATTTGGTACGTTCCGGCTTTCCTTAGACACTTACTGTGAAACCAAAGCCATTGCGCGTGGGTAATGTTACGATCGGCGGCGGACGTCCGGCGTTTATTCTCGGACCATGTGTCATTGAGTCAGAGAAGTTCGTCTGGCGCATGGCGAAGAAAATTGCCCAGATCTGCTCTACCGAAGACGTAGATTTCATTTTCAAGGCTTCGTACGACAAGGCGAACCGCACGTCAGTGCGTTCCTTTCGCGGGAGGGGCGTAGAAGAAGGCTGTCAGATTCTTGCCGCTGTTGGGCGCGATCTAAAAATACCAGTGACGACAGACGTTCATTCGCCTGCTGAAGCGGAGATTGCCGGAAAAAAAATCGATATGTTACAAATCCCAGCGTTTCTTTGCCGTCAAACGGATCTGCTGCGCGCTGCCGCGGAAACGGGGCGCGCAATCAATGTGAAAAAAGGCCAGTTTCTGGCTCCTTGGGACCTGCGAAATATTGCCGAAAAACTGACCGCCTTTGGTAACGCACGATTTTGTTTCACCGAGCGGGGAACCACCTTTGGCTACAATAATCTTGTCGCAGACATGCGCTCGCTCTATTGGATGCGCGAAGCCGGATATCGCGTGATTTTCGATGCGACCCATTCTGTGCAGCGGCCAGGCGGAGCGGGGGACTCAACCTCAGGCGACGGCGTTCTTGCGCCGGCATTAGCGAGGGCCGCAATGGCAACAGGCTGCGACGGAATTTTCATGGAGGTACATGAAAACCCGGCGCGGGCTTTGTCCGACGGGCCGAACCAGATTCCGCTGAAGGATTTGCCGAAGCACTTGCGCATGTTAAAGGCTATTCATGCTGCCGTTTCGTAGCAGCCGCTCCGTACATTTGGAGAGGCTCGTTTGTCTATTGTCAGTCGCGCTGTGCGTTTTGATATCGGCGCCTTACGTAGCCGGACAGTCAAAAGGTCGCAAGAAAAAAGGTCGCGGCGCCGCGACCCCGACCGCATCACCCGGCGAACAAAGCCTTACAAACATCCCATTACCTATTGGCCATGAAGCCAAAGGCCTTGTGTTTCCAGATTTCGATGCCGAAGGCCATTTGCGTGGACGATTCGAAGCCGGAACGGCACATCGGATTGATCAGGAGCACATTGGTTTTCAGCAGCTTAAAATTACGACGTACACTCCCGACAATCAGCCGGATCTGCAGGTTGACATGCACACCTCGGTGCTTGATTTGAAAACCCGAATCCTTAGTTCGCAGGAGCGCACATGACGAGAAGGAATGAAAAAGCTGCTGATGTTAATGCTTTTTGTTACCATCGGTGTGGCAGGGCGCTTGCAAGGCCAGATCCCCGCTGCAACTGCTCCGAAGACTTCCGCCACTGCGCCGGAGAAAAAAGCGAAGAAGAAGGCAGCGAGCGAGAAGCAAGATAAATCGCCGGGCGAAAACTTGTTTGGCACAGGGTTGCAATCCAACGAACCGACAACCACGGAAATTTATGCGGACGAGGCGTTTTTTGATTCGACCAAGAACATGGGCATCTTTAGCGGCCGGGTGAAGGTAGTCGATCCGCGTTTCAATCTTCAGTCGGACAAATTGACCGTGTTCATTACGAAGGGACAAAATCAAAGCCTCGAGAAAGCCATTGCCGAAGGAAACGTTGGCCTGGTACGCCAACGCCCTAATCCGAGTGGCGGACCGCCAACGCTCGCCATTGGCCGAGCGGATAAAGCAACTTATATAGCGGCAACTGGAGACGTTGAACTACGAGGAACGCCGCGTGTGCAGGAAGGATTGAACATGCATGTGGCAACGAGCCCTGATACGGTCATGGTTATTAACCAGAACAGTCAACTGACAACGCATGGCCCGAGCCGCACAGAGATCCGTCAGCAACCAGGCGAACAAAAGAAAGCCACAACGACTCCTGCTCAGACTTCACCGGTCCAGACACCGCCGGCTGCGGCTCTTCCAAAACCATGATCAGTCAAGCTGCGCCCATTTCCGCTCGTAAGATCCCTTCGCTGGCAGCGACGAAAGAGGAAATGGTTCTTACGACTGATCAATTGGTCAAGATCTATGGCGGTCGCGCAGTGGTGAATGGGATCGACATGCATGTTCGCGCAGGTGAAATCGTGGGCTTGCTTGGGCCGAACGGCGCCGGCAAAACAACCAGCTTTTACATGATCGTTGGCTTGGTCAGGCCAAACAGCGGTCACGTGATTTTTTGCGACACCGATGTGACCGATTTCCCGATGTACAAGCGGGCGCGGCTCGGCATGGGTTATTTGCCGCAGGAGGAATCAATTTTTCGAAAGATGACGGTGGAACAAAATATCCTGGCCATTTTAGAAACGCTCCCTCTGAGCAAGACAGAGCGGCGGAACCGCTGCGATCAGTTACTCCACCAGTTTGGCATTGAACGGATCGCGAAAAATACAGCGCTAACGTTGAGCGGCGGGGAGAAACGACGCTTGACCATCGCCCGATCGCTCGTGACACAACCGAAGCTCTTGATGCTCGACGAGCCATTCAGCGGCGTTGATCCCATTGCCGTATACGACGTGCAACAAATCATCGTCAACCTGCGCAAATCAGGACTCGCAATCATGATCACCGACCATAACGTGCGCGAGACCCTCTCAATCGTGGACCGCGCGTATTTGATTTACGATGGCCGCGTCGAGAGCGAAGGCACAAAAGACTTCCTGATCAACGATCCCATCAGCCGCCAGCTTTACCTGGGCGAACGCTTCAAGATGTGATGAGAATGACGAAATCCGAATGACGAATGAGGAAGAATCGGAGCGGAAATCGGTGAATGTTTTGGTTGATGTAAGCTAGAGACGCGGTAGACTTTGCCAAGGCAATGGAGTTTGCCTTCTCTCGCGACTGCGGGGGAAAACCGCGCGAGCTAATGACTCCTTCGAACAAGGAAGGAGTTTTTTATGCTCGAAAACATTTGGTTCATCGCTGCGGTTTGGATGGGACTCGCGTTGCTGGCGAGTTTGATCTCGATCCGGACTGGAATTTCAGTCGCGCTCGTTGAAATCCTGGTTGGCGTGGTCGTCGGCAATCTCGCAGTCGGCTCCGAAGGTGGCACTTTGCAGGTGGGCATAGCCAGCGCAAACGCCAGCGCGGGTCACCTTCATCACGTATTGCAATCCACGGAGTGGACGAACTTTCTGGCGCTACTCGGCAGCGGCGTGCTCACGTTCCTTGCTG
>WNEP01002809.1_pt1 | contig 11008 bp, 10 predicted proteins | sample 5399961 | NCBI WGS metagenome assembly WNEP01 (sample SAMN13153329, study PRJNA577476) | soil metagenome | isolation source: 20 cm grassland meadow soil pre-rain plot 5 | place: USA:California | collected 2015-09-08 | reverse complement strand
GCGGCTTCACGCGCGTCGTGATCGGGCTCTCGGGCGGGATCGATTCCTCGCTCGTCGCGGCGCTCGCCGTGGAGGCGCTCGGCCGCGAGAACGTGGCGGGTGCGGGGATGCCGTCGCCCTACTCCTCGGCAGGGACACGCAGGGACGGCCAGCGGCTGGCGAAGAACCTCGGGATCGAATTCCTCACGATCTCGATCACACCGATCCTGAAAGCCTACAAGCGCTCGCTCGCGAGGGCATTCAAGGGGCTCAAGGAGGACGTCACCGAAGAGAACCTCCAGGCCCGCATCCGCGGCAACCTCCTCATGGCGCTCTCGAACAAGTTCGGGTGGCTCGTGCTGACGACGGGCAACAAGAGCGAGTACAGCGTGGGCTACACGACGCTCTACGGCGACATGGCCGGCGGCTTCGCGGTGATCAAGGACGTCCCCAAGACGCTCGTCTACGAGGTCGCGCGCTACGTCAACGCGCACGCGGGGCGCGAGGTCATCCCGGAGAGCGTCTTCGAACGGGCGCCGTCAGCCGAGCTCCGCCCGGACCAGACGGACCAGGACACGCTCCCGCCCTACGCCGAGCTCGATCCGATCCTGGAGGCTTACGTCGAGGAGGACCGCGGGGTCAACGACCTCATCGCGCGGGGCTTCGCGCCGGAGACCGTCCGCCGGGTCGTCGCCATGGTGGACCGGAACGAGTACAAGCGCCGTCAGGCGCCGATCGGCGTGAAGATCACGCCGCGCGCGTTCGGGCGCGACTGGCGCCTGCCCATCGTCAACCGCTTCCGCGAGCGCTAAATCATCGAAGGGGGCCTCGACGGCCCCCTCCGAGCCACCCCCAGAACTTCGTTGCGCCGGCGGAGCCGGCGCTAGAACGCCGGCGCTCGAACTCCCGGCGGAGCCGGCGCTCGAGCGGCGGTAGACAGTCGCTTCGCGATGAAAACTCGCGTGCTACTCTGCCAGCGTGCCTCCCCCGGTGTCTGCGAGACGGGACGAGTCGGCCGGCCGACCGCGCTGGTACCGGCATCCGTACAACCGTTCTGATCTGTATCGTCTGGCGGCGGGACTCGCGTGGCTACCCCGTCGCCCGCGGCTCGCCCTCGCTCGACAACTCGGGCGCATCGCCCCACGCCTCATGCCGCGAGAGCGCGCCGCCATCCAGAAGACGCTCAGACTCTCGACGGGAGTTACGGGGCCGCGGCTCGACGAGTTGACGATCGGCGTGTTCACCGATTTCGCGATGTGCTTCAGCGACCTCGTGTCCACGAACCGCCAGCCGGCGCCCCGGCTCGCGGCCCTCGTCCGCAAAGCGGAGGGGGCAGAGCGACTCACCCGGATGAAGGGGGGCCTGATCTCGCTGACCGCGCACGTGGGGAACTGGGAGCTGGCCGGCCGGCTCCTGGCCGGCCGGACCAACCGGACGACGCACGTGGTCGTCGCCGAGGAGGAGGCCTGGGACCTCCAGCGGTGGGTGCGCCGGGCGGGCGGTGGCGTCCGCTTCGTCACACGCTCGCGTCCGACCATCTCACTGGATCTGATCGCTGCGCTCCGCCGCGGCGAGGTCGTCGCCGTTCAGGGAGATCGCGCACTCGGCACCCGGGGCGACGTGTCGATCCCGTTCTTCGGGCTCCCCGCGCCGTTCCCGCTGGGTCCCTTCGTGCTGGCCCGCGCCGTCGGCGTACCCCTGGTGCCCGCGTTCTGCCTCCTCGACGCGGACCACCGGTACGCCGTGAAGGTGGCGGAGCCGCTCAGCGTCGCGCGCCACGGTGAAGAGGACGCGGCCCGGGCCTGGGTCTCCGTCCTGGAGACGATCGTGCGCGAGCACCCGACCCAGTGGTTCAACTTCTTCGACATCTGGAATCCTTCGGGCACGTGAGGTCACCCCTCGCCTCGGGGGCTACGGCTGACGACGCGACTGCCGCCGCGGCGGCGCTGCGGGAGCTGCTGCCGCCGGCGCTGCAACCGGTTATCAGCGCCTCGTTCATCCGGTCGCATCTGCTGTACGAGGAGTTCGTCGATCGCCTGGCGCTCCGCGTCGCGCGCGAGACGGGGCTCGAGGCGGCGACGCGCAAGCCCGCCAGCGCGCAGGAGGTTGTGGCGGGGCTCGGGCTCGAGGCTCGGCGCGCCCTCGTGCCGCTCGACTGGATCCTCCGCCGGCTGGCGGCGAAGGGCACGCTCGAGGAGGTCGGCGCCGGTGCCGATCGGCGCTTTCGCTCACACACCACCTGGCCGGTGCTCGACCCCGAGCCGGTGCGCGAGGCGCAGCTCCGGCACGATCCCTCGTCGCTGCCCTCGTACACTCTGGCCGGGACCGTGGCGCAGGACTACCCCGCGTTCCTCCGCGGTGAGGCTGCCGGTGAGGAGGTGCTGTTCTCGCCCCGACGGCTGCGACTCTGGGTCGATTACTTCTCGAACGACAACGGCCTCTACGCGATCAGCAACCACGTCGGCGCCGTCGCCGTCGCAGAGTGGCTACCCCGCGTGGGCGGGGTCATCCTAGAAGTCGGTGGAGGGCTCGGAAGCGGCGCCCTGGCCCTGCTCGATCGTCTCGAGGCCGCAGGACGGCTCGGGGAAGTCCGCGAGTACCGGTTCACGGAGCTCGTGCAGGCGTTTCTCCGGCGCGGGCAGCAGACCCTGCAGGGCCGCTACCGCGATCCCTCGTGGCTCCAGTTCGTCGTCCTCGACATGAACCGCCCCTTCGCAGAGCAGGGGGTCCGGCCGAGCAGCCTCTCGACGGTCTACGCCGTCAACGCATTGCACGTCGCGCATGATCTCGGCTTCACGCTCGGCGAGGTGCGCTGCGCCCTCGAGCCCGGTGGCCAGCTCATCGCGTCGGAGTGCGTGCGCCCGCACCCGTGGCAGACGATCTACGCGGAGTTCATCTTCAACCTCATGGAGACCTTTCGCGCACCGCGCCTTCACCCGGTCCACCGCCCCGCGGGCGGGTTCCTCACGGCCGAGCAGTGGCGCGGCGCCATCGAGGCCGCAGGGTTCGCGGACGTGCGCTTCCTTCCGGACATCCTGCGCATTCGAGAGGAAGTACCCGACTTCTTCGCGGCGGCGATCGGAGCGACGCGGCCGGATTGATCGCGGCCAGGGGTCCGGGCCCCGAGCGCGACAGGGGTCGACGGGGGCCCGTTCCCGTCACGTGGCAGCGGATATCGCGCGCCCAGATGGAGCCCAGCCGCAACGGGGCAGCGGACGCGTGCCGCGTGGCCCCGCGATCCCCTGTCGCGCTCGGGGCCCCGACCTAGCCGGCGACCCCTTCCATCTGGAGCGCGTAGAGCCGGCGGTAGATGCCCTCGCGCGCCAGCAACTCCTCGTGGCGCCCGATCTCCGCGATGCGCCCGTCGTGGATGACGACGATCCGGTCGGCGTTCCTCACCGTCGCCAACCGGTGCGCGATCACGAGCACGGTCCGGCCGCGCATGAGCTCGGCGAGCGCCTGCTGGATCATGAACTCGCTCTCCGCGTCGAGGTCCGACGTCGCCTCGTCGAGGATCAGGATGGGCGGGTTCTTGAGGAAGGCCCGGGCGATCGCGATCCGCTGGCGCTGGCCGCCCGAGAGGCGCACGCCCCGCTCGCCGACGAGCGTGTCGTAGCCGTCGGGGCACGCCGTGATGAAGTCGTGAGCGTGCGCCTGGCGCGCCGCGCGCACGATCTCCTCGAACGGCGCGTGGGGCCGCCCGTACGCGATGTTGTAGCGGATCGTGTCGCTGAAGAGGAAGTTCTCCTGCGTGACGACGCCGATCTGCGCGCGGAGCGACGCCTGCGTGACGTCGCGCAGGTCGTGGCCGTCGAGCGTGATCCGCCCCGCGGTCACGTCATGGAAGCGGGGCACGAGGTCGATGAGGGTGGACTTGCCCGCGCCCGACATGCCGACAAAGGCGACGACCTCGCCCTTGCGGATCTCGAGCGAGATCTCCTTCAGGATCATCTCCTCGGAGTCCGGGTACCGGAAGTCCACCCGCTCGAAGACGAGGGTGCGGCTGAACGTCTCGAGCCGCCTGGCGCCCGGGCGGTCGGAGATCGCGGGCGGCAGGTCCAGGATGTAGAAGACGCGCTCGACCGACGCGGTCGACTGCTGGACGACGTTCAGGGATCGCGAGAGGCGGCGCACCGGCCCGTAGAGCATGAGCGCGGCCGCCGTGAACGAGAACAGCGTCCCCGGCGTCATGCTCCCCTCGATGATCCGGTAGCCGCCGTACCAGAGGGCCGCCATGATGCCGAGCGCCCCGGCGATTTCCATCAGGGGCTCGGTGAGCTCGTCGGCGCGCACGTTCTTGAGCGAGAGGTTGAGGAGCCGGTCGTTGAGGGCGTCGAAGCGCTCCTGCTCGTGGCGCTCGCGCCCGAACGCCTTGACGATCTTGGTCCCGCTGAACGACTCGTGCAGCAGCACGGCGAGCTGGGCCACGCGCTCCTGGGTGCGCTTGTTGATCGAGTAGAGCCGCCGGCCGATCGTACGCACGATGAGGGCGATGGCGGGGAACGCGACGAGCGCGGTCAGGGTGAGCGCCCACTCGCGCGCGACCATGACGACCAGGAGGGCCACGATCGTCCCGAGCTGGCGCACGGCCATGACGAGGACGCCGGAGGAGAGCCGCGCGAGCCGGGTCACGTCGGTGAGGATCCGGGACATGAGGTCCGCCGAGTGGACGTCCGAGAAGAACGAGAGCGGCATGGATTGGATGTGCGTGTAGAGCTCCCGGCGCAGGCGCGCCACGACCCGCTCGCCGACGGCGGCCATCATGTACGACTGGAGGTAGCGCGCGAGCCCCTTCACGACGTACACCGCGAGGAGCACCAGCGGGATCAGCTTCAGCATGAACGTGTCGCGCCGGATGAAGATGTCGTCCATCACCGGCTTCACGAGCCACGCGGTGAGGCCCTCCATGCCCGAGACGACGAGCGCCAGAACGGACCCGAGGACCAGGATCGGGACGTGCGGGCGGAGGTACGGGACGAGGCGGCGGTAGGGGCCGATGGGCAGCGTCACGTGCGGGTGCGGGCCGCGACGAGCCGCTGGTAGAGCGCCTCCGTCCGCTCGATCTTCGCGCGGGTGGAGAACTGTTGCTCGACGAGCTCGCGTCCCGCCCTTCCCATGGCGTGGCCGCGCTCGGGGTTCGCCGCGACCTCCAGCAGGGCCTCGGCGAGGCCCGCCGGGTCGCGCGGCTTCACGAGGACGCCCGTCTGCCGATGGAGGACGAGCTCCGGGTTACCTTCGAGATCGGTGCCGATGACGGGCGTCCCGACGGCGAGCGACTCGCGCAGCGTCCCGGTGAGCCCGAGCCCGGCGTACGAGGCGTCCACCGTCACGTCGCTCGCCTTGAGGATCTGGGGGATGTCCTCGCGGAAGAGGAAGACACTGACCCGGGCGCGGATCTTTCGCGCCGCCGCCTTATCGTACAGGATCTTGGCCTTCGCCTCGTTGGCGCCGACGAAGAGGAGCCGCGCGTGCGGCAGCCGGTCGGCCACCGCCGCCATCGCCTCCAGCACGTCGTCGTTGCCCTTCCACGACCGGATGCCGATCTGCGTGACGAGGAAGTGCTCGGGGCCGAGGCCCAGCTCGCGCCGGACCGCGCCGCCGTCCACGTCGGGGTGGAAGCGGTCGGTGTCGGTGCCCGAATAGATGACCTCGATCTTCTCGGCCGGGACGCCCTGACGGATGAGCCCCTGCTTGATGGACGCGCAGACGGCGACGATCGCGGTCACCCGCCTCGTCGTGTAGCCGAGACGGTTGAACGGATCGAGCGGAAAGCTGACGCCGCGGTTCAGGACGAGCACCGGGATGCGCACGAAGAGCCCCGCGATCATCGCGAGCGTCCGCGCCTTGCCCTTGTGGGCGTGGACGACCTGCACCCGGCGCGACTCGAGGATCCGCACGAGCGCCTTGACCGAGCGCAGGTCCACCTCGGAGGCCATCGGCAGCGGGAAGTGGGGGACCGAGGCCGCGCGCATCTTCTCGACCCAGATCTCGCTCGGCCGCGTGGCGACGGCCACCTCGTGGCCGCGCGCCTTGAGGCCGAGGACCAGCTCGCGGAGCTGGATCGCCGCCCCGGTGAAGTAGTCTTCCTTCGGGTAGAGCTGCAGGACCCGAAGCGGCTCCGCCATCAGGCTCCGAAGAACTTCCGCACCGCCGCGACGACGGTGTCGATCTCCCCGTCGGTGTGGTTCGCCGACATCGGCAGCGTCAGGATCTCCTGGACGAGCCGCTCGGTGCGCGGCAACACCGGCGGGTTGAAGCGCGCGACGGCCGGCTGCCGGTGGGTCGGCACCGGGTAGTGGAGCCCTGTCTGGATCCCGCGCGCGCCGAGGAACGCGGCGAGCGCGTCGCGGCGCGGCGTGCGGACGACATAGAGGTGATAGACGTGGCGCGCGTGCTCGCGCTCCGCGGGGAGGGCGAGCGGGAGGCCGGCCAGCCCCTCAGCGTAGCGGGCGGCGAGAGCGCGCCGCCGGTCGTTCATCGCGTCGAGCCGACGCAGCAAGACACGGAGCGCGGCGGCCTGAAGCTCGCTGAAGCGCAGGTTGAAGCCGACCTCGGCGTGCACGTCCTTGCTGAGGCGCCCGTGATCGCGCAGCCGGCGGCAGCGCGCGCCGAGCTCGTCATCATTCGTCAGGACGGCGCCGCCGTCGCCCATCGCCGGGAGGTTCTTCGATGGATAGAACGAGAACGCGGCGGCGCGCCCGAACGTGCCGACGCGACGCCCGTCCCACGCCGCGCCCTGAGCCTGCGCGCAGTCCTCGACCACCCAGAGACCGAAGCGCGCGGCGAGGTCCTGCACGGCGGGCAGGTCCACAGGCTGGCCGTAGAGGTGGACCGGCACGACGCCGACGGCTCGCGCCGTCACCTTCGCGGCGGCGTCCTTCGGGTCGAGCGTGTACCAGTCGTCGGCGTCCACGAACACCGGCGTGCCACCGGCGAAGCAAATCGCCTCGACCGTCGGGAACGCCGTGTGCGATGGGACGAGGATCTCGTCACCGGGCTTCACGCCGAGCGCCTTGAAGATCATCCAGAGTCCGGCTGTCGCCGAGCTCGTGAGGACAGCGTGCTCCGTCCCGGTGTGCGTCGCCAACTCGGCTTCGAGGTTGCGGCACTGGGGGCCGAGGATGTACTGGCGCGAGTCGATCGCGGCCAGCACCGCTTGCTTGATCTCGTCGTCGATCGGGGGACGGGAGAGGGGGATGGGGGAGAGGGGGCCAGGCGTGAGGGGAACGGAAGGCGTCACGAATTCGTCCCTGACAGGCGATCGTACTGACCGCGGTAGTAGATCAACGGCTCACCGGAACCCACGTGGGTGTGCTCCACGCGCCCGACGAGGATGGTGTGGTCGCCCTCGAGGTGCGTGCTCACCGTGACGCACTCGAGCTGCATCAGCGCCTCGTCGATGAGCGGCAGGCTCAGCGCGCTCATGCGGAACGGTACCCCGTCGAACTTGTCGAGCCGGGTCGAGGCGAACCGCCGCGACACCATCTCCTGGTCGCGGCGCAGGACGTTGACGGCGAACCGCCCGCGCTCGAGGAGCGCGGGATAGCTCTGCGCCTTGTGGTCCACGCAGACCAGCACGAGGGGTGGATCGAGGGACACCGAGCTGAACGCGCTCGCCGTGAGACCGGTGGGACGCCCGTCGCTGTCGCAGGTCGTGACGACGGTGACGCCAGTGGCGAAGTGGCCGAGCGCGCGCCGGAACGCGTCCGGGGCAATCACCATCCTTGTGTAGCAGGTCGAAGCCCGAAATGCAAGATTTCGCGCATAGATAAGCGCGAATTCGGGCCCATGTTATAGTCCTTGACGTATGGTGTCCGAAGAGGCCGTGCTCCGAGCCCTCCGCGGGATCCGTGACCCCGAGCAGCAGCAGGACATCGTGACCCTCGGGCTCATCCATGACCTCCAGATCGCCGACTCGGAGGTTTCGTTCACGCTCGCCTTCACCACCCAGTCACCGCAGGCCAAGGTGACGATGCACAGCATGGCCTCGCGCCTCGTGAGTCAGGTCCCGGGCGTGTCCCGAGTCCAGGTGAAGATGGGGGGAGTGGCCAAGCCTGCCGCAGCCGCGCCCGCCGCAGCGGCGCCCGCGCACGGTCACGGTCAAGGGCCCGCGCGCGGCGCCGATCTGATCCCGGAGGTGCGCCATACGATCGCGGTCTCCTCCGGCAAGGGCGGCGTCGGGAAGTCCACCGTCGCCGTCAACCTTGCCGTGGCGCTCTCCCGGACGGGCGGGGCGGTGGGCATCATCGACTCCGACGTCTACGGTCCCGACGTGCCGCTCATGCTCGGCGCGCGCGGGCGCCCCGGAATGTTCGAGAACCGGATCATCCCCGTCGAGGCGCACGGGCTCAAAATGATGTCGATCGGGCTGCAACCGCATCATCCCGGTCGAGGTGCACGGGCTCAAGATGATGTCGATCGGGCTGCTCGTGAACGAGCGCGAGCCGCTCGTGTGGCGCGGGCCCATGATCCACTCGTTCATCCAGCAGATGCTGCGGGACGTCATGTGGGGCGCGCTCGACTACCTCGTCTTCGACATGCCGCCCGGCACGGGCGACGCCCAGCTCTCGCTCTCGCAGGTCATCCCGCTCGACGGCGTCGTCATGGTGACGACGCCCCAGGAGGTCGCGCTGCTCGACGTCCGCAAGGCGATCGGGATGTTCCAGAAGCTCAACGTGCCGCTGCTCGGCGTCGTCGAGAACATGAGCCACTTCGTGGCGCCGGACACCGGCCGGCGCTACGCCATCTTCGGTGAGGGGGGCGGCCGGCGACTCGCCGAGGAGTACGGGATCCCGCTGCTCGCCCAGATCCCGCTCGATCCCGAGACCCGGGTCGGCGGCGACGAGGGCTCGCCGATCGCCTTGCGGCGTCCGGACTCGCCGCAGGCGAAGGTGTTTCGCGACCTTGCGCTGGCGGTGCGCTCGCGCCTGGACGAGCTGGCCGCGCTCAAGCCGCTGCCGAAGCTCACCTGAGTCTGTGTCGCGGTCCCGCTCGACGCTGGTCCTGCCGATCTTCCCGCTCCCCGACGTCACATTCTTCCCACACACGCTCCTGCCGCTCCACGTGTTCGAGGCGCGCTACCGCGTGATGGTGATGGACACGCTCGCGCGCGATCGGAGACTCGCGGTGGTGAAGCTCCGACCCGGATACGAGGCCGCGTACGCGGGCAAGCCGGCCGTCCATCCGGTCGCCGGCGCGGGAGAGATCGTGAGCTGGGAACGGCTGGCGAGCGGCCGGTACAACATCCTCCTGAAGGGCGAGCACCGCGTGCGCATCGAGCGCGAGCGGCCGAGCGATACGCTCTACCGGGTCGTCACGGCGCAGCGGCTCGACGATGTGCCGCCCGCGGGGAACGTGGTCCCCGTGCTCGACCGGATCCGCGGCGCGTGCGGCCGTCTGCTCCGGGCGCTCGATCGCCCCGCGGACCTGCTCGACACCGCGCTCGCCGACGGCCAGCCGCCCGGGGCGATCGCCGACCGGATCGCCGCCGCGGTCCTGCCCGACGCGACGCTGCGCCAGGAGCTGCTCGAGACGCTCGACGTCGCCAACCGGCTCGCGCGGGTGTCGGCTGCGCTCGAGGATCTCGTCAACGAACTCCTCGGGGGCCGCGAGTGACCTCTCGCGCCGGCCCGGTGCTTGTCGCCGCGCTCATGCTGCTGGTGAGCGTCGCGACGGCGGCCGACGTGCGGCAGTGGTCATGGCTCGGCGTGCGGATTCGCGATCTGTCGGAGCAGGAGATGGAGGAGATCGCGGCGCGCCACGGGATCCGCGAAGGGTTCGGCGTCGTGATCGTCGAGGTCATCGAGGGGGCGCCGGCGGCGCGGGCGGGTCTCAAGAACGGCGACATCGTCGTCGCCTTCGGCAAGCGGCCCGTCACCGAGACGCGGCTGCTCCAGCGGCTCGTCGCCGCGGCGCCGACGGACCGGGAGAGTGAGCTGACGGTGCTGCGTGCCGAGGGCCGCCGGCCCGTCAGGGTGCGGCTCGCGTCCATGCCCCGCGCGATGGTCGGCGAGCGCGTCGCCGCGGAGCTCGGCTTCATCATGCGCGAGCCGGACGCCGGGGGAGAGTCGCCGAGCCCACGCGCCGTCGTCGCGGCCCCGACGATCGCCGGGGTCCTCAAGGCCAGCGCCGCCGAGAAGGCCGGCCTCGAGGTGGGCGACGTGATCCTTCAGGTCAACGACCAGCCGGTGCTGACGCGGGACGCGACGCGGGAGGCGCTGGCGGACGTCGCCCTCGACCGCCCGACGCGTCTGACGGTGCGGCGGGGAGACAGCCGATTGTCCGTGACGCTGCCGAGCCTGTGACGCGTCCGGACCACAGTCATTGACGCGTCCGGCGCCTTGCAGGGGCCGGCGCCGGCGGCTAGAATACCCGCGCTCGCCGACCGCGCGGGGCCGCGTCCCGCGGCGGGCGGCCTCCACATCCACGGTTTGGTCCGACACTCCGAGCTCCCGAACAGGAGGAGGCGTTACATGAGCAATCAGCCAGCAGTCACGGAACCCGCGCGCCGGAAATTCCTGCGGGGCGCGGCGGTGGCGACGGGCGCGGCGGCGCTCGGCTTCCCGATGGTCGCCAGGGCGCAGGGGCCCATCACGATGCGTTGGCAGAGCACCTGGCCGCAGAAGGACATCTTCCACGAGTACGCGCTCGACTTCGCGAAGAAGGTCAACGACATGACCGGCGGCGACCTCAAGATCGACGTGCTGCCCGCGGGCGCGGTGGTGCCGGCCTTCGGCCTGCTCGACGCCGTGTCGAAGGGCACGCTCGACGGCGGCCACGGCGTGCTCGTGTACCACTACGGGAAGCAGACGGCGCTGGCCCTCTGGGGCTCGAGTCCTGCCTACGGCATGGATGCCAACATGCTGCTGGCCTGGCACAAGTACGGCGGCGGCAAGCAGCTGCTCAACAAGCTGTACGCCTCCATCGGGGCCAACGTCGTGTCCTTTCCCTACGGCCCGATGGCGACCCAGCCGCTTGGGTGGTACAAGAAGCCGATCACGAAGCCCGACGACTTCAAGGGGCTCAAGTT
>WNEP01001717.1_pt1 | contig 11016 bp, 10 predicted proteins | sample 5399961 | NCBI WGS metagenome assembly WNEP01 (sample SAMN13153329, study PRJNA577476) | soil metagenome | isolation source: 20 cm grassland meadow soil pre-rain plot 5 | place: USA:California | collected 2015-09-08 | reverse complement strand
CCGAGAAGCGGCAGGGCCCACGCGATCGCCTCGAAATCGTTCAGCACGCGCAACTGTAGAAATCCGAAGCGCTTCGCAAACTCTGCGCGCCGCAGCCGCCACCCCACCCGATTGGTAAGCACCACTTCCTCGCCGCCGACGGAGCCGGCGACGGCCAGGGTGGCCGCACGGGGACGCGCGCCGGTCTCCTCGAGATAATACGCGACAGCTGCATCCAGCCCGGCGACCGTATCATTATCGATTACCAGTACGCGTTCGAGCTCTCCGGAGGAATTGCTGAGCGCAAACCGGCTTTTACTGCCGCCGATATCAGCCACGAGGGTGGTACTCATCGCAGCTACCCCGACTTCGCTCTGTGCTGCGCTCTCGGCACTCCGTGCTGCGCTCTCGTCTAGCTTTTTACTTTTTGTAAGCGGCATAACCATCTCCTAGCCGACGGGTTGCCGCATCGGCAAGCCGGAAATTTCCCCCCCCCCCGCCGCTCAGTAGGAACGTGGCAGCCCGAGAACGTGTTCGGCGAGGTACGACAGGATCAAATTGGTCGAGATCGGCGCTGTCTGATAGAGCCGCGTTTCGCGGAATTTGCGCTCGATGTCGAACTCCTCGGCAAAGCCGAAGCCGCCGTGGGTCTGCAGACACATGTCGGCCGCTGCCCATGAGGCATCGGCAGCGAGGAGTTTCGCCATGTTTGCTTCCGCGCCGCAATCGCGCCCAGCGTCATAAAGGGATGCAGCCGCGCGGACCATGAGCTCGGCTGCGCGCATTTGCGCATACGCCCGCGCGATCGGGAATTGCACGCCCTGATTCTGCCCGATGGGCCGACCGAATACGATCCGTTCCTTGGCGTAACCCGTCGCCTTGGCGATGAACCACTTCGCATCGCCGATGCATTCCGCTGCAATCAGGATGCGCTCGGCGTTCATGCCGCTCAGAATGTAGCGAAAACCCTGGCCCTCCTCGCCGACCAGATTTTCCGCCGGAACGCGCAGATCATCGAAAAATAGCTCTGTGGTCGCGTGATTCATCATGGTGCGGATCGGATTGAGGCTGATGCCGGTGCCTTGCGCTAGGCGCATGTCCACGAGGAAGACCGAAAGCCCTTCGGTGCGCGTTTTCGCCGCTTCGCGCGGCATGGTGCGGGCAATGAGTAGGAGCAGATCCGAATGCTCGGCGCGCGACGTCCAGATCTTCTGTCCATTGATGATGTAATGATCGCCCTCCCGTACCGCTGTCGTGCGTAGATTGAGGGTGTCTGAGCCTGATGTCGGCTCGGTGACCCCAAAGGCCTGTAGCCGCAGTTGGCCCGCTGCGATCAGCGGCAGCCAGCGCGCCTTCTGCACCTGGTTGCCGTGCCGCAACAGCGTCCCCATCGTGTACATCTGCGCGTGACAAGCGGCACCATTGCAGCCTGAGGCCTGGATCTCTTCCATGATGGTGGCGGCGGCCCGCATGCTAAGGCCGCTGCCGCCATACTCTTCCGGGATCAACGCAGCGAGGAAACCCGCTTCAGTGAGCGCTCCGACGAACTCGGTCGGATAGGCACGCTCGCGGTCGAGCGCGCGCCAATACTCGCCGGGAAACTTGGCGCAGAGGGCACGCACGGACTCTCGGATCTGGGCGAGCTCGTCGGTCGCGGGATTAAGCTCAGCCTGGGCCATGTAATCTCAAAACGCGTCGGCTGGATGGGTTCCACTTCGCCGCGAGCTCGGCGACTCGGGTAAGCGAGCATCCCCCATTCGGCTCCGGAACGATCTTGCTGGGCGGCAGCTTCGGAGGCGGGGCATTGGTCAACTTATATCGGATCCCAGGAGAACACGTCGCTGGAACGCTCGAGCGGCGTAAACGAGGGCCCAAGCGCACCCTTGAGCTGTTGGCTGATATTTTCAGGCGACCAGCCGTCGGAGCGATGGATTGTGCGAACCACGCGGGGCTGGCCAAACAGGAAAATCTCGTTGTTACGCACGCCGAAAATCTGGCCGGAGATGCCCTCGGCGCTATCGGAGGCCAGATAGACCGTAAGCGGCGCAATCTTTTCCGGCGTCATCTGCTGCATGCGCTCAACCCGCATCTTTTCCTCTGGAGTATCCATCGGGATCGAATCGATCATGCGTGTCCAAGCAAATGGCGCGATGCAATTCGAACGAACCTTGAAGCGCTGCATGTCGAGCGCAATCCCGCGCGAGAGTCCCACGATGCCAAACTTGGCCGCCATGTAATTGGCTTGGCCGAAATTGCCGACCAGCGCGGAGGTGGAGGTCATGTGCACGAAGGCGCCGCCATTCTGCTCACGAAAATGGACCGCGCAGGCCCGGCTCATGTTGAACGAGCCATTGAGGTGAACGGCCAGCACGTCCGACCAATCCGACCAGCTCATGCGGTGAAAGATTCGGTCGCGCAAGATGCCGGCATTGTTGACCAGGATATCGATGCGGCCGAAGGCGGTGAGCGCAACTTTTACGATCTCCTCCGCGTTCTTCGGATCCGTGATAGAGAGCGTGGAGGCGAGGGCATCGCCGCCGACGCGCTTGATCTCCTCCACGACCTGTTGCGCGGGAGACGCATCGGTGCCTTCCCCTTCGAGGCTCGCGCCGATGTCGCAGACGACGACGCGCGCGCCCTCGCTGGCCATCAATAGCGCGACGCCGCGGCCGATGCCGCGACCGCCGCCGGTCACGATGGCGACTTTGCCGGCCAGCATGCCTGTCATGAGGTTGCCACTGTGTTGCTTGGCTGCTGGTTGTTAGTATTTGCTGCTCGCCATTGGCCTTAGCCCCACACCTCGTCCGCAACCTCGACGATGCGGCGCAGTTTTGCCCATTGCTCCTCCTCGGTCAGCAAATTGCCCTCCTCAGTCGAAGCAAAGCCACACTGGCCGGACATGCAGAGCTGATCGAGCGGAGCGTATTTTGCCGCCTGGTCGATGCGCCGCTTGAGCTCGTCCTTGCTCTCGAGCTTGCCGGTCTTCGTGGTCACGACGCCGAGCACAACGAGCTTGTCTTTGGGCAGCATGCGCAATGGCTCGAAGCCGCCCGAGCGTGGGTCGTCGTATTCCATGAAATATCCGTGCACCCTGATCTTGTTGAACAGGATTTCCTGTACCGCTTCATAACCGCCGGTTCCCATGTAGGTCGATTTGTAATTGCCGCGGCACAGGTGCATGGTGATCGTCATATCGGAAGGGATATCCGACATCGCGACGTTGATGAGATCGCCGTAAATCTCTCCGAGTCGCTCGGGATCGTCCCCGCGATCCACCATCTGCTGGCGGTATTTGGGATCGCACAGCATGGCGATGAATACTTCATCGAGCTGCAGATAGCGGCAGCCGGCATCAGCGAAGGCACGCACCGCCTTGCGGTAGGCCTGACCCAGGTCGGCGAAAAATTGATCGAGCTTGGGATAGACGCTCTTGTCGATCGGAGTCTTCAGCGGACGGCCATAGATGGCCGAAGGTGCCGGTATTGTAATTTTCGGCATCCGCGTCGCGTGCGCCTGAACGAATTTGAAATGCTCGATCATCGGATGGCTGGAAAATCCCAGCTTCCCGGTGACACGCACTCCCTCGTTGCGCGTGGTGACGCCGGCAAAGGCAATGCCGGTATCCATGACATGGCGCTCGACGCCATCGAGCCCCCAGAGAAAATCGAGGTGCCACCAGGAGCGGCGAAACTCCCCATCCGTGACTCCTTGAAGCCCGACCTCCTCTTGCTTCTTTATGACCCGCTCAATCTCGCGGTCCTCGAGCGCCTTGAGATCTGCAGCGCCGATCTCGCCCTTCGCGCGTTTCTCACGCGCCGCCTTCAGCGCCGCCGGGCGCAACAAACTGCCGACGTGATCAGCGCGGAACGGCGGCTTGGAACGCTTCATGACCCGCACCTTTTTGCTATACCTACTCTCCCGCGAGGTGTGCGCTCGCAGTCAAGACGAAGCCAGAATGCGTAGGGTTGTTCGACGCGCCCGCTTGAGCGTGTCTCTTGGCTTGGCCATGGGGCGACGCGTTGAGCTCCTCACTCGGCGGCCGCGAGGGCCTCCACCCGTTTCGCCAGCACGAAATCGTATTTCACCTCGTAGAATGGCGTCGCCATCATTTCGCCGCTCGGCGCCTTTCCCGGCGGCTTTTTGACGAAATCGACGATCAGCGGCTCCTTTACGGCATAGACGACGTCGTTCTCGATGTACTCGTCACCCCTTTGAAAGAGGTGCGTCACGAGACCATGGTAACCAGGCGCAGAGATCGCGAAATGGATGTGTGCGGGACGCATGTGGCTAATATCGGTTCGCTCCATGAGCTCCCCCACGGTTCCATCCATAGGGATCGTGTACGCGATTGGCGCAACCGTTCGGATCACATAACTGCCGTCGGCTTGCGTGCGGTAGAGGCCACGCATCCACGGCCCTTTCACATCGCGTTGGTCCTCATAAAGGCCTTCGCCGTCGGTTTGCCAGAGATCGAGCACCGCCCCCGCAATCGGCTCGCCGTCGAGGCCGTGAACCTTGCCGGTCACGAAGCAGGGAATGCCGGGCGCACCCTGCGCCATGTTGCCGCCGTCCGCCATTGCCGGTGCGTTGGGGACATGGAACGGGCCTTCGACCGTGTTCGGCGTGGCCGCACCGGGCCGGCGATGGTTGATCGTGTCCACCAGCATGCTCACGCCCAGCACGTCTGAGGCGAGGACGAATTCCTGTCGCTTCTCCGAGCAGAGCTTTCCGGTCCGGGTGAGCCAATCGATCGCCGCTGCCCATTCCGCCTGCGTCGGCTCGATGTCACGCACGAAGCCATGAAGGTGCCTGATCAGCGATTGCATGATCCGTCGCAAGCGCGGATCGGGAATGTCCTTCCACCGCTCCATCACGACATCGGTTAGGTTGTCTTCGGTCACGTAGGGCATGGGCTGCCTCCTCATCCTTCTTGCGGACGTTTTCTCATCCGGCGAACTCGCGGCGCACAATCGCGGCACCTTCGACCAGTGCGCGCATTTTTCCGAATGCGACCTCGTGCGGAAGGTATTTAAGGCCGCAGTCCGGCGCCACCACGATCCGATCGGCCGACGCAAATGGCAATGCCTTACGGATGCGGCCAGCAACGGTTTCGGCCGCCTCGACGGTTAAGTCCGAAAGGTCGATCACGCCGAGAATGATCGTCTTGGACGGCAGCTCTTGCAAGACCGAAAGGTCGAGCTTGGGCTGGGCAGCCTCGATCGAGACCTGATCGACCGCCGAGTCTTCGAACTCCGCCAGGAACGCATAACCGGAGGGCTTGTCCTTCACCACGGCGGCATAGCCGAAGCAGATGTGCACCGCCGTCGTCCCTCTGATCCCCGCCAGCGCGCGGTCGAGCGCTTTGAGCCCGTATTTGCGCGCCTTTTCCGGCCGCGACTGCATCCAAGGCTCGTCGACCTGCACAATATCGGCGCCGGCCGCAAACAGATCTGTGATTTCGGCGTTGACTGCCGCCGCATAGTCGAGCGCCAGTCGTTCCTCGTCGCCATAGAAATCGTCCTGGCATTGCGCCGACATGGTGAATGGCCCCGGCACCGTCATCTTGATTGGCCGTTTCGTGTTGGCGCGCAGGAATTCCACATCGCGGACCTCGACCGGGTGTTTGCGTCGAATCGGGCCGATGACCCGCGGCACAGTAGAAAACCCGCCGGTGCGGTTCGGCGTCTTGCCGGGATTGTCGAGATCGATGCCGGAGAGCGCCGTGGCAAAGCGGTTGGAATAGCTCTCCCGGCGCTGCTCGCCGTCGGTGATGATGTCTAATCCGGCGCGCTCCTGATCGCGGATGGCCAGCAAGGTGGCGTCATCCTGCGCGGCCTCGAGCCGTGCCGGATCGACGAGCCAAAGATCGTGCGCCCGCACGCGCGGCACTTGCTTTGAAAGCTTCGCCTGGTCGATGAGCCAGACCGGCTGGGGATAGGAGCCGACCAGGGTCGTTGGGAAGAGCATCGCGCTTGCGCCCAGGACGTTCTCAGCGCCCCCATATCTCGTCCGCGACATCGAGGATCATCCGCAATTTCGCCCACTGCTCTTCCTCTGCCAAGATGTTGCCTTCCTCGGTGGAGGCGAAACCGCATTGTGGCGAGAGGCAGAACTGTTCGATCGGAGCGAACTTGCCCGCCTCGTCGATGCGCCGTTTTAGGTCGTCCTTCTTCTCGAGCGTGCCGCTTTTCGAGGTGACAAGGCCGAGCACCACGACCTTGTTACCTTTGGGTAAAAAGCGCAGCGGTTCGAATCCGCCGGCGCGCTCGGTATCGTATTCGAGAAAGTAACCGTCATAGTTCACCTTGCCCAGCAAGGTTTCGGCTACCGGCTCGTAGCCGCCTTCGGAAATCCACGTCGAGCGGAAGTTGCCGCGGCAGACATGGGTCGTGATGGTCATGTCTGCGGGTTTGGCTTCGAGCGCAGTATTGATCACGCGTGCGTAAATGCCCTGAAGCTGATCGACGTTCGCCATCCGCTCGCGCGCCTTGCGCAATTCCTCCTGCGAGCAAAGATAGGCCCAGACCGTATCGTCAAATTGCAGATAGCGGCAGCCGGCATCATAAAACGCCTTCACCGCCTGCTTATAGGCATTGCCAACATCCTGGAAGAATTGGTCGTGATCGGGATAGACGCTCTTGTTGATGCCGTCTTTAGGCAAACGGAAGTGCAACACTGGCGGCGCCGGGATGGTCATTTTCGGCGTGACCTTGGTGTGCGCCTTGAGAAATTTGAAGTGCTCCAGCATCGGATGATTGGAGAACGCGATCTTGCCCACGATGCGCAGGCCCTGCGCCTTGGTTTGCACGCCACGGAACTGGATCCCCTGCTCGGCCTCAAAAATTTCGACGCCGTCGAGCATGCCGAGAAAATCGAAGTGCCACCAGGACCGGCGGAATTCACCGTCCGTTGCGAGTTGAAGCCCGAGCTCCTCCTGCTTTTTGACCACCTTTTCGATCTCGCGGTCCTCGATCGCCTTGAGATCCGCCTGCGTGATCGCGCCCTTTTCGCGCTTAGCCCGCGCGTCTTTCAGCGCCGCAGGACGCAAGAAGCTGCCGACATGATCGGCGCGGAACGGCGGTTTGGTCCTCTTCATGGAACGGGCTCCTTGGGCAATTTAGCGCGAGCAAAGGCACGTCAACCGAGGCAACGTCAACCACAAAACGGTGGGCAGATTGTCTCGCATCGCGTGGGATGCGTCCCATCCTGGCGATGGCGATGCGGCACGATTAGCGTCTGCCCTTGCGGCGTGAGCCGGCGGCTGTGACTCCGAGATAACTCTCAAGCACCGCGCGGTCAGCGGCAAGATCGGCACTGGCTCCCTCGTATACCACCGCACCGCGCTCGATGATCGCAACCCGATCCGTCACGCCGAGCACCTTCTGCGCGTTCTGCTCGACTAGGATCGCCGACATGCCCTCATCGCGAATGATGCGCCGCAGCGCCAGCAACAGCTCCTCGACCAGAATCGGGGCAAGCCCCTCCAGCGGCTCGTCGAGCAGCATCAGCCGCGGATTGAGGATCAAGGCGCGGCCGACCGCGAGCATCTGCTGCTCGCCTCCCGAGAGCTGATTACCGAGATTGCGCCGACGTTCGCTCAGCCGCGGAAACAGCTCGTAGATCCGATCCACAGTCCATGGGCCGGGGCGCGCCACAGCGGTGAGATTTTCCTCGACGGTGAGCGATTTGAAGATGTTGCGCTCCTGCGGCACCCAACCGATGCCGGCGTGCGCCCGCTGGTCGGGGCGCAGCGGCGTGATGTCGCGGCCATCGAGGCCGATGCGACCGGCGATATACCGGGTCACGCCCACGATCGAATTGATCAACGTGGTCTTGCCCATGCCGTTGCGGCCGAGCAGCGCCAGTGACTGCCGCTCGGCAAGAGCAAGGGAAACCGCGTTGAGCACGACCGCTTCGCCGTAGCCGGCGCTCAGCTGCTCGATGGTCAACAGTTCAGGCATCGAGCGACTCGCCTAGATAGACCGCCTTGACGCGCGGGTCGCGCGCAACCTCCGCGGGCGGCCCGTCGACGAACAGCGCGCCGTTCACCAGCACCGAGATCCGATCGGCGAATGAGAACACGATATCCATGTCGTGCTCGATCAGCAGCACGGTCACGTCGGCAGGCAACGCCGCGACGGTCGCCAAGATCTCGTGCCGCTCGTCCTCCGGCACCCCGGCCGCCGGTTCGTCGAGGAGCAGCACGCGGGGCCGGCAGGCGATGGCGAGCGCAATCTCGAGTAACCGCTGCTTGCCATAGGGAAGATTGCCAGTGCGTTCATGCATGACATCGGTGAGATGGAAGCGGCCGAGGATTTCAACGATCTCCTCGACCACGTGGGGATTGCTGCCGACGAGACGCCACCACTGTGCGCCCGAGCCCAACCGTTCGGAGATCGCAAGCCCGACGGTCTCGAGCGGCGTGAGGTCGAGAAACAGCTGGTTGATTTGAAAGGTGCGCGCGAGCCCGCGCTGCACCCGCTTATAGGCGTCCAGCGAGGTGATGTCCTCTCCTTCGAGCAGGATGCGCCCGGCCGTGGGCCTCAGCACTCCGGTGAGCAGATTAATGACCGTCGTCTTTCCGGCGCCGTTCGGCCCGATCAGCGCGTGGCGAGCGCCCTTTTCGATGCTGAGCGAGACCCCGGCGACCGCGGCGATGCCGCCGAAATGCTTCTCCAACGCGACGGTCTCGAGGACGACCGGCATGGCTCAGCTTCCCTCGCCCGGTGGAACCGCCACGGGCGCGGCCGCCGGCGCGAACCGGCGCGTGATCCGTTCGGCGAGCAGGCGCACGCCGCCGGTCCTCAGCGCGATGCGATCGCGGCCGATCAGCACAATCAAGACCAGCACGAGACCGATCCAAAATTGCCAATACTGCGGCGTCAAATTGGCAATCCAGTCCTGCATCAGCTTGAAGATCACGGCCCCGATCAGCCCGCCGTAGAGATAGCCGGTACCGCCGATAATCAGCACGAGCAAAAGATCGGCCGAGCGCTCGAATGAAAACACGTCAAGCGAAGCAAAAGCCGTGGTCTGCGCCAGAAGCGCGCCGGCAATGCCGGCGTAGAAGGCGGCGAACGTATAGATGGTTACCAGCCGGGCATTCACCGAAATCCCGATCGAAGCGGCGCGCAACGGGTTGCCCTTCACCGCCCGCAGCGAGAGGCCGAACGGGGAATAGACCACCCGCCGTGCCAGCAAAAAAAGGATGAACAGAACGATGAGGCAATAGGCGTATGCCACGTGACCAAAAATATCGAACTGGAACAGACCAAGGATGGGCGCGATGACGACGCCCTGAAGCCCGTCCGCGCCACCGGTAATGTCGGGAATCTGGTTGGCGATCTCGCGCATGATCAGCGCCACCCCGAGGGTCACCATCAACCGCGTGAGGTCGGACCCGCGCAGGACAAGGAAGCTCGTCGCGAAGCCGAGAACCGCGGCGCAAAGCCCGGACAGGACGAGCGCGAGCACCGGCTCGTTGATGATGCCGTGCTTGGCCAAGAGCGCGGCCAGATAGGATCCGAGACCGAAAAAGGCGGCATGCCCAAGCGAGATGATGCCGGCATAGCCGAGAATGAGGTCGAGCGAGAGCGCGAACAGGGCAAGCCAAGCGATTTCGGTGAGGATCAGATGCCGATTGGGCAGCAGAAAGAAGCTCGCCAGTGCCGCAAGCCAAAAGGCATATTCGAGCAGACGCCAGCGCGCGCGCGTGGCGAGGCGGTGAGCAACCTTTCCGACCAGCGCAGGTGGCATCGCGAGCCCCGAGGCTACTTGCCCGCGGCGCGGGCAAACAGACCCTGCGGCCGAAGGATTAGAACGATGATCATGATGGTGTAGATCACGAACGCCCCGAATTTGGGCACGTAATACTTGCCTGCGACGTCGGCGATGCCGATCAAAAGCGAGGCGGCGAAGGGGCCCGTGATGCTCGAGGTGCCGCCGACCGTCACCACAATTAGGAAATAGACCATGTATTTGAGCGGGAAGGTCGGATCGAGGCCGAGAATCTCAGCCCCCAATGCACCGCCGAGCCCAGCGAGGCCGGATCCCACCGCGAAGGTCAGCGAGAACACCGCGTTGACATTGATACCCAATCCGCGCGCGACGCGCGCGTCATCGACCGAGGCGCGCAACCGGCTGCCGAACCGGCTGCTGGAGAGGATGAGCTGCAGCGCGAGCGTGAGGATTCCGCAGACCACGATGATCAGCAGCCGATAGCGACCGACGCCCACTCCGAAGATTTCGAAGCGGCCCTGCAACGCGCTCGGGATCTGGATGAAGACCTGCTGCGATCCCATGACGTAATCGACGGCGGCGACCGCCATAAAGACCAGGCCGATGGTGAACAGAACCTGATCGAGAGGGCTCTTGCCGTAGACGTGCACGTAGAGCGTGCGCTCGAACAGCGCGCCGATGAATGCGGTGACGACGAAGGCGACGGCAAGTCCGGCGAAGAATGGCAACCCGGCGCGATTGACCAGAACGAGCGTGATATAGCCGCCCGCCATCGCGAAGGCGCCGTGGGCGAGATTGACGAAATTCATCAGCCCGAGCGTGACTGACAGCCCGCATGCCAGCACGAACAGCAGCATGCCGTAGGCGATTCCGTCGAACAAAATGGTCAGCATCGCCGTGCCCCGCCGACGGAAGCAACCGGCGCGCGGAGACTTGCCGCCGCGCGCGCCGGCATTGCTCGGACTACTTCTTCTTCAATGGATCCTTGACTGCTTCGAAGGTCGCAAACTCGACGTTGTAAAGCTCGCCATCGACCTTTTCGACCTTGCCGATATAGACATTCTGGACGATGTCGCGTGTGTCTGGATCGATCGAGATCGGTCCGCGCGGGCTCTCCCATTTCATGCCCTTCATGGCATTGATCAGCGACTCGCCGTCGGTCTTTCCTTGCGTCTTCTTGAGGGCCTCATAGATCAGGTGCATGCCGTCATAGCCGCCGAGCGAGATGAAGTTCGGGCGGTAGCCGTTCGCTTTCTTGAAGGCGGCGACATACTCCTTGTTGGTCGGCGAATTGTGGAG
>WNEP01001889.1_pt1 | contig 11044 bp, 13 predicted proteins | sample 5399961 | NCBI WGS metagenome assembly WNEP01 (sample SAMN13153329, study PRJNA577476) | soil metagenome | isolation source: 20 cm grassland meadow soil pre-rain plot 5 | place: USA:California | collected 2015-09-08 | reverse complement strand
AGCAGCTCGCGTTGTTTCCATGCTCTGCCAGCCAGTCCGCCGCCTTGCTCGCCACACGAAAGGCGCGTGCCGCGTCTTCCCGGCGATAGGCGCGCGCCCAGTCTTCGACGATGTAGAGCTTGGCGAATATCGTTTCGTCCACCGGGTCTAGTGGGTCGTAGCGCAGCACGTGGCGCATACCGGGGCGGTATTTGAGAAACCTGACGGTGTACTCACTGGTTCGATGCTGATCCGATGCTGCAACTCCCGTGTTCGCGAGCACAGCGCGCACGTGCTGCGGATCCGACAAGCGGACCAGCTGGGTGAATCGTGTGTCCAGCGGCGACACCCAGACCCTCATGGTCCACTCGGAAAAATCCGCCATGAGTTGCCGGAAGGGTGCCGCCACGCCACGGCCTACCGCCTCGGCTTGTACCTTGGCAAGAGCGACCGTTTCTGCGTGCCTATCGTCCTGTGTATTTGCTCCCCAGGTTACAGCGATGGGGCGAACGTCATCTTCCTGGCGGCCCTCTGTGTTCACAAACGCGTCGTAATAGGCAGTGATCCCACGGCCAGGCCCGACTCGAGCCCCGGCGGGGAGAAGTGCTCTCACCTGATCCGCTAACACCTGCTGGGCCGTCGGGGAGAGCAAGAGCCAACGGACTCCATTCGACTTGGCGCGTCCCGAGAGCACTTCCCCGATGTTCATTCTCGATCTCTTTCGACTCAACGATAGAAGGCACGGAAAGTTAATTCTCAGCGTGCGAACTGCCAAGCCTTATTCCGCGCCGCAGCCACGCGCCATTTCGCTTGCTTAGTGGCTCAACTCGATCCCACCGCCCGACCCGCAGCCATGTATTCGAAGGGCTTCAGCGGAGAAAAGTAGAAATCGTCCAGAGCGGGGTAAGGAGTGACGGCAATATCCATTGCCGCCAAATAATGGGGTACGTCTTCGTGAGCGAGTGCCCCGGCGAACGTTACTGCTTGCAGTAACCCCGCCTTCTGAACTTCCAGCTCAAATTGAGAGCGTAATGGCCCGTCTCCCGCGAGGAGCAGGCGGGTCGAGGGGTCGGTGCTGTGCAGTTCCCGAAACGCGGAGAGCAGCAGGTCCACGCCGTGCCGGCGTTTGAAAGTACCCACAAAGCCGATGACAAAGCGCCCCTCAAGGTTAAGACGTTGCCTCACCAGCGAGCCGTCATTGCTTCACGCAATGGCTGCCGGGCTTTGCCAGTCCAATCCTCTGCACTTACGTGCACCACAACTCGCCCCGGCGAGTCCGAGCCCCTTACCCAGGCAAGGTCAACGAAGTGGCCATGCTCCCTCTGCCTCATCACCAGCCGGCGTCATCAACTCACGCCACCCGCGCGGCAGGATGGCTGCTCGATGCTCACGGTTGAAACGGGCTTGTGGCCAAGGAGTAATTCCTCGATCTGTCTTGCGCGCACATCGATCGTGAACGACCGCGCGACGAAAGCGGCGGCTGCTCGACCCATCTCGTCGCAGCGCATTCTGTCCTGCGAGAGCGCCAGGAGGTGTTGCTGGAACTCGTTGAGATCCCTCGCGAGCAGGCCGGCGCGGCCGGGCTCCGTGGTCATTCGAGCTAACTCGGTGTCCATGCTAACCAGCGGACGGCCACAGGCCTGCGCCTCAAGAAGCGCTAGACCCGCACGGTTGCCCTCGGCCTTCTCAGGGAAGGCGAAGAAGTCGCAGGCGGCGTAGTACCAACTGACGTCGCTATGCTCCACCATGCCGGCAAGGTGGACGCGTCCATTAACCTTTAGCTTTGCGGCCTCTTCTTGTATTTGCCGGCGTCCCGGGCCATCGCCAACCACGACCAGCAAAGCTTTTGGCGGGAGCGCCGCGAAGGCGCGGATAAGGTCGAGGACCGACTCTGTTTTTGAAGGCCGGTGGTCGTCCGCGCTTCTTCGGACCGCGAGACGGCTGACGCACAGGATAACGGGGGGTTCCTGCGGAAGCCCCAACGCGCGCCGCGCTTCCTCGCGGGAGGGGATTATTGTCCACGGCTTTATGGGGCACGGCAACAAGCAGATCCGTTCCTCCGGCACGCCCTGGGAGCGAATGTCCTGCGCGTCCTTCGGCGAAAACGCTTCGATCCAGTCCGCCCGCTGCAAGGATTGCCGGTAGGCAAAGGTGAAAAGCTTTCGCCACGTTCTCGGCATGGTCTTTATGGCCCACTTGGTGCCTTCTCCGCCGCCTTTGAGAATCATGTACCTCTTCGGATGTTGCCACCAGGAAAATAAGTCAGGACAGGTAATTCTAGAGAAGTAAACAAGCCAAGCGTCGGGCGAAAATCTCTTCATCTCGCCGCGCACCAGGGCCGCTTCCGCGATGAGGCGGCGCGCGGGAAGGCGGCCCTGCCAGAAATCGCGAGCATCGACTCGAGAGACAATTCGCACCGTATGGCCGCGCTTTCTCAGAGCCTCTAATAGGTTAGCGATGGCCACTCCGTCCCCTGACGTGTGGTTCTCGCCGCCAGGACGGCTTTCGAGAAACCCCGCGCTCGGGACGTGGAACGCAATGCGCATGCTGATTCGCTCCCTTCCCTCACAAAAGGTTTATTCTGTCCAGCGCCCCCTCAGGCGTCCCTTCCTGCACATTCACCCCAAAGATTTCGGTAGAAATTCCCATTTCGCGGGCCACCGGCGAGTGCGGGCCGTGGTCTGCCCATTCTCCCCCAAAGCCCGAAACGCCTCGTCAAGCATGATCTCCGCTGATTCCCGCCAGCCAGGAGATTTTGCTCTGATGAGATCGTCCCTTGGCGTCAGCCAGAGGACCCCCCTGTAGAAGGGCAGGTTGGCAGCGACTTGCGGATGCCCGCCCGACGCCAGATAGCTTTTGAGAAAGACATCGCTGGCGCCATCCAGCGCGCGGATCGAACCAAGGTGCATTCCCGCCAGGCGCTCAAGGCAGACAATAAAATGTGCGACGTCGCGCGTCGGCTCGGCCACGTCGTAATCGTCCCAATCAACGACTACGGTGCGTCTTCCAGCGAAGATGGCCTGCAGTTCGCAGAAGTCGCCGTGGCCGGCGCACATGGGGATAGCGCCGGGCGATGGCGCGGCAGCCCTCAACCGTTCGAGCAAATGCTCACACCTGCTAGCAAACGACCGGTCCGCGGCGGATATGAGGCGGCATTTGCATTCGGCGTCGTCGAGGTATTTCTGCGCGTCTGCGACCCGACCCGCGGGCGCGGCTACTGCATGAAATCGTGCCAGCCATCGCGCGCAACGTTCGGCCGCCAACCCGCGCTCGCTGTCGTTGCTATATTTGAAAACCTTCTTGCCCGGCGTCCCTTCTACCCTTTCCTGGAGTAGCAGTCGCAAAGGCGCCACATAGGCGACCGGCTGGGGGACAGCAAAGTCAGCGCCCGGGCCAAGACCCGCTTGCCTGAGTTTTTCCGTAATTTGATATATGTCCGGGCGATCCGTGGCGTAAACCTTGCCGATCAAAGAATGCAATCCCGTATCAGTGCGAATGTCAATTTCGAATATCCAGGCTTTAGGTGGATGCGGCTTCAGCATCTTTGCCTGAACTTCTAGCGGGACGCCGTGGGGCCACTCCGAAGGAGGAAGCTGACGGATCTGGTTGAGGAGCTCCACCGGATCCAGAATGCCCGATAGGGGCGGCTCCTCCTCGCGGGAGGCGGCCGCCGGAGCGGAACCGGTCGGATTTGCAGTAGGCGGCGCGACTGAATCAGGAGAATAAGTCCCGACATGGGAGGTTTTCGACATGCCTTAAGATCGCTCCATTGGACGCGAACGGCTCCATTTTCCACCCGATGGATATCCGCGCAATCCGGCAATACCTGACAAACGGGCGGAAAAACCTAGTAGGGGAAATTCCCGACCACGCACTCCAATGGCCCGGATTAATTACGAATCTGCTCGACGGATTGCACGTCGGCGATCTTCGGTTGCAGGCGTCCATCTAGCTCTCACCTCTGAAAATTCACCAAAGAGGGCACAGGGAAAAATTCGGCAGAGCGGGCACAAAGGAGTCGCCCACTGGTCTCCAACCGCGTGCCGCGGGCAGGTTCCGCTTCTCGGTGCTCTCTGGCCTGCCCGCCGCAGGCAGGCTCCTTTGTGCTCTCAGAGTGCAATGTTCTTAAGGTATTTCCCTCGTTACGCAAATCCCGCCGTTTTCATGAAAAGCGGGGGATAGGCCGCGTTCGTCAAATCAAATCCCCAAAGTCCTATTCCAGCGTGCGAAGGCCTTCGTCGAGCATCACCTCAGCGCGTTCGTGCAACCCGCGGTCTCGAGTTGCAAGGTCCATCTTGACGTATTTCAGATAGTAGTGAGCCTTGTAAAACGGCAGGCGTTCGGCGACCGGCGCGCCGCCCGAGGCCACGTAGGTTTTGATGAAAGCCTCTACGGCTCGGTCAAGCGCCCGGATAGAACCGAGGAAGTCGAGGCCTGTTCGCTCCAGCTTGGAAATGAAACGGGCAACGTCGCGCGCCGGGTCGGCGAGGGCGTAGCCGTCCAAGTCGAAAACAACCGTGCGCTTTCCTTCGAAGATGACGTTATGCATGCCGAAGTCGCCGTGGCAGGGGCGAACGATGGGAGTCTCGAGATTCCGGGCAGCAGCTTCAAGTCTCCTGAATAGCCGCTCGGACTTGGCAGCCATATCACCGCCTAGCTCGGCGATGACGCGCCAACGGCGTTCCGTATTCCTGAGCACCCTTTCAATCGGCACTGGGGGGCCCGAACGCGGGCCGAATGCATGGAACCGCGCCAGCCATCGCGCGCATCGTTCGGCGGCTGCGATTCTCGAGGGCTGGTCGCCATGTTGAAAAACCTCTTTTGCTCCGAGCCCTTCAACTTTTTCTTGCAAGAGCAGGCGCATGGAAGGCAGGTAGGCGATCGGTTGGGGAATGGAGTTCTCAGCGTCCCGGCTGAAACCGGCGCGCCAGAGCTCTTCCATGACCGCATACACGCCTTCCCCGAGTTTGGCGTAAAACTTGCCGATCAGTTGGTGGGATTGGCCCTCGGTGAGAATTCGGATTTCGAATGTGCACTTCGTCGGCCGTTTCCACCGCAGCGGCGTTACCTGAATTTCGTGCGGGACGCCCCACGGCCACTGGGAAGAAGGAAGCTCACCGAATTGTTTGATCAGTTCCCGCAGATCGAGGAATGTAGATACCGGGGGAGTTTCCAGAGCCGGAGCGGTCGGCGAGGTGTATTCCGGTGAAATAGCGCCCGGGGGCGCGACCGTGTCGCAAGGCTCGATCCGGGTATCGGGGTGCTTCGACATCGTTTGTCCCCCTTCGCTGATATCGATGCTCTCGCCACCGCGATCTGTGTCGATGTCTGATCCCCAATGCGGATTCCAGCGATCGTGAACAGTAATTCCACGCGATGGTGAACGGTACGTGGAGCTGGCAGCTGGAGATTGAGTTTCTAGGTGGTCGTCAGGCTCCGGGTCGGTGCTGCACACCGGCTCGGGGCCGTCTTTTATCCGTGCGAGGGCTGTATTGTTGCGTGTACGTGCGAGAAATCAAGGTGACGTTAGCGAGTTGGATCGAGGATCACGTGACACATCGCCGCCACAAGATTGTGAGGGGAAACCCGCAATGACTAGGGTGAGGTGCCCGCCGCGCCTCTGGAGGTAAAGACGGGGCCGCGGGCTCTCAGTCGGGAGTGTGTCGGACCGAGCGGGCTAGTTATCTCGCCGAGGCGCAGCCGCAGCGAGCGCGCCGCATTGCGCAGGAGTTGAATGCGCAACAGATTCCGGCACCAGGTGCGGTGTGGAGGCGCGACGCATCGGTTCGAAGCCAAAAGCGAACGGACGGGGATTGGGTGCGTAGCGCGATCGTCGGAGACGTGCGACGGGGAACCGGAATTCTGAATAACCCGGTGTACAAGGGTGATGTGGTGTGGGGTCGCAGCCGCTGGATACGCAGCCCGCGCGACAGTGCGATTCGCAGGTGCGAGGTGGTCGAGGACCCTGAAGAGCTCGTGACACACCACATCGAGCGGCTGCGCATTGTCTCCGATGATCTGTGGGATAGGGTCCACCTGGTCCAGAGTGCCCGCACGCCGCGCGGAGGGGCGATTCGAGCCGCGAAGCGGCGCCTGGGGCGCGGTCCGGCACTTTGGCTCAGCAGTCTTCTCGTGTCCTCAGAATGCGGCAGTGACTACGTACAGTATGGCCGGACGGACTATGTCTGTAGCGGCTTCTACAATGGAAGCAGCTGCTCAAACGGCACGCGTTTCCGCATTGCTGACATCGAACGCGCGGTACTTGAACACCCTTGATTTCGTCGAGGCTGAAATGCGCTGAAGTTCGCGCCTTGACCGAGTGCGATCACGAGCCCGGCAAACCTGGCCGCGCGCCGATTGCAGTACCCGCTGGCGCTGCCCCCAATGCGGGGCTGAGCGTGCCGCTGCCTAGCGCCGCCGGCGAAGGGCGGTGGCGTAGGTAACTCTGCTGCATGGTGCAAGGATCTCTTGTCGAAGCGGTCGGGCCGCGGTCGGTCAACCTGCAGTAGCGGCAAGTCCGTTCTCGCGGCGTGCACCATAGTCCAAAATATCCAGCACAGCAGAGCTGAAGCCCGCGCAACGCTATTCCGGCCGATAGAGAAGGTGCCGGAGGCGAGCCCCCTGAATCACAGCATCTGTCCGGCACACACAGCTCGATCCCGTTGTTTTGTAGCACCTTTCCATCAATCGCCACGGCGTCACAGGGAACTATTCGGGTTGGGTCTGCGGAGAGTTCAATGGTGCAACCGTTTCGGCGTGGTGGCCGTGTTGCATTGCGGCGCTTCCCAACAGACATGGAGGGTTCCCCCGCATTGACAGCCGCAGCATTGAGGCATCTAGTGCGCCCACTCGACGCGGCGCGGCCTGCGCACGCGGATGCCGACTGGAAGCGGGCACACCTCTCGTTCTGCTCGCATACTCAGTACAGTGGCCGCGGGGGGGAATTTAAAGAAACGCTCGGCGACCGCTCGCGCCGGCGGGTGACAGACTTGTCGGTGCAGTTGCATTCGAGGGAGTACCTTTCCGCGTTTCGGTTCAGTGAACGCGTTAGACCAAAGGAAGTCAGAACACCCGACCCGAACGGACACTTCGAGCTGGGAGGACACTCGCCACGCGCGGGAGCGTTCGGCAGGCTTGCCGTGTGCGGAATGGCCGGCTTTTACGTTTGCATAACATTAATCAAACTGGGGGGAAGCCTATGACAATCTCGAGAACACGCGTGATTGCGATTCTTTTCGGTGCGGCAGCCACGACTTGGGGCGCGGGGGCGGCCTTTGCTCAAGATACAGAACAATGTGCCGGACTGCCCAGCCAGGGTGCCCTGAAGAATGCTCTGACACTCGCGCGCAATCAGGCCAATGGGGGCTTCAATCTCGACATGTGGGCCACGGTCGTGAATCGCGATGGACTGGTATGCGCAGTGGCCTTCACCGGTGCAGATCGCGGGCAGCAATGGCCCGGGAGCCGCGTCATCTCGGCTCAGAAGGCGAATACCGCTAATGCATTCAGCCTGCCGGGCCTCGCACTATCCACGGCCAACTTGTACTCGGCAGTCCAGCCGGGCGGCAGCCTGTACGGCTTGCAGCACAGCAATCCTGTGAACACCGCGGTGGCTTACCTTGGTCCGGCAACGAACTTTGGCAGCGGCAGTGACCCCATGGTGGCTCACCGTATCGGTGGTGTGAATGTCTTCGGGGGCGGACTCGCTTTATACAACAGCGCCCACGTCCTGGTCGGCGCGATCGGCGTGAGTGGCGACAGCTCCTGCGCGGATCACAACATCGCGTGGCGAACCCGGAATGACTTGGGTTTGGATCACGTACCCGCGGGAGTGAGTGGAGATCCAGCACGCCCGGATAACATCGTGTACGACATCACTCCTCAGGCTGGCCAACAGGAGGGAGTCAGCGCGAGTGGCTGGGGGCACCCGAAATGCAGCCGCGCCGCGACAGAGATTGCTGCGGACCTGCCTGCCACGAGCCGCTGAGCGGAACGTCGGTTTCCGAGATCGCAGAAAGGGGTTTGCGCGTGAGCGCGGAGCCCTTGCGCTCGGCTGCCCGTCGCGCACGTACCGTGCGGGTTGCGTCTCGACGGTCGTTTCTAATTGGCTCCGCGGGTGGCTCGGAGAATCGGTTCCGCAGCAATCAGTCCGTCACGTAACCCAGGACCTGTCGAATTTGGTAGCGGGGGGTCGCTATGAGCTTTATAGCGCCTACCCGATTCGGGTGCGGGCGGTCCTGGCCAACGTCACCGCAACCACATGAGACAGATTGCAACATCTTGCATCCGACTGAATGAATTCTCGCGCGGGCTGCACGTGGCCGGGACCGACCCCCGAGAGACATAGATCCCGAACGCAACGCGGCCGCCAAGATCGTTCGGCGATGACGCGCCGTCTTCGGGGGACTGGGGCGATGTCTATTTGCGCGGATCTCGTTCGCTGAGCGTGGTCTTACGGAGTTTTCGCTCGCCACGCATGACATACAGCACGTAGACGCGATCACGGTCGTGCCGGTAGAAGATCCGGCAGGGTGGCTCAACGATCTGGCGATAGCGCCAGCCACGCAATTCCTGTGGTTTCGAGCCGCTGTCCGGGTGAGCGATCAGCTGCTCGACGTGCTTGAATATGCGCTGCACCAGCTCGCGTGCCACGGCAGGGTCATCGAGCGCGATGTAGTCGGCGATCGCGTCTAGATCATTGAGTGCCGGCTCAGTCCAGATTACTTCAGCCATCGCGCCAGGCGCTTTTTCGCTTTGGCGTGCGTCAGGACGCGGCCGTCCTCGATCGCTTTCTCACCCCGAGCGATCCCTTCCAGGAGACTCAAGCGCTCGAGCTGGCGCTCATAGGTCTCGACGTCGACGAGATACGCCGCAGGGAGACCGTGTTGCGTGATCAGGATCGGCGCTCGCTCGCTCTCCAGCTCACTGAGCAATTCGGTCGCCTTGCGCTTCAACGTGGTCACGAGTTCGGTACGCATGAAGTGATACTATAGTATCACTTAGACGCTTGGCAAGCGTGACCGTTGACGGCCCCGTCCCGACGCCCTGTCGCCCCGACCGGCTGAAAAGCGCTTCTTCTCGCGATGTTGTGGGAGTTTTGATGTCGAGCCGGCCGCACATCAATGACTGAATCGACGCGCGGCATGCCGGACACGTCCGTGGTGATCGATCACGACGTGATCGACCCCGTGCTACTTCCCGACGAGTCGGCGATATCAGCCGTGACGTTCGCCGAACTCGCCGCCGGCCCTCACGGCTACCGAAAATAAAGATGAGCGCGCTCGCCGCCAGGACCGATGGCAATGGGCGACTGCAACTTGGGAGCCCTTGCCGTTTGAGGCGGAATCGGCGCGCATGTACGGGAGGAGGTTCGCTGCTGCACGAGCCTCCGGGAAGTCGAGCCGTGCACGCCTGGCAGGACTTACCCATCGCCTCGGCAGCTGCGGCCAACGGGTTGCCGCTCAATACACGCAAGCCCTCCGATTTTGATGCACTGAAGCGCATCCTCAAGGTCATTAGCATATAGACGAGTGGCTACGCGGCCCTGCTGCTCGAGTCGTTCTCGATGCTGTTTGGTACGGATAGGAGGAGCAGACATCGGCGTGAACCGGGAGCAGAGTCTTTCGTGCGATGACGCGACACTGTTGAGAATCAGGCCGGGGCAATCCAATGGAGAAGGTGTTGGCCTGCACACCGGGTTGTTGTGAAATCGCTTGCTGGCCTACTCCTGTTCGCTTACGGAAGCGCAGTCGCTCAAACGTCAACCCGCAGTTCGGAAACCTCAAGCCCCTGGGTTTTTTTTGCGAGTGTGAGAAGCACGCTCGAATGTGACCCGAGCACGTCGGGAAGATGCGCCCCTGAGCGCTGGAAATCGACTGCAAACCCGGTCTGCAAGTGGCACGCAAGTCAAGGTTCCCGGGAGGCTCGCCTGGGTGTACAGAGATCATGGGGGGAGCCATGGGGGGAGCACGGTATGCGCCCGAGCAACGGAGTTCTGCATCGCCCGGGAGAGACCTTATTTTGGGCCCGGCAAACGCTGGGTACCATTTGCTGAGGTGCGGCGGTGGCACCGATCTGGCGGCGCCACTGCCCGCTTGCAAGCTGCGGCTTCAGCGGTAACGCCAATGACCGAAGCATCTTTTGGGACTTATCGATCGGTTGCGGGGACAGGCGGCCCGTCACGCGCTGCTGCGCTGGCCGAGATCCTTGCGATGCTTGCGCTCGTGCTCTCGTACATCTGGGTCTGGCACAAGCGCTTCCCGGGCGATGACCTGGTGGTGACGTTCCTGTACTTCGCACTGTGTTATGGGAGCCATCTGCGCCGCCATGAATCCGCGCGCTCCGTCGGGCTGCGGCTCGACAATTGGCGGCCCGCGGCTCGCCAGGCCTGCTTGCCCGTGGCCGTCGGCGCAGCCGTACCGCTCGCGATCGGCGCGGCGCTCGGCACTTGGCATTTCGGGCCTGCCGGCTCGCTGCTGTCGCTGCCCTGGCACGTAGCCTGGGGCACGGCTCAGCAGTACGGATTGCTGTGCCTGCTCTATCGCAGATCACTGGATACTTTCGGGAGCGTGCGAGGCGCCGCGCTCGCTGCCGCGGGCGCATTCGCACTGTTCCATTTGCCGAATCCCCTGCTGGTCACCGTCACGTTCCTCGGTGGCTTGGTTTGCTGCACGTTGTATCGCCGCGTACCCAACGTGCTCGTGCTCGGCCTCGCCCATGCGATGATCTCAACGGTAGTGTTTTCCGCTCTGCCGATCTCGATCACACATCATATGCGCGTCGGGCCCGGCTACTTCAGCGTTGCGACGGGGCTTGCGCATGCGAGCTGAACATGCGCCTGCCTTTCACCGCTCGCGCGGTTGGGGGTGCCTGTTCTGGAGTACTTGCGTCATGTGCTGCGCGTTCATGGCTCACGCGCATGCGGGCGATGAGCTCGAGCGCTACGTCGCGCAACCCGATGCGAGTTACGCCTTCCATATCGTACGCCACGGCAGGCTGGGTGGCGCGGAGTATCTCGAAGCGATCCTCACGTCGCAGACGTGGCGCGGCATCCCCTGGAAGCACC
>WNEP01001706.1_pt1 | contig 11086 bp, 9 predicted proteins | sample 5399961 | NCBI WGS metagenome assembly WNEP01 (sample SAMN13153329, study PRJNA577476) | soil metagenome | isolation source: 20 cm grassland meadow soil pre-rain plot 5 | place: USA:California | collected 2015-09-08 | reverse complement strand
TTTTTTTCTCCAACGCCGCCGGGGCGGGCACCATCAAATGCCTCGCGCATACCGGCCGCGGCAGACCCGCGGCGCTTCCCGACGTGCCGGCGGTGGAGGAGACGCTGCCGGATTTTGAAGCCTACGAATGGCAAGGGCTGTTTGTGCCCGCCGGCACGCCCGCCGAGATCGTGCAAAAGCTCAATGCCGGCCTGAACGCGGTGCTGCGACAGCCCGACATTGTCGAGCGCCTCAAGCAGCTCAACGTCGAATTCCGCGAGAATACGCCCGAGGAGTTTCGCGTCTTCGTGGCGGCGGAAATCGAGAAATGGGGCCGCGTGGTGCGCGAGGCCAATATCAGGCTGGGCTAATTCCTCCGTTCGCCCATCCTCGCGTACCTCCGGCTGCACGATCAGCCGCCGTGGCAGGCGAGGGCAGGCGAGCGGTCATGGATGCCTGGCGGACAGTGGAGCCATGCGCGACGCGGATTTGATCGGTCGGTCTGGCTTGCGCCTCCGAGCTTATGTTACAGCAGTATCCGTGTGATTTCAGTGCAAGGAACGACGCCCATGATCGATGTCTACTATTGGACCACGCCCAACGGCCACAAGATCACGATGTTTCTCGAGGAGACCGGCCTGCCGTACAAGATCATGCCGGTGAATATCGGCAAGGGCGAACAGTTCAAGTCGCAATTCCTGGCCGTCTCCCCCAACAACCGTATTCCCGCCATCATCGATCACGCACCGGCCGGCGGCGGCGAGCCGATTGCTGTTTTCGAGTCCGGGGCGATCCTGCTCTATCTTGCCGAGAAGACCGGTCGCTTCCTGGCAAAGGATCTGCGCGCGCGCGTCGACGCGATCCAGTGGCTGTTCTGGCAGATGGGCAATCTCGGTCCGATGGCCGGGCAGAACAATCACTTCAGCAATTATGCGGTTGAGAAGATTCCTTATGCGATGGACCGCTACCGCAACGAGGTCAACCGGCTCTACGGCGTGCTCAACAAGCGGCTGGCGGATCGCAATTTCGTCGCTGGCGAGTACTCGATCGCGGATATGGCGATTTACCCCTGGATCGTGCCCTACGAGCGGCAGGGGCAGAACATCGCGGACTTCCCGCACCTCAAGCGCTGGTTCGAAACGATCCGCGCCCGGCCCGCGGTCGAGCGCGCCTACGAGAAAGCGAAGGCGGTGAACCCGAACGTGGGCGGCATCCGCACCGCGGAGGAGCGCGCGATCCTGTTCGGCCAGACGGCGGCATCGGTCGAGCGCGCGGCCGCACAAGCGAGGTAGTCCACACGGCACGTGACTAAGGATTCCGCCTCGCGCCGCCATTCGGCTCGGCCGGAATGACGAACTGAGAGGGTGCCGTCACGCCAAATGCGGAATCTTCGGCCGCTCGCCGCGCGCCTTGCCGGTGATCGGCGGTCGCGGCAGTTTCGGCTGGCCCCGCTCTAAGACGAAGACGTGCTCGAGCGAGTACCACGGCCCTTTGACATCGGCGGCGGGCGCCTTCTCGTTCTCGTGACGCACATAGTTGCCGATGAGATGGCGCGTGACGCCGAATTGCACGTCGCTGTCGATGAACTTGTCGTCCTGGACATAGAGCTGCGAGATTAGAGTCTTGAACCCCTCCTTGCAGGCAAGGAAATGAAGATGCGCGGGGCGCATATTGTGCCGGCCTTGTGCGCGCAAGAGATCGCCGGTCGGTCCGTCGATGGGGATCGGATAACCGGCAGGCTTGACGCTTCGAAAGCTGATGCAACCGTCGGCGTCGGTGAAAAACTTGCCGCGCAAGTTCATGTCGGCCTGAACAGGATCCTGGTTCTCATAAAAGCCTTCGGGCGATGAGTGCCACACATCGACCTCCGCGCCCACGATCGGCTTGCCATTCGCGTCGCGGAAAGCGGCATTGACGAATAGCGCGGGCCCCGGCGTGGGCGAGCGCACAATCGAGCCGCCGTTCGGCGTCACTGGCGACTGCATGCGCCAGAACGGCCCGAGCATGTTGTGGTCGGTGTCCGTCGTCCCCTGGTTACCGTGATTGAGCAGGCAAATCAGCGCCGATAGTCCGAGCGAGCCCGCCATCAGCACCGCTTCGTTGTGGGACTCGTTGCTGTGCTTGCCGATTGCCACGACATAAGCCATCGCGGCGTGGAACTCCTCCTCGGTCAGCTTGGTCTCGCGCACGAAGTCGTGCAAGTGGCGCACGAAAGCCGACATAATCTCTTTGAATCTGGGATCCGGGGCGCGCTGCAGCTCCGACAGGACCGCGGCGGTGACGTCTTTTTGGTTTTCGATGATCATGGGTCGCCTTTTCTCTGCGTGCGCGAGTTCGCGCCGCTCACGTCAAATGCCGCGATTGTGGAAATCGCAGTAGCGCTCGATGTTCATGGGCAGGAAGGGGCCGTAGTTCGCAAAATTCTCGTATTTCGGCAGCTTCACGTCCCGTTCCGCGTCGGCATAGCACTTGCCCTCCTCGGTCGCCTTTTTCACGGCGGCCGATAAATCTTGCAGATAGGCGAGCGCGGCGCGCGCGTCCTCCTTGGTCCCGATTTGACGGCCGCCGGGGCCCGGGTGCCCGGGGATCAATCGCTCCCAATCCATCGCAATCACCTTGTTGAGCCCCTCCTCGATGTCGGGAATATAAGTATCGGCCATCACCCGGAACTGGGTCGATTGCAGTGGGATCCAATCCACGGTGAAGATGATCTTCTCCTTCGGCAGCCGCATCACGAGCGTGCTATCGGAGTGGTTCTTGCCGACGTAGAGCAGTTCGAGCGTGGTGCCGCCGAGAGTGATGGTCCTTTTCCTATCCACCGCCTGGTCTGGCACGACGACATCGGCGGGATGCAAGGTCTCGATGCGCGCCTTGGCGTTCTTGTGGGCCACGAAAACGGCGCCCAAATCCTTGAACGGCTTGCCGCCGGCGATGTGATCGAAATGGCTGTGGCTGTAGATGACGTATTTGATCGGCGCCTTGGTGATCTTCCGAATCTCTTCGATATAGGCTACCGCCGCCGGCCGCCGTAGGCCGATCGGGTCGGTCGCGATCACGCCTTGCGGCGTCACGACGAACATCGATTGGTGATTGCCGTAACGGAAGATGTAGACGTTCTCGGTCCCTTCGACTTTTGTGGTGGCGAAGGGAGGCGCGGTCTGCGCGTGCGCCGTTGCGGTGAGCACGACCGCAGCTACTACCATCATCCCGACAGCACACATCCGTGACATGAGAGTCCTCCCGGCTTTTTCCGGGCGCGCTGCCGGCCTCGCGCGCAGCCTCGCCTGGATGCGCCACAAACGATAATCCAGGATGGACGCAGGCGACAGCGGCCGTGATCTGTCGCTAGCTTAAAATCTAGTGGTTCGGTTCGCCGCCGAGGAAGCCCGCGATCTTCCAGGCGCCCCCGTCCTTGAGGTAGCACAACTGCTCGCCGCCGATCGGCAGAACGGTGTCGATCGAGACATAGCCGACCGTTCCCGCGGCCGTCAGAACTTTGGCGAAGGTGGCGAGCACTGCATTGGCGGGCGAGTCATCGGGAAGGACGCGCACCAGGTAAAGGCCGAGCCTGTCGACCACCGCGGCATCCTGTTTTGCCGCCGCGCGCACTTCGATGCCGTCGCGGATCGGAAACGCCCAATCCGCGGCATCGGTATGCGTTGTATTGGCCAACTCGTCGGCTGCCCGCTCATCGAAGGTGGGCTCGGCCGGCGCGCAGAACACACCCTGGCGCTGCGGATCGGCCATGGCGGTCGTCTCGGCGGCATAGGCGGCAAGCGACTCCCAGCCGAACCCGTCCGCCCCGTCGAGGCTGAGCGCTTTGCTCAGGTTGTCGATGGGTGACTTTTGCTTGTCGGCGATGTCCTTGTCTTCCGGTATCCAGAAGAAGTTCGCTGCCACTAGCCGCGCGAGCGCGGCGCGGTCCTTGTTCTTGGCGATGTCGGCGAGTTGGTTGCGAAACGTTGCGAAGCTCGGATCGTTCACCGCGGGCGGCAGCGTGATAGGCACGGGCTTGTATGGCCCGAGCACTGGCGCAGGCGACTGCGCCGGTGGTTGTGCCGGCGGCTGCGCTTGGGCCATGACGGGCATGGGCGCCAGCGCGCCCGCGATCGCGAGCGCAGCCGCGGCGATATGCGTGGACGAGAGGCGTGGACGCCGCATCGCGATTTCTCCCAGGTTCCAAACCCTATATTAGCGCCGATTTAGCCTGCTCTACGGCAAGAAAAAAAGGGGCTTGGCCGAGGTCGCGAAGGCGAAGAAGGGACGGCGAAACCGCGGAGGATCCTGCGCGACCGCGGCCGGGACCGGGGGCCCCAACGCATCGGTCTGAAAGCGCAGGAGAAAAGGCGGCTCCGGCCGCGGGGCGAGTGCGTGCCGGAGCCGCCGGCCATGACGAACGCGCACGCTACAATTTACGACGAAGATATGCGGAGGGCGTTTTGCTCGAACGCACCCGCATATATCGGGCGCATATTACAGCAGCATGACGCATTGCGTGGTTGTGGATGCCCACGCCCGGCTAAAGCCGCAGAGCACACTGCGACCGTCACGAGGTTTTGTCATGAGGAGACTCCATTTTGCCGCAGAGCGCCTCAATACGTCGACGCTCGCTCGCTCTGCCAATCGGTGTCTCTATGCGCTCGACTTTCATTTCACCTTATCTGATGCCCATCCTGTTGCTGCTCGGTTCCAACCTATTCATGACGCTCGCGTGGTACGGCCATCTGCGTTTCAAAGAGGTGCCGCTCATCGGCGTGATCGTGGCGAGTTGGCTTATTGCCTTCGTCGAATACTGCGTCGCGGTGCCGGCGAACCGCTGGGGCAGCGCGGTCTATACGACCGCGCAGCTCAAGACGATCCAGGAGGTGATTACGCTTCTCGTGTTCGCCGGATTTTCGGTCGTTTACCTGAAGGAGCCGTTGACCTGGAATTATGCGATCGGCTTCGGACTCATTGCGCTGGGCGCGTTCTTCGTCCTGCGCGGCCCGCTGTAGTGCGATTTCGGGATCTGGTCGGTCATTCAGCTGCGCTGAGCGGTGGGGCTGAGGACGAAATCCTTCCAATTTGTCATCTCGCGGCCATGATTACGAAAGGCAGACTGCCGCAGCCTTGACTTTGCCGCCGCGCAGGGATGTTGCTGCCGCCCAGCGGCCTCGCAGCCGGTCGGGAGGACGGCATGGCCCTTGATCCGAAAGCCCAAGCTGCGCTCGCCTTGCATCGGTTCGGCCTCGGTCCACGCGCTGGATCGATCGCGAGCATTGCGTCGGATCCGCGCGGGGCGCTGCTGGCCGAATTGGATCGCCCGGGCGCCGGTCGCATCAACAATCCGGAGTTGCTGACGAGCGGCGCAGCCGCGCGTACCGCGTTCGCCTATCAGCAGGCGCAGCGCGCGGCGCGGCAGGCCGAGCGCGCCGCCCAGCAGGCTAATGCGCCGAGTGGCGCTGGCTCGGCGGAGATGAAGGATCAGTCCGCCACGCCACCGGCACCGGCAGCGAGGCCGAGTCCGGGTCCCGGCGTGCCGCAGCAGATTTATCTTGCCGAAGCCAAGGCGCGGATCGATGCCGCGCTCGGCGCCGAGATCGGGTTTGTCGAGCGGCTCGTCTGGTTCTGGTCGAACCATTTCTGCGTCTCGGCGGATAAGGGCAATGTGCGCCAGATTTGCGGCGCCTACGAACGCGAAGTCATCCGCGCCAACGTGCTCGGGCGCTTCGGCGACATGCTGCTGGCCGTCGAATCCCATCCGGCGATGCTCTTTTACTTGGATAATGCGCGCTCGATCGGCCCGGCCTCCATGGCCGGGCTGCGGCAGAAACGCGGGCTGAACGAGAATCTCGCGCGCGAGATCCTCGAACTACATACGCTCGGGGTCCGCACGGTCTACACCCAGGACGACGTCACGAACTTCGCCAATGTGATCACCGGCTGGACTGTGGTGCCGTTTCGCCAGGACTCCGTGCTCGGCGGTGAGTTCATATTCAATCCGCGCATGCATCAGCCCGGGGGTCAGACCGTGATCGGCACGAGTTATCCCGGAGGTGGCGTGGAGCAGGGACGCGCCGTGCTCGCGGCGCTGGCCCGCCATCCGGCGACTGCCAGGCATCTGGCCAGCAAGCTCGCGCGCCATTTCGTCGCCGACGAACCACCGCCCGCGCTCGTCGAGCGGCTGGCCAAGCGCTTTCTTGCGACGCAAGGCGATTTGAAAGAAACGGCGCGGGCGCTGGTCGCCGCACCCGAGGCTTGGGAAGCCCCGCGTGCCAAGCTCAGGCGTCCCGGCGAATGGGTGATCGCAGCGCTGCGCGCCGTGGGCGCGGCGCCCGTCGAGATCGGCCCGGTGATGCAGGCGCATAACATTTTAGGCGAGCCGTTGTGGCGGCCGTCAGCGCCAAAGGGCTTCGCCGACGAAAGCGCGCCCTGGCTCGACGGGCTGGCGCAGCGTCTCGATATTGCCAATCAATTTGCCCGCCGCTTCGGCGCAGAGGCCGATCCGCGAGATGCACTCGAAGAGACGCTCGCGCCGCTCGCCTCAACCGAAACGCGGGAAGCCATCACGCGCGCCGAAAGCCGCCCGCAGGCACTCGCGCTTCTGTTCATGGCGCCCGAGTTCCAGCGCCGGTGACGCGCTCGCGATTGAACAGGTGAGCCGATGACAAACCTTCATGCCGCGACCCGCCGCGAACTGCTCATCGCCTCCGGCACGCTGTTTGCCTGGGCCTATCTGCCGAAGATTGCGCGCGCGGAGGGCCGCGATCCGCGCCTGCTGGTCATCGTGCTGCGCGGCGCGCTGGATGGGCTTGCGGCGGTCGCGCCGGTGGGCGATCCGGACTGGCTCGCGCTGCGCGGCAACAGCGCGCTCACGCTCGACGGCAAACCGGCTGCGCTGCCGCTCGACTCCTTCTTCGCGCTCAATCCGGCGATGCCCAACCTGCATCGCCTCTACACCTCCGGCGCCGCAGCGATCGTGCACGCGGCGGCGACGCCTTACCGGGAACGCTCCCATTTCGATGGACAGGACGTGCTGGAGAGCGGCCTGCCCAAGCCCGGCGCGGCCGACAGCGGCTGGCTCAATCGGGCGCTTGCCTCGTTGCAACCGGCGGGGCCGGCCGGCTCGCGCGATTGCTTCGCCATCGGTCCCATCGCTCCGCTGGTCGTGCGTGGCCCGGCGCCAGTCCTCTCGTGGACACCGCGGCGACTGCCGCCGGCGAGCGGCGACACGGTGATGCGGCTGATCGAACTGTATCGCCATACGGATCCTGTGCTCGCCCGCGTGCTCGAGGAGCGTATGGGTCTTGCGACCATTGCGCGCGTCGGCGGCATGGACGGCGAGCAGCCGCGCCCCGCGGCGGCCGGACAGGTGCGCGCCTATTTCGCGGAATCGGCCGGTACTGCGGCGAAGTTTCTGGCGCGTCCGGACGGGCCGCGCATCGGCGCGCTCGCTTTCGACGGATGGGACACCCACGCCGCCGAAGGCGCGATGAACGGCCGCCTGGCAACTTTGCTGGGCGCGCTCGATGGCGCGATTGCCGCAATCGAGACCGAAATGAAGGACGCTTGGCGCGAAACAGTCGTCGCGATCATCACCGAGTTCGGCCGCACGGCCCGCATCAACGGCACCGATGGTACCGATCACGGCACCGCGACCGTAGCGTTGCTCGCCGGCGGCGCGCTCAAAGGCGGACGCGTTATCGCCGACTGGCCCGGCCTCAAACCGGGCAAACTCCATGAGGGGCGCGACCTCAAGCCGACCACCGATCTGCGCGCGGTGCTCAAAGGTTTGCTCAAGGACCACCTGCGCGTCGAACCCGCCGTGCTCGCGACCAAGGTCTTTCCGGACAGCGTGGTGGTGAAGCCGATGTCCGGGCTGCTGCAGCAGGCTTAGCGCTGGTGAAGTGCTTGCGGCAGCTCTCCCGCGGCTGCCCCGGAGAGCGCCCGCATGAAGCCTGCAGCAAATCTGCTCTACCCCGGACCGGCGTCGCGGAAGGCCTTCGCGAAGGCATTGAGATCGGCGGCCGCGAGATCGGAAACCGCCCAATAAGCAAGGCCGTTCTCGGTCCAGGACACAATATTATAGCCGGCGATCTGCTCTGGCGGCATCGCAGCCGCTCGCCCGAGTGGGAGCGCGCTGAGGCTGATCAGGTGCTGGCGATAGCGATAAACGAGCGTCGGCACCGGAGTGCGTGCGACGACGTCGATGCGGCCGCCGACCAGAGGAAAGCCTTCGCTGGAGAGATCGATGACGCGTGGCGCCTCGGGAATGCGGCCGTTGAACCACGGCTTCACCGTGTGCCGGTCGGACGACTCGACATCGATCGGCCGCGGCGCCATGAGCGCGCGCATGTGGTTGGCCACGATCATGTCGGCATCGCCCGCCCCGGGTGAGAGCGCAAGCCAAGTGGCACCGCTGCAGAGGAATGCCGCCACCGCCACGGAAGCCGCGAGCGTGCGCCAAGACGGATGCGAAACGGTACGCGCGGCTCGCAAACCGAGCGCGGCCTCGACGCGGCGCGCGAGCCCCGGCGGCGCGCTTTCGCGCGGCAGCTGCTGCGCGATCGCGCGCCGCAGCGCCTCGATCCGCTCGCGTTCGGCTGCCAGCGCCGGATCACCGGCGAGCTGCCGCTCGACCTCGAGCGCGTGAGCAGGATCGAGCTCGCCATCGACATAGGCGTGAACGAGCAAGCGCGGATCGGTGGAAGGTGTCATCAGCCGCCCTTTGCTTCATCCGTTGCAAGGCGCTCCATCAGCCGTCGCCGCGCACGCGCGAGTCGCGACATGACCGTGCCGATCGGTACTTTGGTCACTTCGGCGATCTCCCGATAGTCCAGTCCCCGGACGTCACGCAGCACCAGCGTTTCTCGAAATGGCACCGGCAGCTCCGCAATCGCGGTCTCGAGAAGTCGCGCATCGGCCTTGGCGATCAGCGCCGCCTCCGGCGTCTGCGGCAACTCTCCGGCGGGGCCTCCCCCCGTCGCCTGCTGCTGGGCGATGGATTCGAGATCGTCCACCACGAGCAGCGCCGCCGAGCGGTTCTTTCCCAACCAGGTATAAGCCGCGTGCCGCACGATGGTTAAGAGCCAGGCGCGGGCATTGACCCCGGCAAAGCCGGCGATCCCGCGGAACGCGCGCAGGCAGGCCTCCTGCACCACGTCCTCGGCGTCGGCCCGATTTCCCGTGAGCCAGCGCGCGAGCGCGTACGCGTCGGCCAGATGCGGCAGCACCACGCTGGCGAAGCGCGCCTGATCGTCCTCGCTCTTCAGGCTTGCCATGCTCGAAGCGCACCGCCGCAATCATACCGGTCAAGATCGGCCATACACCGGTTTTATTCCCGTGAATTCAATCGTTTTCATCCGGTTTGGCGACCCGCCGCCCGCAGGCGCAAGCCTCCTTTAGGCGGCGGTCCGTTCGCCGGCTCGGATCTCGGCGTCGAGGAAGCCGCCCGACTGGCGGCGCCACAACGCGGCGTAATGGCCCCCATGGCGCAACAGCTCCTCGTGCGAGCCCTGCTCGACGATATGGCCGCGCTCGAGCACGATCAGGCGGTCCATTCGGGCGATGGTCGATAGCCGGTGCGCGATCGCGATCACGCTCTTGCCCGTCATGAGCGTCCCCAGACTCGATTGAATGGCAGCCTCGACCTCGCTGTCGAGCGCCGAGGTGGCTTCGTCGAGCACCAGGATCGGCGCGTTTTTGAGGATCACACGAGCGATGGCGATTCGCTGGCGCTGCCCGCCCGACAGCTTCACGCCGCGCTCGCCGACCTGCGCCGCGTAGCCGCGCCGCTGCTTCCAGTCCTCGAGCTCGCGGATGAACTCGTCGGCGTGGGCGAGCTTCGCCGCTCTAACGATCTCGGCATCGCTTGCCTGCGGGCGGCCGTAACGGATGTTGTCGCGGATCGAGCGGTGCAGCAACGAGGTATCCTGGGTGACGACGGAGATTTGCGCGCGCAGGCTCTCCTGCGTGACCGCGGCGATATCTTGGCCGTCGATCAGGATGCGGCCGCTTTCGAGGTCGAAAAAGCGCAGCAGCAGATTGACGAGCGTCGACTTGCCGGCGCCCGACCGGCCGATCAGGCCGATCTTCTCCCCGGGACGCACGGTCAGCTTCAGGCACTCGATGACGCCGCTCTCGCGTCCGTAGCCGAATCGCACGTCCTCGAATCGGATCTCGCCACGCGTGACCTTCAGCGTCGCGGCATTGGGCCGGTCAGTGAGCGTGATCGGCCGGGCGATGGTCATCATGCCTTCCTGGATCACGCCGACGTTCTCGAAGATCGACGTCACTTGCAACGCCACCCACCCGCCGATGCTCACGATCTGCCACGCCAGTGGCAACGCCATGGCCACTGTTCCAACTTCGACGCTGCCCCGCGTCCATAACACGAGCGCAAGCGCGCCGGTGCTGGTCACCATAGTCGCATTGAGCGAGGACAGGCAGAAGCTGAACAGCGTGTTGAGGCGCAGCGAGCGATAGAACAGGCCGGTGTGGTGATCGATCGCATCGCGCACATAGGCGTCTTCCTCGCGCCCGCGGGCAAACAATTTCACCGTGAGGATGTTGGTATAGCTATCGACGATGCGCCCGGTCAGCAGGGAGCGTCCTTCCGAGACCTCCTTGGACCGGTCGCGCATGCGCGGAACCAATACCCGCAGCAGCAGCAGATAGCCGAGAAACCACAACGCGACCGGCAGCGCCAGTACCGGCTCGGCGGATGCGAGCAGAATGAGCGCGCTCGTCCCGTAGACCAGGATGTACCAGACGCTGGTGAGCAACGCGACCAGCGTCTCGCGGATCGCCGGCCCCGTCTGCATCACCCGGTTCGCCATGCGGCCGGCGAAGTCGTTCTGGAAGAACGCCCAGGACTGGCGCATCAAGTACCAATGGTTCTGCCACCTGATCCGATTCGATACGTTGGCCGAGATCGCCTGGTTGGCGATCAGGTTCTGCGCCGTGAGCGCGAGCGGCCGCGCGATCAGCAGTACCAGCGCCATGCCCAAGAGATGCGGCCAGAACTTCGCGAACAGTTCGTGCGGGTTGCCTGCGGTGATCAAGGTGACGATCCGCCCCATAAATACGGGAACGCTCGAGTCGAGGAGCGCCACCACCAAGCCGGCCG
>WNEP01002775.1_pt1 | contig 11112 bp, 9 predicted proteins | sample 5399961 | NCBI WGS metagenome assembly WNEP01 (sample SAMN13153329, study PRJNA577476) | soil metagenome | isolation source: 20 cm grassland meadow soil pre-rain plot 5 | place: USA:California | collected 2015-09-08 | reverse complement strand
CGCGTGCGGCTGCTCGACGCGGCCTCGTACCGCTACGCGGGCCCCGGGACCGCCGTGCCGTTCACGCCGGACGCGGACCTGCCCCTGCTGCGAGCCAAGATCAAGGCCCGGGGCCGGCGTGCCATTCCCGCCCGGCTGCTGCTCGATACCGGCGCCTCGGGCCTGTGCCTGATCCTCACCGTTCCGTTCGTGGAGCAGCACGGTCTCGCGAGCGTGGCGCCGGCGATCGAGGCGCCGATCGGCACGAGCCTGGCGGGCGAGCTCCACGGGACGATCGTGCGCCTGCAACAGCTCGAGCTCGGCCGCCTGCGGGTCACGTCCCCGACCACCGGGTTGGGGAGCGAGAACAAGGGCTTTCTCGGACGCACGGACATCGACGGGGTCATCGGCAACGCCGTGTTCGAGGGGTCTCGCCTGATCGTGGACTACGCCCGGCGCCGCGTCATCATCGAGCCCCGCGTCGCCGGCGGCTCCCTGTGCGACTACGACATGAGCGGGCTGCGGCTCGTCGCGCGCGGGCCGGCACTACGCCGGGTGGTGGTGGATTATGTCGTGCCGGGGAGCCCGAGCGCGGACGTGGGCATCCGGGCCGGAGACGAGCTGCTGCTGATCGACGGGCACGGCGTGGGGGAAGCGGACCTGAGCGACGTGCGGAAGGTCCTGCGCGTGGACGGAGCGACCCACCGCCTCATGCTGCGGCGCGACATCGACACGATCCGCGTCGCGCTGAAGCTAAGAAGGCTGTTGTGAAGGTTGGTGAAGGTTGGTGAAGGTTGGTGGAGGTTGTCGAGGTTGTGGAGGTTTTCCGCTACGCCGTAAGGCGTAGCGCAGGCACCCGCCACGCCGCCACCGCGATCACGGCCAGACACACCGCGCCACCGAGCGCCACGGCCGCCGGCGCGCCGACCTGCTCCGCCAGGAGCCCTGCCTGGAACGCGCCGAACGGCGCCATGCCGACGAAGACGAACGCGTAGAACGCCATCACCCGGCCACGCATCTCGTCGGGCACGAGCGTCTGCAGCATCGTGTTCGCGAGCGCGGTGGTCACGATCATCGCGCACCCGTCGAGCGCCAGCAGAACCAGGTCGGCGCCGAATCGCGGGACGGCCGTGAATGCGATCAGCAGTACGCAGAAGGCGCCCGCGCCGGCGAGCATGGTCGATCCTTTGGGCACGCGCCCGCCCGCGATCGCCAGGCCGAGCGCCCCGATCATCGCGCCGACCCCGACGGAGGACATCAACGCCCCGTAGCCGCCCGCGCCGCGGTGCAGCACGTCGCGCGCGAACACGGGCATCAGCACCAGGAACGGATATCCGAAGACGCTCATCACCGCGACCAGCAGCACGAGCGAGAGCACGCGACGGTCGCTCCGGATGAACCGCACGCCCACCCGGAACGCCTCCCACCCCGACTCGGACGCCGGCCGCCGCTCGAACGGCGGCAGGCGCATCGCGCCGAGCCCCCAGATCACCGCGAGATAACTGACCCCGTTGGCGAGAAAGCAGGGCCCCACGCCCGCCACCCCGATCAGCAGGCCGGCCACGGCCGGGCCCACGATCCGAGCCGCGTTGAACATCGAGGAATTGAGGGCGATGGCGCTCACCAGGTCCCGCTTGCCCACCAGCTCCACGAGGAACGCCTGGCGCGCGGGAATGTCGAAGGCGTTGACGAGACCGAACCCGAGCGCCAGGACCATCACCTGCCACACCGCGATCACCTTGGCCAGGACGAGCACGCCGAGCGCGGTCGCCTCCGCCATCTGGAGCGCTTGGGTGAGCACGATGAGGCGGCGCTTGTCCACCCGGTCGACCACGATGCCGGCGTACAGCGTGCACAGCAGGACACCGAGCGAGCGGAGGGCCTGGTTCAGGCCGACGGCGAACGCCGAGTTGGTGAGGTCCAGGACGAGCCAGCCGAGCGCCACCGACTGCATCCAGGAGCCGATGAGCGAGATGCCCTGCCCGTAGAAGAAGAGACGGAAGTTGCGGTGGGCCAGCGCCCCGATCCGGAACGTGCGCGCAGCTCCGTCCATTGCGGGAAAGCTCGCCGCGGTCGGATAATTCGGGTAGGGACCACAGATGGCCGTCCGGATCGTGCGACTCGGGACGCCGCGGGAGCGGGGCGAAGGCCTGCGCATCGGCACCGTGCGCCGGCCGCCGCGCGGCGTGCGCAAGGACCAGTACGCCGTGCGAAACTTCTTCGACGTGTGGCTGCCAGAACTGGCACCGAGCCAGACGCTCGTGCGGTGGATCATGGCCGCGCCCCTTACTCCGAAGCGGTGGGCCACGTTCGGCAGACGATATCGCCAGGAAATGCGCCAGCCGCCCGCCGGACGGCTGCTCGCCATGCTCGCAGCACTCTCCGCCGAGGCGAACTTCTCCGTTGGCTGCTACTGCGAAGACGAAACCCGGTGTCACCGGTCGGTGCTGCGGCAGTTATTGGTCGAGCAGGGCGCGCGGATCGCTCGCTAGCACGTCACCGGAATGTCCCCGGACTCACCTCGTACACTGCGTGATACCGCCCGACGTCGTCGTCGGGGCCCCAGAACAGCATTTGCTCGGCCCAGCGCACGTCGGCGCAGCGTCGTCCACCGATCGTCAAGAACCCGGCCGCCCGCGTGGTCACGACGCCCAACCGGCGCAGGTCACGCAGGTCACGCAGTACCGTCCCGGCGCGCTCGGTGACGATCCGACGCGCGGTCGCCGGCCCAATCCCAGGGACGCGCAACAGCTCCTCGCGCGAGGCCGTCCGCACGTCGACCGGAAACCGCTCTGGACGCGTGAGGGCCGCGGCCACTTTGGGATCGAGCCCCAGCGGCAAGTTCCCCTCGGCGTCGAACACCACGTCGCCTGGCGCGAAGCCGTAGCGACGCAGCAAGTAATCCGTCTGGTACAGCCGGCGCTCACGCCCGACCGGCGTCTCGGGCGCTGCCTCGAGCGGCGTGTCCCGGATCGGCCGGAATGCGCTGAAATGCGTGTGATGAATTCCGGGCCGGGCGTACAGCTCGGTGACACGGCCGAGGATGGCCCGGTCGCTGTCGGGAGTGGCACCGACGACGAACTGCATGGTCATCCCAGACGCGCCGTTGGGCCGCAGGGCGTCGCGCGGCTTCCCGTCGGCTGCTTCCTCCCATTCGCGGCGCACGCGGGACCGTATGTGCTCGAGGCTCGCGAGTGAAACGTCGAGGCTCTTTTCCGGAGCGATCTGGGCGAGCGTCTGACCGCAGGGCGTCTCGAGGTTGAGCGAGACGCGGCTCGCCAGCTGTGTCAGGCGCTCGAGCTGCGCTTGCTCAGCCCCGGGAACGGCCTTGACGTGGATGTAGCCACGGAACCCATGCTTCAACCGCAGCAGCTCGAGCACCTGGATCAGGTCGTCCATCACGTTTGCCGGGCGCCCCGGGATCCCCGTCGTGATGAAGAGCCCCTCGCACCAGCCGCGGCGATGCGCGGCGAGAAACACTCGCACCAGCTCCCCCGGCTTGAGGAGCGTCCGCGGCATCTCGCGGTCTCGCCGCATGGGGCAGTAATGGCAATTGAAGCTGCACGCATTGGTCATCAGGACGCGCAGCAGCGAGGTATGGACGTTGCTCGCGCCCAGCCGAACATCTCTCAAGTTGAAAGGCTGGAGGGCTCCCCCCTCCCCCATATGGCGGAGCCGTGGGGGAAGGCGCTGGGGAGGGCCGTCATGGTCGTCGACCGCCAGGTCCATGAGGAGCTTCAGGCGGGTCTGGAGGTCGGTGGAAACGCGCATCGGGGGGCTCCGGCGGAGGTGACCGGTCAGAGCATACCCGAACAAAAACCGAAAGTCAACCGGGCTCACGCTGCCCAGGTCCGAAGCTAGATTGTGTAGAAGGCCGATGAAATACACGACCTACACGCGCTACCTCCCCGAGCTGGCCGACACGCTCAATCTCCAGGCCCTGCTCGATCAACTCGCCGATTTTCTCCTGCAGTCGGGGTTCGCCGGAGGCGCATACTCGCATCCCTTCTGGGGCGAGTTCGGCGAGGATGAGTCCGACCGCTCGCTCGATGCGCTGCGCCAGGCGATCCTTCAGGCCCTCATGGACTCGGGGCAGCTCACGCCCGAGATGCTCAAGCTGCTGCGCGGCGAGTCCACGGGCGACGCGGCCCGCGACGCGGATCTCGAGCGCCAGCTTTCCGAGCTGCTCGACAAAATCGTCCAGAAGCTGATCGACGAGGGGTACTTGAACGTCAGCGAGGCGCCCAAGGTGCCCGCGGGGCAGCAGCCGCTGTTCGGCCCGGGGGGAATGGCGAAAGAAGCCGCCCAGCAGGTGCAGTTCAACCTCACCGAAAAGGGCATCGACTTCCTCGGCTACCGCACCCTCAAGCACCTGCTCGGCAGCATCGGCAAGTCGAGCTTCGGGGCTCATGAAACGGAGCACCTCGCGACCGGCGTCGAGGCCGAAGCGGTCAGCAAGCCGTACGAGTACGGCGACACGCTCAACCTCGACGTGAACGCCACGCTCACGAACGCGCTGCAGCGCGAGGGGCTGGGCGTGCCGATCAACCTCGAGTACGACGACCTCATGGTGCATCAGGCCGAGTACCGCTCCTCGTCGGCCACGGTGCTGATGCTCGACTGCTCGCACTCGATGATCCTGTACGGCGAAGACCGCTTCACGCCGGCCAAGAAAGTCGCCCTGGCGCTCACCCACCTGATCCGCACCCAGTTCCCGGGCGACACGCTGCGCGTGGTGCTGTTCCACGACACGGCGGAGGAAATTCCCCTCGCCCAGCTGGCGCGCGCGCAGGTCGGGCCGTACCACACGAACACGGCCGAGGGCCTGAAGCTGTCGCGCCGCATGCTCCTGTCGCAGCGCAAGGACATGCGTCAGATCATCATGATCACCGACGGCAAGCCGTCGGCACTCACGCTCCCCGACGGACGCATCTACGTCAATTCGATGGGCCTCGACCCCCAGATCCTCCAGGCCACGTATCGCGAAGTGGCTCTGTGCCGGCGCTCGGGCATCCTGATCAACACGTTCATGCTGGCGCGCGACCGCAGTCTGGTCGAGTTCGTGAAGAAGGTGTCCGCGATCTGTCGGGGCAAGGCGTACTTCACCAACACGATGACCCTCGGGCAGTTCATCCTGATGGATTTCATGCGCAGAAAGACCCGGCGGGTGTCCTGACGGGCGCTGCGCAGCAGGGAGTCGCAGCCTCGCTGCAGCGTGGGATATCCTCGCCTATGTCGTTGTACCGCGCCCTGTCCACGGCCGCGCTGGCGGTCCTGGCCGCGCTCCCCCCCTCCGTCGGCGCGCAGTCCAAGAGGGCCGGCAATCCCGAGTCGCAGCTGCCGTCGAACATCGTCCAGCTCACCGGCTTCGGCGAGCGCCCCTCCTGGTCGCCGGACGACAAACGCGTAGCGTTCATGGCCAAGAGCTTCGGCGACGCCTTCGAGGTCGAGGTCGCCACAAGAACGATCCGCCTGCTCACCGGCCACTTCGCCCACGCCGGGTTCCTGCGCGTGCAGTACCTCCCCAACGGCGATTTCTTCCTCATTGGCGCGCGAAGCTTCACCGACATCCGGACCACCCGCGCGCGCGACCAGGAGATGTGGGTGCTCAAGGCCGACGCCGGCGCGCCGCCCACACCGCTCGGGCACAAGATCTCGGAGGGCGTGGCCATCTCGCGCAAACGCATGAAGATCGCGTGGTCCAACACGCGCGCCCAGTATCCCGACCTGCTTCAGGAAGGGGAATCCGTCATGTATACGGCGGATATCGTCTACAAGGACGGCGTGCCCGCGCTAGCCAACAAGAAGGAAGTGCTGCGGGCCCACGCTCCCGAGTGTACGCTCGAAGCCCAAGACTTCCGCCGCGATGACGCCGAGCTCATCTACACCTGCTACCGCTCGAGCTACGCCGACGTGATGGGCGTCGATCTCGCCACCGGCAAATTGACGACCTACCGCAAGCTGCCCGATGAGTACGACGAGGTGGAGGGGATCTCGCCCGACGGGGTGTGGACGCTCGTCGAGTCGAGCCGCGAGCAAGGTCCGGACCGCCAGAACTCGCGCTACATCGACATCTGGAAACTGAAGCTGGAGCCCAACAGCACCGACTTCGTCCGCCTCACGCATTGGGGAGACTACGAAGGCTACAAGGCGTCGAACCCCGTGGTCTCGAACGACGGCAAGCGCATCGCGTTCCAGTCGGCGCGCAACAACGAGGCGGCGGGTGTGGGCCACGGGATCTATATTCTCACGCTTCCCTAATGCCAGCGACCAGCGCCAGACCGAGGTCCGGGACCCATGTCACGCAGACGATTCGTGAAGTCTCTGATGGGAACCGTTGGGCTCGCGGGGTTGGCTGACCCGGCCGCATTACAGGCTGCCGCGGCGCCCGCCCAGTCCGACTGGCTCCCACCCTACACGCGTGCCCAAACCTACCGATCCAAGAAGCAGTCGAGCCATGACCCGACGGGGGGGAATCAGGACTACTGGCCCATCAAGAGCGGCGAGCAGCGCGAGGTGTTCGTCGCGCCGGCGGCGGGGGCGGGCGTAATCTCGCACATCTGGTTCACGATTGCGGCCCAGAGCCCGCTCCATCTCAAGGAGCTCGTGCTGCGGGCGTACTGGGACGGCCTGACCAGGCCCAGCGTGGAAACCCCGATCGGCGATTTCTTCGGGTTGAATCTCGGCGACTACGTGATCTACGAGAGTGAGTACCTGGCTTGCTCGCCGGGGCAGTCGCTCAATTGCTACTTCGCCATGCCGTATCGGAGGGGTGCGCGGCTCACCGTCACCAATGAGGGGAGTCGCGACGTCGGCGCGTTCTACTCGAACATCGATTATCTGGAGCTGGACACCCTGCCGGCCGATGCCCTCTACTTCCATGCGCAGTACCGGCAGGCCGCGCCCAACGCCGCCCAGCACCTGCCGGAGGGCAAGAATCCGGACGGCGGGTCGAATTACGTCTTCGCGGAAACCCGGGGGCGCGGCCATGTGATGGGCGTGACGCTCGGCGTGGTGCAGAATGCCGAGGGGTGGATGGGCGAGGGCGACGAGATGATCTTCGTGGACGACCTCTCCAAGCCGCTCATCATCGGAACGGGGTCGGAAGACTACTTCCTCGGCAGCTGGAACTTCGGCGGGCGCCAGCACGCGCGCGCCTTCTCACACCGCCTCTACGGCGCCCCGCTGATCCAGAGCCCGGAGCGTACCGGCGGGCGCTACTGTCTGTACCGGTTTCACGGCGATAATCCGGTCACCTTCACGCGGTCTCTCAAGCACACGATCGAGCACGGTCATGCCAACGATCGAGCCGACAGCTTCTACTCCTGTTGCTTCTGGTATCAGGACCAGCCGTACACCGACTTCCCCGCGCTGCCGCCCCTCGCCGCCCGCATTCCCATGATGCGACCGAGCTGATCGTGGCACGGATGACGGCACGCCGCGCCACTCACGCCCTTGGCCTCGTCTGGCTCGCCCTCGTCGCGTGCCACAAACCGTCCGCCTCGGGCAGCGCGGCCGTGGCGGATTCGCTGGCGCTGGCCGACTCCGCCCTGGTACGCTGCCGTGACCAGTCCGGCGATGCGCAAGTGGATTGCTACGACGGCGCCCTGGTCCCCCTCGTCGCGTCGCAGGGCGTGCGCACGGCGCTGGGGACCTTGCGGGTGCTCGCCGGGCGTGACGCCCGGGTCCGCGTCGACGGCCACGTCTACGCGCACGCCATCGGTATGGCGGCCGGGCGCGGCGCCGACATTCGCCGGGCCTTCACCGGTTGCACCGAGATCTTTCAGTCCGGCTGCTATCACGGCGTGATCCAGGCGTACTTCGAGCGGGCACGCGCCGTCGACGCCGCCGGTGTGAACGCGCTGTGCGGACCGTATGTTGCCGATCAGTGGTTGCGGTTCCAATGCGTGCACGGCGCCGGACACGGGCTCACTATGTTCTACGATCACGACCTGCCGCGCGCGCTCGCCGGCTGCGACCTGCTGGGCGCGGCCTGGGACCGCGAATCGTGCTATGGGGGCGCCTTCATGGAGAACATCGTGAACGCGACCACGCCGCACCACGCTGGGCATGCGATGCATCCCCACGCCTCGGCGGCGCCCTTCAAGGCGCTCGATCCCGGCGACCTGCAGTACCCCTGTTCGATCGTGGCCCAGCGCTATCTCACGGCCTGCTACAACATGCAGACGTCGGTGATGCTGTACTTCACTCACGGCGACATGGCGGCGACGGCGCGGCACTGCCTCGACGCGCCGCCCGGACTCCAGCCGGTTTGCTTCCAGGGTCTCGGCCGCGAGGTCAGCGCCTACTCGCACCAGGACCACCAGGAGGCGATCCGCATGGTGGTGAAGAACTTCATCGATCTGACCGCCCGGGCCGACGACGGCATCGCGTACTGCCGTGCTTTGACGGGATCGGCCAACCGCCTCAAGTGTTACGAGGCCGTGGGCGAGGAGATCGCGACGTTGCACGGCGACGCGCAGGGCCGGGAAGCGGCGTGCGCGGACGTCGCGCCAGCGTACCGCGGCGCGTGCCGCTACGGCGCGCGACTCACGGCGAGCCGTGAGGGGTAGGCGGCGGGCGTCGTGAGCGGACCACGCCGCCCGGCCGGTCCCCTGGTCGCGACTGGACGGTGGAGACATGAACGAGCCCGTGATCTTCGGAACGCACGACGCCAAGACGCTCGAGCAGCTGCGCGACGTGGCGAGCCGCGCGGAGCGCGTCGCGCTCATGGCTGATGGCCATCTCGGGTACGTGATGCCGATCGGTGGCGTGGCGGCGTACCGCGACCAGGTGAGCGTCGTGGGGGTGGGGTTCGACATCGCGTGCGGCAATGCCGCGATTCGTACCAACCGGCGGCTGCACGAGTACAAGCGGGCGGACCTGGAGCTCCTGGCGGACGAGATCCAGCGCACGATCTCGTTCGGCGTGGGGCGGAACAATCGCGCCGATGATGCCCCGACCGATCACGCGCTGTTCGCGCATTCGGCGTGGGACGCGGTGCCGGGAAAGCACGAGCGCGACGGCCTCCGCGCCAAAGCCCGCAACCAGCTCGGCACGGTGGGCAGCGGCAACCACTACGTGGACGTGTTCGCCGACGAGCGCGGCGACATCTGGGTGGGCGTGCACTTCGGCAGCCGGGGCCTGGGACATACGGTGGCGTCGGGGTTCCTGTCGCTCTCGCAGGGGAAGCGGTGGGGCGAGCGCGTGCCGGAGGCGGAGACGCTGCTGTCCCTGGCCCAGCCGCTCGGCCACGACTACTGGCACCTGATGACGCTCGCCGGGGAGTACGCCTACGCCGGGCGCGAGTGGGTGGCGCGCAAGGTGACGTCGCTCTTGGGCGGGGAGGAGGTGGAGCTGGTGCACAACCACCACAACTTCGCCTGGAAGGAGACGCACGGGGGCACCGAGTACGTGGTCGTGCGCAAGGGTGCCACGCCGGCGTTTCCGGGGCAGAAGGGTTTTGTGGGCGGCTCGATGGGCGACAACGCGGTGATCATCGAGGGCGCGCGACACGATTCGGATCGGCAGCGCGCGTCGCTGTACTCGACCGTGCACGGCGCCGGTCGCGTGATGTCTCGCACCGCTGCGCGGGGGAAGGTGAACCGCAAGACCGGCGAGGTGATCAGCCCGGGGAAAGTGACCTGGGACATGCTGCACGAATGGGTGGGCGGGAAGGGCGTGATCCTGCGCGGTGGCGGGCTGGACGAGTCACCGCACGCGTACCGGCGGCTGCCGGACGTGCTGGCAGCGCAGGGCGACACCGTGACGGTGCTGCACACGCTCACGCCGCTCATCGTGGTGATGGCGGGAGAGAAGGAGTTCGATCCGTACAAGGACTAGCTAGTTTACACGAATGGAGCCGACTCGAGCGCCATCCAACAAGCGCAGTTGGCCATTGCTGGTGCTGGGCGCGTGCGCCTTCGTGCCAGGGCTCGGACTCGGCTTTGCCGCCGCAGCCGTCACTTGGGGCCTCGTCTCCGATCGGCCGCGGGCCAAGTGGGGAGTGATGCTCGGCGCAGCGGGTGCGCTTCTCAATCTGGGGGGCGGCGCCCTGCTCGTCGCGCGGTTCGAGCACGCGCCCGTGGTCGAGCGATCACGCATCGAGATGACGCGGCACGACCTCGGGGCGCTGGTGCTCGCGCTGGAGCGCTACCGCGACCGAACCGGCCGCTACCCCGCGACGCTCCAGCAGCTGGTGGGCCAGCCGATTCCCCTCCACCTGCTCAACATCTACGACCAGACGGCGGGCATCTTCGTTTTCCCGCGGGTGTACGAGTACCACCTCGCGGCGGACGGAACCAGCTATGATCTCTACGCGCTGGGACCCGACGGCAAGCCGGGCACGGCCGACGACGTCCGGCCGGCCATTCCCGACTCTCTGTTGGAAGGCAGCGGATACCGCCCGAAGCGGTGAGCGACCGGCGGCTCGATTCTCCTATCGCCGGCCGGATTCGACCCGTAGAATGACGACGTGCTCGAACGCCTGCACGCAGCTCTCGGAGACCGCTACCGCGTAGAACGGGAAGTCGGCGCCGGGGGCATGGCCATCGTGTTTCTCGCGACCGACGTCAAGCACCAGCGGCCGGTCGCGATCAAGGTGCTCCGCCCCGAGCTCGCCGCCGCCGTCGGCCACGAGCGCTTCCTGCGCGAGATCGAGATCGCCGCCAAGCTGCAACATCCCCACATCCTCCCCGTCTACGATTCCGGCCAGGCGGATGGCATGCTGTACTACGTGATGCCGTTCGTGGAGGGTGAGTCGTTGCGCGATCGCCTGTCTCGCGGAGGCCCGTTGCCTCACGCGGAGGCGGCGCGCATCGCGCGCGAGGTGGCGGACGCGCTTGCCTACGCCCATCGCCAGGGGATCGTGCACCGCGACATCAAGCCGGCGAACATCTTGCTCTCGCAGGGCCACGCGGTCGTGGCGGACTTCGGGATCGCGCGGGCCGTCAGCGCCTCGGCCGCACGCTCCGAGCTGACGCAGACCGGCATGGCCGTCGGCACGCCGACGTACATGAGCCCCGAGCAGGCCCTGGGCGAGACCAACTTGGACGGCCGGACCGATGTCTACGCCCTGGGCGTGGTGCTGTACGAGATGCTCGCTGGCAGTCCCCCGTTTGAGGGCGCGACGCC
>WNEP01003800.1_pt1 | contig 11128 bp, 9 predicted proteins | sample 5399961 | NCBI WGS metagenome assembly WNEP01 (sample SAMN13153329, study PRJNA577476) | soil metagenome | isolation source: 20 cm grassland meadow soil pre-rain plot 5 | place: USA:California | collected 2015-09-08 | reverse complement strand
CGGAACCGCATCCGCTCCACGATCGCGCCCGAGATGAGCGCCGGCGTGATGATCGCGAACATCAGCTGGAACATGGCGTGCGCCTGCAGCGGGATCGTGGCGGCGTACGCGGGGTCGGGGTCAACTCCCACTCCGCGGAACCCGAGCCACGCGAGCCCGCCCCACAGGGGTGAGCCGTGGCCGAACGCGATCGAGTAGCCGAACAGCACCCACTGCACGCTGATCAGGCCGAGTGCCACGACGCTCATCATCATCGTGTTGAGCGCGTTCTTGGGCCGCACCAGCCCGCCGTAGAAGAACGCCAGCCCCACCGTCATCACCATCACGAGGGCGGTGGCAGTGAGCACCCAGGCGGTGTCGCCCGCCGAGATCGCGGCGTTCATGACTCCTCCTCCCCGGCCCCCGCCCCGGCGCCGGCGTGCTGGACGTGCTTGAGCGCCTCCCGCTGTACCGCGTCGGCGTTTACGGCGGTGAGCGCGGCGTTGTCCACTTCACCCGTGCGAATGCGGATGACGCGCTCGATCGGCTGGACGAAGATCTTGCCGTCGCCGACTTCGCCGGTGCGGGCGGAAGACAGGATGGCGTCGATGCACGGCTGCACGAACGGCTCCGAGCACGCCATCTCGATCTTCACCTTTTCGTGGAATTCCATGACGACAGTGGTACCGCGGTACTGCTCGACGATCTCCTGCTCGCCGCCGTGGCCGCTGACGCGGGTCAGCGTGATCCCGGTGACGCCGGCCCGAAACAGCGCCGCTTTGACCTCGGCGAGGCGGTCGGGCCGCACGATGGTGGTGATGAGTTTCATGGGGTCAAGCTAACGCCTCCCGAGAACAGGTGTCAAGCAATCTTTGCCAATTCGGCGCGATTTTGATGACACCACGAGTGTGCCGCTGCCAGAGCAAGCATCATGCCGTCACCAGTAGTCTGCCGAATATGTCGAATTGCTGCGACACAGCCATCCGCCCTGGCCGGCCCCGCAGCGGCAGGAGTTTGCCCTTTCAGGCTCGACTCCCACCTTGGGGGCGTTTCCACCCCCTAAAGGGAGGGCGTGTGCGTGCGGTAATTCGGGTTCTCGTCTCGTTCCTGGGGCTCGCCGGTCTCGCCGTCACCACGGCGTGGGCCCAGCATCCCCAGACACGCGAGGGGTTCTGGATCGGCTTCGGGTTCGGCTACGGCACGGCAGGCTTGACGTGCGACGCCTGCGGGTCCACCACCCGCGAGGGAAGTGCTAGCGGGTACGTCAAGCTCGGCGGCACGCTGAACAAGTCGGTGTTGCTGGGCGGCGAGGTGGATGCGTGGACCAAGGGTGAGTCAGGCGTCACGGTGACGCTCGGCAACGTGTCGGCCGCGGCGTACCTCTATCCTGCGCCGCAAACTGGGTTCTTCTTCAAGGGCGGCGTGGGCTACGCCAACCTCCGAGTCAGCAACTCCGGCACCGCGACAGCGAACGGGTTCGGGTTCGTGGTCGGCGCGGGGTATGACATCCGGGTCGGCAGGAACATCTCGCTCACGCCGGTCGCCAACTTCTACTGGGGCGGCGATGGAGACTTGAAGGAGAGCGGGACGACGATCGATACAGGCTACAAGCACAACGTCTTCGATTTCGGGCTCGGCATCACCTTCCATTGATACGGCCCCGCCCCCGCCGGGCTTTGGTCGCATTCACCACCTCGTGCCCCCGAAAGAGGACAGCGCGACGGTGTTGCCGGCCTGCCCGCAACCGGCACGGAATTCGCCTTGCCCGGGGAGTCATTTCGAGGGAGGGCTCGATGCGTACCGCAGCGTGCATTCTCGCGGCAGCGGGCTTGCTCAGCGTCGCGGCGCCCGCGGCCCGGGCGCAGTACCCCCAGCGGCGCAACGGATTCTGGATCGGTTTCGGTCTGGGGTACGGCTCCGCCAACGTCACGTGCGACAGCTGCGGGAGCGGGTCCCGCACCGGCGGCGTCACGGCATTCCTGAAGCTGGGCGGAACACCCAGCCGCAACCTGCTGATCGGCGGCGCCATCAATGGCTGGTCACACGAGAGCGGCGGCGCGACCGAGACGATGGCCAACGTCACGGCGTCCCTCTATTACTATCCCGCCGCGCGCAGCGGCCTGTTCCTCACCGGCGGCTTGGGGTTCTCCGACTACAGGGTCGACACCAGTCCTTCAGTTGAAGGGACGGGCTGGGGGTTCACGGCGGGCGTCGGGTACGATATCCGGGTCGGCCGCAACGTCTCTCTTACGCCCGTGGCCAACTTCGTATACGGCGGGGTCGGGGACCTGAGCGTGTCCGGCGGCGGGACGTTCGCGACCGGCTGGAAGCAGAACGTGGTCGACTTCGGGTTGGGCGTCACCTTCCACTGATCCAAGAGCCGCAACCCCGCGCGCTGATGCGTCTTCGCCACACGCGGCTTGGGGTTCCGCTTTGCGACCCGTCGGCACCCCTTTTGCCGCCTGCTGTCTCGCTCCATCCACAACCTGAGGAGGGGACGCATGAGACGCTCCGTACTGGTCGCGCTGCTGGCGCTTGCCGGTGCGTGCCGCGAGCGGCCCGATGTGGCGGGCCCGCAGCGCGCGGCGCCGCGGCTCGACGCCAATGTGCTGGACCCCGCGCTGTCGACGGCGCTCGCGAGCGCAGCGCCGACCACCCCGCTGGAAGTCATCGTCAACTACGATGAGACGGTGACGACGCGCGACGCCGTCACCAACTCGATGCTCAACCTCGGCGCGGGCGTGGTGCAGTTCAAGAACCTAGAGCTCGTCGCGGGCGTCGCCACCCCGGCGCAGATCAACGCCATCGCCGCGCTCCCCGGCGTTCAGTCGGTCTACTTGAACAGGCAGCTCCAGTACTACGGCCGTCCCGGCGGTGCGTACGCCCTGCTGCTCCACGAGAGCGTTCCCACTATTCGGGCCGATGCCGTGCAGGCCATTGGGATCACGGGCAAGGGGGTGGGGATCGCGATCCTCGACTCTGGGATCGACGGGCTCTACAACCCGGACCTGGTCTATCCCACGCACACGGTCCAGAACGTGAAGGTCATTTTCAATCTGAGCGACGTCGTGACGTTCAAGGGCCCGGCGCCGAAGCCGCTCAAGCAGGGCGTGGACATCTTCGTCGAGAATCTCCCGAACAGCGAGACGTCGGTCGGCCACGGCACCCACGTCGCCGGGATCACGGCGGCCCTGGGCACCGCCTCGGGCGGCTACTACAAGGGCGTCGCCCCGGGTGCGAATCTCATGGGCGTTGCGACGGGAGACGTTCTGTTCATCTTCTTTGCGCTCGCCGGGTTCGACTACATCCTCGAGCACCAGAAGGCCTATAACATCCTGGCGGTGAACAACTCCTGGGGGACGAGCGGCGCATTCGATCGAAATGACCCGATCAACAAGGCCTCGAAGACCGTGCACGACCACGGCATCACCGTCGTGTTCGCCGCCGGCAACGACGGGCCGGACCAGAATACGCTGAACCCGTACAGCGTGGCCCCATGGGTGATCGGCGTGGCAGCCGGGTGCAAGCTCGTGAGCCCCGACCCGACCAACTCGGCCATTCACTGCGACGATCCCACCGGTCAGAACCGGGCGCCGATCCTCGCCGATTTCTCGTCGCGCGGCAAGCCCGGCGATCCGCTGTACCATCCCGACATCACGGCCCCGGGCGTGCACATCGTCTCGACGCGCGCGTCCACCGGCACCGTGCTCAACGGGCTCGACGCGAACCATGATTTCAACCTGACGAGCACCTGCGCCATCAGCCCGGCGAACGAGCCGTTCTACACCTGCGCGTCGGGCACGTCGATGGCCACGCCGCACGTCGTGGGCGTGGTCGCCTTGATGCAGGAAGCGGCGGGCGGAACCCTGAAACCCGACGACGTCCTGAAAGCGATCACCAGCACGGCGCGGGCGCTGCCGGGGTTCGCGGAATGGGAGGTGGGCGCGGGCTACCTGGACGCGTGGGAGGCGGTGAAAGACCAGATAGACTCGATCCTGGTCCGGCCGGGCGCGCACGACAATGAGCTGGCCAGCGACATCTCGAACCGGAGGCGTCGGCACGCCATGCCGCGCTTCTACCACCAAGGCCTGTCCGGACGGGAGCTCGCCCCGCCTGAGGTTGAGAACGATCTCAAAGTCGCCGTTCGCGGTGCGCTGCAGCGTGGGCCGCAGCCGGGCCCGCTCGCGCCAGAAGCGCGCGACGGCGCCCATGTCACCGATCCAGGTATCCTCCCGGCGATTCGCGGTGATCAGGCGGCGCTCGGTCTCGAGCTTGTACGTGACGTCGGTGGGGTGGATCAACAGACACGTGATGGCGCTGTTTTCGCTGTTGGCCCGGATCACCTCAGTCCAGTCACGCAGTGCCTGTTCGACGGTCCCGGCCGTGAGGAAGTTTCGAATGCGCAGCTCGCCGCGCGAATCGTCCAGCGCGACCGGCACGACGACGATCTTGCTGTGCTCGCTGCCCAACGCCCGCCTGCGGAACCCGAAGTACGGAAAATTGGTGAGCACGTACTGCGCTGACACGCTCGAGTCGAAGAAATAGCCCGCCGCTTCGAGCACGCCGAGCAGCTCGTCTGGGTACAGCAGATAGCCTGCCCGGAACCCCCGCGTCTGCTGTTTCAAGTCCCGATCGAGCAGCTGCTTGCTGACGAGCACTTCCCCGAATACCGTGGGACGCTGCGGGTCATAGCGCGCCGAGTCTACCGCGGGAGACCCCGTGGGGAACCGCTCGAAGGCGAAGCTGTGACTGACCGAGTGCGAGCCGACGTCGGACCCCAGCGCTTTAACCTGTCGAATCCACTGCACGCGGTCGGGGGTGTAGTACCCGATGTCGGTGGAGTCCGTGAAGTACTTGGTCGTGACGAAGAACGTGCTGCGCACGCCCAAGCCGGCTTCCATTTGGGCGAACGTGAGCGCGTTGCGAAACGCCTCCCTGGCATCGACGTCGTGTGAGAGGCACAGCCCCATGCGTTTGCCCTCGGGCACGGTGTGGACTAAGAGAAAGGGATGCACGCTGTCTTCGTACAGACCGCGGAGCAGCAGGCGGAACACGTCCCCCGATGGCTCGAACCAGTTGATCCAGCGACGTGCCGCCTCGAAGCTGCGCGCCAGGCGGGGAATCAACGTCGTCTCCTTGAAGCCGAGCCCGAGGGCGTAGGCGAGGCCACGGCCATACGCGGTCACGGTGAAGGCGGCCGTTCCATTCTCGTACCGCGCCAGCACCTGGGTCCCGGGAGTGACGGCGTACTCCGTGGACCAGACCGTTTCCGAGTACAACTTGGGATCGCCCAGGGAAACGGTTTGCTCCTCCGGACGATTCAGGTAGCGCAGCGCCGGATCGGCCGGGGAGGCGGTCGCGAAGCTGACGCGAAAGTTGGTGCGGCTGGGCGTCGCGCTGGCAATGCCGAAGAGCGGGAAGAATTTGTTGCCTTGCACCTGGGTCGCCAACACGACCCCGCCTCGCTCGACGTACGCGTATAAGGTCTCGCGCTCCGCGGGGGTCAGTTGTGTGTTGAGTAAGATGCCGCCGATCAAGACGAGCGGCCGCCGAGTGGCCACCGCCACGTCCGACGTCGCGAGGAACGGTATCCCCAGGAGATCGAGACAGTCGCGCAGTGCGAGCTGCTCCTGGAGCGCGTCCCGGCTCGAGCCTACCTCGAGCACGGCCACGCCCCACTCCGGCGCCGGTGCCCTTGCCCCGGTGACGGCGAGCCACAGCGCGCCCCATGCCAGTAACCGGGTCACTTCCACACCTGCATCGCTACAGGGTTGGCGGCCAGGGCCTCGGTCACCAGGACGAGCCAAGCCGACGCCGCCACACACGGGACCTGCGTCATTTCGTACTGCAATTCCTGCGAGGCGCAGCGCAGGCCGCCGTTTGCCGCTTGCAGCGGTGCGAGGCCTGCGACGATCTGCCGCGCACGCGGCGACTGTCCCATGCGGAGATAGGCGAACGCGACGCCCAGCGTTCCCTCGGACCAAACGATGGGGAGCTCGCGCCACTGCTTGCGGGGGCTCTCATGGAAGAAGAACCTGCCGACTTCCGGGTCTCCATAGATGGCCTGTTCATCGTAGGGGCGATACCCGCTGGCGTCACCGTGCTTGCTGGCGTAGTAGCGATCGACCGCGGCGAGCGCCTGCTCCGCCTTGTGTGGTTCGCCGGCGGCCAACAGAAACAGCGCGCCCCACGCGGCGCAATCGAGCGCCTTGCTAGGATCAGCGTCACCGAGCGGCGCGAAGCCCTGGTTGAACTGCCCCAACGAGTCGTTCCAGGCGCTCTGCAGCAAGCCGCGCCGTATCCGCTCGGCCGCCTCGGCCCAGCGAGCCTCGCGGGTGAGGTCCGCCAGCTGGTGCAAGAAAAACCAGGCGCTGATGTTGTTCTCGGTGCTCACGGCCAGCATCGGCTCGTCCCGATACAGCTCGACCACCTCGTCCGTGGTCGCACGGTAGGCGAGCTGCAGGATGCCCTGCCCCATCCGCAGCAGGCCGTCGCGCGGGTCGCGCGGGTCGTGCACGGCGAGCGAGAGCAGGTAGCCGGCGAGGCGGGTGGCCGCCTGCAAGAAGATGGTGCGCTCCCGTTCGCATCCCCGGTCGCCGGCGCAGCCCGGGGCGTGAGTCAGGAAGAAGGTGAAGGCGTATCCCACCCACGCCACCGCGCCCGCGCGGACGAGCGCGCTTTCGTGATCGGTTTCCCCCGGCCAATCATTGGCGGTGTTGTAGCCAAACCAGAGGCTGCCGTCGGGTCGGACCAAGCGGGCGAGCGCGTGCAGCGTGAACGCCGCTTTGTCTCCGTCACCGGTCGTCAGGAAGACGACTGCCGCCAGCGCGTCGTCGTACGTGGCCGAGCGGTGGAAGCGCCGCGGGAATTCGGCCGGCGCAAGGTCGTAGCTGATCACCAGCCGGCGGCGGCTGGGGTCGGGGTCGGGGACGAGACGATTGGGGATGATTTGTCCCAACAGCCAGGGCTTGGTCGCGGACACCCAACGCGCTGGAGCGCCGTCCGGCGTGGGTGCTCCCTGGGCAATCAAACCTCCGCGCGGCAGCAATCCGCACACCACAACGCATGAGGCAGAGGCAAGCAGCCGGAGATACATGGGGACGGGCGAAACCTAAGGGCGCTCAGTCCCACAGGCCACCGCCGCTATTGCACTGGGGTCTGCGGCCCCTATCATGGGGGCGACTATGGCGGCCAAGAGTTGGTGCTTGATCATCGCTGGTGTGTGGCGCGCCGGCCTGCTCGTCGCGCAGCTGCCGGCAGCCGACGAGGCGTTCCGGCGGGGGCGGCTCGCCGAAGCACGGGCCGGTTATGAGCGAGTGCTCGCCGCCGACTCGCTCAACGTGCGCGCCTTGTATCGTCTCGCGATCCTGGACGGCTGGGATGCGAAGCTCGATCGCTCGCTCGCGCGGTTCACGAAACTGCGCCGTCTCGAGCCGCGCGACCCCGACTTCATGGTCGCGCACGCGCGCGTGCTCTCGTGGTCAGGGCGGACGCAGCAGGCCCTGGCGCTGTTCGATTCCGTGCTGGCGCGGGCGCCCGATCGGGCCGACGCGTTGGCGGGACGCGCGCGGGTGGTCGCCTGGAGCGGGGACCTCGATCGAGCGGAGCGCTTGTGGCGCGCCGCGCTCGCGCTGCATCCCGACGATGCCGAGCTGCTCTTCGGGCTCGCGCAGACACTGTATTGGCACGATCAACCGGCGCTCGCCGAGGCGTACCTCACGCGAGCGCGCCGGGTCGCGCCGGGGGACAACGAGGTGCGGGATCTCGCGCGCACCCTGCGCGCATTGCTGCGGCCAGACGTCCGGACGTCGGTCGACGGCGCCGGCGATAGCGACCACAACGACTTCGTCGCGCAGGATGCCACGGTCACCGGCGCGCTCGGCGCAGGCTTGCGAGGGACCCTCCGGGCGGGGTGGCGGCGCGCCACCGATCAGGCGGGCCATGGCTCGAGCTATGGCGGGGGCGGGTTCGTCGTCGCCGCGCTCGGTCGTCGCGCGGAGCTCCGGACGGGCGCGGGGCTCCGGTGGCTCGGCCCCGACATCGGACCGTCGCGCACCCCGGTGACCGCAGAGGTCGGGGTCGGGCTGCGGCCCGCCCGCGACGTGTCCCTGGGCCTGTCATACAGCCGCGCTCCGTTCGATGAGACCGCCGAGCTGATCCGCCGCGGCTTCGTGCTCGATGCGACGGAGCTCGAGTTCGAGCTCGCTCCCGGTCCACGGTGGTCCATCTCGGGAACGGCGGGGGCCACGTGGATCTCGGACGGCAACCGGCAGCGGCACGCCCTGGGCGGCGTGCTGGTTCGGGTGCTGCCCGGCTTGCAGCTCGGCCCGTTCGGCCGCGTGCTGGCGTTTCGCGCGAGCCCGCTCAACGGCTACTTCGCCCCGAATCGCTTCTCGGTGCTGGAGGGACGGGCCGTGTACTCGTGGCAGCGGCGGGGGTGGGGCTTGCGGGCCGACGCCGGGGTCGGCACCCAGCAGGTCTCGGACACGGCCGCCCACCAGACCGAGTGGCATTTCGGCGTCACGCTGTCTCACGGCTGGGGGGCGAACAACGAGGTGGCGCTCGTGGGCTCGATCACGAACTCCGCGGGCGCCACCTCGACTACGGGGACGCGGACCGAGCGGTTCAGGTACCGAACGCTGGGGCTGCGGTTCCGTCAGGGGCTCTGACCCCGCCCTCCCGATCACCCGCGGTACCCCTTCACGGCGCCCTTTCCCAGGGCGCGGAGCAGGCGGACCGCGTGCGCCTGCGCGCCGGCCGGCAACGCTGCCACGGCCCGTCGCATCGCCGCCGCGTGCGGCGGAAAGATCCGCGCGATGAGCCGCCGCCCAGCCGGGGTGAGGGCCAGCAGCGTCACCCGGCGGTCGGCGGTGCTGGGCCGGCGCCGCACCAGACCCCGGTCGCACAGCTTGTCCACCACGTAGGTGGTGCTCGAGCTCTCGACCAGGATGCGCCGCTGCACCTCGCACACCGGCAGCTCGCCCTTGTGGTACAGCACCTCCAGCACGCCGAACTCGGTGGTCCCGAGCCCGAAGCGGGCGATGCTGGCCCGCGAATGGCGCTCGACTGCGTCGAACGCCCGGGCCAGCACGATCCACAGCTTGAGGGGGTTGGGGGAAGGCGGTGATGGCTTCATCTCGCTCCAGGAACCGTGGCCCCAGGGGAAGTGTTCCCACATTGGTAGAGATCGAATATCTCGATTTCGAAGTAAATTGCCCGTCTTTGTAGGAGGTGTCAAATGTTGGCAGATCTGGGACTGTTGGCTTTGCGGCTGACGCTCGGGGCGGTGTTTCTGGCCCACGGGGCGCAGAAGTCGGTGGGCGCGTTCGGCGGCCCGGGCTTTGCGGGCGCCACCGGGTTCATCGAGAGCATCGGATTCCGCCCGGCGCGGCTCTGGACGGCGCTCGCCGTCGGCGGGGAGTTGGCCGCTGGGTTGCTGTTTGTGCTGGGGTTGTGGACCCCGCTCGCCGGGTTGCTGGTGCTCGCGACTATGGCGGTCGCGATCGCCAAGGTGCATGGGCCCAAGGGTTTCTTCAACCAGAACGGCGGGTACGAGTACAACCTGGTGCTGATCATCGCCGCCCTGGTTGTGGTGGCGCTCGGGCCGGGGGCCTTCTCGCTCGACCACCTGTTGGGGTTGGTGCGGTAGTTGCGACGATGTGGGGGCGCAGCATGCTGCGCCCCTACTTAGATTCTCACCGGCCTTCGACCGGGTAGCGCAGCCTGGATCGGCTCGTTCCGAAGTTCGTCACCACGCTGAAGGGCTACACCCGCGAGCAGTTCTTCGCCGACGCGGTCGCGGGGGTAATCGTCGGTATCGTCGCGCTGCCGCTCGCGATCGCCTTCGCGATCGCGAGCGGCGTCACGCCGGAGCGCGGCCTCTTCACCGCGATCGTCGCCGGGTTCCTGATCTCGGCGCTGGGCGGGTCGCGCGTCCAGATCGGCGGGCCGACGGGGGCCTTCGTGGTGATCGTGTACGCCATCGTGCAGCGCCACGGGGTCGAAGGGCTCGCGGCCGCGACCATGATGGCGGGCGTGATCCTCGTCATCTTCGGCGTCGTGCGCCTGGGCGGCGCGATCAAGTTCATCCCCTACCCGGTCACCATCGGGTTCACGAGCGGCATCGCGCTCATCATCTTCTCGAGTCAGGTGAAGGACTTCCTCGGCCTCCGCATGGGGGCCGTCCCCGCCGATTTCGTAGGGAAATGGCACGCCATCGGCGCCCATCTCGACACGATCGATCCCTGGGCGCTGCTCGTCGGGTTGACGGCCCTGGCGATCATCGTGGGCTGGCCGCTCGTGAATCGGCGGGTGCCGAGCCCGTTCGTGGCGCTCATCGCCACCACGGCCATGGTGCAGCTGCTGCACTTCCCGGTGGAGACGATCGGGTCGCGGTTCGGCGCCATCAACGCAGCCCTGCCGGCGCCCGCCCTTCCGGCGGTGACGCCGCAGCAGCTCCCGGGGCTCCTGGCGCCGGCGTTCACGATCGCGCTGCTCGGCGCGATCGAGTCGCTGCTCTCGGCCGTCGTGGCCGACGGCATGATCGGGGGTCGGCACCGCTCGAACATGGAGCTGGTGGCGCAGGGGGTAGCGAACATCGTAGCACCGCTGTTCGGCGGGATCCCCGCCACCGGCGCGATCGCGCGCACGGCGACCAACGTGAAGAACGGCGGCCGCACGCCGCTGGCGGGGATGGTGCACTCGGCCACCCTGCTCCTCATCACGCTGTTCTTCGGCCGCTGGGCCGGACTGATCCCGCTGGCGACGCTCGCGGCGATCCTGTTGGTCGTCGCCTACGGCATGAGCGAGTGGCGCACCTTCAAGGCCGAGTTTCGCGCGCCCAAGAGCGACGTCGTGGTGCTGCTCACCACCTTCCTCCTGACGGTGCTCGTGGACCTCACCGTCGCGATCGAGGTGGGGATGGTGCTCGCCGCCTTCCTGTTCATGCGGCGCATGGCGGAGGTGGTGAACATCAACGTGCTCACGCACGAGTTCCACGATCCGACGGATGACTTCGAGAACGATCCCAACGCCGTGCGGCGCCGCGTGGTCCCGCCCGGGGTGGAGGTGTTCGAGATCACGGGTCCGTTCTTCTTCGGCGCGGCGGAGACGCTGCGGGACCGCCTCGGCGCCATCGCCGCCCATCCCA
>WNEP01007085.1_pt1 | contig 11132 bp, 11 predicted proteins | sample 5399961 | NCBI WGS metagenome assembly WNEP01 (sample SAMN13153329, study PRJNA577476) | soil metagenome | isolation source: 20 cm grassland meadow soil pre-rain plot 5 | place: USA:California | collected 2015-09-08 | reverse complement strand
GGCGACGACGATGATCACCTTCGCCTTCTGCAGGAGGTCCCGTCGGTCGAGGACGCGATGGACGCCGGCCACGCCGACGTCGTAAAGGCGGGTCACCTTGGAGCCCATCAGTTCCGCGGTAACGCCAGCCTCCTCGGCAACCGGGATGTCCGAGGTCCCCGCGGTGACGACGAGGACGGATCCTCGGGTCGCCTTCGGGGGGGTGCCAATGGACACGATCGCCGCCTTCTCGTGATATGTGACACGCTTGCCGTCCAAGGATTTCCGAAGGCGCTCGGAGACGTCGGGCGAGGCGCGGGTCGCGAGGACGAGGCGATGGGACTCGCTCATCCTGCGCGCGATCTCGACGATCCGCTCCGGGGACTTGCCCAAGCAGAGGATCACCTCAGGGAACCCGCGCCGCAGGTCGCGGTGGGAGTCGAGCTTCGCGAACCCCAGGTCCTCGTACGGGAGGACCCGCAGGCCGTCCATGGCCTCGCGGACGGTGACCTTCCCCGCCTTCAAGTCGCGAAGGAGGGCCTCGACGCGTTCCCGGTCCACGGCCTCACCGGATCTGTTCCCACTTCTCGAGCTCGAGCACGGAGCTGAGGGTGCCGCCCCGCTTGATCTCCTCGCGGATCCGATTCTCCCGCTCCAGGACATCGACCGCGCGATTCGCCATCTCCACGGCGTGCTCCTGCGGCACGACGAGGATCCCGGACTCGTCGCCGACGATCCAGTCGCCCGCGTGCACCTTCTGACCGCCGCACTCGATCTCGCTGCCGATCTCCCCGAGGCCTTTCGGTTCTCCGGCGTGCGGCGCCACGTGACGGCTGAAGCACGGGAAATTCAACTCGAGGATCGTGTCCAAATCCCGGACGGCCCCGTCGATCACGACGCCCTCGACGCCTTTCACCAGACACGAGTTGCTCGCGAGCTCCCCCCAGACCGCGGTGGGCCCGCCGCCGACGTCGATCACAATCACGTCGCCGGGCTTCGCGCGATCGATTGCCTCGACCGGCTTGGCCCAGTCGCCGTCCGCCGTCTTCACCGTGACGGCGCGGCCGACGAGCTTCGTCCCGTGCTTGATCCGCGGAACGAGCCCCGTCATCACGCCGCGTTTCTGCATCGCATCGGCGAGGTTCGGCGTCGACACCTTGCGGAAGGCCTCCCGGACGTCGGCCTCTGTGTATTTCCGAAACGCGCCGGTGGGGATCGCCTTCCGGCTCCCGATGGCCTTCTTGATCGTCCGCGTCGCCTCCGAGACCTTCTCCGCCTTGATGATGGCGCCGCCGACGATCAGGATCGAGGCGCCCGCCGCGGCGGCTTGGGCCACCGTCTCGGAGTTCAGGCCGCCCGCGACGGCGATGGGGAGCGACGTGGCCGACGCGACGGCCTTCAGCTCCTCCAGCGGCGTGCGGGCGATCATCTGCTCGTCGATCGACACGTGCATGTTCAGATAGTCCACGCCGAGCTTCTCGAGCTCCTTCGCGCGGGCCGCCTTGTCCGGGACGCGCATGAGATCGACCATGATCTTGGCGCCGTACCGGCGGGCCGCCTTGACCGCCTCGAGGATCGTCGCGTCGTCGGTGACGCCCATGACCGTGACCACGTCGGCCCCGGCCTTCGCCGCGATCTCGACCTCGAAGGCGCCTGTGTCCATCGTCTTGAGGTCCGCGACGATCGTCGTCCCGGGGAACGTTTTCTTGAGCTGGCGGACGACCTCCATCCCTTCGGACTTGATCAGGGGCGTGCCGGCCTCGAGCCAGTCCGCGCCTCCTTCCACGGCCTCCGCGGCGGCGAGGAGGGCCCGCTTGAGGTGCATGTGGTCCAGGGCCACCTGGAGGACCGGCTCCATGGACCTCGTCTACCTCGTGCGCTCGATAAATACGTAACGACCGGCCCTTGGGCCATCGGGCCGTGGCGTGGGCGTCCGGAGAGGTCCAAATCAGGAAATAGGGCGCTCCCCTTGGCCCGCCCATGAAAGTCGGCATCTTGGGGAGCGGCGACGTTGGGCAGGCCCTCGGACGCGGCTTCGCGGCCCGCGGCCACGATGTGATGATCGGCTCGCGGAATCCGAAGGGCGAGGGCCTGGCGAAGTGGCTTCGGGCGGTGAAGGGGAAGGGGAAGGCCACGACGGGGACCTTCGAAGAAGCGGCCAAGCACGGGGAGGTCGTCGTCCTCGCGACCCTCGGCGCGGCGGTCGAGGAGGTCCTCAAGACCGCGGGCCACGCCCGCTTCGACGGGAAGGTCGTGATCGACGTGACGAATCCTCTCGCGGACGACCCGAACCTCGTCCCGTTCGTCGGGATGACGGATTCCCTCGGAGAGCGGATCCAGAGGGCCCTCCCCCGCGCCCGGGTGGTCAAGGCCTTCAACACGGTGCCGAATACCCAGATGGTCGATCCCAAGTTCGCGGGAGGGGCCCCCGACTTGATGATCTGCGGAAATGACGCCGCGGCGAAGAAGGCGGTCGTCGGCATCGTGAAGGAGTTCGGCTGGCCCGGGGCCCTCGACCTCGGGGGGATCGAGGCCGCGCGGTGGCTCGAGGCCTCGGTCTCCCTCTGGGTGCTCGTCGGGATGCGCACCGGCCGCTGGGACCACGCGTTCAAAGTCGTCCACGGATGAGAGGAGCCTTCGGAAGGGAGCGACCGTCCGGATCCGCTGGCTCGTCCTGCAGCATCTGCTTTCAGATCTGATACTCAGCGCGGTCACCTCAAATATCGCCCTCCGGGTTGTCACGACCGAATCGATGCCCGCAACGGAACATTCCGACGACGAGCGCGAGCGATGCGTGACCGGCATCGACGCGATCGACCACATCCTGAATGGCGGCATCCCGCGGGGGAACACCGTCCTGATCTCCGGCTCCGTCGGCACCGGCAAGACCTCGATCTGCATCGAGTTCCTCGTCCGGGGCGCGTTGAACGGGGAGAATAGCCTCTACCTGAGCGTCACGGAGCCGACGGACAAGCTCCTCGTGAACGTCATCCCCTTCGACTTCTTCGACGACAAGCTCGTCCGGCAAGGCAAGCTCCAGTTCGTCGACCTCCCGAAGATCTACGACAAGCTCGGCATCGACAAAGAGGACCTCGATTTCGACCAGACCCGACTCCTCGCGGACACGATCGCCGGCATCGTGGAGGAACAGAAGATCCGCCGCCTGGTCCTCGACTCCGTGACCTCGGTCTGCTACCGCATCCGAGAGCAGGAGCGGATCCGAGATTTCCTCCTCCGCCTGGGCACCGTCCTGAGCGCGAAGGGGTGTACGACCCTCCTCGTCTCCGAGATCCGGTCGTCCGAGGACGGCTACTCCCAATGGGGCGTTGAGGAGGCCCTGGCCGACGGCGTCATCGTGACGGGGAACCTGGAGCGCCGGGGCGATCTCCTGAGGACCTTGCAGATCGTGAAGATGCGAGGCACGACGCACAGCCGCGCCAAGTACGTCCTGGACCTGACGACCTCCGGCGTGCTGCTCGTCCCGTTGCTCAAAGGAGGGAGCGTGGCCAGTGGCGGTTGAGGTGAGCATCACGAGCGAGATCGCGGAGAAGCTCCGCGCGCTGCCGGACTCGTCCGCGGTCGCGTTGCACCTCAAATCGGACCAGTACTTCGACGCGATCCAGGGGATGCTCGACCGATTCGCGATGAAGAAGGACCTCGAGGTGGTCTACGTCACCTCGACCATCCCGAGCCAGAGCATCATCAACGCCCTGGAGGTCCTCGAGATCCCGATGGACCACATCTGGTTCGTCGACTGCGTCAGCCAGATCATGATGTCCCAGGCGAAGCGGCACCCCCACGCGATCATCGTCGAGAGCCCGACGATGCTCGAGAACATCATGCTGAAGGTCGAATTCCTCATCCGCGGGCACCCCGATCGGAATGCGCTGGTCGTCCTCGATTCGATCAACAGCCTCGCGATCCACAACAACACGAAGATCCTGAGCGAGTTCCTCCACATCCTCGTGAACCATCTGCGCTCGCGCGGCGCCTACACGGTAATCTTCTCGATGCGGGAGTACGAGACCGACGAGATCCGGAACATGCTCGTCCTCGTCTCGGACGACTCGATCGAACTCGGAAAATAGCCTCGGCGTCAGGCGTCGACGGACCGCACGGGGGAAGGGTCCGGATCGAGTTCGGAGTTTCCCGAACCGATCAGACGAGGCCTTTATGAAGTCGTTCTCAGAATTGAACATTAAGCGCGACACGTTTAAGACCGAAAGACCCCCCGTCCAGACATGGCGGCGAACGCTGCCAGGAAGGACATAACCATGAAGGGCGTCATCCGCAAGGATGAAGCTGCGGTGTCTCCCGTGATCGCGACCATCTTGATGGTCGCCATTACGGTGGTGCTCGCCGCGGTGTTGTACGTCATGGTGTCGGGCCTGATCACGCCGGTTGGCGGGAACAAGCCCCTCGTGACGTTCAGCTCCGTGACGAAGGTGAACCAAGTCACCTGGACGTTCTCGGTCGCGTCGGCGCAGCCGTCGGTCTCGCAGTCGAACTACAAGGTGAACTTCGGCATCGGGACCAACACGGGAACGGTGGCGAACATGGGCGCGTGAAGTGGACCGACCTGGGCGGCACGGGCACGGTGAAGGGCGGCGACATCATCACGATCGCCTTCCCGTCGGCACCGGCAACGAGCACGGCCTTGACGTTCTACCTGCTGTACTCGGACGGATCTCAGGTCCAATCCCAATCGTGGCAGGCCTGAACCAGAACCAGAGGGCCTCAGGCCCTCTCTCTTCCAATTTCGCTTCCCTCGTTTCCAGCGGACGAACGACCTATTCGGATCGATCTTTCTTCGCCTCTCCCGACCCTAGAATGTGTCATTCGGGCGGCCTCTATCCCCGAATTCGTCCATTCGCTCGCACGCTTTTCACCAGCGTACAATAACCCGTTAATAGGATGGCTCCTTCGAATGGCCGGGAGGAGGTAGGCGCCTCCATACGAATGACGCGCCGGCGTTGCCGACCCTCTCCCTCCAACAGTGACGCCGGCGCTTTTCCGCTCGTGGGAAGTCCGCCGATGAATCCATCGCCCTCGAGGGCGATGGTCCTCGGGTGAGCCGAGGGACACGTTCGAAGGCTGGAATCCGGAGATCCGTGGCCGAAATCTGACGTGGGCAGGGATCGATGCGGCGATCCTCCTCATCGTCGCCGTCCTCCATCAGTGGTTGGCGCCGTCGCGCTCCCGGGCCCGCCCGCGGACTTCACCACGTCCACTTGAATTCTTCAATCGGGAGCGCCAAGGAGGTCGTCGCCTCCGTCACGCGGCTGAACTGGACCATGAAGTCCGCGGCGGTCGAGGCGTCGGGGGCCTCGAAAATCACGATCGCGTCCGGCTTCCCGAGGAGGCCGAGGAACTCGTGCACCATGACGTTGTTCGGAAGCTTCGGGTGCTTGAACAGGCGGGTGGCTTCCTCAAACTGGCCGGGGAGGATCCGGAGCTGCGTCACGAAGAGCATGGCCGCACGGGGATTGCATCATGAGTCGGCGATATATAATCGCGCGGCCGAGGTTATCGTCCGCTCGGCGTCTGGGAGTCAAACGAATGTTCCCGGACGTGGATCAGGTGGGACTGGGCCACGGTCGTCCCGAGGACGTTGTCGGACCATCGCTGCCGCGGATCCCCGTCGACGACGAGCCCCGCGAGCGTATCGAGGAGCGGGAAGGCGAACCAGAAGAGCTTCGGGATGTTCCGGACGGCCGCCTTCGCGAAGGTCATCGGACCTCGGAGGGAGCGGACCTCGAGGCCCATGATGAACTTCCCGATCGTCGTGCGGACGATGGCCTCGAGGAAGGTCGAGTAGAGGAACAGGAGGATGCCCCCGAGGATGCCGTACACCCAGGGAGCCCGGATGTCCTGGACATACAGGAAGGACCAGAGGGGCGCGAACACCGCAGCGAGGTCGATGACGTACGCGAGGACCCGCTTGATCCAGTGGATCTGAAACGTGCGATTGTGACCGATGAGGTCGAAGCCGCTCAGATCTGAAACGTGCGATTGTGACCGATGAGGTCGAAGCCGCTCACCATGAGCGCATCCCGCCATTCCCATTGGCGTCTCGCTATTAAAACATCCGTCCGCGACGCGTGGACGGTTTGACAAAGCGGGGGCCACTCAGATTTCCTATTTACTTTTATTCGGCCTTTGGGAGGCCCCTAAATTAATCTCTCCCCACGACTAGGACATAACAGGAATGAGCCTTGGGTTCCATTATCCTATCCGGCCCCTACGAATCAAAACCAAAATGGCTGCCGTGGCAATCACAATAACGGCGGCTGCTAGGAACATCAGGATCGGTTGGTAAATCCACAAAAGATACAGAAAAAACGCGAGCACGAAAACGGCGGCCGGTATCGTTCTGACAACAAGGTACCAGGACCACGCCGTGCCCGTGCCTCGCCTTCCTGCGTCACGCATGAAGCTCCTCGGTCAGGTAATCATTCGTGACTTGCCCGAAAAAGGTAACGCATCCATGACCATCGCGAGATTCGGGAAATCTTGCTGGGCGACACTGGACGAATTAATTCATGCGAATGATGGGCCACTCAGATCGCCCATCATTCATCACAGATCAGCGTCGGTTCGATCATCATGGTGGCACTGCAGAAAGGCCCGCGGACGGGAATAGGTTTTGCGTCCCAGTTCGTCCGGTCGACGGAGGACCACGCCTATATGCCGTGCCCCCGATTCCGTCGACCCTCCGACCCGATGGCGTCGGAGGAGAGCTCGTGACGACCGTGCGGGACATCCGCCTTCTCGCCTACCACGCGGGACAGTGCGACCCGAAGAAGTGCACGTCCCTCCGGCTGCGGCGGTTCGGCCTCTTGACCCTCGTCCCGCGTCCGACGGCGATCCCAACGGGCGCCCTCTTGCTGACTCCGAAGGTCGATCGGGCCCTCTCTCCCGCGGACGCGGTCCGAGCGGAGCGGCGCGGGCTCGCGATCGTCGACGTCTCGTGGAAGCGAGACACGTTCCCGGCGGTCCCGCAAGCCTCCGGCCGGGCGCTTCCGTACCTCCTCGCCGCGAATCCCGTCAACTATGGGAAGCCTTTCGTCCTCTCTTCCGCGGAGGCGATCGCCGCGGCCCTGTTCATCTTCGGACGAGAGGCGGAGGCCCGCCGGGTCCTCGCGAAGTTCGCTTGGGGAGGGCAATTTTTCAAGCTCAATGCGGAGCCGCTCGTGGCCTACGCGGCGGCGAGCGACAGCGCGGGCGTCGTCGCCGCGCAGGCGGATTTCATTTGAAGTCCGGCGGCAACAGGTCGGGGATGCCGTCCTTGATCTCGTATCGATGATTGCATTTCTTGCAAAACAACGAGCCCTCGATGATCTCATCCTTCTCGACGTCCACCCGGAGCTCGAGGTCGCCCTTGCACACCGGGCAGCACAGGATCTCCATGAGGTCCCGCTTCATCGCCCGCGGAACGCAACGGCGTGACTTAAGACCATCGCGCGGCGCGTCCGACGGGCGTTCCAAGTTCGCTCCCATCCATCGAATCCCACGGGAAACGTGACCATCCGTCGGATGTCCGACAATGCCTAAATAGGCGGTCCATCATGGGCGCAACCTCCCGGAGGTTTGTACGCTCTTGGATGAAGGCAGAGGCTGGTTCCGCTCGCATTGGCGGACCGCCGCAATCTTGGTCCTCATCTTCGGGCTTTCCCTCTTCCTCCGCCTCTACTTCGTCTACGGCCTCGCGTTCCCTCCGCCCGCGGTCAACTGCGATAGCATCTACGTCCCAAAAGTCTCCGGTGGCTCGGACTCGTATTATTGGGACCGCGCGCTCTGCTATAGCTTCCAATCGGGCCGGGACCTCGGCGCGGACCCGATGCTCGCCTATCCGCTCGGCAACCAGAATCCGCGGCCGCCGCTCTTCCCGTGGTTCTCGCTGCTCGCCGGCCAGCTGATCGGTCCGCTCTTCGCGACGCCGTGGCAGGCCGTCTCCTTCGTCTTCTTGCTCAGCGCAGGCCTCTTTGGGGCCCTCACGGTCTTCCCGACCTACGCCCTCGGGAAGGAGGCCTTCGGCCGAAGGGCCGGGATCATTGGGGCCCTCCTCCTCGCGATCAGCGTCGGCCATCTCCAGAGGAGCCAGTCGACCGACGCGGACCATGACGCGTTCACCCTCTTCTTCGTCGTCTCGACCTTCTACTTCTTCCTGCGCTCGTTGCGGACCTTGAACCGCCGACGCTGGGTCGAGAACTGGTTCCGCCGGGATTCGATCCTCGCGGGCCTCCGGGGGTTCTTCAAGGAGAACCGGACGAGCGTACTGTACGCGTTCTTCGCCGGCCTGTCCGTCACGGTGATCGCCCTCGCGTGGCAGGGGTGGGCCTACGTGTCCGTGATCCTGCTCGTCTGGTTCGCGGTCGAGTTGTTCCTCGGACGGTTCCGCAACGAGGACACGATGGGCACCTGGGTCCTGTTCACGATCGCGCTCACCACGCCCTTGATCCTCGCCTTCCAATGGTACCTCGTCCGGGTCCAGATCCGCGTCTGGTACGACGTGCCCGCGTACCTCTTCCTCGCCGCCTTCGTCCTCGGCCTCGCCTTCACCGTCACGCGGGACTACCCCTGGACGCTCGTCATCCCGAGCACCCTCATCGCCGGCGCCGTCGGCCTCGCGGTGGGGGTCGTCGTGAGCCCCGCCCTGACGAGCGCGTTCTTCACCGGCGCAGGCTACTTCGTCCAGACGAAGGTCGTCACGACGATCGCGGAGGACCAGGCCCCGGGGATGTCCCAGATGATCCTGGCCTTCGGCCTGTTCACGTTCGGGCTCAGCCTCGTGGCGATCGCCTACCTGTTGTGGCAGGTCCCGCGCCGCCATGACCCGGCGTACAACATCGTCGTGATCTGGGCGTTCGTCGCGATCTTCATGGCGATCACGGCCGCCCGGTTCATCTTCAACGCCTCCCCCGCCTTCGCGGTCGTCGGCGGATTCGCGGTCGCGGAGGTCCTCCGTCGGGCCGACTTCGCGACGATGCGGCGGACCTACCGTTCGCTCGCGGCCGGGAGCTGGCGGAACGCCCTCCGCAAGTCGCTCAAGCTCCGCCACGTCCTCGCCATCCTCGGCATCGTGTTCCTCGTCCTCCTGCCGAACGTCTGGTGGGCCGTCGACGCGTCCATCCCGTTCGAGCTGAAGGAGCAGTACGATCGCCAGGTGGCCTCGCTCCTGCCGTCGGTCTTGCGCCCCGGCTACAACCCCTCGAGCAGCAGCCCGTACTACTTCGGCGCGTTCGGGTACAGCCTTCCCAAGGACACGGACTACTATCCGGCCGCGTGGAAGTGGTTCGCGACGCAGGACACGGATCGGCCGGCGGAATTACGGCCGGCGTTCCTGTCTTGGTGGGACTACGGGTTCGAGGCCGTGGACCGCGGCGTCCATCCGACCGTCGCGGACAACTTCCAGAATGGGTACGCGATCGCGGGCCAGTTCATCACCGCCCAGAATGAGACCGCGGCGATCGCCCTCCTGGTGATCCGCCTTCTCGAAGGGGACTTCCGGCTGCACCGTCCTCACTTCGGGGCCGGGGTCACCGCGGCCCTCGCGGGGGCCGGCCTCCAGGTCGGCGTGTTCGAGAGCGTCTTCCTGCATCCCGCCGACTACGTTTCCACGGTCCAGAACGATCCCGTCCGGTACGGCGTCTGGGCCGCGGACATGCAGGCCTCCAACGCCGTGTACGTGTTCCTCACGACCTTGATCGCGCAACATCTCGACGCGAACGGGGTCGCCTCCCTGTACCACGCCGTCCGAGACGCGACGGGGTGGGACATCGGATATTTCGCGGTCGATTCCCGCCTCTTTCCGATCGGCGTGCAGAACACGGGCATCTTCTATGCGCCGGTAAAGCTCTCGGACCACCGCGTGCTCCAGCTCCCGGACGGACGGGTCCTCCCGGTCGATTTCTTCCAGATCCTCGGCACGACGTCGACGAGCACGACGCCCGTCCCGATTCAAGACCTGCCGCCGAGCGCGCAGGTCCAGGCCACGACGATCCAGTACCTGCCGGCGTTCTACCACTCGATGTTCTACCGGTCGTACGTCGGCTACTCGCCCACCGACCTCGGGCAGCCGAACGAGACGGGGATCCCTGGCTTCAGCCAGGCCCTGACGTCGTTCGCGCCCGTGCCGGCGTGGAACCTCACCCACTTCCGCGTCGTCTACCGCACCGCGTACTACAATCCGTTCCCCGATCCGGGGAACCACACGGATGCCTACCAGGCGATGAACTACGACCAGGCGGGCAGCCTCCAGGAGAACATCACCGCCGGGAAGGTGAAAGGGGCCGTAGTCCTCTCCACGCAGTCGACCGTAGAGAACGGCGTTGTATTCCTCCGCTACTACGACGGCGCCTGGGTGAACGGCACCGTGACCGCCGGCTCGACCCCGCTCCCCGGTGTCCGGATCACGGTCACGGACGAACTCGGGACGCCCCACTACCTCACGACGACGGATGCGAACGGACATTACAGCGCCGTGGTCCCCTTCGGAGACATCACGATCACGGCCTCGATCGGGACCGTGACGAGGACCACGCTGATCGGGAGCCGCACCCTGGCGAGCACGACGCTCCACGTGAGCCTCGACCAAGCGATGCGTTCGCCGGCGGACCTCGACGGGGACGGCGTGCCCGACTGGATCATGACGCGGGACCTCCAGGTTCCCCCTCACGTGATCCAGGGGACGGCCTTCTACGACCTGGATCACAACGGGGCGTTCGGACCGGGCGATGTCCGCGCCGGCCGCGCAACGATCAGCCTGTCGCACAAGGAGTTCTCCTTCACCCCGACGACGACGGCGGGCCTCGACGGGACCTTCTCGATCCCCGATGTGCCCGCGGGTACGTACGGGGTGAAAATCGGATTGGAAGACCGGAACCTGACGGGGAGCGACATCTCCATCGTCGGGACGGACCAGCCCCATGACGTGGCCGTGCCCTTCGCCCTCGTGCACGGAACGACGTCCTCGCCCGATGGGTCGATCGCCTCCACCGACGTGATCTTCCGCGACGAGACGAACAGCACCCTGATCTCGACCGCATCGCAAGCGGACGGTTCCTACAGCGTCGGCCCGCTCCTTGTGGGGAACTATACCGTCACCGCGTCCTCTGGGGATTTCGCCTCGGCCCCGGAGAGGATCCGGACCG
>WNEP01001691.1_pt1 | contig 11143 bp, 9 predicted proteins | sample 5399961 | NCBI WGS metagenome assembly WNEP01 (sample SAMN13153329, study PRJNA577476) | soil metagenome | isolation source: 20 cm grassland meadow soil pre-rain plot 5 | place: USA:California | collected 2015-09-08 | reverse complement strand
CTTCTCCCAGGCTTCCTGCTTGCGCCGGATCTCCGCCTGGAGCTCGCGCTCCTGGTCGCGCAGCGCCGCCGCCCGCTCGAAGTTCTGGTCGCGGACCGCGTTCTCCTTGTCGCCGTTGATGTGCTCGAGCTTGTTCTTGAGCGCCGCGACCTCGGGAGGCGGCACCTGGGTCGCGAGCCGCGCCCGCGCACCGGCTTCGTCGATCACGTCGATCGCCTTGTCCGGCAGGAACCGGTCGGTGATGTAGCGCTCCGACAGCTTCGCCGCGGCGTCGAGCGTGTCATCCGGGATGATCACCCGGTGGTGCTCCTCGTACCGCTTGCGCAGCCCCTTGAGGATCTCGATCGTCTCGTCCACGGTGGGCGGATCGACGATCACGGTCTGGAAGCGCCGCTCGAGCGCACCGTCCTTCTCGATGTACTTGCGGTACTCGTTGAGCGTCGAGGCGCCCACGCACTGCAGCTCGCCGCGCGCGAGCGCCGGCTTCAGCATGTTGGAGGCGTCCACCGCCCCCTCGGCCGCGCCCGCGCCCACCAGCGTGTGCAGCTCGTCGATGAACAGGATGATGTTCTTGTTCTGGGCGATCTCATTGATGATCGCCTTGAGCCGCTCCTCGAACTGGCCGCGGTACTTGGTGCCCGCGATCACCGCCGCCATGTCGAGCGACAGGACGCGATGATCCTTCAGGGCGTCGGGGCACTGGCCGCTCGCGATCAGCTGGGCGAGCCCCTCGACGATCGCCGTCTTGCCCACGCCCGGCTCGCCGATCAAGACCGGGTTGTTCTTCTTGCGCCGCGACAGGATCTCCATCACGCGCTCGATTTCCTTCTGGCGCCCGATGGTCGGGTCGAGCTGCCCCTCGGCCGCGAGCTGCGTCAGGTCGCGGCAGAAGTGGTCCAGCGCCGGCGTCTTGGATTTCTTCTCGCTCTTCGGGCTCGGGGCTTGCGCGCCGGAACCGGACGGCGCCGGCCCCGACGGCATCTCGCTCCCGAGCAGCCGCAGCGTCTCGGCCCGCGCCTGCTCGAGGTTGACGCCGGCGTCGGTCAGCACCTGCGCCGCGATCCCCTTCTCCTCCCGCAGCAGGCCGAGCAGCAGATGCTCGGTGCCGACGTAGGAATGATTCAGCTCGCGCGCCTCGCTCATCGCGAGCTCGAGCACTTTCTTGGCGCGTGAGGTGTACGGCAGGTCGGGCCCGGCGGCCGCCGCCGCCTTGCCCTTCTTCACCGTCTCCTCGATTTTCTGTTGGATTTCCTCGAGATCGACGTTCAGATTGGTGAGGACGGCCGCGGCGACTCCCTCGCCTTCGCGGATCAACCCCAGCAGAATGTGCTCGGTCCCGACGTACTCGTGGTGCAGGCGGGCGGCTTCCTCCCGCGCCATCTGCAGGACCTTGCGCACGCGATCCGTGAAGTTGTAGCCGTTCATCTTTCCCCCTGCCTCACACTGCCTCGGTCTCGAGCACCCGACGGACATAGGTGGCTCGCGCCGTGGGCAGCTCGGGATCGCCGGTTTGACGTCCCTCAAGTGCCGCGAGGTGCGCGGGCTGGGTGAAGATCAGCAGCTTATTGAGTGTATATACACTCAATCCCGTGATCAGATTCAGACCCGCGCCTAACCGCACACCGCTCAACAGGTTCATCGTCTCTTCGAACGACAGGCTGCGCGCGTGTCTCAGCAACCCGTAGGCCCGCCACGTCTTGTCCGCAACCTCCGTGGGCGCGGTTTGCAGCAGTTTCTCGCGCGCCAACTCCTCGTACTCGATCACCTGCCGCACGATCTTCCCCAAGTGGTCCAGCAACTCGTCTTCCGACTTGCCGAGCGTCGTCTGATTAGATAACTGAAAGAAGTTCCCGACGACCTCGCTCCCCTCCCCATACAACCCCCGAAACGTCAGCCCCACCTGCGTGAGGCCCTGAAGCACTTTCCCGACTTCCTTGGTCAAAACGAGGCCCGGCAAGTGGATAAGCACGCTCGCCCGCAGCCCCGTCCCGGCGTTGGTCGGGCAGGAGGTAAGATAGCCAAATTCCGGATGAAACGCGAAGGGCAGCAACCGCCCCAAGTCGGCGTCGAGCGCCTCCAGATCGGCGTATGCCTCCTCCAGGGCGAATCCCGAGCGCATTCCGTGCAATCGCAGGTGGTCTTCCTCGTTGACCATGACGCCCACCGTGCCCTGCACCACGAGGGCCGCTCCGGGCCGGGGCCGGGATTCGCGATCCAGGCCTGCCAGCTCCTTGGACACGAGGTGCCGCTCGTGCAGCAGCTGCCGCTCGATGCGCTCCAGCCGATCGAGCCGAATGGTCGCCGCTCCCTTCAGCAGGTCGCTCGCCCCGCTCGCTTCCTCCACGCGCGTGAGGACCGCGGTGCGGTCCGCGTCCTTGGCCCGCTGGCTGAACACGTACCCTTCGAGGTTGCGTGCCAGCCGGATGCGCGTCGAGAGCACGATGCTGCCCTTCGGCCCCGATGCGTCGAGCCAGCCGATGCCGCCGTCGGGCAGGAGGGAGAGATCGATCACTCGAGCACCCGGATGCGGTCGCGCAGCTCGGCGGCGAGCTCGAAGTTCTCGTTCTCCACCGCGCGCCGCAGCTGCTCCTTGAGCTCGAGCAGCTGCAGGCGCGGGTCGGTCGCGCCGGCGGCGCCGGGAAGCGCGTAGCGCTCCCCCACGTGCTGGCTGGAGCCGTGGAGCCGGCGCAGCAGATCCTTGAGGTGCGCGGAGAACGATTCGTAGCACTGCGCGCACCCCAGCCGGCCCGACTCACGGAAGTCCTTGAGTGTGCTGCCGCAGGCGGCGCAGCGCAGCCCGTCGGCCGGCGTGGGGAGGACGTTGGTGCTGCCCTTTCCCATCGCCTGAATGAAGCCGCCCAGCGGGGACTTGAGGATCGACTCGCCCGTCTCGATCCCCTTTTGCTGGGCGCACTGCTCGCACAGGTGGAGCGTGACTTTCGTGTCCTGCTCCACCGTCGTGAAGTTGATCTTCGACTCGCGCTCTCTGCAGTTGTCGCACAGCATCACGGTATCGCGTCCACCGAGCCGACCGCGGCGAGGCGGCCGTCCTCGAGCATCAGGATCCGGTCGGCCCGCCCCGCGAGCTGCCGGTTGTGCGTCACCACCACGACCGCCGTCTCGTACTCGCGTGCCAGGCGGAAGAGCACGTCGTGTAACCGGTCCGAGTTGGCGTGATCCAGATTGCCCGACGGCTCGTCCGCCAGGACGAGACCCGGATCGTGCACCAGCGCGCGCGCCACGGCGCAGCGTTGCTGCTCGCCTCCCGACAGCTCGGCGGGCCGGTGCGTCATGCGTCCCGCGAGCCCCACCAGCGACAGCACCTCCTCCGCCCGCGAGCGCGCCCGGCGCGTGTCCTGGCCGCCGATCAGGAGCGGCATCATCACGTTCTCCAGAGCGGAGAATTCCCGCAAGAGATGATGGAACTGAAACACGAAACCCAGTTTGCGATTCCGCAGTTCCGCGAGGGCGTCCGGGTCCAGGTCGGCGTAGCGCGAGCCGTCGAGCCACACGTCCCCGCCGGTGGGCCGGTCCAGCGCGCCCAGCAGGTGCAGCAGCGTGCTCTTGCCCGCGCCCGACGCGCCCACGATGGCGACGAACTCCCCGCGGCGCACGCTCAGGTCCACCGCCCGCAGCACCTCGAGCGGCTGGCCGTCGCCGCCGGCGAACACCTTGCGGATGCCCCGCGCCTCGATCAACGCCGTCATTCGTAACGGATCGCCGTCACGGGGTCGAGCCGCGCGGCCTGGAGCGAGGGGTAGAGCGGCGCCAGCGTCGCCACCACGAGACTCGCCGCGATCACCAGCAGCACGTCCACGGGCTGCGTGTGCACCGGGAGGTGATCGATGAAATAGATGGACGGGTCGATCGGGATCCAGTGACCCCGGTTGACCATGCCGCCCACGACCAGCCCCAGCCCCACGCCGAGCGTGGTGCCGGTGAGGCCGATGAGAATGCCCTGTGCCAGGAAGATCCGCCGGATCGCGGCCTGCCGCAGACCCATGGCCAGGAGGATGCCGATCTCCCGCGTCTTGTCGCGGACCACCATGGACAGCATCCCGACCACGTTGAAGGCGGCCACCACACAGATGAGGAACACCACGAACGCCATCGCGAGTTTCTCGAGCTTCAGCGCCGAAAACAACGACGCGTTCTGCGACTGCCAGTCGAGCGCGCGGTACGGGTAGCCGAGCCGGGTTTCCAGAGCGGCGCCGAACGGTTGCGCCTGCCACGGGTCGGCGAGACGCACCTCGATGCCCGTCACCGCCGTGTCGAGACCCGCGAAGCGCTGCGCCACGCGGCGGTCGAGCGCGACGTAGCTGTTGTCGTACTCGTACATGCCCGTGTCGAAGATGCCGCTCACTTCGTAGCGGTGGAACTTGGGCACGTAGGCGCCGACGCTGGGGTTGAACTTGGCGCCGGCGGGCGCCACCAGGGTCACCACGTCGCGGGGAAAGGCCGAGAGCTTGGAGGCGAGGCGGGTGCCGAGGGCGATGCCGCCCTCGACGTCGCGGCGCGTCGTGCGGAAGGTGAGGTCGCCCTTCGCGAAGTGTTGGGCAAAGCTCGTCACGGCGCGACTCGCGGTGTCGGGATCGACCCCGTACACCACCACACCCTCGGCGTAGTCGTGCCCCGCCGAGATGAGGCCCTGGCTGAGCACGAACGGCGCCGCGGCCTCGACCCCCGGCGTACGCCGCACCTTGCCGAGCACCTCGCGCCAGTCGTCGAGCCGCAGCCCCTCGCCGTACGTGAGCACACGGAGGTGGGGGTTGGCGACGAGGATCTTGTCGCGCAGGTCGGCCTGCAGACCGTTCATCACGCCCAGCACCACGACCAGTGCCATGACGCCCACCGTGACGCCGCCGACGGCGATCACGGTGATGAGCGACAGCAGGCGCGACGAGCGACGGCTGCGCAGGTAGCGCAACGCGATGCCGAGCTCCAGACGCGAGATCATTCGGGCCGCAGCATGGGAAACAAGATGACGTCGCGAATGTGCGGCTGGTCCGCCAGGATCATCAGCAGGCGGTCGATGCCGAGCCCCACGCCGCCGGTGGGCGGCATGCCGTACTCGAGCGCCCGGATGAAGTCCTCGTCCAGCTGCTGCGCCTCGATATCGCCGGCCGCGCGCAGCCGGGCCTGCTGCTCGAAGCGGCGGCGCTGCTCGTCGGGATCGTTCAGCTCGCTGAAGGCGTTCGCCAGCTCGCGCTTCTGGACGAACAGCTCCCAGCGCTCCACGCGTGTGGGGTCGCCCCGCTTGAGCTTGGCGAGCGGCGACAACGCCAACGGATAATCGAGTACGAAGGTCGGCTGGATCAGCGTCGGCTCGGCGTAGCTCTTGAACACCTCATCCACCAGCTTCGCTCCCGCCAGCGTGTCCGCGTCGGCGACATCCTTGCGCTTCAGGGCCGCGCGCAGCTCGGCCTCGGTGGCGCGCGTGAGGTCGATTCCGGCCGTCTCGCGCACCAGGGCGTAATAGTCCTTGCGCGCGAACGGCCGCTTGAAATCGAGCGTGGCCCCGTGTCGCTCCAGCGTCGTGGTGGCGAACAGCTCCTGTACCATCCCGGACAAGAGCGCCTCGGTGAGCTGCAGCATCGCCTCGTAGTCGCCGTACGCCTCGTACCATTCGGCCATCGTGAACTCGGGGTTGTGAAGCCGGTCCATCCCCTCGTTGCGGAAGTCGTGTCCGATCTCGTACACCTTCTCGAGTCCGCCCACGATGCAGCGCTTGAGGTACAGCTCGTCCGCGATACGCAGGTAGACGTTGCTGTCGAGCGCCTCGTAGTGGGTCACGAACGGGCGGGCCGATGCGCCTCCGTACACCGGCTGCAGCACCGGCGTCTCCACCTCGAGGTAGCCGCGCGCATCGAGGAAACTTCGGACGTAGCCGACCGCGCGGGCCCGCAACCGGAACACCTCGCGCACGTCCGGGTGCACCGCCAGATCGACGTAGCGCTGCCGGGCGCGCAGCTCCGGATCCGCCAGCTCGCCGTGGCGCTTCCCCTCCGCATCCTCCTTGCCGAGCGGCAGCGGGCGCAGCGACTTGGTGAGCAGGGAGAATCGCTGCACCCGCAATGTGACCTCACCGCTATTGGTGCGGAACAGCGGGCCCTCGACACCGATCACGTCCCCCAGGTCGAGTAGCTTCACGACCTCGTACGCCTCGGCGCCGACGACGTCGATTTTGAAGTAGACCTGAATCTTCCCCGAGCGGTCTTCCAGATGCCCGAAGGTGGTCTTGCCCATGGAGCGCAGCAGGATGAGCCGCCCCGCCAGGCGATAGACGGTGGTGTCCCCGTCCTTGAACCCCTCGAGCGCCGGGGCGATGGGACCGGTGCGGTCGAACCGATAGGCGAACGGGACGATGCCGCGCTTCACCAGCTCGGCGAGCTTCTCGCGGCGCGCCGCCTCGACGAAGCTGGTCACGCGGCCTGTCTCCCGAAGCGTTTCAGATATGCCTCGATGAACGGGTCCAGGTCGCCGTCCATCACCTTCTGGACGTCCGCGACCTTCAGCTCGGTACGATGGTCGTTCACCATCGTATACGGCTGGAACACGTAGGAGCGGATCTGGTTGCCCCACGAAATGTCGGTCTTCTGCTTGTCCACTTCCGCCTTCTTGGCCTCGCGCTCGGCCACCGCGCGCTCGTACAGGCGGGCCTTGAGCATCTTGAGCGCGGTCGCCTTGTTCTTGAACTGGCTGCGCTCCTGCTGGCACGACACGACGATGTTCGTCGGCAGGTGGGTGATGCGCACGGCCGAGGAGGTCTTGTTGACGTGCTGCCCGCCCTTGCCCGATGCGCGGAAGGTGTCGATCCGCAAATCATCCGGATCGATCTCGATCTCGATGTCCTCCTCCACGACCGGATAGACGAACACCGACGCGAACGACGTGTGCCGGCGCGATTGCGAGTCGAACGGCGAGATGCGCACCAGGCGGTGCACGCCCTTTTCCGCCTTGAGCAGGCCGTAGGCGTACTGCCCGCTGATCTGGAGGTCGACCGATTTAATGCCCGCTTCCTCTCCCTGGAGCAGGTCCAGCAGCTCCACCTTGAAGCCGTGGCGCTCCGCCCAGCGGGTGTACATCCGCATCAGCATCTCCGCCCAGTCCTGCGACTCCGTGCCGCCCGCGCCCGGATGAATCGTGAGCAGCGCGTCGCGGGCGTCGTCGCCGCCGCGCATCATATTGCGGAGCTCGAGCCGCTCGAGATCGCCGACGATCTGGGCCGCTTCGGTGTCGAGATCCCGCGCCAGCGCCTCGTCAGGCTCCGCGTCGGCCAGCTCGGCCAGGCCGCGGGCATCGTCGAGCCGCTTGCGCAGCGCGTTGTAGGGCTCGAGCCAGCTCTTGAGGGTCTTCACTTCGTCCACCACCTGGCGCGCCCGCTCCGGGTCCGCCCACACGCCGCCTTCGGCCATGGTGTGCTCCAGCTCACCCAGCCGCTTGGTCTTCCCCGCTACGTCAAAGGAAGCTCCCGAGCTCGGTGAGACGACGGTCGAATTCGACGAATCGATCGGCTAAGGCCACGGTCCCCCCAACGCCAGTCTCAAAATACCTTGTTCCCCCCGGCGAGAATCTCGTTCAACGCTTCGGCCCAGAACGACGTTCCCTTCGCGAGCTCGACCCCGACCTGCTCGACGTATTCCTGCCAGCTCTTCTCGATCTCGTCCTTGAACAGCTGCGGCAGCGTGCCGTCGCGCAGCCCCTGCTGGCGCTTCTCGGGATGGTACACCACCAGGTCGGACACGAGCGCCCGCGCGAGCCGGCGGGCCTTCTGTTTCGGGTCCTGCACCATGAACGGATTCACCGGCCGGAGCGGGCTCGTCATGCGCTGGCCGGGGGCCGCGCCCGCGGGCCCACCCGGCGCCGGGGGAGCCGGTGTCGGGGGCGAGGGGGGCGCGGGGGCCGCGGGGGGCGCGGGGGGCGCGGGGGCCCGGGGCGCAGGTGCCGCCGGACGAGCGGGCGCGGTCGCGCCACGAGCCGGGGGCGCCGGGCTCCCGGGGACGGGGACGGGAGCCGGGGCGCGCGCCGGGGGCGGCGGCGCAGCGGGCGACGCCGGCGGTCGCAAGGGAGGCGTGGGCGGCGCCGCGGGCCGCGCTGGCGCGGCAACCGGTCCCGAAAAGCGCGGCATCCCGGGCGGGCGCGGGGGCACCGGGACCGCTGGGGGCGGCGGGGGCGGCGCAGCCGGCATGCGCGGGGCGGCCGGAGCGGGAGCGGGGGGCTGCGGCGGTGCGGCGGCACCCGCCGGAGCAGCGGGCGCCCGCTGGGCTGCTGCGACGGCGGGTGCCGCCGCGCCGGCGCCCGCTGCGCCGCCGCCCCCGGGGTTCACCGCAAACACGCTGCTGCACACCGCGCAGCGCGCGCGCACCCCGCCCGCCGGGACCTTGGCGGGGTCCACGCGATACACGGTCTCGCACGACGGACAGGTGACGTTCATCTCGCGCGCCCCTCGGTCTCATCGAGCTCCGGGTCGTGGCGCCGATCGACCACGAACACCGATCCCGGTTGCGTCTTCGCATAGCTCTTCATTTCGGTCGCGAGCTCGCTCACCTGCGCCGGGTGCGCGAAGCGGCGATGCTGATTCGTCACGATCCCGATCGACAGCGTCATGAGCGGCACGCGGTGCAGCTGGCCGCGCCGGTCCTTCCCGAAATAGTACCCGGCGCGCCGGTCCTGCTCGTTGTACTGGTACGGGATCAGCGTATCAAACACCTCGAGCACCTCGCCGCACACCTCGGGAATGTCGTCGAACGGGATGATGAAGATGAAATCGTCCCCGCCGATGTGCCCGACGAAGCCCCGGCCGGCGAGCAGCCCCTTCACAACGTCGTGCAGGATGCGCGACAGGATGTAGATGACCCGGTCGCCGTCGTTGTAGCTGTAGCGGTCGTTGAACTCCTTGAAGTGATCGAGGTCGGCGTAGCAGACGGCGAACAGCTCGCCATTCTCCATGCGGCGCCGGATCTCGCGCTCGATCTCCGTCGTGCCGGGAAGCCGGGTGGACGGGTTGACGGCGACGTCGCGTGCGGTCCGGGTCATCAGGCCGTCCAGGCGGCTCGCCTGCTCCGCCAGCTCGAACAGCGGGCTGATGACCTCGTCCGCCCCCGCGGTAAACCATTCCTGAACCCGATCGGTCGTGTGCCGACTGGTGAGGACGGCGAGGGGTACGATCGCCGAATAGGAGTCCGCCTTGAGCCGGCCGCACAGGGCGAGCCCCTGCGGGCCGTCGTCGGCATCGATGACGACGAGCTGCGGCAGGGATCGCAGCACCCGCTGCTCCACGTCACCGGGGTCCGGCACCGGGATGATGGTGAGTCCTTTGCCGTTCACCCAGTGCGTCAGGAAGTCAGGTACCGTGCGACCAGCCGGCGAGAAAAAGAGTATCGTCGGGCGCGTACCGCGCACCTGGCTCCTCGCGTAAGGGTCGAGCGCGCCTAAACTTAGGCCTCGTGGCGGCGGGTGTCAAACAAATGCGCGAGCGGCGCGGTCAGAAGTGCTTCGCCTCGTCGATCAGCATGATGGGAATGTCGTCCTCGACGGCGTAGATAAGGCGGCAGGCGTGGCACACCAGCGCTTCGGCGGGCGCGGTACGGTGCTCGAGCGGTCCCTTGCACTTGGGGCACACCAGTATTTCCAGCAGATCGGGGGCGAGGCTCATGGCACGTACCCCAGGCGTTTGAGCGACGCGTCGCGGCGCCGCCACTTGGGCAGCACCTTCACGTGCAGGTCCAGAAACACCGGCGCGCCGAGTAGGGTCTCGACCTTGGCGCGGGCGGCCTGGCCCAACGCCTTGATGGTGCGACCGCCGTCGCCGATCACGATGCCCTTCTGGCTGGCACGCTCGACGTACACCACCGCGCGAATATACAGAGGCTCGGTGCCTTCGCGGAACTCGTCGATCTCCACGGCGACGCTGTAGGGCAGCTCTTCGTGCAGCAGCTCGAACGCCGCCTCGCGGATGAACTCGGCCGCGAAGAAGCGGGTGGGCTGAGTGGCCATCTCCTCGGGATCGTAGTGGAACGGGCTTTCGGGGAGATGGGCGCTGAGGGCGGCGAGGAGCTGCTCCAGGCCAGCACCGGTGACGGCCGACACAACGACGGTGGAGGTTGGTGGAGGTTGGTGGAGGTTGGTGGAGGTTGGCGCGAGATCGGCTTTCGTGTACACGGTCACGATCGGGGCTCGGGGCGCACGATCGAGTTTCGCCACCTGTGCCAACGGGGGGGCCGGATACTCCGCGAGCGGGTGCAGGTAGGCGATAACCTCGGCGTCGTCGATGGCGCGCAGGGCGGCGGCGCGCATGGCGACGTGCAGCTGGTATTCGGGCTCGAGCAGTCCGGGCGAGTCCGTGAAGATGTACTGGGTGTCGTCGCGCGTGAGCAGGCCGACCACGGGGAGGCGGGTGGATTGGGGCTTGGGGGAGACGATGGCGAGGTGCTCGCCGATCAAAGCGTTCAGGAGGGAGGATTTCCCAACATTCGGTCGCCCTGCCAGCACGACTGTTCCGCACCGGGTCATAAGGAGAAAGCAACGGCGTCGCGGAAAGACGTCAAGGAAGAGTCGTCACGGAAAAACGTCACGGAGAACCGTAGTTGACGGTTTCCCGTGACGTTTTTCTGCAACGTCTCTTCGCGACGTCTTTTCTTGACGTCTTTAAGAAGTGGGAAGCTGGCAACGGCCTACTCTCCCACGACCTCGCAGTCGCAGTACCATCGGCGCTGACAGGCTTAACGACCGTGTTCGGGATGGGAACGGGTGTGGCCCTGTCGCGCTAGTCGCCAGCAGAGTTGGGGGCTCGGGCCTTGGGGTTCGGGACTAGGGTTGAACCCCTAATCCCGAGCCCCGAGTCCCGAATCCCTGACGAGTGTGTAGTGATGCCGAGGCTCACCTCGAGACAGAGAGAAGAGATCAAGCCTCACGGGCAATTAGTACGGCTCGGCTGAAGCGCTCGCGCGCCTTACACCTGCCGCCTATCAACGTGGTAGTCTCCCACGGCCCTTCAGGGGTCTCGCGACCCGGGAGTGTTCATCTTGGGGAGGGTTTCCCACTTAGATGCATTCAGCGGTTATCCCCGCGCGACATCGCTAACCGGCGTTGCCCTTGGCAGGACAGCCGGGACACGAGAGGTCGCTTCGTCCGGGTCCTCTCG
>WNEP01001689.1_pt1 | contig 11153 bp, 7 predicted proteins | sample 5399961 | NCBI WGS metagenome assembly WNEP01 (sample SAMN13153329, study PRJNA577476) | soil metagenome | isolation source: 20 cm grassland meadow soil pre-rain plot 5 | place: USA:California | collected 2015-09-08 | reverse complement strand
TGCATCGGCCGCATACCTGTAGCTCACGGTCATAACAAGGAACGTCAAACCGGCTAAAAAAGCGCAGCCGACGAAGCGACTGTGTCGGACAAAGAATAATCCCACACAAATCAAAAGAACAAACGCGGCAACAAAGCAGGTACCGGTTCCGAAAATATTGGCGGCGGAATACTCGTTTGATTGCAGAGCGAATTCCCTCCACAAATGCGCGATGTTCGTTCTAATATGTTGAAGAGAAAAGTCGCCCGAATACGGCACCCAGAAGTCGTACCCTGTTTTGAATGGAGAATGAAACTGAATCGTGTTGAGTATTAGCACCGGGCTGGCTGCCAGAGCGAAGACGATTACAACCGCAACACAATGGAAAACCCAGCGCAGGCGTGCTCCCCTGCTTGGAAAAAGAGCCATCGCCAACAACAGCGGCGCGAAGAAGAGCGACTGCACACGGATATTCAACGAGAGGCCAAGGAAAATCGCCGATAGATAGATTTTCCAGCGGCGTTCCTCTTCCAGACCCAGGTATACAAACATAAACGCTAACACAATGAGCGCTAACGCGCTGAGTTCGCTTACCGACGAACGGCAAAATGTGAAGAAGCCGGGGAGCGTTGCCAGGAGAAGCACCGCGCACCCACCGGTGACGGGCATAGCCAGATAAAAATAGAATGCAAAGAGACCAAGAAGAAAAAGGAGACCCAGAGTCTGATTCGTCCTAAACGGCGCCAGAAGGGCGTCCGCTTCCGGAAGAACCTTCAGCCAGGGAAGCATCAATGTCGGATAACCAAATGGATACCTCGATGGCAGCTTATCGTATCCGATCTGTATAGAAGGCCGTCCATCTTTGAGCATAGCTTTTGCCTGCGCGAAATACTCTATAGCATCCGGATATGGGCAGAGATCCAGTAGCATGGTTTTATGGTAGTCGATTTTGAGCACCGCAAAGTAATAGAACGTCAAAGCGCAGAGCAGCAGCAAGGCGCCGACCAAGAACGGCGCGGTTGTGAAGCTTCTCTTGAGAACTGTCGTCATCGGAATTATGGTAACATTTTGAAAGTATCGAAAAGCCTCAACGTCAGAGTCTATCTACAAGGAAAGAATATATTCAACATTCACATTGCGGTAACTGTTTCTCCAGTGCGAGAAATCGTTGCCCTGTTGATCCGGAAATTGTTGCCAAACTCGCTCGCATGGGCTGTAGGACCTACGAAGTCGGCATTTCCCTGCAGCGGCCGGACGTACGCGGAAGGCAAAAAAGTCAGTTGGAAGGATGGCGTGAGGGTCATTTATGCGATCCTCAAGTACAACCTGCGATGGCGCCGAAGTTGAACGAGCGCGCAGCGCGAAAGCTCTGCGACGGGTTTGGTGAAAAGGAGATTCGCAATTAAGATTGAGCATGAGGATGAACGTCCTTGTAAATGCGTGCGAGCCGAACTTGGCGAGATGGGGACAGGCTGCCCTTGACGAAAGGCGCGAGCGCATACGGGAGCATCTGGCAAGAATGATGGCCGGTGTCAAAAATGGCTGGCGTAGCCGTTGAAAGGCGAACGTCCCACCCGGTTGATCGGGTGCGGCATCGAACAGTATGTGCGTTCGCCCCGCAGATCGGCGAGATCGAGAACTCGAGTAATTTAGCAAGCTCGTAATGACATCTGGACGCCAACGCGAGGTCTCAATGCCCCGATTGTCGGACGGGCTGGCCATCGCAGCGGCGTGTATTTTCATTTTTCTGGCCGCCTATCGAATTGAACTCCCAGGGCTATACATGGACGAGCTGGATTTTGTTAACGCAGCCCAAGGCGCTCCCGACAATACCATGATCCATATGCGGCTGGGCTCTGTGCCCATTTTTATCATGCCCTATCTGGGGGCCTTAAAGGCATGGATTTACACTCCCATTTTCCGCCTTTTCGGCGTGTCGGCTTTGACTATTCGTTTGCCTGTCATTCTGATCGCGGCTGTGACGCTGCTGATCTTCTACCACGCCATGCGAGAAAAGCTTGGGGCCATCTGGGCGGCCATCGTCGTTTGGATAATGACGGTTGATCCGGCTAATCTTTTTCCCAGCCGGCTGGATTGGGGACCGACCGTCTTGATGCACTTCTTCCAAGCGGCCATTCTCGCTCTCTGGTTTAGCTATCGCGATAAGCCGAAACTGTGGAAAACGGCGCTCATTCTTATTTGCTTCGGCCTCGGTTTTTTCGACAAGTTCAATTTTATTTGGCTGGTGTCAGCTTTCGTTATCGGGATTTCTTTGTGTTATCCGGACACCCTTAAGAATCTATGGTTTTCATCCCCGAGATTCGCCCGCTGGACGGCGGTCACTCTGGTTTTGATCGCATTGGGGGCGATGCTGTACTTAGTTTTGCCCGTTCTGCATTTCCACCCCACCAGGGCTCATGCGATGGGCCTCCAAGTGAAATGGGATGGGCTCCTACAAACCTTATCAGGTGTCGCGGTGGCTCGCCTGATCTTTGGAAATAGCAGCGGCATGATTCCCTTTACTCCCTTTTGGCTGATCGGTGTCGACGGATTTCTAGCATTGGCATGTTTATCTTTTCCGATGTTAGACGCTGAAGCGCGGAAGAATCGGAAAAACGGTTTCTTCTTCCTTCTCATTGGCTTTCTGATTTTCTTACAGATTGTAATTACGCCTCAGGCCGGTGGTCCGCATCATTACTCAATGATTTTCCCCTTGCCTTTCCTAGTGTTCGCCTTCCTCGGGAGGTCGCTATACACGCAGCTCGCCTGGAAAAACCTTCAGCGACTTGCTGCTGTCCTTCTTGGTTCCGCGGCCGTTCTTGTTTTCGCCGTGAACGTCCATAATACCACAGTCTACCTCTCCCATTTCCGAACGAACCCGCACTATAGCCCATATTGGTCTCCGGAAATCTATTCTCTTTCCCATTACATCAACGAGCATGGCTTCGAGGCGAAAAGCGTCATCTGCGTGGACTGGGGTCTGCACAATCAACTCCACGCACTTGCGCCCAAGAAACTCCGGCGCCAGATGCACGATTACTGGCCGACATTCAAAAACCTGGGAAACCAAAATCGGGAAAAGCAGAACGCAACGCTAAATTACCTTTTTCCAGAAGGTAAAAGCCTTGTTCTCACATTTTCCGTATCAAAGGAAACCTTCCTCGAGACACGACGAAACTTCCTCGCCTCGGTAACAAGTGACCCGGTGTTGAAATCTCGTTTAGTAAAGGAATTTTGGTTCGGAGGCGAGAAGATTTACGAGCTATACGAGGTTGTTCGTTAACCGCATGGTGTATGATAGGCAAACTGAAATGTAGTTGCCGCGGCGCGATAACAGCTAGTTTTCACGCGTAGAGCTTCACATGGAGCGTTCTTCAGATTATGCTGGCGCGCACCACTGATTTTGATAACTTGCTCAGGCATTCTGGCGATAAACGTCGAGCCTACTAGTTAAGCACAGTCGCTCTTTTTCTGCAGCAAAATTGCCTTACCGGACCGTGAAACAGGCTGCTTCATCTCGACGAAGAGAGTGTGTGTTTGGCAGAGAACTCGGCGAGATCGAGAACTTGTGTAATTTGCCAAGCTCGTAATGACATCTGGACGCCAACGCGAGGTCTCAATGCCCCGATTATCGGACGGGCTGGCCATCACAGCGACGTGTATTTTCATTTTTCTGGCCGCCTATCGAATTGAACTTCCAGGGCTCTATTACGACGAACTGGCTTTTGTCAACGCAGCCCAAGGCGCTCCCGATAACACCTTCATTTATATGCGGCTGGGACCGGTGCCGCTTCTTGTCTTCCCCTTCATTGGGGCCTTAAAGGCATGGATTTACACTCCCATTTTCGGCCTTTTTGGCGTGTCGGCTTTGACTATCCGGTTGCCTGTCATTCTGATCGCGGCTGTGACGCTGCTCATCTTCTATCAGCTCATGCGAGCGAAGCTTGGGGCTGTTTGGGCCACCATCGCCGTATGGATAATGGCGGTCGATCCGGCCAATCTGTTTCCCAGCCGGCTGGATTGGGGACCGACCGTCTTGATGCACTTCTTCCAAGCGGCCATTCTCGCTCTCTGGTTTAGCTATCGCGACAAGCCGGAACTGTGGAAAACCGCTCTTATTTTTATCTGCTTTGGCCTCGGTTTTTTCGATAAGTTCAATTTTATTTGGCTGGTGTCGGCTTTCGCTATCGGGATTTCTTTGTGCTACCCGGACAGCCTGAAGAATCTGTGGGTTTCATTGCCAAGATTCGCCCGCTGGATAGCGGTAATTCTCGTTTTGATTGCGGTCGGTGCGACGCTATACTTAGTGTTGCCTCTTCTTCTGCATTTCCACCACCCCACTATCAGAGCTCGTACAACGGGTCTCCAAGTGAAGTGGGATGCGCTTGTAAACACCTTATCGGGTTTCTGGGTTGCTCGCCGTATCTTTGGGGATGCAGCAGGGGTAATTCGCTTTACTTCCACTTGGCTTATTGCGGTCGACGGATTTCTAGCATTGGCATGTTTATTTTTCCCGATGTTAGACGCTGAAGCGCGCGAGAATCGGAAAAACGGTTTCTTCTTCCTCCTTATTGGCTTTCTGATTTTCTTACAGATTGTAATTACGCCTCAGGCCGGTGGTCCGCATCATTACTCAATGATTTTTCCCTTGCCTCTCCTAGGGTTCGCCTTCCTCGGGAGGTCGCTATACACGCAGCTCGCATGGAAAAATCTTCAGCGACTTGCTGCTGTCCTTCTTGGTTCCGCGGCCGTTCTTGTTTTCGCCGTGAACGTCCATAATACCACAGTCTACCTCTCCCATTTCCGAACGAACCCGCACTATAGCCCACACTGGTCTCCGGAAATCTATTCTCTTTCCCATTACATCAACGAGCATGGCTTCGAGGCGAAAAGCGTCATCTGCGTGGACTGGGGTCTGCACAACCAACTCCACGCACTTGCGCCTATGGAACTCCGGCGACGGATGCGGGATTGCTGGCCAATATTTAAAGAGCTAGATAAGAAAAATGAAGAGAAGCAGACCGCAACGCTCAACCACATTTTCCCAGTAGGAGAAAGCCTTGTTGTCACATTCGTGTCGCAGGAACTGTTTCCCGAGACTCGGCGAAACTTTTTCGCTTCGTTGACAACTCACCCAGAGCTGGAGTCTCGCTTGGCAAAAGAATTTTGGTTTGGAGGCGAGAAGATTTATGAGCTATATGAGGTTGTTCGCCGACCCGATCACAGGTGAGAGGCCAATCGAAACCGGTACTTGCCCCGGTTGTCGTAAAGCCATCTTCCTGCGGGACCTTCACGTGAGGGGAGTTCAGGTGTGCTGGCGCTCATCGCCGTTCTTGATAACCTGCACAGGCATCGGACGAGAGGGCTCAAACTCTTAGTCAGGTCGCAACCGTCCCTTCTCTTGAACCATTTAGCGATTCATGACCAAACCCGCGCACGGCGTTTCTCAGGAAGCACTGCCGGACGTAGATGGATGGAAGATAGGCGGTCTCCCGGATAACGTCTTGATTGATCTGACCTTTATCTTCGCCGTGGTTTAGAGCTCTTTGAAACGCGAACACTCGGGGTGTGGTTTTCGCTACATCGCCAACTAGCTTCGAAGAGCAATAAAGGTCATGATCCGTTCGACTCAGCATCGGCGCGAGGCATCGTGGGCATGATAAAATCCCTCTGAAATTTACGTGCCTTTGTTTCAAAATCACCATATGACATTCTTTTCCACCGCTCGTACAGAAGGCGACCTTTATGGGCCGGCGCCGCAACTTGTTCACCCGTGCCCCGATGGAACACTTCGGTTCGAAGAAACAGAAGGTAGATAACAGTTTGCGGAAGTAGGCCCAGCCATGTTTTTTTCTGGCTTTTGAAAAATACAATGGATCTTAAGACAGTAAATCCTTCACAGAGCGTAAACCTTCGCTCGCGTCGCTCGACTCTCTTTGGAAGGGGATGGATGACCCGAAAAAAACGGCCGCGCGTGTTGAAGCCATTGTAACAATAGAACTGCCAGAAGCAGATTTCGAGTCCCAAGCGGCGAGCAAGGGCGAGGCCGATGAGAAACGCCGCATCGTGATCTTGATGTCCTCCTTCCCAAGCGGGAGCATAGATTTCTTGAAACATATGTCCTTCGACCTTTTCGAGCAGCAGCTCGAAGCACTCTTCGAAACGATTGACAAGGTGGCCGTCAGGGATTTGGAATTCACTGCCGAGAAAAACTACCTGCTTCGGGGCAATTCCAAGGTGCCTTAAAAACATGCGGCTTTCGTGGTCTCGAACTGCGACGTTTTGCGCAGTTGAAGCTCCATTGGTCAAGTAAACCAAATACGGCGACCTACCACGGCTGAGCTCAAATGAGATTCGAGTTGCCACAAAAATTTCATCGTCTTGATGAGCCAGTAAAAAAAGAACTTTTCTGTCACAGGTCATGAGAGTCGATCCATATCGAATGGTTATTTGCCTTTCAAGCGAAATTTTTTCATCGACGGGGCTGCGCAGCGCAATAACGTTTAATCCGAAATGCGTTTGCAACCCGCGGCGGCTACCCCAATACGACTCGCAGCAGTCTTTGGATCCTGGATTCACAAAGGTAAGGCCCTGAACAAATTCAATCTGGCAGTCGCGCAAGGGGTGGTTCGAACGGAAACAGGTGCCACGTCTACACGGTGAAGTTCCACGCCGATTTCCTGAGAAGATGAAAATCTCAATCGTTATCCCCTGCTTCAACGAGAAGAATACGATCGAAACGATCGCCGAGGCGGTTCGCTCTGCTCCAACTGAGAACAAGGAGATTCCTGTAGTGGACGATTGCTCGGGAGTGGGTACGCGCGCTGTACTGGAAGAGATGGTTTCTCAAACGGTGGACCGCATCATTTATCATCCGATCAAACGAGGAGCAGAAGCCGAGCAATGAGCGAATTTGCGCGTATCGCCATACTCATTCCATGCCACAATGAAGAAGTGACGATCGCCAAAGTCGTAAGTGATTTCAAAGCGGTGCTGCCGCTCGCCGACATTTACGTGTACGACAACAATTCAAAGGACAACACCAATGAAGTAGCACGGCACGCTGGCGCTGTGGTACGCACCGAAATGCGGCTAGGCAAAGGCAACGTAGTGCGTCGCATGTTTGCGGACGTGGAGGCCGACGTGTACGTTCTGGTGGACGGCGACGACACGAACGATGCGGCGATAGCGCCTTCGTTTATTCGAAAACTTGTGGATGACGGGCTCGATGTCGTTTCCGGCCGGCGCGTTGCAGTCGGAGGTAGCGCCTATCGGGCAGGTCACGTTCTTGGGAATCGACTTTTGACCGCCCTCGCTGTAATGATGTTCAGGCTGAAGATTGCCGATATGTTGACCGGCTATCGCGTGATGTCGCGGCGATTCGTGAAATCTTTCCCCGTCACTGCGGAAGGCTTTAGCATTGAGACCGAATTGGCAGTGCATGCGGGGCGCCTTCTGATGCCAATTGCAGAGATGGACACATGGTACACCGAACGGCGGCACGGCTCTGTCAGCAAGCTGAATACATGGCGAGATGGCTTTCGCATTCTTTTCGCAATCGCGAAGCTGGTGCGAGAGGAACGGCCCTTCGTGTTCTTCACGGTGATCTTTGCACTACTGGCGCTGCTCTCGCTCGTGCTCGGAACTCCCGTCGTGCTTCAATACCTGAAGACCGGCCTTGTTCCGCGTCTGCCGACCGCGGTTCTTTCGATGGGATTGATGCTTCTAGCCTTTCTTTCGCTCGCGAGCGGATTGATTCTCGACACGGTGACACGCGGGCGATGGGAGCTGAAGCGCCTCGTCTATCTCGCGATTAAGGGTCCTCAGGATCTAAAATTGCCGTGAGCCGAAAATTACTGCGAAGCTCGCCCCGTACGGGCCATAGAATCTACGAAGTCGGCATTTTCCTACAACGTTCGCCCGATCGCCACGGGTTCATCCTGGCTCGGGTCGTCGACCACGATCACAAGATCGACAATTCCCTGCGCCATAAATTCATCGTAAGTCTCACGCAACGTTCGCGCGGCGTTAAATGCCGGCATTACGACTACAATCCTCTGTCCCTTAGCATCAATCTTTCGAAGTCTGCGCGCACCATTCGCGCCTCAACCAAACGACGCCTTCGCCTTGGGCCGTGCTTCGCCAGTCAAGCAATGACTTCATTGCTAGCGCAAGACTTAGCAGTGTAAGGAGTGACAATGGGTGCAGAAACCTCGGGACTGGAAAAAGAGAAAGTAGGAACGTCCCGGCGAACAGCACCGTCGTGTGCACAAACAGCAACAAGGCATGCGCCTTGTTCCGCGCGATAAAGAGGAGCACCAGCGATAGAAGCGGTGAAAGCAGCACCAGCAAAAAGTAGGGGGACCCAGCGACGTAATACCACGTGGTTAGTGTCTGCTGCTGAGAGCGAGCCGCCCAGTTGAATCGCTCGGCCAATATTTTGAATCCAGAATCTGGAGGGAACGCTCCGATCTTAAGATCTGCTTTAGCAATCTTTCGTACCGATCGACCGCTCCAGTAGGCGAAATACGTCTTCGCCGCGAGGCTAATGACAGCCGCTGGATCGCGCTGAAGTGCGTTAAGGGCGGTGCGGGTAGCTATTTTGCCCGACTTGCGCCGGTCTGTCTCAGCGCGAAGCCAGCGGTCTATAAGATGACCGGGCGCAAACCGTTGCGCATTACGGAGCGAAATATCTCTCAACTTGAATTCGCTACCATGCTTGATAATCTCCGCGAGCCGGGGATCGGCAGCATCCTGCGGCTGGAGAGCCGGCGCCCAGATTGATAGCAGAAAGTATCCAGTGCCGTAGAGGTGAGCAGGTTCGCGGTCTGATACAAAACCATATGCGTGCTGGTACCCTTGGTCGAGCAGAAACATCGTGACGAGACTGGCAGCAAGGTGCCGCCAAAAAACTGCGCGCTTGAGAAATTGAAGCCGCCATAAACGAACGGCTGTAGCGGTTTCGGTTGGCTCGGTTCCCGCGAGGAAAGCGATCAATGGCAATGCCACCGCCATGGCCTGAATAACGATTAGGAAACTCATCCTGAATCCGATCGTGATTACCGACAAAATTTGAATGAGCAGTAAGGTTATGAGTCGCCGATCTCGTAAATAGACGAAGGACTGCTGCAGCACTAAAGCATAAAAGAAAAGGCTGCAGGTCTCAGTCATTACATACCGCTCCCAAGCCAGCTGGAGCGGATCGATCGAACAGAGGAAACCAAACAGATAAGCGAGTCTGCCTGGAAGATCAAAAATCGCTCGGCAAATCCATGCTACAATTATTGCGATGACAACGCTAAGAGATACCTGAACGATCAGAAGCGAGGTCAGGCTCCCGGTCCAAACGGACGACCACCGAATGACGTAACCGTAGAAGAAGGAGCGATCTTCGGGGATCCACCCGAAGATGGCCGTCCAGATATAGCTGATCGAATCGCCCAGATACAGCTTCGGTAATGGATCGAGGGCCAAGAGCAAGAATTTAAGAACTACGATTGCCAAGCAGAAGAGCCACCATTTGCTGTTCGTGGCGGAAGGAATGGATTTCGGAGCAATCCGCATCTGTTGTTCTTCCACGGTCTCGCTCACGGTTTCCCAGGGTTAGTAATTCGAATTCGCACAGGAATCAGGTAGGGGTATCCGTCCTTCCGTAGCGCTTTTGGCTGTGCGAAGTATTCTGACGCATCCGCGTGACCGAGATCCACTAGCCAGCTTTTGCAATAGCCAATTTTGAGCACTGCAAAGTAATAGAACGTCAAAGCGCAGAGCAGCAGCAACGTGCCGACTAAGAACGGCGCGGTTGCGAAGCTTCTCTTGGGAACTGTCGTCATCGGAATTATGGAGACATTTTTAAAGTACCGAAAAGCTCAACTGCCAGGTAGGATCAACAACTCGAGTAATTGACAAGCTCGTAGCGGACATCTGGCAGCGCCCGCCCGACAGGCTGGCAGTCGCCACACGTAGTTTCGTTTTTCTGACTGCCTATCTAATCCGGCACCTGCGCAACGCTGCTCATTGTAGCTGCCCATAGATAAGGAAAGCCTACGCAAGATAGGATTGCGGGAACATCGCCATAAATGTGCTGCGCTCCGGCGCCTTTTACGTGTCTTAGATCAGGCTTCCAGATAGCGGCGCCGTCGGAGTTTTGCAAGTCGATTTCGACAAAGGCTGGCAATCTGGAGGCGGTTATCTACGTTAAAGTATATTTCGCATATAGATGAAAAGAATCTCTAAAATAGAGGGAATACCAGATTGTACTTAACTGCTGGCGAATCGAAGCAATTTGGGCGATAAAAGCGGAGCAGGAGGCGGTTTCAGATGAGGCAATCCCTGTTGAAACCCGAGGAGGCACAAGCGCCAGCAAGCGAAAAAAATTAAGACGATGTCTTCCTAAGCAAGAGTCGGTATCTGACTTCCTCCATGTCCTGCAAATCTGCGTCGGTACTGCGGACGCAGCGCTCTCGGAACGCCACGAAAATTAGAGACGTTAGAAGGGTTGAATAAGCGCCCTGTTGACACGTTCGCGAGAAAGTGCAGCAGCAACGAACCTTTTGAAGGCTAACTCACATACGTGTTTATGTGCCGCAAATCTTGCTGCGCGATCTGGGTTCAGGACTATTTCGCAGCTGGGAAAATAGTGAACGTTCTGATGTATCGCCGTCCATTGCTGCGCCACTGTCCGAAGCAGCGATTTGGAATAGGTGTTGGCGAGCAGATATCTTCGGCTGAAAAAGTCGCCATCAGTGGCACGGGCGAAACCGTTGACCACGAACTGCACGTCCGGATGGCCAAATCGTGTCAGCAGTGCGTGAACGGCTTCCAAGTTCACTAGATCTTCGAAAGAAATCGGTGACGTGGAATTCATAGCGATCTGGGTAACGCTGAAGCACACCGAGAGGCGGAGTCGAATTGAGAAACGTGTTCGCGAGTATGTCGCGCCAAATCTCAATCAAGCCAAACGTGATGATCACGACACGGCATGCGCGATATTTGCTTGACTTTTCGACATGCACGCCCGTACAAATGCGACCATGAAAAATTCGTCTGACCCGGGGACATCGACCGCTCGATCCCGAACACCTGCGAGGCTTCTGCGAGCCTCGCTCATGGCGCTCACCGCATTAGGGCTGACAGTCGGTGCAAGTCCGGCTGCCGCCACTGACTGGCCGACG
>WNEP01001678.1_pt1 | contig 11191 bp, 18 predicted proteins | sample 5399961 | NCBI WGS metagenome assembly WNEP01 (sample SAMN13153329, study PRJNA577476) | soil metagenome | isolation source: 20 cm grassland meadow soil pre-rain plot 5 | place: USA:California | collected 2015-09-08 | reverse complement strand
CAAGCCCGACCTGGTCGCTCCCGGAGGGACGGATGAGGAGTGTATCTTCCGACAGGTGTGTTCATTGCTGCGCGTACCAATGGACGTCGACCCACGGCGTGGGGCTGCTTACGCCCTCCAGGCAGTACCAGTAGTCACCGGCCTGCCCTGGAGAGAACGTGAAATTTCCCCGTTCGAGCACATGGATTCCGCCTATACAGGGGACAGTCGTGACGGACACGAGGTAGACGCTCGTCGTCGCGTTCGACACCCAGACGCCGACGACGCCGCCCCCCGCTCGTACCGTGAGAGCGGCTCCGCCCGATGGCGTGAGGCATCCGAATAAGACGTTGCCCGTTCCACTCGAGGGCGGCAAGCTCATCGCCGACAGCCCGCCCGCGCCGCAGTTGTCTTGGACGACAGCCGCATAAGTCGGCTCGAGCGAGTGGGTGAACAAGGTCACCGTCGCCGCGACCGTCGTCGCGACTACAATCGCTGCGACCAGCGCGGCGAGCATCTTTCGCATTCCCTTCACTCTGGATAACTTGGGCTCCTCCATCGTTTGAAGCGATGGTTTCCTGATCTCACTCGTCGACTGACTCTCTCGTAGATCGTTCATGAAAAACCCTCCAAGAGCAAGCAACAATCGAGAAAACTGCGATGCTGATCCTGCCCCCCGCCCGGAACAGCATCCAGGTTGAGCCGGTTCTGACTTGTGGCACACTTTTTGACCAAGGGACAAGGGACGGTGCTCGCCAGGGCGCACAGGCGCGACCTTAATTCCGGTATGATTGAAAATCGGCCCACATGGAGTAGAACGGGAAAGGAGCGCCGTCGTGCGGATTCGAACCGCAGACCACCCGATTAACAGTCGGGGGCTCTACCGGACTGAGCTACGACGGCTTGCGACGCGATACAAAGGCGGTCCTCAAATAGTTTCTCAGCCGCACGGGAGTCCGGATGTGTCGACGACCGTACGAGGTCGCCGGCAGCAAAGCTATTAAATAACCGGAATACCGGGGTCGGGGTGCGATTCACAAGGCTTAGATACGATGCATTCGTCGGCCCACCGATGATCGGCGAGAAACGGATCTTCGGCCTCGTCGCCCTCGTCCTCGGGCTCGTGGCGGGAGTGTTGATCCTGCTCGACGTCCAAGCGAGCCGAAATGTCGATCTCGTGACCGTAATCGCCGGGATCGGCGTCCTATACGGCAGCTACTTGATCTACCGCGGAAAGACGAGCATACTCTTCGGCTGGGGAAAGACGCGCCTCGGGGCGCTACTCAACCTCGCGATCGGCGTCTTGACGCTCATGATCCCGGGCGGGGCCGGTGGCCCGGCGTCCATCCTTGCGATTCTCAGCGGCATCCTCGGGTTTCTTTCCGCGTGACGGGTTGGCGACTGAGAAGGGCGACGTCACCCGAGCGTCTTGCGAAGCTCTTGGACCGTGCCGGACATCGAGTCGAGGACGCCCTTCAGATAGTCGAGGAACTCCTCGAGCTTGTCCGTCGTCACGGCACCTTCCGGCGAGGGTTTGATCAATCCTTCCTGCTCCAAGATCCGGAGGGAGTACCGCACCTTGTGCTGCGGGAAGTTGAGGAGTTCCGAGAGCCGGATGATCCCGATCGGCTGATTCTCCATGATCGCCTTCAGCATCGCGACGTGTCGTTGCAGGAGCTTGACCTCGGCCTCGATCTTGCTGGTGAGTGCGCTCCTGCGGGTCACGAAAACCTCCCCCTACAAACCGTGACATGGTCCGTGATAGCGTGGGTTCACTTAAAAGGTTCGACGCGCCGCCGATGCGAAGAACGCCATGTCGCGATTGCACGACTCGCCCCATCCGCGGGACGTCACCGCGATGATTCCGATCGGGACATCGTCGGGGAAGAGCGTGAGTCCCCGATCCGCCGCCGCCTGGGGCGACAGGCCGTCCGCGATTCGGTCGTACACGGACTTGGACAGGACCTGCTTGATGATCTCCTCGCCGATTCCGGTGACGGAGACCGCGCCGCGGGGACCGGCATACAGGCCCGCGCCGACGATCGGAGAGTCGCCGACGCGTCCGGGGAGCATGAACGCCACGCCTCCGGTCGATGAGCCGGCGGCGAACCGGCCCCGCCGGTCCCGTGCGACCGCACCCACCGTGTCGTGGACGGCGACGCCCTTCCACTTGCGCGCGTACCGCGGGAGACGGCCGTTGCGAATCTTCTCCAGGCTCTCCTCGAGATGTCGGCGCGACTCCGGCGTCGACGGATCGTACGCCGCGTGGCCTTTCGACCGCGCAAACTCGGTCGCGTCCCTGCCGACGAGGAGGATATGGGGCGTCTTCAGGACGTCGTGCGCGACCCGGATCGGATTCTTGACTTCCTCGATGGCGGCGACCGAACCGGCTTCTCGGTCCCAGTTCATCAACGCCGCGTCCATCTGAATCCGGCCGTCGATCCGCATCCGCGACCCGGTCCCGGCGTTCAATCGCGGATCGTCTTCGAGGACCACGATCGCCTCGATGACCGCGTCTAGCGCTTTGCCTCCGTGCCTCAGAATCTCCAAGCCGCGGGCCCCTGCGACCTCGGCGGCGTCCTGGACGGATCGATCGGAACCCGCTCCGCAGTGCGTGAGGATGAGGGGTCGCACGACGCCGGCACAGACGAGGGGCGTTTCAAACTTTGCTCAGGAGGGCTTCGCCGACACCGTGGATGCTTCGAGACGCGTCGAGAGTTCGGCCACGCGACGGCGGAGTTCATCTCGAATCGCGCGAAGCTGGTCCATCGTCTTCCCTGTGGCGCCGGGGATGGGCCAGTCTTCCGACTTCTCGCGGGCACCGATGGGACACCGATCGAGGCAACCAAAGGTGACGACACGGGTCGCGCGGGCGGTCATCTCGGGCGTCACCAAGCGGGGCTTCTTCGGGCCGAGCTCGATCCCAATTTCTCGCAACAGCCCCGGCACGAGTGGATTGATCGTCGCAGCGGCTTGAACGCCGGCGCTCTCCGCGCGCCAGCCGGTCGGAGCCGCCGCGTTGAAGAGCGCCTCGGAGAGCACGCTCCGGAAGGTGTTCTCGACGCAGACGAAGAGGACCGTTCCCATGGATTGAGACAATCGCACGCGGGCCAAATAGCTTCGCGCCTGCGCCCTCGATAATCGTGAGCCAAGTCCTAAATAACGCACCCCGCGTCGGCCGCCATGGTGCCCGCGATCCGAGCGTCCCAGCTCACGAAACGCTACGGCAGCCTGGACGCCCTGAAGGGAATCGACCTCGCGGTCGAACCGGGGGAATTCTTCGGCTTGTTCGGCCCGAACGGCGCGGGCAAGACGACGATGCTCCGAATCCTCACCGGTCAATTGCGTCCGACCTCGGGAGAGGCGCACGTCTTGGACGTCGACGTGGTCCAGGAACCGCTTCACGTCAAGTCCCTGGTCGGGATCGTGCCGGAAGTGGAGTCTCCTCCATCGTACTTGACCGCGCATGAGTACCTCTACTTCGTCGGGCGGGTTCGGAAACTGGACCGCCTCGAGGAACGAATCGCACACTGGTTCGAGTTCTTCGATCTCGACGAGGGCGGGACGACGCTGTGCAGGGATCTCTCGAAAGGGACGCGACAAAAGCTGATGCTCGCCGCGGCATTCATCCACGAGCCGGCTGTCGTCTTCCTCGACGAACCGTTCATCAACCTGGATCCCATCTATCAGAGGAAGCTCAAGGACTTCCTCGCCGAATACGTCGCCAGGGGCGGGACGGCGTTCATGGCCTCCCACCTGCTCGACATCGCAGGGAAGCTGTGCGATCGCGTCGCGGTCATCCAGAGCGGATCGATCATCGCGACCGGGACCGTGGACCAGATTCGCGGCGGCGATGCGGATCTCGAGTCCGCGTTCCTCCGGCTGGTCGGGGCGTGACGATGAGCTGGCTCCTCCGGCTCATGCTGAAAGAGGAATTCCGGGTCCACGCGAGCTACTCCAGTCAAACGATGTTCGTGTCGTTCCCGTTCATCATCACGATGTTCAGCCTGTCGATTGCGGTCACGAGCGGGAGGTTGTTCGCATTCACTCCGCTGCCCGACGCCATTCTGCTCTTGCACGTCAGCGTCTTCTTGTACGGCCTGAGCGTCGGAGCGTTCGGGTTCCTCGGTCGTCAGTACCTGGAGCGGACGAGCGGCACGCGCAACTACGTCGTCGCGATGCCGGGGATTCTCCCGATGCGATTCCGCAGAACGTTCTTGGGCATGTTCGTCCGCGACGCGATCTTCTACATGGTCCTGCTCCTCGTGCCCGCGACGGTCGGCCTCGCCCTCTCCGTGCCGGTCACGCACTTTCGGCTCACGAGCATCGGGGTCCTCTTCGGCGCGGCGCTCCTTTCGTTCCTGCTGGGGATGTCGGTGAGTTTCTTCGTCTCGACGGCATACATGCAGAGCCGCGCGGGTTTCGTGGTCGCCGTCGCCGGCGTTTCGGCGCTCTTCGCAGCGGCCGGGACCGCGCGGGCCATCCCGTTCTCCTGGATTCTCCCGAGCCTCGCGGCCCACGAGTCCCTCCCGCCACTTGGATCGGACCTAGGCGCAGCCGTATCGCTCGCGTTGTTCGGAATGGGAATCGTGGCGGTACTCATCGCGGGCGCCGTGGTCCTCGTGCCTGAGCGATTTGAGCCTCCCACCGTGGCGGTGCGGAACGAGTTGCCGGGGCTCACCGCAAGGCTCGCCCGACTGGGCGGGTACAGCGCCCTCCTCGGAAAGGAACTCGTGGATCTGCAGCGGAGCGGCACGTACGCGAAGATGTTCTTCTCGTTCGTGACACCGCTCCTCCTGTTGTCCTTCACCGCGTGGTTCGTCCGGTACGGTCTCCAGGTGCCGGTCGGCTTCAACACGGTCTTCTACGCCGGCATGGTCGGGTTCTTCGGCGTGATCCTGTACAATTGGATGAACAACGTCGACGCGACCGATTACCTCGCGACGGTGCCGGTCTCGGTTCCCCAGGTCATCCGCACGAAGTTGATCGCCTTCCTGCTGATGACGACGTGGATCGGGGTCGGATTCGTCGTGATCATCGCCTGGCTGAACGCAGACACCCGATTGCTGTGGCTCGCGATCCCGATCGTCCTCGTCACCTCGTCGTATATCGTCGTCATGACGGCCTACCTGACCGGCCTCCGCACGAACTCGTTTCTCTTCGACCCGGGCGTGCTCGCGCGCTTCAGCGTGATGTCGATGCTCCCGGACTTCGGATTGACGATCTTGTCCTTCACGATCGACCGAGACCTGCGGCTCTCCGCGATCGGCATCGGTCTCGTGCTCGCAATCCTCGGCGCGATAACGTATATCTTGCTCAAGGGCATTGACGAGAAGTGGCGCGGCACGGAGTTCGGCGAGTGACGGCCGCGGGGTCTGTACCATGGACGGCAACGCCGCCTTCCGTCGAGCCATGCACATCGTCTCGCCCGTCTTCCTTTCGTACTACCTGCTCCCGGAGGACCTCCGGGCCGGGAGCGGGATCACCCGGACGAGCGTGACGCTGCTCTTCCTCGGGACCGCGGCGTGCATCGAGATCGCGCGGTTCGCGCTCGGCATCCGGCTCTTCGGGATGCGGCCGTACGAGGGCCGGCGCGTCTCCGCGTATGCGCAAGGCGCCCTGGGTTTGGGGCTCGCGCTCTTCCTCTTCGGCGACCTCCTCGGGACCCTCGCTCCGTACCTCGTCGTTCCCGTGTTCCTCGGGATGGCATGGATCGATCCGATCGCGGCGCTCGCCCGGAGGAGATCATGGCCTCGCTCCGGAGTCGTCGCGGCGTATTTCGTCCTGTTCCTCGCAACGGAATACGCGATGCTCGGCATCCGAGAGTGGAGTTGGCAGTTCCTGTTCGCGGTGATCGCCACGGGATCCGCGATGATTGTCGAAGGGCCGAAGCACCGCCAACTGGATGATGATCTTCTCATGCTCGTGGTGCCGCTCGCGGTCCTCACGGCGGTCGTGCTAATCTTCCGGCCACCCATCCTAGTGTAGGACTTCGAGCTTCCCGTATCGACCGGCGCTGACCTGCATGTTGCCCCGCCACTCGCGGACCCATCCGTTCGTGATCCGGATTCGGTCGTTTGCTTGGACGCGCTCGATCTCGTCGTTCCACAGGCTGACGGAGACCTCGGTCCCCTCGTCGTCGACGGCTTTCGCATCCGCCACTTTCCCCGTGGAGCCGCTGCGACTCGAGAAATCTCGCGTCTCGCCCTTCTGACGAATCGTGAGCTCGATCACGTCGACCTTGCTCTCCGGACGGAGTTCCTTGACTTTCATCCGACCCGGGCCGCGAACGCCCCGGTTTCGCTTAAACATTTCCGCCGGCCGAGACGGCGAAATCATGGAGTACCTGCGCCCCAAGAATCGAGCGGAAGCGAAGGTCGTTCCGCTGATTTCCTCCGCGCGTGTGAAATTCTTTCGGCGAGCGAAATAAAACTTATAACGGCACACCTGGATATCGAGCGCGTCGGTCTATTTGAATCGCATCAAGGTTGTGAGCGAGGTCGCCGAACTCGTTCCGATTCTGCGCGCGGTCGACACCGAGGTCAAGAGCGAGGTGTTCAAGGAGGTTTCCACGGGCTGGAAGACCGCCCGCGAGATCGAAGAAAAATTCGGTGCGTCGGGCGCCGACGCCCTCCGGTTCTTCGAGAAGATGAAGCTCGTGGAGACGAAATGGCAGACCGGCCCGACCGCGTCCCCGGAGAAGGCGTACCACGCGTTCTACTCGTCGTTCCACATCAACGCGACTGCGCCAGTCCCGGAAATCTCGGATGTGCTGCACGCCGCGATGATGTCCGAAGAGGCGTACGCCGTCATCGAAACCAAGATCTTCGAGATGGTGGGCACGGAAGGGAAGTTCTCGGGTGATGTCGCCGATGCCCTCAAGGTGACCCAGACGAAGCTGAAGGCCCTGGTCAAGCGCTCGCCCCGTCTGGACTTCCGAGGTCACCGGATCATCCGGTTCGAGGACTGACCGTTGATCACCGTCCTCCGGCTCGGGCACCGTCCCGCTCGAGACAAGCGGGTCACGACCCATGTGGCCTTGACCGCGCGGGTCTTCGGGGCGAACGCGGTCCTCGTCTCGACCCGGGATCCCGCGCTCGAGCGGACCGTCCGAAGCGTGGTGCGCCGATTCGGCGGCTCATTCCGAATCGAGACCGGCGTACCCTGGCGGCAGACCTTGCGGGAATGGCACGGCCCGAAAGTCCACCTGACGATGTACGGCCTGCCGATCGACGATCTGCTCTCGCGCATCCCGCGGGACGACCTGTTGATCGTCATCGGTGCGGAGAAGGTCCCGCGGGACGTGTACGACTTGGTCGACTTCAACGTGGCCGTCGGGAACGAGCCCCACTCCGAGGTCGCCGCCCTCGCCGTCTTCTTGGACCGCCTCATGGGCGGCCGGTCCCTTCGAAGCGAGTCCACCGCGCGCATCCGGATCCGACCCAACCCCCGGGGAAAGTCTGTGGAAGGCTCGGGTCACTGAACCCGCAACCTTAATCGACCGCCGCAGAAATGGGTGCGCGTGCGCGGTTCGATTCTGCTCGCCGCGGCCTTGGGCTTTACCCTTCTCGTTGGGGTTGCGAGCCCGGCCAGCGGCTCCCTGAGCGGGCCGCTCCTGACCATCGGAGACTCCTGGACGTACCGCACGAACACGTCCATCGGCGGCGCATTCTTCCTGGGAGGCGACGTGACCGTGACGACGACCGGGAGAGGCCTGCAGTCGGTCGACGGGATCATGTACGACGCAGTTCGATTCTCGTTGTCCGGTGCGGGGACCGCGAATGGGACCGTCGCGACTCAGTTCGGGCCGACACGTGCTTCCGGGAACTGGGTGCTCTCAGGGAATGAAGTCTTTGAGTCCGCGGGCCTCAAACTGGTTTCGAGCGTCCTCGATCTAGAAGCGTCCGGGACGCTGCATACAGCGCCCGTGGCCTTTCCGTTCCAGCTGAGCGTCCAGAACACGACCACGTTTCGAATCGTGGAAGACTCCTGGCGTTTCCCTCTCGGGATCGGGAACTCGAGCGTCGTGGCGAGCCGGATGAATTTCTCCGAGGATTCCCGGTTCTTCTATGGATTACAAACGACGCCGTCTCACACCCAAGGGAGTCTCTGGTGGAACGTGACGTATGCGCTCGAGACCCAAGTCGCGGTCGACACCCCGGCTGGCCACTTTGATTCGTATCGGTTTCGCGAAGCCGCTCCGGATGGCACGTACAGTCTCCTCTATTACGCCCCCGCGACCGGGAACGATGCGCGGACCGAGGCGTACAACGGGACCGCGAAGGTCGCGACGAGCGAACTGACCTCGTACCGATACCAGGCCCTCGAACCTGCGCGGTTCTTCGGGCTCACCGGGACCGACTGGGCGATAACGGGAATCGCCGCGGAGGCTGCCGGCGGAGGGGTCCTGGTGTTCTGGCTTCGCATCCGCCGCCGGCCGACCCCGCCGGACCGGAGGCCGAGCGAGCCGCGAAACTGATTACCTCAAGTCCTCGAGGTCCGTCGGTCGGTCCTCCAGCGAAATGGTCATCGTGTGGCGCGAGGTCTTCGGCGGAAACAAGTCCCCGGTGCGTCCGCGACGAATCACCTCCTCCTTCGTGATGACGGAAACGACCGCATCGGGCCATGTGCCGAGCTGGACGATGTCGGAGAAATAGTCGATGAGGTATGCGGGAATCCTCCGGGCTCCGAGCGCGCGGAGCGCCTCGAGGCGGTGGTGGCCGTCGAGGATCACGAAGTCGCGGTCCGCCACGAGGATCGGTCGTCGGAGATATCCGTCCCTCCGGATCTGCTCCGTGAGTTGCTCCAGGAGGGCGGGTCGGATTCGCTCGTGGCCATGGAGCCTGCCAATCTCGAACACCTCGAATCGGACGCTCGGCGTTCGCCGAGCCAGGCGCCTTGGGCGGACCATCGCGATAGCAATTGGGGCCGGTGGGAATAACGGTTTCGGGGCGAGGCCCTCGCGGGCCTATTTCGCCGCGGCTGCGACGGGCGGCGCCGCGCTCCCCTTCCGCAGGGACACGCGCTTCGGGAAGTACCGCAAGACGACGATGTCCCCGACGCTCTGCACCCAGCGGTACGGAACGCTGACCGCGCGGCTCCCCTCGACGAGGAGCGGATTCGTCTCCCCGACGAAGATTCCATCCACCGCGCCGTTGTCCACATCCACGACCAAATTGTTCACGTTTCCCAGGAACACGCCGTTGTGGGTGTATACCTGGAGCCCGATGATTTCGGACAGCTCTTCGAGCAAAGAGTCACCATCCCTTCTGTTGGCGCGTATCTGAGGAGGCGGTCTTAAACGCTTCGGTGAGCCGCGGAATCGCGTCCGACCCGAGCGGGGCCATCGTCAGAGAATGTGACTCACGATGTCCTCGAGTTCCCGGTCGCAGTACTTGCAGACGACGCGCAGGGGGTTCTTCGACCGGACGACGAACGACGACTCGATCGGCTCGCGGACGTTCGAGATGCAGTTCGGATTCGCACATCGGAGGATGCCGACCGCCCAGTCCGGCAACGCGAGGGGGCGTTTCTCCGCGACGTTGTAGTTGCGGATCACGTTCACCGTGGCCGTCGGCGCGATGAGCGCGATCTTATCGAGCTCCCGACCGCCGAGCTCGCGGTCTTCGACCTTCACGATATCTTTCCAACCCATCGCCTGACTCGGCACGTGCATCGCGACGGTCACCGTCGACGTCACGGCGTCCCCGATCCCGAGGATCTTGAGCACCTTCAGCGCGAGCCCCGCCGGGATATGGTCGATCACGGTCCCGTTCTTGATCGGGGTGACGCGGAGCTCCCTCATGCCCCTTCTCCGAGGATCAGGTCGAGGAGCGCCATCCGGACGGGGACGGCGTTGAAGGCCTGTTTGAAGTACACCGCGTGTTTCGTCCGGTCCACATCGGGGGCGATCTCCGTCACCCGCGGCAGCGGATGCATGATGATGAGTCCGCGTTTCGCGTCCCTCAGGATCTCCATATCGATGCGATAGGACCCAGCGACCTTCTCGTACTCCTGCGCGTCCGGGAATCGTTCTTTCTGGATTCGGGTGACGTAGAGGACATCGGCCTCGCGGATCACCTCTTCGAGGCGGTGTGCCGCGCGGAACGACAGTCCCTTCTCCTTGACCCGTTCGAGGATTTCCGGCGGCATCTCGAGCGTCGGAGGGCTCACGAAGGTGAGATGGGCTCCGAGCTCCGCCAGGGCGTACGCGAGCGAGTGGACCGTGCGACCGTACTTGAGGTCGCCGACCAGCGTGACGTTCTGTCCCTCGAACGCGCCCTTTTCGTCCCAGATCGTGTACAGGTCGAGGAGCGTCTGGGTCGGGTGCTGTCCCGCCCCGTCGCCGGCGTTGATCACGGGCTTCTCGGTGAACTCCGCCGCGAGCCGCGCGGCGCCCTCCTGCGGATGCCGGAGGACGATGGCGTCGCTGTATGCTTCGACCATCCGGATCGTGTCCGCGAGGGTCTCCCCCTTCTGGACCGACGTGCCTTCCGCGCTGCTGAAGCCCAGCGCACGCCCGCCGAGGCGCGCCATCGCGCTCTCGAACGACAGCCGGGTTCGCGTCGACGGTTCGTAGAAGAGCGTGGAAAGGATCTTGCCATCGAGCGACCGGGAACGCTTCTCTCCGACCGCGATCGGGACCATCTTGCGGGCGGTCCTCAAAACGAGCTGGATGTCCGCCGGGGTGAAGTCGCGAATCGAGAGGACGTCTCGCCCCCGGAAGCTCGACATCGAGTCCCTAATTCATGGGTTCGATTTAAAACAATCCCGGCACCCCGGTGGCCCGGAAGAAGAGTGCCGCGGACCGCCCCGGGGCGGGGCTACTTCTTCGGGTCACTCCGCCCCAACTGGGTGACGTTCGAGGGGAGGATCACGATCCCGCCCTCGGCGTCCATGTACCGCTTCCAGTCTTTCGTGTTCTGCTGCACTTGTTTCGCGCGCTCCACGGCGATCGTTGCGACGACTTTCCGCACGACGTCGTCCACGTCGACGCCGAGGACCTCGCGGAACAGGTACTTCATCCGCTCGCGGTCCATGGTGAGCCGGACCATTCGAGGCGGCCGTATAAGAGAAAATTGTCAATGGTCCCGATTCTGAGAGGACCCAGGGGACCGTCCGACGATGGGACGTTGGCGGGCTTTGTCAACCGGGCGGCGCTGCGCCGTTCGAGACGGCAGGTCCCCTCCGTCGATGGCAAGAATAAAAGAGG
>WNEP01001677.1_pt1 | contig 11197 bp, 9 predicted proteins | sample 5399961 | NCBI WGS metagenome assembly WNEP01 (sample SAMN13153329, study PRJNA577476) | soil metagenome | isolation source: 20 cm grassland meadow soil pre-rain plot 5 | place: USA:California | collected 2015-09-08 | reverse complement strand
AAGTCCGCCGGGCTCGGCGCCGGGCTCGGCGCCGTCTGCGCGAGTGCCAGCGCGCACCACGGCGCCAGCGTCAGGGCGGCAAGGGCACTGCGTGTTTTCATTCTCCGGCCACCGATATCCCCCTTGAGCGCGCCTCAAGCGGTGCGCCCGAACTCTTCCCTTGCGCTATTCGAGGCCCGGAGACTCACGCCTCCGGTGTGAAAACTCCGCTCCCCTGACGGTGCGCTCGCGTCACGGTCAGCCGAACTGGCGCGCGATGTCGTTGTAGAGCGCGACACCCATCAGGACGATGAGCAGGGCGATGCCAACCTGCTGTCCCAGGGCCTGGGCCCGCTCCGACAACGGGCTGCCCTTCAGCCACTCCACCAGCTGGAAGACGATCTGTCCGCCATCCAGGATCGGAATCGGCAACAGGTTGAGGAACCCCAGCGACAGGGAGATGAGCACCAGGAAGCCGAGGAACGCCGCCACGCCCGCCTCGGCCGAGTCGCCGGCGAATTCGGCGATCGACAGCGGGCCGCTCAGGTTCTTCAGCGACACGCGTCCCAGCACCATGCGCCAGAACAGCCGCGCCTGCAGCACGCTCATGGTCCAGGCTTCCCCGCCGGCGCGCGCCAGCGCCACCGCGGCGCCGAGCTCGGTGTGCCGCAGCATGCTCTCGGGGTAGCCCCTGCCGGGGGGCTGGGTGACGTGGATGCGCCCGACGCGCTTACCCGCGACCTGCTCGCTCAGTACCTGCAGCTGCACGCGCTGGGCGATGCCGCGGCGGCGATAGTCGATGGTCACGCGCTCGCCGGGGTGCGCGCTGATGAGCGCGACGATTTCGCGGAAGTCGTGCACCGGCCGGCCGTCGATCGCGACGACCTCATCGCCCGCCACCAGACCGGCGCGCGCCGCCGGCCCGTCGGGCATCACCTGTCCCAGCACCGCCGGCAGCGGCGGCGTCCAGAACTGAAAGCCGAGGCCGCGGAACAACTCCGCCGGTTCGGTGAGACGCCGGCGCCGCTCGGCATCGGGCACGCGCAGGTTCACGTTGCGCAGCTCGCCGCCGCTGCCGCGCACGCTCAAGGCAGCTTCGCCGCGCGAGCTCATGGCGTCCAGCAGGCCGAACACCACGTCGCGCTCACCCGCCACCGCGGCGCCGTTGATGGCGCGGATTTCATCCCCGCTACGCAGGCCGGCGGCGGCGGCTACCGAGCCCGCGGTCACCTCGCCGACCAGGGGCCTGACCTCGGTGACACCGTTCACCCACAACATGCCCCACAGCAGCAGCACCGCGAACAGGATGTTGAAGGCGGGGCCGGCGAGCAGCACAACGATGCGCTGCCAGGGCGGACGGCGCGTGAAGGAGCGCGCCAGCTCGTGCGGCGCCACCGGACCTTCGCGCTCATCGAGCAGCTTCACGTAGCCGCCGAGCGGCAGCGGGGAGATCCAGTATTCGTGCCCTTCGGGGTGGACGTACTTCCACAGCGGCTTGCCGAAGCCGACGGAGAAGCGCAGCACCTTGAAGCCGAGCCGTCGCGCGACCCAGAAATGGCCGAACTCATGCACCGTGACCAGAAGGCCCACGGCGATCACGAACCACAGCGCGTACCAGACCACACTCATGCGTGAGCGCCTCTCACCGCCGCACTTCTCGTGATGCCGTCGATTCGCTCGCGTGCGCGACTTCTGCCTTCCGCGTCGGCGGCCAGCACGTCGTCGAGCCCGCCGATCGCCCCCCCGGTGCTGCGCTGCACTACGGCTTCAATGACCGTCGCGATGCCCGGAAAGTTCAATCGCCGCTCGAGGAATGCCTGGACCGCGACCTCGTTGGCCGCATTCAGCACCACCGGGTCGAGCCCGCCGGCGCGCGCCGCGGCCTGCGCCAGCGCGAGGCACGGGAACCTCGCGGTATCGGGGGCCCGGAACTCGAGCCGCCCCACTGCGAGCAGGTCGAGGAATTGCACCCCGGAGCCGATCCGCTCCGGCCACGCGAGCGCGTGAGCGATCGGCGTGCGCATGTCGGGCGAGGACAGCTGCGCGAGCACCGAGCCGTCGAGGAATTCGACCAGGGAATGCACGATGCTCTGCGGGTGCACGAGTACCTGCACCTGCGCGGGCGTCAATCCGAACAGCAGGCACGCCTCGATGAACTCCAGCCCCTTGTTCATGAGGGTGGCGGAGTCGACCGAGATCTTGCGGCCCATGACCCAGTTCGGATGCGCGAGGGCGGCTTCCGGCGTGACGGCGGCGAGCGCCTCGCCCGGGGTGTCCCGGAACGGCCCGCCGGAAGCGGTGAGCAGTACGCGCTTCAGCCCCGCGGGCGCCACCCCCGGGGTCACACCCGGTGGCAGGCACTGGAAGATGGCATTGTGCTCGCTGTCGATCGGCAGGAGCGTCGCGCCGGAGCGCTTCACCTCTGCAATCAGCAGCGGACCGGCCATCACCAGGGCCTCCTTGTTGGCGAGCAGCAGGCGCTTGCCGGCGCGCGCCGCCGCCAGTGTGGAGCGCAGGCCGGCCGCGCCGACGATCGCGGCCATCACACACTGCACCTCGGCGGCCTGCGCGATCTCCTCGAGCGCCGCGCCGCCGGCGAGCACGCGCGTGTGCGCGGCCGCCCGCCCGAGCAGCTCGCGCAACTCACGCGCGGCCCGCTCGTCGGCCAGAGCTGCGTAGGCCGGGTGCCAGGCGAGCACCTGCTGCGCGAGCTTCGCGGCGTTGGTGTTGGCGGCGATCGCCACCAGCCGGAAACGATCCGGGTGACGCGCGAGCACATCGAGCGTGCTCTCGCCCACGGAGCCGGTGGAGCCGAGTACGGCGACGCCGATCACCGCACGACTCCGAGCAGCGTCAGCCCGAGCAGCAGCACCGGAGCGGCCCCGGTGAGACTGTCGATGCGGTCCATGACTCCGCCGTGCCCCGGAAACACGCGGCCGCTGTCCTTCACGCCGGCGAAGCGCTTCAGCAGACTCTCGGTGAGGTCACCGATGATCGAAAAGGCGACCGCGGTGAGACACAGCGGCAGGAACGCCGCGAGCGGCACGTGGAACCACCGGCTGCCCGCGACCGCGACCAGCGCGCTCAGCGCAATCCCTCCCAACACTCCCTCCCAGGTCTTGCCCGGCGACACCTCGGGCGCCAGGCGCACGCGCCCGAAGCGGCGGCCGAAAAAGAACGCGCCGATGTCCGCGACCCATACGAGCACGAACGCGAACAGCACCCATTGTGCGCCCTGCGGCAGCGCGAGGCGCAGGCGCACCATGGCGAGCCATGCGGGCACCAGCGCCAGCACGCCGGCGGCGGCCGCCGACCAGGGCGAAACGCGCCGCGGCGCGAACGCGATCCACAGTAGCGCCGTCAGCCACCACAGCACCGCCACGCCGAGCAGCAACTCGCGCCCCGCGGGCGTGGCGCACACGCGCCACGCGCCCGGCAGCAGCGCCGCCACCAGCAGCACGTAGGCGGCGCGCAGCGCCGCACCCGGCAGCAGCAGGAACGCGGACCACTCCCACGCCCCGGCCAGCACCAGCAGCGTCATCACGCCCACGGTCGCGCCCGCAGGCAGCCATAGCACGATGGCGAGCAGTACCACGGCCAGCACCACGGCGGTCGGGACTCGTTTGCGCAGCGCGTCCGTCACGTTGCCTTCAGGCCTTGGCCGCGGAAGCTCGCGCCACGGTGTGCCCGAAGCGCCGCTCGCGGCTGGCGAAGAACGCGAGCGCCTCCTCCAGGTCCGCCACCGCGAAATCAGGCCACAGCCGCGCACTGAAATACAGCTCCGCGTAGGCGATATCCCAGAGCAGGAAGTTGCTGACGCGGTACTCACCGCCGGTGCGAATCAGAAGATCCGCGGGCGGCACTCCCGCGAGCGCGAGCTGCGCGGCGAAGTGGGCCTCGCTGATATCCTCCGGCCGTAGTGCACCGCTTGAGCATTCTTTCGCAAGCTTTTGAGTTGCCTGAATAATATCCCAGCGTCCACCGTAACTCACGGCCACCTGCAGCTTGAGCCCGCCGTTGCCGGCGGTGCGCGCCTCCGCGGCCGCGAAGCGCGCTTGCAGCCGCACCGGCAGATCGCGGCGCTCACCGATGAAGCGCAGCCGCACGCCCTTCGCGTGCAGCTCCTCGATCTCGCGCTCGAGCGCTTCCACAAACAGGCCCATGAGACTGCCGACCTCCTGCGCCGGCCGTCCCCAGTTCTCGCTCGAGAAGGCGAACAGCGTGAGGGCCTCCACGCCGCGGCGCGCGCACTCCTCGATACACATGCGCACCGGGGTGAGCCCGGCGCGGTGTCCGGCCGAGCGCGCCAGGCCGCGCGCCGCCGCCCAGCGGCCGTTGCCGTCCATGGTGATCGCGACGTGCCTGGGCGTGAGCTTGGAGGCGGGGGCGACCATCACACCTGCATGACCTCCTTCTCCTTGGCGGCGAGCAGCGCCTCGATGTCGGCGATGTGCTTGTCGGTGAGCTTCTGCACCTCTGTTTCAGCGCGCCGCTCATCGTCCTGCGAGACCAGTTTCTCCTTCAGCATCTCCTTGATGTCGTTCATGACATCGCGGCGCACGTTGCGTACCGCGACGCGGGCGCTCTCCGCGTCGTGCCGCAGTACCTTGCTGATCTCGCGGCGCCGCTCCTCGGTGAGCGGCGGCATGGGAATACGGATCACGGTGCCGGCGGTCATGGGCGTGAGTCCCAGATCGGACTTGAAGATCGCCTTCTCGATCGCCTGCACGCTCGCCTTCTCCCATGGGGAAATGACCAGCGTGCGGCCCTCCTCGACCGCGATGCTCGCCACCTGCTGCAGCGGCACCTCCGAGCCGTAGTAGTCGACCTTCAGGTGCTCGATGAGGCTGGGGTGCGCCCGGCCGGTGCGCAGCTTCTTCAGATCCGCCTGGAAGTTCTGTACGCACTTCACCATGCGCGTGGCGGCGTCTTTCTTGAGGTCTTCGAGCATGGGGCGTTCTCCTCGATGCAGCGCGGCTCACTCGAGCGTCACGGCCGTACCCAGGTCCTCGCCGCGTACGATGCGGGTGAGATCCCCGGGATTGTTCAGATTGAACACCCGCAAAGGCAAGCGGTTGTCGCGGCACATGACGATGGCGGTGGCATCCATGACGTTGAGCTTCTCGCTGAGCACGCGGTCGAAGGTCAGGCGCGGGTAGCGCACGGCGGCCGGATTGCGCAGCGGATCCTCCGAATACACGCCGTTCACCTTGGTGGCCTTCAACAGTACGTCGGCGTTGATCTCGATGGCGCGCAGCGCGGCGGCGGTGTCGGTGGTGAAGAACGGGTTGCCGGTGCCGGCGGCGAAGATGGTCACGCGACCCTTCTCCAGGTGCCGCATGGCGCGGCGGCGGATGTAGTCCTCGCACACCTCGTTGATGCGGATCGCGGACATCACCCGGGCGTGCAGACCCAAGCCCTCGAGCGCATCCTGCATGGCGAGCGCATTCATCACCGTGGCGAGCATGCCCATGTGGTCGGCCGCGACCCGGTCCATGCCGGCGCGCGCCAGCCCCGCGCCGCGGAAGATGTTGCCGCCGCCGATCACCACCGCGACCTGCACCTCCATCTGCCTGATGTCCTGCAGCTCCCCGGCGATGCGCCGGATGACCGCCGGATCGATGCCGTAGTCGCCATTGCCCATCAGGGCCTCACCCGAGAGTTTCACCAGGATTCTCGAGTAGCGCGCCTTGGCTTGCGTCATCTCAACACCTCCGCCGATGGAAAAAACCCCGCGCGCGGCGGGGTTTGCGTCCTTGAGCAGTGCCCGCGCTTCAGTGCCTGACCGCAGGGCCGGTGCCCTCCTGCCTCTTCTCGATGCCGGCGCCGACCTCGAAGCGCTCGAACGCCACGACCTCCGCCTTGGCACCCTTTAACAACTTCTCGATCGTCACGTCCAGGTCCTTGACGAACGGCTGGCCGGCGAGCGTGATCTCGCCCAGGGCCTTGCGCAGCCGGCCCTCGACCATCCTGGCGACGATCTCCGGCGGCTTGCCCTCGCCCTGGGCCTGCTGCGTGAGGATTTCGCGCTCCTTCGCCATGACCTCCGCCGGCACCTGGGCCTGGCTCAGGTAGCGGGGGTTGCTGGCCGCAACGTGCATCGCCAGATCGTAGGCGAGACCCGCCGCGCCACCCTTCAGCGCCACCAGCGCCGCGATGCGCGTGCCGTGCACGTAGGCGCCCAGGTGCTCAGGCGCGCTGAGCACCGCGAAGCGCCGCACGCTGATGTTCTCGCCGATCTTGGCAATGAGCGCGCGCCGGCGCTCCTCGATGCTCTCGCCGGAGGGGAGCTTCGCCTCCCCGAGCGCCGCCAGGCTCGCCGGCTGCGAGGTCAGGGCGCACTCGGCCACCGCCTGGGCGAAGGCGCGGAAGCTCTGCTCGCGGGCGACGAAGTCGGTCTCGCAGTTGATCTCGACCATGGCGGCGGTGCGCGCGTCGGCGGATCGGGCGACGACCACCACCCCCTCGGTGGCCAGCCGCGCCGCTTTCTTGTCGGCCTTGGCGTGGCCCTGCTTGCGCATGAGCTCGGCGGCGGCGTCCAGGTCACCCTTGGCTTCGACGAGCGCCTTCTTGCACTCCATCATGCCCGCGCCGGTGCGCTCGCGCAGCTGCTTGACTGCGTCTGCTGTGATGTTCATGGGCTAACTCTCGGCGCCCGCGGTGCCGCGGCCCTTGCGGCGGCCCGGCGCGGCGGTGGGCCGGCGCGCCACGGCCTCGGGCGCCGGGACCGTGCCGGCGGCCGCCACGGGCTCGACCGCCTCCTCCGCCTCGAGGTCCTCGTCCTCGGCGCCGAGCAGCTCCTCGGCCACGACGGCCGGTGCCTTGACGGGCGGGAGCTTGCGCCGTGCGGGGGCCTTCTTGCGCACCGTCGCCTGCGGGCGCTGCCGGCCGCGCGCGGCCTTCTTGCGCGGGTTGCCCGCCTCATCGAGCTCGACGAACTCGTCCTCCCCGACCGCGACCTGCGGCACCGACTGCTTGCCCTCGAGCACCGCATCGGCAATGCCGGCGGCATACAGCTGGATGGCGCGCATGGCGTCGTCGTTGCCCGGGATCACGTACTCGATGCCATCGGGCGAGCAGTTGGTGTCGACGATGGCCACCACCGGAATGCCGAGCTTCTTCGCCTCGTGAAGCGCGATGTTCTCGTGCCCGACGTCGACCACGAACAGCGCGTCCGGGAGCGAGTCCATGTGCTTGATGCCGCCGAGACTCCTCTCGAGCTTGTCCATCTCGCGCCGCAACTGGGTGGCCTCCTTCTTGCCGCGCTTCTCCAGCGCACCGGAGGCGGCGAGCTCGGTGATCTCCCCGAGCCGCTTGATGGACTGGCGGATGGTCTTGAAGTTCGTGAGCATGCCGCCCAGCCAGCGCTGGTTCACGAACGGCTGCGCCGCACGCTCGGCTTCCTTCTGGATCGACTCGCGCGCCGAGCGCTTGGTGCCGACGAACAGCACCTTGCCGCCGTCGGCAATCACTGCCTTGATGAACTGCGCAGCTTCCGCGTACATCGGCTGCGTCTTCTCGAGGTTGATGATGTGGATCCTGTTTCGCTCGCCGAAGATGTAGGGAGCCATCTTCGGGTTCCAGAAGCGGGTCTGATGTCCGAAATGGACTCCCGCCTCCAGCATCTGTCGCATGGACACGCCGGGCATGTAAAGACTCCTGTGCGGGTTGAGCCTCCGCGCATCCCCGTGACCATCCTCAAGGCGGGCCGTGAGGCGCGTCCTTCAGGACACCCAGTCACCAAGGTTAACGATGCGCGTGTGGGTTGCGTTGCCAAAAAAGGCCGCGCTTTATACCATGAAGACCTCGTCGGAACAATGTCTTACGCTGCCCGCGACACCCCCTTGGCTTAAGGCGCCGCGACCCCATCTCGCAACCCATGCAAGTCACCATCAAGACCCCCGAGGAACAGGCGAAGATGCGCACCGCCGGGCGCCTCGCCGCCGAGGTGCTCGACATGATCGCGGCGCACGTGGTGCCGGGGGTGACGACCGAGGAGCTCGACCGGCTCTGCCACGACCATATCGTGAACGTGCAGCGCTCGGTGCCGGCGAACCTCAACTACCGCGGCTTTCCCAAGACCATCTGCACCTCGGTGAACCACGTGGTCTGCCACGGCATCCCGAATGACAAGCGCCTGAAGGCCGGCGACATCGTCAATATCGACGTCACCGTGATCCGCGATGGATTCCACGGCGACACCAGCCGCATGTACCTGGTGGGCAAGGCGCCGGCGCACGCGCAACGCCTCTCCGAGACCTGTTTCGCCGCCATGTGGCGCGGCATCGAGACGGTGCGTCCGGGCGCGCGCCTGGGCGACATCGGGCACGCCATCCAGAGCTTCGTCGAGGAGAACGACTACTCGGTGGTGCGCGAGTACTGCGGCCATGGCATCGGGCGTGTCTATCACGAGGACCCGCAGGTGCTGCACTACGGCGAGCCCGGCACCGGGCTCGAGCTCAAGGCGGGCATGACCTTCACCATCGAGCCCATGGTGAACGCGGGCAAGCGCCACGTGCGCCTGCTCCCCGACGGCTGGACCGTCATCACCAAGGACCATTCCCTGTCGGCGCAGTGGGAGCACACCGTGCTGGTCACCGACACCGGGTTCGACGTGCTGACTCTTCCCGCGAACGGGGCGCAGCAATAGTTGCGCGCACGATGGGCGCCTCGGACTCAGAGCTGCTCGAGGAAACGCGCCCCGCCACGTCCCCCGCCGTCTCCTGGCCGCTGCTGGCGCGACTGCCGGCACAACTCGCCGCCGCGCACGAGCCGGCCGCCTGGCGTGAGCTGCTGCGCCAGGGGCACGAGGAGCTGAAGGCGCGCTTCATCGCCGAGGAGCCCGTCGAGCACCTGGTGCACGCGCGCGCGGCGCTCATCGACGCGGCGCTGCGCGAGGCCTGGCGCAGGCACTGCGCCGCGCAGGCCGGGACCCTGGTCGCGGTCGGGGGTTACGGCCGCGGCGAGCTGCACCCCGCTTCCGACATCGACATCCTGCTGCTCGTGCCGGCTGCGCCGGACGCGGCGGGGAGCGCCGCCATCGGCACCCTGGTGGCGTTCCTGTGGGACATCGGGCTCGAGGTCGGCCACAGCGTGCGCACCGTGGCGCAGTGCGCCGAGGAATGCGTCGGCGACGTCGGCGTCATGACCACGCTCCTGGAAGCGCGCCTGCTCGCCGGAGATGCGCAACTGCTCGCCGCCATGCGCAGCGCGCTGGCACCCGAGCGCATCTGGCCGGTGAAGCAGTTCTTCGAGGCGAAAGTGCGCGAGCAGGCCGAGCGGCACCTGAAGGCCAACGACACCGCCTACAACCTCGAGCCCAACGTCAAGACCGGCCCCGGGGGGCTGCGCGACATCCAGACCATCGCCTGGGTGGCGAAGCGGCATTTCGGCGCCGACAGCCTCGATGGCCTGGCGACGCACGCGTTCCTCACGCTCGCGGAGCTGCGGCGCCTGCAGCAGGCGCAGGCGTTTCTGTGGAAGGTGCGCTTCGGCCTGCACACCCTCACCGCGCGGCGCGAGGATCGCCTGCTGTTCGATCCCCAGATCCGCCTCGCCCGCAGCTTCGGTTACGAGGACGCCTCCTACACGCTCGCGGTCGAGCAGTTCATGCAGCGCTACTACCGCACGGTCATGGACGTGAGCCTGCTGAACGAGCTGCTGCTGCAGCTGTTTCGCGAGGCGATCCTCTCCGAGAGCGAGCCGCCGCGGCCGCTGAATGCGCGCTTCCAGGTGCGCAACGGCTCCCTCGAAGCGGTCAGCGAGGAGGTGTTCGAGCGCACGCCCGCAGCGCTGCTGGAGCTGTTCGTGCTGCTGCAGCAGAACGAGGGACTGCGCGGCGTGCGCGCCTCGACCATGCGCGCGGTGGCGCGCAATCTGTGGCTCATCGACGAGGAGTTCCGCCAGAACCCGCGCCATCACCGCCTGTTCCTCGAGATCCTGCGCTCGCCGGTGGGCGTCACGCACGAGCTGCGGCGCATGAACACCTACGGCGTGCTGGGGCGCTACATCCCGGCATTCGGGCGCATCGTCGGGCGCATGCAGTACGACCTGTTCCATGCCTACACGGTCGATGCGCATACGCTGTTCGTGGTGAGCAACCTGCGCCGCTTCGCGATCCCGCGTTACGACCATGAGCTGCCGGAAGCCTCGCGCGTCATGCAGCAGCTGCCGCGCAGCGAAGTCGCCTACCTCGCCGCGCTGTTTCACGACATTGCCAAGGGGCGCGGCGGCGATCATTCCGAGCTCGGCGCGGTGGACGCGGAGGCGTTCTGTCTCGAGCAGGGCCTGTCCCCGTACGATGCGCGCCTGGTCGCCTGGCTGGTGCGCAACCACCTGCAGCTGTCGATCACCTCGCAGAAGCAGGACATCGGCGACCCGCAGGTCATCAACGCGTTCGCGCGCAAGGTCGGCGACGAGACGCACCTGGATTACCTGTACGTGCTCACCTGCGCGGACGTGCGCGCCACCAATCCGAAGCTGTGGAACTCCTGGAAGGCATCTCTGTTCCGGGACTTCTACCAGCGCGTGAAGCGCGCCCTGCGCCGCGGGCTCGAGAGCCCGATCGATCCGGAGCACCTGGTGCGCGAGACCCAGGACGCCGCGCGGCGCCTGCTCATCGAGCGGGGCGTCAGCGAACGCGACATCGCGGGCGCGTGGACGCGCTTCTCGGCCGGTTATTTCCTGCAGCACTCGCCCGAAGAGATCGCCTGGCATGCACGACTCCTTGCCGAGCGTGACGCGGCATCCGATGAGCCGCTGGTCGCGCTCGAGCCGCGCAGCGTGCGCGGCACCACCGCGGCGCTGATTTTCACGCGCCCGCGGCGCCATGGGTTCGCGCGCACCACCGCGGCGCTCGATCAGCTCGGCCTCAACATCGTCGATGCGCGCATCACCCCGACCGGGGACGGCTTCAGTCTCGACCTCTATCACCTGCTGGAGGACGACGGCGCGCCGATCACCGACAACGACCGCCAGGTGGAGATCGAGCAGGCGCTGTGGGGGTCGCTGCGCGGAGCGGCGGATGCGCCGTTTGCGGTATCGCGGCGCGCGCCGCGCCAGGCGCGCATGTTCAACACGCCCACCCAGATCGCGCTCAGCGTGGATGAGCGCAACCGCCGCTCGGTGCTGGAGCTGACCGCCGGCGACCGCCCGGGCCTGCTGTGCGAGGTCGGCAAGGTGCTGATGGCGGAGCGCGTCGAGCTGCACGCCGCCAAGA
>WNEP01001666.1_pt1 | contig 11237 bp, 8 predicted proteins | sample 5399961 | NCBI WGS metagenome assembly WNEP01 (sample SAMN13153329, study PRJNA577476) | soil metagenome | isolation source: 20 cm grassland meadow soil pre-rain plot 5 | place: USA:California | collected 2015-09-08 | reverse complement strand
TCACCGTCTTCGCGCCTGTCGCTGCACGCAGTGAAGCAGGTCAGCGACGCCGCCAACCTGTTCCGGTTGAACCTCGACCAGCCGGTGCCGGCCGCCGCCGCGGACCGGCTGACCACGGGTGATTCGTTCACGGACCGGGAACTGGGCGCGAACTGGCGATTTGTCGCGGCGCGCACCTCGTTCACGCTCGGATACCTGGATATTCGCGAGCGCTACAAGATCAACCCGGCCTCGGACCGCAACGTGAAGGACGCGACTGCACTGCTCGCTCGAGCGCTGAGCCCGGTGCTCAACTGGGACATCGGCGCGGAGTACGAGCGCCAGGAGTTTGCCGCCGGCGGCTCATCCAGCACGGTGAACGCGATGACGAGCCTGCGGTGGCAGATCGCCCCGCAGCTCAGGCTGCGCTTCCTGTACGCTCACTCGGCCCTCACCCCGCACGGCTACGCCGAAAATCAGGTCGGCGTGACGGCTTCCTATGCATTCATCGAGGCTGCGTCGGGGAACGCGCAGCCCGGTGTCCAGCCTGCAGCGCCGCCCACCCTTGACCCGGGGATGCCGCCAGGCGCGCCCGCGCGCCCGCCGTGAGCTTGCGGGCAGCGGACCATGTCATGCTCGCTCCGGCTGAGTTTGTTTTCTGGTCGTGTCTTGGCATCGGGCTGTACCCGTACGCCGGCTATCCACTCTGCGTAGCGCTGCTGCGGGCAATTCGGCCGCGTCCCGTGCGCGCCGCCCCGATCCTGCCTCGCGTTACCGTGGTGATCTCGGCCTACAACGAGGCCGCGCACATCGAAGCGACCGTTCGCAACAAGCTGGACCAGGATTACCCGCGCCCGCTGCTGGACGTCATGGTGGTGTCGGACGGCTCGACCGACGGCACCGACCGTGTGCTGGCGAGCCTCGCGCAACGCGACCCGCGCCTCGCCGTCCTGCGGCAGGAGCCACGCGCCGGCAAGACGGCCGCACTCAACTCCATGCTGCAGCGCGCGCAGGGTGAGATTATCGTATTCGCCGACGCCAATTCGATCTACCGCCCAGACACCGTGCGCCGGCTGGTCGCGCCCTTCGCAGATCCGGGCGTCGGCTACGCCTGCGGGCGGATGCTGTATGTCGACCCTCAAGGCTCTCTGGTGGGCGATGGCTGCACGGCCTATATGCGCTACGAGAATGCACTACGGACATTGGAGTCGGCCGTCGGCTCGGTCGTGGGCGTGGACGGCGGTGTGGACGCGATCAGGCGTTCGCTGTATCGGCCCATGCGGCCCGACCAGCTGCCGGATTTCGTGCTGCCACTTGCGGTGGTCGAGCAGGGCCGCCGTGTCGTCTACGCGCCCGAGGCGGTGCTGCACGAGGCAACGCTCACCAGCGCGGGCGCCGAGTACCGCATGCGGGTGCGCGTGGCGCTGCGCGCCCTGTGGGCGCTGTGGGACAAGCGGGTTCTCCTCAACCCGGTGCAGTTCCCGCTCTTCAGCTGGCAGCTCGCCTCCCACAAGCTGCTGCGCTATCTGAGTTTCCTGCCGCTCACCGCCGCGGCGGCGATCAACTGGCTGCTCCTGTCGCGCGGCTGGGTCTATGCCACATTGGCGGCCGGCCAGTGTTGCGCGGCATCGCTGGCAGTGCTCGCACTGCGCGGGCCGCCGCGGCTGCGGGGGTTTTTCCTGGCGCGCTACTGCTATTACTTCCTGCTCCTCAACTGGGCTTCCGCCGTCGCGCTGCTGCGTTTCCTGCGCGGCGAGAAGCAGGTGTTGTGGCAGCCACGGACCGGATAGACCCCACCATGGCCCTCATGACTTCATTGTCACGGCATGTGTTCCACCCGCTGTGGGATCTGAAGGACGGCAGCCGGCGGCTGCGCATCCTGCGCGAGCTCGAGCGCTCGCAATGGCTGGCGCTCGAGACCCTCAAGGCGCGCCAGGCGGAGCGTCTCGGGCAGATCCTGCGTTACGCGGCGGCTCATTCCGCTTACTATGAGCGCATATTCAGGGCACAGCGCTTCGATCCCGAGCATTTGCGGCTGCCGGCGTTCCAGGAGCTCCCCCTCCTCACCAAGGCGAATATTCGCGCCTCGACGGATGAGATTCTGTCGCGCGAATTTGCGCGCAGCGCGCTCGGGGAGCACCGCACAGGCGGCTCGACGGGCGTGGCGCTCACCACTTACTTCGATCGCGACTGGCTCGAGATCCGCAGCGCGGATGCCCTGCGTTCGGATCAATGGGCCGGTTGCTTCCACGGCATGAAGATCGCCTCCCTGTGGGGCAATCCGTCGTTGCCCAAGACGTTCAAGCAGCGCGTGCGGGCGGCGCTCATCGACCGCTTCATCTATCTGGATACGATCGATCTCAATGAGCGCTCGATCGAGGATTTCATCGCCCGCTGGCGGCGCGGCAAGCCGGAAATTCTCTTCGGCCATTCGCACTCGCTGTACATGCTTGCCAGGTACGTGAATGCGCACGGCATCCGCGACCTGCGGCCACGCGGCATCATTTCCACTTCCATGATGCTGCTGGCAAGCGAACGGGAGGTGATCGAGCTGGCATTCGGCTGCAAGGTAACGGACCGCTACGGCTCGGAGGAGGTGGCGCTGATCGCCAGTGAATGCGAGCGACATCAGGGCCTGCACCTCAACATCGAGCACCTGTACGTCGAATTCCTGCGGCCGGACGGTACCCAGGCCGCCCCGGGGGAGGAGGGGACGATCGTCATCACTGACCTCATCAATCGCGGCATGCCCTTCATCCGTTACCGCATCGAGGACGTCGGGGTCCCGTCGGATCGCCGCTGCACCTGCGGACGCGGACTGCCGCTCATGGAGCGGGTCACGGGGCGCGTCGCCGACTATCTGAAGCGCCGCGACGGCTCGATGGTCGCCGGCGTGTCGCTGGTGGAGCGGACCCTGACGGCGATTCCCGGGCTCGAGCAGCTGCAGGTCGTGCAGCCTTCGTTGGATGACATCGTGCTGAAGGTCGTGCGCGCACCCGACTTCAGCGCGGCGACCGAGCAGGCGCTGCTGAGCGAGTTTCGCACGGTATTCGGCCCCGGGATCAACATCCGCGCGGAATACGTGGCGCACATCCCGCAGGAGCGCTCGGGCAAATACCGCTTTTCGATCTGCCGCATCTGACATGTCCGGCAGCTCCGCAGGCGATCTGGTGTCGGTGGTCATCGCCACCTATAACATGGGGCGTTACCTCCCCCAGGCCGTGCAGTCGGTGCTGGGGCAGTCGTACGCAAACCTGGACCTGCAGATCGTCGACGACGGCTCGACGGACGATACGCCCTCTATCCTCAGGCGCTGGGACGGCCATCCGCGTGTGCGCCTGTATTCACAGGCCAATGCCGGCAAGGCGCGCGCCATGAATCAGGGTGTGGCGCTGAGCGGTGGATCCTTCATCGCGTTCCTCGACGCTGACGACGTCTGGCTCCCCGAGAAGCTCTCGCGGCAGATGCCATTATTCGCCGCGCGATCCGAGGTCGGAGTGGTGTACTCCGACTACGAGCGCATGGACGGCGCGGGGGCGCCGCTGCCGAAAGGCCCGACGCACCTGCACCGCGGCAGGGTCAGCGGTCCGCTGTTGATCGAGAACTTCGTGCCCTACTCGACCGGGGTGGTGCGGCGCGAGTGTTTCGAGCGCATCGGCGGCTTCGACGAGACGATCCGCATGGGTCTCGACTATGACCTGTGGCTGCGGCTCTCGGCGCACTGCCAGTTCGACTTCATTCCCGCACCGACCGCGCGCTATCGCATCTGGGCCGGTCAGATGTCGAAGAACTACCGCCAGCGTTACAAGTCGGGCATCCGCATCATGCAGAATTTCCTGGAACGCAACCCGGGCACGGTTGAGCAGGCGGTGGTGCGCAGTGCGTGGGCACACACCTACACCGGACGCGGCAACGTTCTGCTGTGGCGGGAAAAGGATCGGCGCGCCGCATTGCGGGACTACCTGCGTGCGCTGTCCTTTCGTCCTGCCTACTGGCCCGCCTGGCGCGCCATGCTGCGCTCGCTCGTCACGACACGCGCGCCGTGATGGGAGCCTTCGCAAGGCTCAGGTCGTGACCCCATGCGGATCCTGCATCTCATACACAGCGAGGGCGTCTACGGAGCGGAGCTCATTCTGTTGTATCTGGCTCGCGAGCAGCAGCAGCGCGGGCACGAGCCCCTGGTGGGCAGCATTCGCGACCCCCGCACTGAGCAGACCCCATTCGAGGCGCTGGCACAGTCCTGGGGGTTGCCCGTAGTGGGCATTCGCATCGCCTCGCGCCCGACGCCGCCGGTGGTGCGCTCGCTGCTGCGCACGGTGCGCGAGGTTGCGCCGGATGTGCTGCACTCGCATGGCTACAAAGCGAACATCCTGCTGGGACCCCTGCCGCGGCGGCTGCGCGGCCCGATGATCGCGACGCTTCACGGCTGGACGGCTGCCCGCACCTTCAGCGCGTTGTGGCTCTACGAGCGCCTGGACCGGCTGTCACTGCGCAGAATCGACTCGGTGGTGGTGGTGGCGCGCTGCATGCTGCAGCTCGCCGCGCTGCGGGGTGTGGCCCCTGCGCGGCGGCGGGTGATCGAGAATGGGATCCCGCCGCGCGACGTGCGGCTCGCCGACCTCGCCGCCCGTGGGGTCGCGCCTCTGCCGGGTGAGCTGGTCGAATTCACCGCCCGTCGCCCGACGCTGGTCGCGATCGGGCGCCTGGCGCCCGAGAAGCGCTTCACGCTGCTGCTGGAGGCGTTTGCGCGCGCGCGCTCGCAGAGCGGGGGGAGCCACCAGCTGCTGATCGTCGGCGAGGGGCCCGAGCGCCGGGTTCTTGCCCGGCGCATCGCCGTGCTGCGTTTGGCCGGAAGCGTGCGCCTCGCGGGTTACGTGGACGGCGCGGACCGACTGCTGGCCCGGGCAGCCGGGTTTGTGATCAGCTCTCGCACCGAAGGTTTGCCGCTCGCGCTGCTCGAGGCCATGCAGTGGCGCGTGCCGATTCTCGCCTCCGCCGTCGGCGCGATTCCGGAGCTCCTCGACGAGGGGCGGCGCGGCCGGCTCGTCGCAGCAGACGATCTGGCCGCGCTCACGTGCGGACTGCAGAGCCTGATGTCGGGGGACTGCAGCGCGGGCGAAGCAATCGCCTCGGCCTCGCAGGCGGTGTCGGCACGTTACACGAGCGCTCGCATGGCCGAGGAATACCTCGCGGCCTACGCGGCGATACGGGCAGACTGAACAGGAGCGCGTCATGGGCGGCCGTTGTCGGCGTGACATAATTACCGCATGAGGAGCACGAGAATCCGGCAAGGGGTGCAAACGCCCCAGGAGCCGGGGGCGCGCAACGCGGCGTTCTACCTGTTCTGCGTGTTTCTCGTCAGCTACTTCCTGCACCTCACCGCGCGTGTGCAGGTGCTCGGCACGCTGCACTTCGATCTGCTGCTCGCGGCTGCGACGGCGCTGGCCATCGCGCTGGGAGGGCGACGCACCACCGCGGGTTCATCCGCAGCAATGGATCCGGTCGCCAAGCGGCTGTGGATTCTGGTCGGATATATTCTCGTGACCATTCCGTTCGTGGAATGGCCCGGCAGCGTACTGCACAACCTCGAACCGTACGCCAAGTCCCTGTGTTTCTTCTTCTTCGTCGTCGCGACCGTGGACACGACGCGCAAGCTCAGGGTGCTGCTGATAGTGTATGTGGCGACCCAGCTATGGCGGGTGCTCGAGCCTCTTTACATGCATGTGGCGTCCGGCTATTGGGGCTCGGCCACCTCGCTCGGCCACTGGGAGTCCATGGATCGGCTCGCCGGCTCGCCCTATGACATCATCAACCCGAACGGACTCGGCTTCGTCATCATCATGACCCTGCCGCTGCTGCATTTTCTCGTCAAACCGGACACGCGAGTGAGGCGCTTGCTGTGGGGCGGCGTGGCCGGCGCGATGTGCTACGCGCTCGTGCTCAGCGCCTCGCGCTCCGGATTCCTGGCATTCGTATTCCTGTCGCTGTTCGTCATCTGGCGCAGCAAGTACCGCGCGCCCCTGCTGGCGGCGGCGGCGGTGGGCGCTGTCGTCGCTTTCGCGCTCATGACGGATCTGCAACGGGAGCGATACCTGTCCATCGTTTCGCACACTGCGCCGGGTGCCGCAACCGCGCAAGCCCGCATCAGCGGTGTCATTGGAGACTTCGAGGTGTCCCTGCGGCGCCCGCTGTTCGGACACGGGCTCGGGAGCTCACGCGAGGCGAATGTCCACTTCCGCGGTGAGGATCTTCCGTCGCACGACCTGTACACGGAAGCCGCGGAGGAGCTGGGTTACGTCGGGCTCGCGCTATTGTTGTCCCTGATCTGGAGTTTCGTGCGGGCGTGTCAAAGAGCGCGGCAGATCGTGAACGCCACGCCTGGCACGGATGAGCGCCTGAGGTTTCTGCACAGCGTAGCGGACTCGCTGCTGGTGGTGGTCGCAGTTGATCTGTTCTTCAGCCTTGCCTCCTTCGGCCTCTCGGAACCGTACTGGTACTTCGTCGGCGGGTTGTCGGTGGTGACGGCGCGGCTCGCCGTCAAAGTGGCGCCGCCGGCGGTGAACGGCGGCTCGGGCCAAGCTCAGAAGGTTGCGCTGCGCGAGAGCCGCGTGCGCCGGCCCGCGCGAGTGCTGCCATCACGCGCGGCACCGCGTGTGGGCGCTCGTTAGCCGCGAGGGTTTATGTGCGGAATCTGCGGCTTCGTCTCATTCGCCGGCTGGTCGCCGGCCATGCTTCAGGCGATGAACGACGTCATCTTCCGCCGTGGTCCGGACGGCGAGGGCTCGCTCCACTGCGGCACGGTGGGGCTTGCGATGAGGCGGCTCGCCATCATCGACGTCGCCGGCGGTGCGCAGCCCGTTTACAACGAAGATCGTTCGGTCGCGGTGGTGTTCAACGGCGAGATCTACAACTACAGGAGTCTGCGCGAGGGGCTGCGCGCGCGGGGTCATGAGTTCCGCAGCAACTCGGACACCGAGGTGCTGGTTCACCTTTACGAGGAGCGCGGCGCCGACCTGGTGCGCGAACTCGAGGGTATGTTCGCGTTCGCGCTATGGGATTCACGCAAGCAAGCCCTGCTGCTCGCGCGGGATCGCCTGGGAATCAAACCGCTGTTCATCGCGCAGCTTGCAGGCGGGGTGCTGTTCGGATCGGAGATCAAGGCGCTGCTGGCGACGGGTCTGGTGAGCCGGGAGCTCGACCGGCAGGCGCTGGATCAATTCCTGACGTATACCTTCATTCCGGCGCCCCGGACCATCTATCGGGCGATCACCAGGGTTGCACCCGGCACGACGGTCACAATCGGGCCCAAGGCAGAGGTGAGCGCGCGCTGCTACTGGGAGGTGCCCGATCCGCAGGTCGTGCAGCGAACACCGGCCGAGTGGGCCGGGCGCGTGGAAGGCGGGTTGCTGCGGGCCGTCGAGTCGCACCTGGTGAGCGACGTGCCGGTGGGAGCCTTTCTGTCCGGCGGCGTCGACAGCGGGCTCATGGTCGCGATGATGGCCGCCGCCACCGAGCGACCGGTCGAGACGTTTACGGTGGGATTTGCGGATGCTGGCTCGTCATTCATGGACGAACGTGTCTACGCACGCATGATTGCGCAGCGCTATCGTCTCAACCACCACGAGATCAATGTCGAACCCCGCGTCACGGACATCATCCAGGACATCGTGGCGGCGTTCGATGAGCCGTTTGCCGACGATTCAGTGATTCCAAGCTACTACGTGAGTCAGGCGGCAGCCCGCTTCGTCAAGGTAGCGTTGACCGGCCTTGGCGGGGACGAGCTGTTCGGCGGCTACCGGCGTCACCTCGGCGTGCGCGTCGGGGACGCGTACCGCGGGGTGCCGCGCTGGCTGCGCGAACGTGTCGTCGATCCCATCATCCGCAGGCTTCCGGAGCCACGGACCTCGAGCGACCTGGTTGACCATCTGAAGAGATTCTCACGCGCCTCGTCCGCCTCGCCGTCCGGCCGTTACCAGGACTCGATGAGCGCCTTGCCGGCAACGCAGCGGGCGCGGCTGTACTCGCGCGACGCGCTCTCGCAGCTGGACCTGGCCGCCACGGCCGCGATTTTGACGGACACCTTCGACGGCTTTCGCCATGGGACCAGTGTCGATCGCGCGCTCAAGACCGATCTACGCTGGTACCTGGCGGACGACATTCTCACTCTCACCGACCGGCTGAGCATGTGGCACTCGCTGGAGCTGCGTGTGCCGTATCTCGATCATCGCTTCGTGGAGGAAGTGATGAGCATTCCGGCGAATCTCAAGATTCGTGGCTTCAATCAGAAACGCATCCTGAAACAGGTCGCGGCGAAGTGGCTGCCGGCGCCGGTGATCAAGCATCGCAAACAGGGATTTGAGGCCCCGATGGGACGCTGGCTGCGCGGCCCGCTCAAGTCACTCATGCAGGACACGCTCGGGGCAGCTTGCCTCGCCGAGGCGGGAATATTCGATGCGGCAGAGATCGCACGGCTGCAGAGCGAGCATCTCTCGGGCGCGCGCAAGCACAGCAAGGTGTTGTTCTCGCTGCTGATGTTCCAACTGTGGCTCGCGAGGCAGCGCGAGGCAGCGGCGCCGGCGGCGGGACAGACGCGGCCGGCCGCGACCTTCGCCGCATGAACGGAGCCCTCGCGCTCACGTGGTTCGAGCATCGGCGCACGAAGGAACTGTGCGCCGGTTTGGGCATCGAGCTCGTGGTCCTCGCCAGCGCACTGCGCGGGCCGCTGCGCTATGTCGCGCTCGGCGGGCGCACGCTTGCGCTGCTGGCGCGGCGCCGTCCGCAGATTCTGCTGGTGCAGAATCCGTCGCTGATTCTGGCCGCGCTGGCCGCCGCAGTCCGCGGTGTGCTTGGTTACCGACTCATCGCGGACGCCCACAACGAGGCCGTGGCTCCGTTCATCAATCGCCAGCGGTGGGTTACCCGGCTGTCGCGCTGGGTGATTCGCCGCGCGGACCTGACCATCGTCAGCAACCGCCAACTCGCCGAGCGCGTCGTGCGGCACGGCGGCAGGGCGTTCACGCTTCCCGACCGCGTACCGGCGCCACCGCCTGCGCCCCGGCGCACACTCGACGGCGCATTCAACGTCGTGCTCATCGCCACTTTTGCCCCCGATGAGCCCGTCGCCGAGGTGCTCGAGGCCGTGCGCGGTGTGGAAGTCGAGCTATACGTGACGGGGGATCAGCGCAAGCTGCACGGGGCTGTCGCCGCCACAGTGCCGGCGAACGTGCACTTCACCGGGTTTCTCGGCGAGCTCGATTACTGGACGCTGTTGCGATCGGCGGACGCGATCGTCGATCTGACGCTCATGGACGATTGTCTGGTATGTGGTTCTTACGAAGCCCTCGCGCTCGGCAAGCCGATGCTCCTGTCGAGCAACTCCGCCAGCGTGGAATTGTTCGGCGACTGCGCCGTGTTCACGAACAACACCGTAGGGGACATTCGCGCGGCGCTCGGGCGCTTGCGGCTGGAGCAGGTGCGTCTGCATGCGGCCGCCGAACGCAAGCGCGGCGAGCTCGTGGACCTGTGGACCGCGAGCGCCCGCTCGCTGGGCGGGCTCCTCGCCCGGCCCCGCGCGCGCGCCGGATCCGGGCTAGTGAACTGAGATCGACGAGGGCGGGTTCGGAGTGGCAATGGTCCCGCCCGCCGTGACGGCGAGACCGATGGCGCTGGCGGTTCCCGATGAGTCAACCACGATCACAAATGCGGTCTGACCCTGAGCGAACTGTCCGAGGTTGACCGTGGCGGTGATCGAGCCGTCGCTCCACGCGCTCGGGATCTGATTTTCGATGATGGTGGCCTGACTAAGCACCGGCTTGTCGGCGAGCACCACGCGCGACAGCGTCGTATCCACATACGCGTCGGCAAAGTAGCGCCAGTTGCCGCTGAAGCCCTGCGCGCGGGCGTAGCCACCGATACCGATGGTCCGCTGCGTGCCGGGATACTTGTCCGTCGCGCCGGCGTAGTTCACCACCTGCTGGCCGTTCTCCCACACTTTCACGTAGCCATCCGTCTGGTTGGTCAGTCTGGCCGCGATTTCCACCTTCGACCACTTGCCGGCCATGGGATTGACCGCGGGGTTCCACCAGAAGCTGTGTGCGTTGGTGTCGGGATTCTGCATGGACGAACCGTCATCGTTGATCACCCACTGGGCACTGTCGGTGGTGCTGCCGGGGTGCGGCGGACCGTAGGCCGCGTACCAGTTGTTCGGCATCTCATACGGGCTGCAGCAGTTCGAGTACGCAAACGTCTTGAGGTTGTTGTCACCGCTGAAGGTCCACTTGTCGTCGGCGCGCTGGTACCAGCTCGCGTAGATGTAGAACGGAAACGGCTGCAGCGGGATGTTCTTGAAGAAGATGACGTTGTAGCCGGAGTAGGCCCCGGTGCTCGCCGCGTGCGCCCCCGCAATGTAGCGCGCGTCATGACTGTGCGGTGGATTTATGCCGCGCATCGGGCTGTAGTAGCCCGTGTTGTAGCCTGGGAGCTGGTTAGGCCACGCACCGTCCCATTTGGCGGACAGGGTGCTGGCGGTGGCGTCGTCCCAGACGACCGGGGCGGCGTTGGTTTTCGAGCCGAACCCGATGCCGCTGATCGTGATGGTGCCCTTGTGAGTCAGTGTGCCGCTGACCTGGCGGACGATGGGCGCGCTCAGCGCCGCTGCGCTACCCGCGATCAGCCCGAGCCCGATCAGGGCGCTCAGCGCAACCCGAAAGGAGATCCACACTCGCTGCGGCATGTCGCTCTGCATCGATGATTGACTCCGTTCGACCGCCCCGATCACACGGGGTTGCTGTTGCCGTGCAGGATTCATGCCGCCTGGCTCTCGCTTGGGAGTCGTCCTTCAACTCGTTGTCCAACAAGGTATTGTTGTCGCGCGCCTGGGTCCTCGCGCGGCACACGCGTCGCGGGACGTCGGCACCTGCCGACAGTCGTGATCACCCGGCGGGCGGGAACGTTCGGATGTCTTTGTAATCGCTACCCATTCCTTGTCGCTGTGCCGCGACGGTTACGACAAATCCGCGCGCTACCTGGTGATCCTCAACAGGGTGTACCAGGCCCAGGCGCCAAGTCTCGGGTTTGCGCGCAGCAGGGCCTGATCGAGACGGTGCAGCGGAGCGCTCAAGGCCGGGAAAAGGCGTGACCCGCCGGGAGCGTACGTCATCGCAACGGCGGCCAGCGCCGTCAGGTAGAACTCGCGATGCTCGAACGAGCGGAAGGACGACAGGAGTGAGGGCAGTTGACTCAACACCAGGGGTCGCTCA
>WNEP01001659.1_pt1 | contig 11256 bp, 10 predicted proteins | sample 5399961 | NCBI WGS metagenome assembly WNEP01 (sample SAMN13153329, study PRJNA577476) | soil metagenome | isolation source: 20 cm grassland meadow soil pre-rain plot 5 | place: USA:California | collected 2015-09-08 | reverse complement strand
TTGGGCTGGCGCGAACCAGCCGCCCGTGATGCGCTGTACCTCCCCGAGCGCGGTCCCGAACCCCATCAGATCCCCTTCGGCGAGCGCCGGGAGCAGCTGCATCAGCACCAGATGGGCGACCTGCTCGACTTCGCGGGCGTCCGGGGCGGGGAGTCGTGCGAACGCCGCCGCCTCCTGATCGCCCGCCAACCCCGGCTTACCCTGCGGCACCGCCACGATGCAGCGCCACGCGGCCGGGAACGCGAGGTGCGCCAGCAGCGGGGCGACGCCGTCCGCGTGATCGGCGCGCCCGCCCTCGAGCACGAAGCCGCCGTGGGCGAACGTCCAGGTCCCGACCCCTGAGCGCACGCCGCGATCGACGGCCCGCGCCAGCGCGGCGACCTCCGTCGGCAGGCCGATCAGCTCGGCGGCGGCGCGCGCCACCGCGAGCGCCAGCTGAGTGCCCGAGCCGAGGCCGGCGTGCGACGGGATGGCGTGATGGACGCGAAAGCCGACGCGCAGCTCGACCGTGTGGTGCGCGGCGAACCGGTGCGCGAACTCGAGCACCCGCGCCGCATCCGGCCCCTCGGCCGTGAGGCTCGGGGCGGGGCGCGCTTCGAGGAGCAGCGACGGCGCCGGGACTGCGGCCCCGATCCCACCGAAGCGCCGCCCCAGATCGCCCCGCAGGTCCAGCACGCCGAAATGCAGCCGCGCGGGCGCCTCGACGAACAGGGCCGGCATACGGCTCATCGCGCCGCGGACTGCTCGGCGCGGGGCGCCCGGCGCACGTAATCGCTGAGCAGCGCCATCGCGTCCCGCTCGCGGGGGCCGGCCGTCTTGTCCACGATCACCTGGAGTCGCGCGAATTCGTCGCGAATCTGCTCGGGTGGGAGGAGGTGCGTGCGCGTGGCGAGGATCGCCGCCTCGAGCACGGCATGGCGGGCGCGGTTGAAGCCGAGAAACTCGCGCCGGAACCCGCGGTGCACCACGCGGGTCACGATGCGCGCACGCGGCGGCGTCGCGTCGAGCGCCTCGACGCGGACTTCGCGCCAGGAGCAGGCCGCCTCGAGCACGACCCCGCGCACCACGGTCGCCGGTGCGGCCGGGAACTCGACGGTGGCGATCGCGCCCTGCGCGAACAGCATGACGTCGTCGGTGAGGTTCACGACGGCGACGCCGGTCGCCTCGAGATTCTTGAACGTGGTGGTCTCGAGGAACGGTTTGATGACGATCACGTCCTCGCCCCATTCGACGCCCATCGGGGCGAAGTTCACGGCCCCGCGCGGGTCCGTGCTGGTGAGAATGGATTCGATGATCACCGCACCAGCGCCAACGGGGCCGGCGAGCGTGCGCCGTCGGCGCGGTTCGGGAGCGCGTCGCGGCAAGAGGCGGCCCCGTGCAGAAACCGGTCCAACAGCACGTAGCCGTGCTCCGTGAGCACGGACTCGGGGTGGAATTGCACGCCGATCACCGGATGGCGCACGTGCTCGACGGCCATGATCTCCCCGTCGTCCGCGGTCGCGGTGACGCGGAGGTCGGCGGGCAGGCCGGCCCGGGCGATCACGAGCGAGTGGTAGCGCGCCGCCAGGAAGGGACTGGGGAGTCCCGCGAACACGCCACGGCCGTCGTGATCGATCCGCGCCGCCTTGCCGTGGACCGGTCGTTCGGCGCGCACGATGCCGGCCCCGTACGCCGCGCCGATGCACTGATGGCCCAGGCAAACGCCCAGGATCGGGATCGTCGGCCCGAACCGCCGCACCACGTCCGTGGAGATCCCGGCGTCGCCCGGAGCACAGGGTCCCGGAGAGATGATGATGTGCGAAGGCCTGAGTCGCTCGATCTCCTCGTGTGACGTGGCGTCGTGGCGTCGTACAACGGTCTCTTCTCCCAGTTCGCGCACGTAGCGGGCCAGGTTGAAGACGAAGGAGTCGTAGTTGTCGATCAAGAGGATCATGGGCGTGCACTCAAAACGTCAGGCGATCCTTCTTGGTCTCGAGGATCGCCGCATCGACGCCCGGGACCTGCTTCAGGTCCTCGAGCGACGAGAACTTGCCGTGCTGCGAGCGGTACGCGATGATCGCCGCGGCTTGCGAGCGCCTCAGCGTCAAGCCGCTCTCCAGCTCGATCGCCGTCGCCGTGTTCACATTGATTCGCGGCAGCTCCTGCGCCGGAAAGCGGGCCGCGAGATACTCGAGCACGGCCCGGAACTCCTCGTCCGTGCCCCTGGCGCCGAGCGCGCTCATCTTCCGCAGCGTGGCCGCCCACCCGGCGCGATCCTGGCCGACCGACATCACGACGTCCGCGGCATGACACTGCGAGCACAGCTTGACGGTCTCCTTGCTGCCCGGCCCCTCGGGCAGCTGCGCGGCAGCGTGCCGGGCGCCCAGCATGGCCGCGACGAACACCGCAGCATAGCGCACGTCAGTGCTCCATCGGGAATCCGAAGGAGTACAGCGTACCATCGGCGGTCGCCACGTATACCTGGCTGCCGCCGGCCGACAAGCCGGCCCGCACGCTGGTCGGAATCGTCGCGCCGCTGCTCCACAGCTCTTGGCCCGTGGCTCCGTCCAGTGCGTAGACGAGAGCTGGCGAGGTGGGCTGCGGGCCGCGCGACACGACGAACACCACGTCGTTTACGACCGCCGCCGCGAGCGGCGCCGGCGCGGCGCGCGACACCCATCCGGCTTGGAGCGCCGGCACGGAGTCGTGCTCGACCACCTTCCACGCGACCACGGCGCCCGCGGGCGCGACGAGCCAGCGCGTGTCGTTCGTGTCCGCCCAGCTCGCGAGCTCGGCGAGCGTGGGGGCAGTCCACGGCGTCCTGACGAACGCCGTGCGGCGACTGTCGAGCAGGCGGATCGCCCGGTCCCGGCTTGCGGCGGCGATCAGCAGCCTGCCGCGCTGATCGAACATGACGGACGAGGAGACAAAGCCCGGGCCGCCGGAGCGATACGTCCGTTTCGGCTTCAGGGTGTGCGGCTCGAGCGCGACCAAGCGTCCGTCGCCGGTCGTCACGTAGATCGTTCCGTCCGGAGCGATCGCGGGACCGAGCGCACCCGCGATTACGCCGGACGCGCGCCATGTGAGGACCTGCTTCGTGTCGAGGTCGAGCGCCCAGATGCCATCCGAGGCGTCCCCACACCCCCGGGTCGTTGCCACGTAGGCGACGTCATCGACGACGATCAAGCCGCGCGCGTTGGCATAGGGCGGGAGGAACGGCGCCGGGGACTCGGCGTCGGCGCCGTTCATGACGTTGATCGTGTGCAGCACGCCGTCGCTCGACAGGACGTACACGACGGTGAAGGGTCGGGGAGCCGGACGCTGGGCGGCGGACTGCGGTGGGGCCGGAGCGGCAGGCGGGGCTTCCCGGCGGCGCGCGGCAGGCTGCGCCAGCGTGACGGCGCCCTCACCGGGGTCGCCCACCGCACCGCGCGCCGCTTGACCGGCGCGGGAGGCTCCCCCGATCAGGGCCGGGAGCGCCCGGTTCGTGGGGCGCGCCAGGTTGGGCGTCATGGCGCGCGCGCACGCGGGCGAGCCGCGCGCGGGCGGCGCATCCGGGGCGAAGCGTCGCTCCCATTCCACCCGGCCCAGGTCGGTATCGATCGCCACCACGCGATCGGACGGCGCGCCGACAAAGCCCAGGGCCCGGAATCCCCGGTATCCGATCAAGAGATCGAGCAGCACGGGCGGTGTCAGCTCGCGCGCCGCCCTCGCCTCGTCCGCGAGGCCGAGCTTCCAGAGCAGCTCGAACCCGGGCTTCCGTAAGCGCGCCGCGGAGATCTTCCCCGGGGCCCTGACCCACGACGAGCGCTGCGCGTCATACCCGGCGGTCGTCCAATCCTGGGCACGGGCGGGGTGGCCCGCCGCCGCGACCGCCGCCACCGCGACTACCGCCGCCGCTCTCATGGACTGATGCCGAAGCAGTACAACGTGCCGTCGAACGTGCCGAGGTAGACGCGGCCGTTCGCGACCGACAAGCCGGCCCAATGGTTCCAGGACGTGATCTGCGCGCCGCTGGACCACAGCTCGTCGCCGGTCTGGGCGTCGAGCGCGTGAAGGACCGCATGCGTGGAATTCCTGATGCGAACCTCGGCCTGGTTGGCGCGCAGGCCCAGATCCGGCGTGGCCTGGGTGGTGTTCTCGCCGCTCCCGTACGCGAAGACCACTCCGTTGGCGACGACGGGGGGTTCGGCACGGTTCATGTCGCGGGAGATCCATGCCGGCGTGAGCTGAAGACCGCCATCCCGCTCTTCCACCTTGAACGCGGCGATGGCGCCCTCCTTGACCTCGCCGTGCTCGAGCGGCGCCTTGAAAAGCGAGTGCTTGGGTCCCCAAAACGGCGCCAACACCCAACGCGTGCCGTTCCCGTCCACCCAACTCGCCATCGCTCCCCAGATGCCCGCCGAGGCGAAATTGACGCCTTCGTTGCATAGGAGCGGCGAGCGGTACAGCGGCGTGCGATGGTCGTCGCCGCCGATGGACTCGGTGTCCATCAAGTAGACCCGGCACTCTTTGCCGGCCGACACCATCAGCTCCCGCCCTTTGTACTCGAAGATCGCGGGCGTCACCTGCATGTCCAGATCGCGCTTGAACAGCCACTCGGCGTTGGACGGCGCGAAGTAGTCCACCAGCTCGAGTGCCTTGGTCGTCGGATTCTGCCGCACGCCGATGATGCCGTTCCCGTAGATCCCGCGCTCGGGATCCCACGGCCCGTCGCCGGTGCCGGTGTACATGACGCCCTTCGAGCTGATCGCGGGCCCGGTGCGGCCCCACATGCCGCCGCCCGCGGGCCCCCAGCTGCCGACTTTGCCGGTGGCCAGGTCGTACGCGTAGGCCATGTTCGGATGACCGCCGCACCCTTGGGCGGTGTGCGTGTAAATCACGTTCTTCCAGAGGTTCAACGCATACGGCTTCCCGTTCGGGGGCATGAACTTGGCGGGCGGCGCCACGTCCTCACCGTCGGCGACGTTCATCTGGTGGAGCGTCCCGTCCCACGACACGCCGTAGATCGTGTAGCGCCCCGGTACCGTGGTGGGACCGATCACCGGCGTCGCGGTGATGCCGCCCGGGCACATGAGACCCCGGGGCATGGTGTCGGCCACCGACGAGTGGTCGAAGTGCTTCTTCCAGAGCAGCACGCCGCGCCCAGCATCGATAGCGTACAGGTTGTCCGACACCCCGGTCACGACCACGACCTCGGTCGGTCCCTGGCGGGTGTCCACTCGACCCACCAGGAGGGCCGGCAAGAGCGAGTGCATTTCCCGCGACGCGTTGTCGAGCGTGAGCTTCCACAACAGCTGGATGTCTTTGGCGCTGCGGGTCGTGAGCATGGTCTCGTCGCGCTGCCAGGCGGTACGCTCCGGGCTGCCGCCGTCGGTCAGCCAGTCCGCGCGCGCCGCGGTCCTGACCGAATCGGCACCCTGCAGGCGGATGTTCCGGAACTCGATCTTCATGGGCGCGCCGGCGTGCAGCTGCAGGCCGAGCAGGCCGTCTCTGGCCCGCCGCTCGTCGTCGTCCACGAGCAGGCTGGTCACGTGGCCGTTCACGATTTCGAGGAGGACGTTGCCGCGGGCCGCGACCTGCAGCTCGTTCCAATCCCCCTTTTTCATGAACGATTTCACCACATTGGGCTGGGCCAGCGACCCGAGCAGCTGCACCTGGCCGTCGCCGGCGACGCGCGCCGCTTGGCCCGGTCTCGCGAGAAACCCGCGGCCCCGCTCTTCGTAGATCTGACCGGTGTAGACGTCCGCCGCATCGATATCGGCCTGGTAGCCCTTCATGACCCAGCGCCCGGCGTCCGGGACGAGGGAGCTCCGCACTTGGACGCCGCTGTTGCCGGCCGGGTTGCGGGTGTCCATGCGGTACTCGAGCGTCAGGACGAAGTCGCGTGTCGTGCCGCCCTGCCACACCAGGAACGTATTCGCCGTGAGCGGCCGGTCGGCGCGTGTTTCACCGACGATCGCCCCATGCTCGACGCGCCAAAACGCAGGGTCGCCGTCCCAGCCGGCCAGCGTGGTGCCGTCGAAAATCTCCTGCGCGATGGCGGGCGGAGCCGCGAGCGCGCACAACGTCCCCGCGAGCCGCACGATGAGCGAGCGTTGGTTCAGGATCATGGTCGCAATGCGGCGATCAACCCCTGCGCCTTGTCGAACGTTTCCCGGTACTCCTGCTCGGGATCTGAATCGGCCACGATGCCGCCGCCGACCTGAAAATACACGTCGCGCCCCCGTGCCAGATAGGTTCGGATCACGATACTCGTGTCCAGCGCGCCGCTCGTGCTCAGGTAACCGATCGCACCGCAGTACACGCCTCGCGCGGTCGGCTCGAGCTCCGCGATGATCTGCATGGCCCGGACCTTCGGGGCGCCGGTGATCGAGCCGCCGGGAAACGCGGCGCGCAGCAGATCCACGGCATCGTGCCCGGGCGCGAGGTCGCCCACGACCGTCGACACGAGGTGGTGCACCGTCGCATAGTGCTCGAGCGCGAACAGCTCGGGGACCCGGACGGAGCCCGGCCGGCACACCCGCGACAGATCGTTCCGCAGCAGGTCGACGATCATCACGTTCTCCGCCCGGTCCTTCTCGCTCTCGGCGAGGGCGAGGGCGAGGGCCGCATCGTGCTCGGGGCCCACGCCGCGGGGCCTGGTGCCTTTGATGGGGCGCGTCTCCACCTGGCCGTCCGGCTGGATCCGCAGAAAGCGCTCCGGGGACGAGCTCGCCACCACCAGGTCGCCGAAATCCAAGTAGGCGGAGAAGGGCGCCGCGTTGCGCCGCCGCAGCCGGTCGTACAGCGCGAGCGACGTGCCCGCGAGCGGTGCCTCGAGCCGCTGCGACAGGTTCGCCTGGAAAATATCGCCGGCGCGGATGTACTCGATGACGCGCGCGACGGCGTCGAGATAGCCCGCGCGCGTGAAATTGGAGCGGACGCTGGGGACGTCCGGGACGGGATAGGATGGAGCGGCCGGGATGCGAGATGCGAGATGCGAGATGCGTCGGTGCGCATCCCGCATCCCGGATCCCGCATCCCGCATCCGATCCTTGACGAACTCGAGCCGACGCGCCGCTCGCGCGACTTGCGCCGCGCCCCGCTCGGGCATCCCCGTCGAGATCACCCACGCCCGTCCCGACTGGTGATCCCAGGCGATCACCCAGTCGTACAGACCGAGCAGCAGATCGGGCAGCGCCAGATCGTCGTAGCGCGGCCGGGGCACGCGCTCGAGGGCGGCACCCCAGTCGTAGCCCACGTATCCGGCCGCGCCGCCCTGGAACGGGGGGACGTCCACCATGGCCGGCCGGCCGTGCGGGGCGAGCAGTGCTCGGACGTGCGCGAGAGGATCCGCGTCGATCCGGATCCAGTCTCCGTCCACGAGCTGTTGCGTGAGCAGGCCCTTGGCCCGAACGGCCGTGAACGGATCGGCAGTGATGAACGAGTGACGCCCGAGGTGGTCGGGGTCGCTCGCGCTGTCCAAAAACACGACGTAGGGCAGGCCGGCGAGGCGCGCGCAGCAGTCGAAGGGATCGAGAGCGGGGGCCAGCTCTGCGACCAGCGGTGCCGCGTCGCTCACCGGCGGGTTTTGGTGCGGGGCGCGCCCCGGCGGCGCGAGCGTGTCGAGCGTTGCGTCAGGTTCACGTGGTCGGGGCCGCGCTCGTCGGGGGGCGTGAGGTACCCCCATTGCAACGCCCCCTCCTGGCGATACGTCTTCCCGAGGGTGACGGCGAGCTTCGCCTTTGCGAGCTCGCGACCCAGGTAAAACGCATGCGTCGGCTCGTCCACGTCGAGCTGCGCGAAGATCTCGTGGATGTCCGTGCCGCGCACGAACTTCTCGCTGTTGAATACGGTGATCGTATCACGATCGGTGAAGATGCGGAAGTTCGGGTCGGTGACGGCGCGCTGTAGCTCGTGCAGCTCGGCTTCCGTATACGCCAGCACGGCGGGGTCCTTTACAGTGACGAGCCGGTCGTCCACGCCCTTGGGGAGCGTGTGCTGCGTGACGGCGTGGTACATCAGGCGCCGCGCGATGTCGATCTCCCGCACGGCGCCGCGCGCCCAGGGAATGACCTCGGTCGTGAGCACGGCGCGGACGCCCAGCTCCTGACAGATCGCCAGCAGCAGGGCATTCACGCCGGTCGTGTCGGCGGCGGTGAGCTCGGTGACGTTCCCGATCCCCATGAACAACGGCGCCTGGGGGTAGCGCCGCCGCGCCTCCGCGTAGCGCTCCAGCGAGCGCATGAACCCGAACCCGATCGGCTCGATGATGGGGTCGATCAGATAGGATACGCCCCAGCGCTCGAGCGCCTCGATACTCGGCCCGAGGCTTTCGGGTCCCTGGCCGGCGTCGGGAATCACCACCACGCGGGTTTTCGTGCCGGCGAAGTCGCGCGCGACCTCCAGATTGGACGCGTTCACGCTCAGTACCAGCTCGGCTCCCGCCTGTACCGCGGTTCGGATCTCGCTCGGCTCGAGCGAGTCGATGCTCACGCGCATCCCGGCGGCGACCAGCTCGCCGACCACGGCGGCCAGGTCGGGAAACGCACGCCCGGGCGTGCAGCCGATGTCGATCAGGTCGGCGCCGCTCCCCCGGTAATGCTCCGCTTCGAGGCGGATCGCGTCGCGCCCGAGCCGCGGCGCGTTGTTCACCTCGGCGACGATCTCGATGTCGTACGCCCCGTAGTCGTGTGCCGCCGCGGCCCGTCCGAAGTACTCAGGGATCTGGCGCAGGTCCTTGGGACCCTTTTCCACGGGCACACCCAGCTTCTGCGCGACCACCGCCGGATCGCCCTCGCACAACCCGGGGATCAGGACGAGGTCCGTGTCGGGGAACGGGGGAGCCTCGAGGAAGCGCGCGATCCACGGCGTGGTCATGAGGGCGGCCACGGTGATCCGCATGACCGCCACGTCCCACGCGAACGCCGGCGCCATGCCGCCGACCACCCGGCGCAATGCGGGCTCCGCGAGCTTCCCGGTGACGAACAGGACGCGGCGCGGGGCGCGCGGCGCCGGCGCCGCCGTCACCGCGGATCGCCTGAGCGCACGAACTTGTTGGGCGTCCCTTCGAGCGCGCCACCCTTGGGGCGCCACAGCACCGTCTCTTCGATCTTGCGCGCCAGCTCGAAGTCCTTGTCCGTGATCCCGCCCGCCGCGTGGTTCTGGAGCTTCACGATGACCCGTCCCCAGGTGACCGATAGATCGGGGTGGTGGTAGGCCGCCTCGGCGACGTACCCGATGGCGTTGACGAGCATCAGCGTCGTGGGCCAGCCGTCGGTCTTGTAATTGCGGCGGATCCAGCCGTCCTCGTACCACCAGCCGGGAAAGTCCTTGAGCTTCGCTTCGATCTGGGCTTCGGTATAGGTGGGCTCTTTCGCTGCCATGGGGGCTCCTTGGTCCGAGGCTAGACGACGCTCCCGCCGTTGACCGACAACATCTGGCCCGTCACGTAGCGCGCCGCGTCTGACGCGAGGTACACGGCCGCGTGGGCGATCTCCTCCGGCGTACCCCAGCGGCCCAGCGGGATCGATTTGCTGATGCGCTGCTTGACGCCCTCATCGAGCGCGCTGCCGTAAGCGGTCTCGATCCAGCCCGGGCCCAGCACGTTGACGCGGATGTGCGGCGCCGCCGCGTGCGCCAGCGCGCGGCTGAACGAGTACACGCCGCCCTTCGCGGCGCAGAACACCTGGGTATACTCGCCCTTCATGCCGCCGGTCAGGACGTGGTCCCACGACATGTTCAGGATGACGCCACCGGGCGGCTGCGCGCGCATCAACTCGACCGCCTTCCACGAGGCGAGCACCGTGCCGCGCAGGTCGACGGCCAGCAGCCGGTCGAGCTTCTCCGTCCAGGAGAGGCGCGACGTGGCGCCGGTGAGAATGTCGGCGCCCGCGTTGTTCACCCACACGTCCACGCGGCCGAACGTGCGGCGGACGGCATCCCCCAGGGCGTCGATGTCGCGGCCCTCCGCGAGGTCCGCCTGGAGCGACTCCGCCCGGCGCCCGGCCGCGCGCGCCTGCTCCGCCGTCTCCTCGGCCCCGCTCCGGTTGCCGCGATACGTGAGCGCCACATCGGCGCCCGCCGCAGCGTACGCCAGGGCGATGGCGCGGCCGATGCCGCTCGACGCGCCCGTGACCAGGGCCACCCGGCCGCTGAGCGAGAAGGTCGGGGCGTCCGCGTCCTGACCGCCGGGCGCCGCCTGCAATGCGTCACTCGATTGTCGTTTTGACATCGCGTCTCCGGAAGCCTAACCTACCGGCGGTTTCCCGATAGCCACAAGGGAGCGCGCGGAAATGCGTCTGTTGGTGAGCGTCCGGGGGTCCGTCGAAGCGCGCGCCGCGGTCGCGGGTGGTGCAGACGTGATCGACGCGAAAGACCCGGCGCGAGGGCCGCTGGGCGCCGTGCGGCGCGACCGGCTCGCGGCAATCCGCCGCGCGGTGGGCGCCGCCCGTCCCGTGAGCGCCGCCCTGGGCGACGCCGGCGATGCTGCGATGGTGGCGGCCGCGGCGGCCGCCGCTCGAGGCGTGGCCTTCGTGAAGCTCGGCTTCGGCGGCGTGACGAGCGAGGCGCCGGCGCGCTCCCTGGCGCGCGCCGCCCGGCGCGGCGCCGCCTCGGCGACCGCCTTGGTCCTCGTCGCGTACGCGGACTGGCGGCGGGCCCCGAGCCTCGCGCCGGACCGCCTGGTGGCGGTCGCCGTGGACGCGCGCGCGGCGGGCCTGCTGCTCGACACGGCCCGGAAGGACGCCCCGCTCTTCGCCATCGAGTCGCCGGATGCCGTCGCGGCGTGGGTCGCTGCCGTGCACGCGGCGGGGCTGTTCGCGGCGCTGGCCGGAAGTCTTTCAGGGCGAGACTTCGCGACCGCGCGTGCCGTCGGCGCGGAGCTGGTCGGGGTGCGGGGTGCCGCGTGCGTCGGCGGCCGGGCGGGACCCGTGTCCCAGGCCCGGGTCGCGGCCCTACAGCGACTGGTCCGCGCGGCGCCCCCCCCCACGCTCCCGCTCGGGGTCCTCCCTTAGCGCGACGTCGAGCTGCCCCAGGTCATCCGCGGTCACGATGAGGTGCTCCACGCCGGACGGGAGCGTGCGGAGGAAATGCGAGTCGACGAGTTTCTTGTGCTCTCCGTCCGCCGGCTTGATGAGCACCACGCGACGTGCGCGCAGGGCGCCGGCGCACCATGCGGCGATGCTGTCGCTCGTGACGTCCCACGAGTGGGGCAGGGGATCGGCGGCGCGGAGCCAGCGGTAGGGCGCGAGTACGGGCAGGCGACCGGCTTGCAGCGCCGCGGCGATGCCGCCC
>WNEP01002846.1_pt1 | contig 11270 bp, 9 predicted proteins | sample 5399961 | NCBI WGS metagenome assembly WNEP01 (sample SAMN13153329, study PRJNA577476) | soil metagenome | isolation source: 20 cm grassland meadow soil pre-rain plot 5 | place: USA:California | collected 2015-09-08 | reverse complement strand
CGCGATCATGATGATTTCGGTCACGGAGCGCACGCGCGAGATCGGCGTGCGCAAGGCGCTGGGCGCCACGCGGCGCGAGATCCTGTGGCAGTTCCTGGTGGAGGCGGCCACGCTCACGCTGGTCGGCGGCATCGTCGGCATGGCGGTGGGCTGGCTCATTTCCCTGGTGCTCGCCGGCGCCACGCCCGTTCCCGCGTACGTGCCGCTCGGCTCCGTCGTCCTCGCCCTGGGCGCCGCCGCGGTCACGGGGCTGCTCTTCGGCATCTATCCCGCGAGCAAAGCGGCGCGACTCGATCCGGTCGAGGCGCTGCGGTACGAATAGATGGCCTTCTGGGAAGCCGTCCGTCTCGCCCTGCAGACCATCCGGGCACAGAAGCTCAAGAGCGCCTTCTCGATCATCGGCGTGTTTATCGGGGTGATGTTTCTCATCGCCGTCGTCTCGGTCGTGCAGGGGATGAACCGCTACATGACCGACAAGTTCGCCGGCACCCTGCTCGGCGTGAATACGTTCCGGCTGCGCCAGTTCCCCGACGTGCAGCTCGGCAATGTGACCGACTCGATGTGGCGGGTGTGGCGCCGGCGGCCGCGCGTCAGCTACGACGACGCGCAGGCGGTCATGCGCGGCGTGACGGTCCCGGTGCTCGCGGCGTGGGAGTCGAGCACCCGCACCACGCTCGTGGCCGGGCACAGGCACGCGAAGGACGTGGAGGTCACGGCGGCGACGGAGCTCTACTTCGACATCCGCTCCCTCGCGGTCGAGCGCGGCCGCCCCTTCACGGGACAGGAAGTGCAGGCCGGCGTGCCCGTGCTCGTGCTCGGGTACGAGCTGGCCGAGAAGCTGTTCGAGGGTCAGGATCCGCTCGGCCGTGAGGTGAAGATCTTCGACCTCCCCTACCGGGTGATCGGCGTGGTCGAGAAACAGGGCAACCTGTTCGGCCTGTCGCTCGACAAGTTCGCGGTGGCGCCGGCGAGCGCCCCGGTCAAGCGTTATGTCAGCGAACCGCGCATGGTGGACGCGGTGGCCATGAAGGCGCGCACCCAGTCCGACATGCGCGAGGCGCTGGGGCAGGCCGAGGCGATCATGCGCAACCGGCGCCACCTGCGGCCGCGCCAGGCCGACGACTTCACGCTCGAAACCGCGGACGAGGTGCTGGATTTCTGGGGCAAGATCAGCCGGGTGCTGTTCGTGGCGCTGCCGGGCCTCGTGGCCGTGTCGCTCGTGGTGGGGGGGATCGTCATCATGAACATCATGCTGATGGCGGTGGCCGAGCGGACGCGCGAGATCGGTATCCGCAAGTCGCTGGGCGCCCGGCGCCGCGACATCCTGCGGCAGTTCCTGGTCGAGGCCGCGACGCTCGCCACGGCGGGGGCCACGGGGGGCGTCGTCCTGGGCATCGGACTGGCCGCCGCCGTGGCGGCGCTCACCCCGCTCCCTGCCGCGGTCGCGCCCTGGTCGATCCTGGCCGGCGTGGTGTTGGGCGGCGGCGTCGGGGTCGTCGCGGGCGTGTACCCGGCGAGCCGCGCCGCGCGACTCGATCCGATCGCCGCCCTGCGGCACGAGACATGACCGGGGGTGCCCTGTTCGAAGGGGTCGGCATCGCGCTCGATTCGCTGCGCAGCAACAAGCGGCGGGCGGCGCTGACGATTCTGGGCGTCGCCATCGGCGTGACCGTCGTCATGGTGATCGCCGCCATGATCAGCGGGATCAACCGCAGCGTGTCGAGCGTGATCGAGTCCATCGCCCCGCGCACGTTTCTGGTGTGGCGCTTCTTCCAGGCGGGGGTGAACGTCTCGGACGGCTCCGACGAATCGAGCCCCTGGCGGCGCAACCCGGAGATCGTGGAGCTCGAAGCCGACCGGATCGCCGTGCTGCCCTCCGTGCGCTACGTCACCCGGCGCGACGAGAGCTCCGCCACCGTGGAGTACGGCGACCGGCGGCTCGAATCGGTCAACGTCTCGGGGTTGTCGGCGCAGTGGGTGGAAGTGAACGGCGGCGACGTCCATCCCGGCCGCACGTTCACGCGGCTCGAAGACGTGGCCAACGTTGCCGTGGCGGTCATCAACACCAAGCTCGAGGAGCAGCTGTTCCGCGGGCGCGACCCGATCGGCCAGACGATCCACGTCGGCGGGGCGCCGTTCAAGGTGATCGGCGTCTATGTTCCGCCGCCCAGTCTGTTCAGCGGCACGACGCCGCCGTTCGTCGGCATTCCGCACGGCGCGTTCGTCAAACACGTGCCGTACCGGAAGGGATGGATGCGGCTCGCGGTCGCCCCGGCGCCGACCTACACCCAGCAGGAGGCCATGGACGAGGTGGTGGCCACGTTGCGCTCGCTGCGCGGGCTCAAGCCGGGGCAGGAAAACAACTTCTCGATCGTCACTCAGGACAAGTTGCTGGATTCCTGGAACAAGGTCACCGGCATGTTTTTCCTCGTGATGCTGGTGCTGTCGTCCATCGCGTTGATGGTCGGCGGCGTCGGCGTGGTGGCGATCATGATGATCTCGGTCACCGAGCGCACGCGGGAGATCGGAGTGCGCAAAGCGCTCGGAGCGACACGGCGCGCCATCCAGTGGCAGTTCCTCGTCGAGGCCTCGACCCTCACCGTGGTGGGAGGCGCCGTGGGGATGCTCGCGGGCGGTGTCGTCGCGTTCGGAGTCGCCAGCCTGACGCCGATCCCTGCGCACGTGCCGCTGTGGTCGGTCGTCGCGGCCCTCGCCGCCTCCGCCCTCACCGGGATCGGATTCGGCCTGTATCCCGCCAGCAAGGCGGCGAGACTCGATCCCGTCGAGGCGCTGAGATACGAATAACCGGTGAACGGCCCGGGGAGTGGCCGGGGAAGGGTGGTATCGGGGCCCCTTCCCCGGCCTCATCACCGGCCACTTCTCCAGGCGCTCCAGACCGCGTGGAGCCACAAGCTGCGCTCGTTCTTCACGCTGCTCGGCATCATCGTGTCGGTCGGGTTCCTCGTGGCCGTCGTCGCGGTGATCCAGGGCATGAACGCGTACGTGCGCGAGCGCATCGCGGGCGCGATCGTCGGGGTCAACGCGTTTCAGATCCGTCGCGACCCGATCCAAGTCGGGTTCATCGACGACGAAGAGCTGAAGCGGATCCAGCGCCGGCCCATCATCGGCCAGGAGGACGCCGCCTACGTGGAACGCGCGCTGCCCGACGCGCAGGCCATCTCGCTCCAGTCCGGATGGCCGACCCCGATGGCGGACGTGCAGTGGCGCAACCGCACGGTGGGCGACGTGCTCGTGTTCGGTGTCACGCCGCCGTTCGTCGTGGTGCAGGACTACGCGTTCGCGGCCGGGGCGCCGTTTAGCGACGTGGACGAGCGGCAGCGGCGGCTCGTGGCGGTGCTGGGTTTCGACGTGGCGGAGAAGCTGTTCGGCGCTCCGGAGCGCGCCGTCGGCAGGGCGATTCGCGTCCGCGGTGCGCAACTCACGATCACGGGCGTCGTCGCCAAGAAGGGTACCGTGCTGGGGCAGTCCTGGGACGGGTTCGTCATGCTGCCGCTCACGACGTTCGAGGCGCTGTACGGACGCCGCCAGACCACGGTGATCTCGGTCAAGATGCCGGCGGCCGCGCGCGTGGCCGACGGCATGCTCCGCGCCGAGGAGGCGATGCGCATCGCGCACCACCTGCGGCCTTCGCAGGAGGACGACTTCACCGTCGACACCGGTGAAGGCCTGATCGCGTTCTGGGGCAAGCTCACCCGGGTGATTTTCACGGTCGTGCCCGCCGTGGTGGGCATCGGCATCGTGGTGGGCGGTATCGTGATCATGAACATCATGCTGATGAGCGTCACCGAGCGCACCCGCGAGATCGGGATCCTCAAGTCGCTGGGCGCATCTCGGCGCGACGTGCGACGCCAGTTCCTCGCCGAGTCGGCCATCCTGTCCCTGCTGGGCGGCGTCGCCGGACTGCTCGCGGGGAGCGCGCTCGCCGCCCTGGTCCAGGTCGCCTCCCCCCTGCCCGCCCGCGTGACGGCCTGGTCGGTGGCGGTGGCGCTCGGCCTCGGTGTCGGCGTGGGGATCGTGTTCGGGGTCTACCCGGCCCACCGGGCTGCGCGCCTCGACCCGATCGAAGCGCTGCGCGCCGAGTAGCATGGCGTTCCACTCGTTTCGCGAAGGCTGGCTGATCGCCGTCGACCAGCTCCGCGTCAACAAGCTGCGCTCCGGGCTCACCATCCTCGGGGTCGTGATCGGGATCGCGACGGTCATGGCGATGGCGTCGATCGTGGCGGGGTTCCGCGAGCAGATCGTCAATACGCTCGAGGTCGTGGGGCCGACCACGTTTCGCATCCTGCGGTTCTTCTCGTCCACGCCGCTCAATCCCGACGCCTTGCCGCGCGAGGTGCGCATCCGCCCCGCCCTCGCCCCCCGGGAAGCCGAGGCGATCGCGCGTCTGCCCGAGATCCATTACGCGGCGATCTGGACGCAGCTGTTCTACCGGTTCGAATACGCCGGGACCCGCACCCAGATCCTGGGCGTGTTCGGCGCGGACGATCGCTACATGGAAATCTTGGGCGGCGAGCTGGTCCGGGGCCGGGGGTTCACGACGGCGGAGCTGCGCGGCGGGGCGCCGGTCGCGGTCGTGGAGCAGCGCACCGTGGATCGGCTGTTCGGGGCGCGCGAGCCCATCGGCGAGATGGTCCGCATCGGCGGCCATCCGTTTCGCGTGATCGGCGTGTGGCAGCGTCCCACCAACATCTTCGAGGTGCCGGGGGCGCCGGAGATCGCGGGAGTGGTGCCGTTCGAGGCGGCCCACGCGCGTTTCCCGATCGACCGGGTGAACGGCCTGATCATCCTGGTCAAGCCGCGACCCGAGGTGAGCGTCGCACGCGCGATGGACGCCGCCACACTACAGCTGCGGCGCCTGCGCGGGCTGCGGGTGGGCGAGCCCAACAGCTTCGACCTGCTGACCTCGGATCAGGTGCTCGGCATCTTTGACAGCCTCACGTTCGCGTTCTTCTTCGTGATGCTCGTACTGTCGAGCATCGCGCTGCTGGTCGGCGGGATCGGGGTGATGGCGATCATGATGGTATCGGTGACGAGCCGGACACGGGAGATCGGCCTGCGCAAGGCCATGGGCGCCACGCGCCGCGATGTCCTGTGGCAGTTTCTCGTGGAGGCGGCCACCCTCACCTTGATGGGCGGCCTGCTCGGCATCATGCTGGGGACCGTGACCGGGGAATTCCTCAAGCGGCTGCTCGACTTCAACACCACCGTGCCGGTGTGGAGCGCCGCGATCGCGACGGTGGTGTCGATCGCCGTCGGGCTCGTCTTCGGCATCGCACCGGCGGCGAGAGCGGCGAAGCTGGATCCGGTGGAGGCGTTGAGATATGAATAGGGTGAAAGGCCCGGGAACGGTGAGAGGCCGGGGAAGGGTGGCGAGGGGGCCGTTCCCCCTTCCCCGGCCTTTTCCCGCGAGAGACGGAGCCAGACTGTGAACCAGCAGGTGGACCTTCTCGCCATCGCCGCCCACCGCGACGACGTCGAGCTGACCTGTGGCGGCACCCTGGCCAAGGCCGTAAAGGCGGGCCACCGGGTGGGGATCGTCGATCTCACGCAGGGCGAAGCCGGGACACGCGGTGACGCAGGCGTACGCGCCATGGAGGCCGAGCGCGCGGCCAAGGCCCTGGGCGTTCACCTGCGCTTGAACGCCGCGCTCCCGGACGCACATCTGGAAAACAATGAGCCGTCACGCGCGAAAGTCGTCACGCTGATACGTCAAACAAAGCCGCGGGTCGTGATTCTTCCCTTCCCGATCGGCCGGCACCCGGATCACCGCATCGCGTCGGAGCTGGGGCGGGACGCCTGTTACCTGGCGGGGCTCGCGAAGTACGGCGGGCAGGGAGAGCCTCACCGGCCGTTCAAGGTGCTCTACGCCCTCGCCTACCGCGAGGATCCCGTAAAGCCGTCGTTCGTGGTGGATATCTCCGATGTCTTCGAGACCAAGATGGCGGCGGTCCGTTGCTACGGATCGCAATTCGACGGCGCCAAAGCGGCGGGCGAGATCCACCCCACCGGTCAGGACCTGTACGAGCTGATCCGCGTGCAGTCGGCGCATTACGGCTCGCTCATCCGCCGGCCGTACGGCGAGCCGTTCTTTTGTCACGAGACGCTCGAAGTCCAAGACGTGCTGCAGCTTGGCGTGCAGTCCCTGTAGCGTCTAGATTCACCCGCATGCCCAAGCGGCTGGTCTATCTCGACAACGCGGCCACGACGCCGGTGCGGCCCGAAGTGCTGGAGGCGATGCTGCCCTATCTCGGGCGCGACGCCTTCGGGAACCCCTCCTCGGCACACCGGTTCGGACGCGCGGCGCGCGCCGGCATCGAGGAGGCCAAGCGCACGATCGCCACAGCGCTGGACGCGGACCCCGGCCAGGTGATTTTCACGTCCGGCGGCACCGAGGCGGACAACCTCGCGCTGATCGGCTGCGCGCTGGCGGCGCGCGAGCGGGGGGGGGGCGCGCCCTTCCGGGTCGCCGTATCGGCGATCGAGCACAAGGCGGTCCTTGGCGCGGCGCACGCCGTCACCCGGCTGGGCGGCGAGGAAATCATCCTGCCGGTCGACGGCGCCGGAGCCGTGGCGCTGGACGCCCTGGACGCCGCGCTCGCCCGCGGCGTCGCCGTGGTGAGCGTGATGTGGGTGAACAACGAGGTGGGAGTCGTGCAGCCGGTGGCCCGGGTCGCCGCACGCTGCCGCGCGGCCGGCATCCCGCTCCATGTCGACGCGGTGCAGGCGCTCGGCAAGCTCCCGGTCTCACTCGCCGAGGTGGACTGCACGTTGCTCACGATTTCGGGCCACAAGATCGGCGCTCCCAAGGGGATCGGCGCGCTGATCGTGCGCGACCGGCACGCGGTCGAGGCCATCATCCACGGTGGCGGCCAGCAGTTCGGGATCCGCCCCGGGACGGAGAACGTGCCAGGGATCATCGGGCTGGGAAAGGCGGTCGAGCTGGCGACGCGCGAGCAGGCGGACTTCGCCGCCCGAGCCGCGGCGCTGCGCGACGAGCTCGAGCGCCGCGTGCTCGCCGTGGTGCCGGATGCCGTGGTCCACGCCGCGCACGCGCCGCGGGCTCCGCACGTGTCCAACGTGTCGCTGCCCGGCACGGACAGTGAGGCGCTGTTGATGCATCTCGACCTCGCCGGGATCGCGTGCTCCTCGGGCTCCGCCTGCAGCACCGGGGCGGTCGAGCCGTCGCACGTGCTGACGGCCATGGGCGTGCCGCGCGAGCTGGGCGTCGCGGCGCTGCGCTTCTCGTTCGGGAGGGAGAACACGGCGGAGGACGTGGACACGCTCATCGCTGCCCTGCCGAAGATTGTCGACAAGGTCCGGCAGCTGTCCGCGGTGTTGCACCGGTGAGCCAAATCAATTGCGGATTGCGGATTGCGGATTGCGGATTGGTGGGTGAGAGGTCAAATCCGCAATCCGCAATCGCCAATCCGCAATCGGGCGGGGTGGCGCGGTGAGGGAGCGCGTTCTCGTCGCGATGTCCGGCGGGGTGGATTCGTCCGTAGCCGCCGCCTTGCTGGTGGAGGCGGGGTACGACGTCGTCGGCGCGACCATGAAGCTGTTCTGCTACGGCGACGCGGTGCCCGACCGGCCCTGCTGCTCGCTCGACTCGATCAGCGACGCGCGCCTCGTGGCGCACCGGCTCGGCATCCCGCACTACGTGCTGAACCTGGAGGACCGGTTCGGTCGCGACGTGATCGCCAATTTCGTGAGCGAGTACGCCCGCGGCCGCACGCCCATCCCCTGCGTGCGCTGCAATTCGTTCACCAAGTTCCGCGACTTCCTCCACCACGCCGACGCGCTCGAGTGCGCCTACATCGCGACGGGGCACTACGCCGTCGCGCGGAACGGGGCGCTGTTCCGCGGCCGCGACGCGCAGAAGGACCAGTCGTATTTCCTGTGGGGCATCGACCGCTCGGTGGTGGCGCGCATGCTCACGCCCGTGGGACCGCTCACCAAGCGCGAAACCCGCGCGGTCGCCCGGCGGCTCGGGCTCGTCACGGCCGACAAGCCCGAATCGGTCGAGATCTGCTTCGTCCCCGACGATGACTACGTCGGGGTCCTCGAGCGGCATCTCCCGGCGGACGCCCCCGCCCTCGCACCCGGCCCGCTGGTCACGGCCGGCGGCGAGATCGTGGGCGAGCACGCCGGGTTCGCCCGCTACACCATCGGCCAGCGCCGCGGCCTCCCCGGCGGATTCCCTGAGCCGATGTACGTGGTGGCGATCCGGCCGGAAACGCGCGAGGTGGTGATCGGACCGGGAGACGAGCTGTTCGGCCACGCGGTGGAGCTCGCCGAGGTGAACTGGCTCGCCGAGCCGCTGGCGCCGGGCGACGCCGCATTCGTGCAGTGCCGCTACCGCGCTGCGGCCGTGCCCGGGCGGGTGCGGGAGCGCGCCGGCGACGGGCTCGTCCTCGAGCTCGCCCAGCCCGTGCGGGCGATCACGCCGGGGCAGTCCGGTGCGCTGTACGACGCCGACGGGCGCCTGCTCGGCGGCGGCGTGATCGCGTAACCGTCTCCCGGGCAAGCGGTTCGTCCTGCCGGCGGGGTTCGTGCGCGGCGTCACGGTCCGATCGTCGGCCCACGGGGTAGGTTTCAGGCTGGACCAACCGCCGCGGCGCGCCCGCTCTGACCGTCGCCGCCACCGCCCACATTTCGGAGGACCAGCATGCCCGCTCGTCAACGTCGTCCCTTGTGGGGGCTCGCGCTGCTCGCCGCGGTCGCCGCCTGCAGCAACTCCACGGGGCCCCAGGCACATCTCGCCGACCCACAGCAGCTGAGCTCCGACCTCCAGGCCGTGTCGGGTGTGCTGCAATCGTCGGTGCTCGCGAGCTTCGGTGTCGTCGGCACGGCCGTCGGCTCTCCCGCGACCGTGGCGACTCCCGCCGGGGCCCTGCTCCAGGCCGCGCCCATCACCACGCCGCGGAGCGCCGGCCAGGCGTACCTGGACGCGCCGCGGCGGCTGCAGGCGCTCCGCCTGGCGGCGGGAACGCTCGGCTCCGGCATCAGCGCCAGCGTGGTTCCACCGCAGTATCTCGGGCAGACCTTCGTGTGGGACGACGCCACGCATCAGTACGTCGTCGGCCCCGACGCGGGACCGACCAACGGCGTGCGGATCATCCTGTACGCGCTCGACCCGTTGACCGGCAACGTGGCCGAGCCTTCCAACGCGGTAGGCTTTGTGGATCTGCTGGATGAGAGCACCACGAGCCCGGCCGTCAACAAGCTCCACGTGACCGTGCAGGGCGGCACGCCCGCGAGTCCCAACGTCACATACGCGGACTACACCGTCAGCGGCAGCGTCACCGGCAATCCCGCCACGACATTCAACGCCTCGGCGGTCGGCTTTGTGAGCGACGGCACCCATCCGCTCACGTTCAACGCGACGTTCGCGGCTACGAACCTCACGAGCGACAATCCCGACGCCCAGTTGGACGTCGCGTGGGACCTGGCCAATCCCGTCATTCACGTGGAGCTGCACGAGACGCTCGCCACGTCGGACGCGAACCACCTCACGGTGACGATTAACTTCAGCGTGGTGCACGGCAGCGAGACGGTGGCCGTGACGGGTACGATCACGGTCGTGTCGTTTCCGGCCAGCCTGACCGCGAACCTGTCGATCACCGTGAACGGCGTGGCCTACGCCCGCGTCCGGGGCAGCGAGACCGCCACGACGAACACCATCCAACTGGTTCACGCGGATGGCAGCGCCCTCTCGGTCGCCGAGCAGCAGGCGGTCACCGATCTGTTCGATCTGCCCGGATGGATCGAGACCGCGATCAACAACCTGTTCAACCCGTGTGAGCATCTGATGGGCGCCTGAGGGCGCACGCGGCGAAGCCCCCGCCCGGCCTGGCCGGGCGGGGGCTTTCGTCTTATAAGGGGGGGTGAAGATGGTCTATCGCGCCCTCGCCGACTGTGTCGTGCTGGTGCACGCCGCCTTCGTCGCCTTCGTGATGCTGGGCGGATTCCTCGCCTGGCGCTGGCGGGCCGTCGTGTGGGCCCACGTGCCGGCGGCGGTATGGGGGGCGGCCATCGAATACGCCGGCTGGACGTGCCCGCTCACGCCCCTCGAAAACGCGCTGCGGGCCCGAGCCGGACTCGAGGGCTATCGGGGCGGGTTCGTCGAGCACTACGTGATCCCGTTGCTCTATCCGGCGGGGCTGACCCGGCCGGCCCAGGCGGTGCTCGGCACGTTGGTGGTGGCCGTGAACGTCGTCGCCTATACCGTCCTCATCCGCCGCACCTTTCGGGGAGGCTGACCCTATGACCACTCGCCGCGGTTTCCTCGAGTCGCTCTTCGCGGTCGGTGCCGCCCTCCCCGCGCTCCGGGACGACGCGTTACCGCGGCTTGCCCGCGTGGCCCGGCAGGCGGACCGCCGGCCCGTCGACGACATCACCCGCGACGAAGATTTCTGGCGCGAGGTCCAGGAGGCCTTCACGCTCGATCGCACGATCATCAACCTCAACAACGGCGGGGTGAGCCCGAGCCCACGCGTCGTGCAGGACGCGATGCGCCGCTACCTCGAGTACTCCAACACGGCGCCCGCCTATACCATGTGGCAGGTGCTCGAGCCGGAGATCGAGGCCGTACGGCACCGCCTCGCGGCGAGCTTCGGCTGCGACGCGGAGGAGATGGCGATCACACGCAACGCAAGCGAAGCGCTCGAGATCGTCCAGCTCGGGATTCCGCTGGAGCGTGGCGACGAGGTACTGACGACCACTCAGGACTACCCGCGCATGCTCACGACGTGGCACCAGCGCGAGCGGCGGGAGGGCATCGTGCTGCGGGAGATCACCTTTCCCGTGCCGCCGCCGTCCCAGGACGACCTGGCCGACCGCTTCGCGCACGCCATCACGCCCAAGACCAAGGTCATTCACGTTTGCCACATCACGAACCTCACGGGCCAGATCTTCCCGATCCGCAAGATCGGGCGACTGGCGCGGGAGCGCGGGATCGAGGTGATCGTGGACGGGGCGCACGCGTTCGCGCACTTCCCGTTCACCCGCGACGAGCTCGATTGCGACTATTACGGCACCAGCCTCCACAAGTGGCTGCTGGCACCCCACGGCACCGGGTTCCTGTATGTGCGGAAGGCCAAGATCGAGCGGCTCTGGCCGCTCATGGCGGCACCGCCCGAGATGAACCGCGACATCCGCAAGTTCGAGGAGATCGGGACCCATCCTGCCGCGAACCACAACGCCATCGCCGAGGCGCTCACGTTCCACGAGGGGCTCGGGGCGGAGCGCAA
>WNEP01001651.1_pt1 | contig 11285 bp, 10 predicted proteins | sample 5399961 | NCBI WGS metagenome assembly WNEP01 (sample SAMN13153329, study PRJNA577476) | soil metagenome | isolation source: 20 cm grassland meadow soil pre-rain plot 5 | place: USA:California | collected 2015-09-08 | reverse complement strand
GGCGTTGAGTGGATAGGCCCATTGGATCAGGCCACCGAGGCGGAATACCGCCGCATCTTCGACATCAACGTTTGGGGCGTTCTGAATTCGATGCGTCACGAAATCCCTGCCATGCTAAAAAACGGCGGTGGGGCAATCGTCAATACCTCTAGCGTGGCCGGGCACGTTGGCATGGGTCAGGTCAGCATCTACACCGCGTCCAAGCATGCGGTCGAAGGCTTGACCAAGGCTCTCGCGCTGGAGTTCGCCAAACAAAATATTCGTATTAACGCAGTGGCCCCCGCCGGTGTTGCAACCGACATGGTCGATCGCTTTGCCGGAAAAGAAGGCGAGATGCGCGATTACCTCACGTCTCTTCATCCGGTCGGGCGCATTGGCGCCAGCGAAGAAATCGCCGCGGCGGTTCTCTATCTCTGTTCCGACGACGCGAAATTTACCACCGGCACGTCCCTCGTAGTGGATGGAGGAATGCTAGCCCAATAAAGAACACATGCAGAAATCGAAACATCATGAGTAGAACTATCGAAGTGGATTTCTACCGCAAGCCTTTGAAGAGGGCGAAAGATTAACTCCAAATGCTGCCTCTTCTCTCCCCGAAGCCGGGATTCGCGATCAACTCAAATGAATGCGAATCTGATTAAATGAAGCAGTTCTTTTTTGCGTGTGCTGCTTTTTTGTTCGTGTTCTTGACGGGAAGTGGCTGCAAGAAAGCATCCGTAACGGAGCAACCTGCTTTGCCGGTTAACGTCGTTACTGTCGTCGAGAAGGAGGTAGACGAATGGGACGAATTCACAGGGCGGCTGGATCCAGTTGAATCGGTCGAGATTCGGCCGCGTGTGTCTGGATACATTACCGAGATTCATTTTGAAGCGGGCGCCATCGTTAAAAAGGGAACCCTTCTTTATGTAATCGATCCGCGTCCGTACCAGGCGGATTTTGACCGTGCTGCCGCCGAAGTCGAGCGGATGGATGCGCAGCTCAAGCTTGCCGAGATTGAACTCAATCGCGCAAAAGAGCTGCGCGCCAAGGCCACGATTTCCGCGAGCGAGTTCGATCAGAAGGCTGCTACCTATCAAGGGGCAGCCGCCGCCAAAAGTTCGGCCGAAGCCGCCAAGAATGCCGCGGCGCTGAATCTAGAGTTCACGCAAATCAAATCTCCGATCGACGGCCGAGTGAGCGACCAGCGCATTACTGTAGGGAATCTGGTCCAGCCCGGGGCGGGTCCAGATAGCTTGCTTACGACAGTAGTCTCGGTCGATCCGATTTATGCCAAAGTCGATGCCGACGAGAACGCGGTGCTCAAATATGTAAAGCTCAGCGAGGAAGGGAAACGCGTAAGCGCGCGCACGGCAAAGATTCCAGCGTGGGTTGAGCTCGGCAACGAAACGGATTTTCCGCACAAAGGTACAATCGACTTCGTTGACAACCGCCTTGATCCTGGGACGGGGACGGTGCGTGCGCGAATCGTTCTAAAAAACTGGAACCCTAACTTTATTACGCCGGGTTTCTTTGTTCGCGTGCGCGTCTCGGGCGCAACGCCTTATCGGGCTGCGCTAGTCCCGGATAGAGTGATCAGCTCGCAACAAGGGCTGAAATACGTATTCGTCGTGAAGCCCGATAATACGGTCGAACGCCGTAACCTCGAGACTGGTGCTCTTTTCGAAGGAAAACGGATTGTGAAAAGCGGTCTGAATGACGGCGAGAAAGTGGTCTCTACCCGTCTGCAATTGTTGCAAGCCGGAATGAAAGTCACGCCTGTTCCGGAAGAGACGCCTGCCAGCGGAACGGAGACAAAGAAAAGCGTCGCTGAATCGCAAAACGAAAAATGACGGCGCAGGCGCAACGGCAGGCGACATGAATTTTCCGCACTTTTTCATCGACCGGCCAATCTTCGCCGGCGTCATCAGCATTGTCATCACGCTGGTGGGTGTCATCGCGCTTTCAACGCTGCCCATCGCGCAATATCCCGATATCGCGCCGCCAACTATCCAGGTCACAGCCAGCTATCCGGGCGCGAACGCGAAAGTCGTATCGGAAACGGTAGCAACACCGATCGAACAGCAGGTCAATGGCGTCGAGAACATGCTCTACATGTCCTCGCAAAGCACGAGTGACGGCAACATGACGTTGAGCATTACGTTCAAGCTCGGCACCAATCTTGATACGGCGCAGGTATTGGTGCAGAACCGCGTCGCCATCGCCATTCCCGTGCTCCCGCCTGATGTGCAGCGGATCGGCGTGACGACGAAAAAACAATCCCCCGACATTACGATGGTCGTGCACCTCGTTTCGCCGGATGGATCGTTCGATCAGCTTTTTACCAGCAATTACGCTTTGCTTCAGATTCGCGACGAGCTCGCGCGGCTCGACGGCGTGGGCGACATCAATGTCTTCGGCGCGCGCGAATATTCGATGCGGATTTGGCTGGATCCTCACCAACTGTCTGCGCGCGGATTAACAGCGCAGGATGTAGTGACGGCCATCCAGGAGCAAAATGTGCAAGTCGCAGCCGGAATCATCGGCGCGCCGCCTGTGCCGAAGGAGGCGACTGCATTTCAATACACGGTCAGCACGCAAGGCCGGCTCACTGACGAAAAACAGTTCGGCGACATCATTGTTAAGACCGGCGCTAACGGTCAGGTCACGCGGGTGCGCGACATCGCGCGGATTGAGCTCGCCGCCCGCGATTACACCGTTAACAGTGGACTCGGCGGAAAACCGGCAACGGCGATCGCCATTTTCCAGCTGCCGGGCTCGAACGCGCTCGCTACTTCCGATGCGGTGAGAAAGAAAATGGCTGAGCTCAAGCAACGTTTCCCTAGCGGTCTCGACTACACGATTGTTTACGATCCGACGGTTTCCGTCCGCGAATCGATTCACGAAGTTCAAAAGACGCTTTTCGAAGCGATTGCGCTCGTCGTTCTTGTCGTCCTGATCTTTCTCCAAACCTGGCGCGCCGCAATCATCCCTCTCATCGCGATCCCAGTTTCGCTAATCGGCACGTTCGCGGCGATGAAAGGCTTCGGATTCTCAATTAACAATCTCTCGTTGTTCGGCATCGTTCTAGCGATCGGTATCGTGGTTGACGACGCCATAGTGGTTGTCGAGGCGATCGAGCATCACATTGAAGATGGTTTGAGTCCGCGCGACGCAGCGCGCAAGGCGATGACCGAAGTTGGTGGAGCCTTGGTTGCGATCGCGCTGGTACTTTGCTCGGTATTTATCCCGACCGCGTTCATCACCGGCATTACTGGCACATTCTTTCGCCAATTCGCGCTCACTATTGCGGTCTCGACTGCGATCTCCGCACTCAACTCGCTTACACTTTCCCCGGCCCTTGCCGCATTGCTTCTCAAGCCGCGTGGCGCGCAGAAGGATCCGTTCCAACGAATTATCGACGGGTTGCTTGGATGGTTCTTCAAAGGATTCAACAAAACATTTTCCTGGGCCTCCAACGCATACGGCAACAGTGTCGCGCGCCTTGTCCGATTGGCCGTCATCGTTTTGTTTGTCTATGCAGGTTTACTTGCGCTGACTGGTGTCGGTTTCAAAGTTGTGCCGGGAGGCTTTCTGCCGACGCAAGATCGCGGTTACGCCGTCGTGTATGCGCAATTACCTGATGCTGCTTCGCTCGATCGGACCCAGGCGGTTGTCGACAAGATTTCGAAAATCGCGCACGAAACGCCCGGCATTCTCAACACCGTCGAATTCGCGGGATTCAATCTCTTCGGCGGCAATCAGCCGAACACGGCTGCGGTGTTTCTTCCATTCAAAGAATTTTCGGAGCGAAAAACGCGCGACCAGAGGCTGCCGGCGATTCTGGCGAAAATAAATGCGCGCGTGCGTGCGGAGATTCCCGAAGCGCTGGTGATTGCATTTCCGCCGCCGCCAGTGTCCGGCATTGGTAATGCCGGCGGTTACAAATTGTTTATTCAAGATCGAGGCAACGCCGGTCTCGACGAACTACAAACGCAAGCTTTCGCCATGATGGTGAAGGCAAATCAAACGCCCGGCTTGGCGAACAATCTGACGACCTTTCGTGCGAACGTTCCGCAGCTTTGGTTCGATGTCGATCGCGTCAAAGCGAAAAGCATGGATGTGCCGCTGAGCAATATCTTCGGCACGCTGCAGACTTATCTTGGATCGACATACGTAAACGATCTCACGCTCTTTGGCCGCACTTATCGCGTTACAGCTCAGGCTGACTCACAATTTCGTTTGAGTCCGGACGATATTCGCTTGCTGAAAACGCGAAATAATTCCGGCGGAATTGTTCCGCTCGGCTCGGTTGCGACCGTGCAAGAAGTAAGCGGCGCCGACAAGATCACGCGCTACAACATGTTTACCGCGGCCGACCTGAGCGGTCAGCCGGCGCCGGGCGCGAGCAGTGGCGACGCCCTCGCGGCCGTTGAACGGCTCGCCAAACAAATTCTGCCCACCAGCTTCACGACTGAGTGGACGGAGATAGCGCTTCAGCAAAAACTCGCGGGCAACAGCGCGATTTACATTTTCCCGCTTTGCGTTTTGTTCGTTTTCCTGCTGCTCTCGGCGCTTTACGAAAGCTGGTCTTTGCCGCTTGCAATCATTTTGATCGTCCCCATGTGTCTGTTCAGCTCGATCTACGGCGTCTGGGTGCGCTCGATGGAGAACAATATCTTTACCCAGATCGGCTTCATTGTGCTGGTTGGACTAGCCTGTAAGAACGCGATTCTGATTGTCGAATTCGCGAAACAAATTCAAGACCGCGACCAAAAAGACCGCTTCACCGCTGCGGTCGAAGCCTGTCGTCTCCGATTGCGTCCGATCTTGATGACTTCATTTGCGTTCATCTTCGGTGTTGTTCCGCTCGTCGTTAGTTCAGGCGCAGGTGCGGAAATGCGACAAGCCCTCGGCACCGCGGTCTTTTTCGGAATGCTCGGGGTAACCGGCTTCGGTCTTTTTCTTACCCCTGTGTTCTACGTCGTAATCATGTGGTTCAAAGAGCGCCGCGCCAAAACAGTCGCGCCTGCGCAATCCAGTCCGCCGTTGGCGGTTGAACCAGCGCTTCATTAGCAGCATGGACGCGAATCTCATCACGGTATTAGCCGGAGTGCTTGGTTCAGTGAGTGGGGCATCGGCGGCGATCGATCGTGCTGGACGCGGATTTCTGATGTGACAAGACGTTTTCGGTAAGCAACCCATGAGTGGCGAACGAAAGACAGCCATCGTGACCGGCGGCTCACAAGGCATTGGAGCGGGTCTGGTGAAGGCGTTTTTGGAGCGCGGTTACAACGTGGTGGCAAATTCACGAAAGATCACTAAGTCGGGCGCATTCGAGGCGTCGGATGAAGTCGCGTTGGTCGACGGAAACATCGCCGAGCCGGCGACTGCCGCTAGGATCGTTGAGACGGCGTTGTCGCGCTTCAAATCGATCGACGCGCTGGTCAATAACGCCGGCATCTTCTTCACCAAGCCGTTCACGGATTACACGGTCGAGGACTTCAAGTCGCTCGTCTCGACGAACGTCGAGGGCTTCCTGTACGTCACCCAACTCTCCATCAAGCAGATGTTAGCGCAGAAGACGGGCGGGAGCATCGTCACGATCACCGCGGCCCTTGCGCGCAACCCGATCCGGGGCGTCACAGCGGCGGTGCCGATGATCACCAAAGGCGGTCTTGAAACCATCACCCAACACCTTGCAATAGAGTACGCCAAAGACGGTATCCGCGTGAATGCAGTCGCGCCCGGCGCGGTCTATACGCCGCTTCACCGGGACACTCCGAAGGACGTGATGGAGAGCCTGTCACCGATGGGTCGGCCTTCGACGGTCAAGGACATCACAGACGCGGTCATGTACCTGACCGACGCCGCGACGGTCACTGGTGACATCCTGTACGTCGACGGTGGTGCGCACGTGGGCAAATGGTAAGGCAAATGGCAACTCAAACGGCAAGACCCGAAAGTTCTCGCCCCGCCAGCGCCGAGCAACGGTTGAAAGAACTTGGCATCAAGCTTCCGACGCCACCTCAGCCGTTCGGCATTTATGTGGAAGCGGTGCAAACGGGCGATCTGCTTTTTCTTACCGGGATGCTTCCCACAGAAGGACGGAGCGCGAAATTCATTGGACGCGTCGGCGCAGAACTCGATGTGGAAGCGGGACGCAAAGCAGCTCACCTCGCGGCGCTCAACGTCCTCGCTATCGCCAGGCAGCATTTGGGATCGCTTGATAAAGTGACCCGGATCGTCCGCCTCGGTGTTTACGTGGCGACTTCGGGAGATGTCCGCGATCAGCCGAGAATCGCGGACGCCGCGTCGGAGCTGTTGCAAGACGTTTTCGGAAAAGAGAAGAACCCGTCTCGGTTGGTTTATGGCGTCGCAAGTCTGCCGCTCGGAACTCCAGTCGAGCTAGAAATTGTTTTCGAAGTAGCGAGGTAAAGGCGGAAATGTCAAAGGTTTGGTTGATACTCGGCGTTTTGCTCTCCGGTTGCGGCACGCTTGCAGCGCAGAAGGAATCACCTCCTATTCGCAATATCGTTCTCGTTCACGGTGCTTGGGCGGATGGTTCAGGGTGGAAAGGTGTTTATGACATTCTGGTTAAGCACGGTTACAGGGTCAGCATCGTGCAAGAGCCGGAGACGTCGTTCAGAGAAGACGTAGCTGCCACCAAGCGCGTGATCGCTCAGCAAGACGGACCATGTGTTGTTGTCGCTCACAGTTATGGCGGCGCGGTAATCACCGAAGCCGCGAACGATCCCAAGGTCATGGCATTGGTTTATGTCGCGGCCCACATGCCAGACGCTGGCGAAAATGAAGCTGATGATGGAAAGCGATTCCCCAGCGATCTCAGCAAGTCAACTGCGATAAAGAAGACGGCAGACGGGTTCACTTACCTCGATCCCGCGCAGTTTCATGAGTACTTCGCAGCCGATCTGTCGGCGGAGCAGGCTGCTTTCATGGCGCGATCGCAAGTGCTGAACTTGGCCGACAATTTCAAAGCAGTCATCACCACGGCTGCGTGGAGAAGCAAACCCAGCTGGATGTTGGTCGCGACAAAGGACAGAACCATCAACCCGGACCTCGAACGGTGGTACGCCGAACGAGCCAAGAGTCACAAGGTCGAAGTCCCGGGGGCGAGTCACTCGGTTTACATCTCCAGGCCGAAGGAAGTTGCAGCTCTGATCGAAGAAGCTGCATCGCACGCTCGGTAGAAACTTCACCATTCTTTGAAAATCGCCAGCGTGCTCGTGCGTTTCGATCACGTTGCCCGCTGCATTCGTAAACGCGAATCACGGCATCATGTGAGCGGCTGCGGAACTTCGCGTAGTCGATTGCGTTGCTGACTGCATTCGGCTCGCCATACCACAGCCGACCGAATGGAAGCGCATCGGAAATTGGATCGACGCCGCGTTTATCGCTGCGTGGTCGGACTTCGTAAACGTAAATATCATTTTCTGCGAAACGCCGCCGCAAGCTTCTTAGCAACCCATCGCAGCACCACCCAAATCAGCCACAACGCGATAAGAAACCCGACGACTGGTAGCAGCAAGCCAATGAGCTTCCAGAAAGACCTTGCGCCGCCTGGAATATATGATGGTATCTGCGCAATCGCTAAGAGCACTTCGTTAACGTGGATCATTGATTGCAGCGATTCGACATCGCTTCCATCTGCTTGGATTCTGAACCATCCTCATCGAACAAAAAGCCACCGAGGAAAACGTTGCACTTTGAGGGGGCGTGCTGTTTCAAGAAATCGGCGTAAACCCTCTCTCGGGACATCCCAACATCAGTAGAATTTGGGAAAATGGAAGCCGCGTCAGCATCGCCGCGCAGCACTTCTGCGACCTTCACGTAATATTCGCGCAGTCTGATGAAGAAATTGGTAGGCATGATCTTAAGGGAGAATCGTGCCGAACCATTCGGCATTTGGGGAGCGGAATGATTCGCGCGTGACTCGTTGAAGTTCGAGAAACGCTCTCAGTTTTTCGTCGGCGCGAACGAATATCCAAGACTCCATCCGCGCTTTTTAAGATTGTCACTAATGATTTCCCAGTAGTATTTCATTGGCGCGCAAATGAGATTGTCAGAGGGCATAATAACCGAACGTATTAACGCTGGGTCGGTCAAAGTTCGTATGGAGCCAATTAAGGGATCGATCATCGCATTGGCACTCGCCATGAGCTGGACACCCTTCAATTTGGGGGCACAGCAAAGTCAAGCGGAACTGCTTAAGCAAGCGCGGTGACGAAGCATCAGGCCAAAAAAATTGCACTGGCCAGAGTTAGGCATGGCACGATCAAGAGCGCCGAGCTTGAAAAAGAAAACGGAATGCTAATCTGGTCGTTCGACGTTGCGCAACCGGGCAGGAAAGAGGTTACCGAAGTTTGGGTAGATGCGACAACAGGAAAGATCACCGCAGTTGACGTCGAGACGCCCATTGGCGAGAAGAAAGAAGCAGCCGAACATAAGGTCAAAAAATGGCTGTCACGATGAAAGCGCGTGTGCTGCTCGGTTTGCTCCTATCCGGCCTGCTTTGTGGTTGCGCCTCCAACACTCCCTACTCCCAGACAAGCGCGCCGACTCCCCAAACAGTCCTGCCGCAGGCACCGTTAACGCCCCAAGTCGGTCCCAACCGACCCTAGCGGAAGCGCGTTAAAACGCCCGGAACCTGCAGCGCCAGAGTTAGGCGACTTGGTTAAGATCAGGATCGATTGTGGCATTTCTTCGGTGAAGCTTGCCATAGCAATCAGTGATGTCTGATTCGCACGAGTTCCACCCTGTCTCCAGTTGTCGCGTCGACCGTCAGCACATTCCCAACGCCTGGGGCATAGAACTTGTGTTCGAGGAGATCGGTTTCCAAAGGTGTGGTCTCTTGCGATTTCAGGCAGTTATGGAACGTGCCAGCTCGCACGGTGACGGTCTCGGTGAGACTGAGTGTTTCCGCGAAATCTTCGGCATTGTCCAAAGAGAATTCCTGACGGTAAAAATCGCGGATGGCCGGGTGTGCTTTCATGACAATTCCCGGCTTGTCGCCGTTGACACCAGCCATGAAGGTGCCGTCAATGGTGGTGATCAAGCCATCCTCAAGCTCGTGGGTGTTTTCGCCGAAGTACCAAACGTTGCCATCTCTGTCCTGAGCGAACCAATCGAGCGTATCTTCGGTCAGTTCGCCGTCCGTGGTGACTGTATCATGGACTTCAGTGCAGGTGACCCCGAGGATCACCCTTGTATTGCGCGTCACCGCGAACTCATCGTGTTCAAAACCCTGGGCCGTCTGACCCTCGGAGATGAAAGTCGTGCCCGGCGTTAATGGGAAATAAGGATTATCGACCTGCGGGACAAAGTTCGACGGATCGATCACTGGATCGTACGGTGCTCCACCGAGTCGCTGACACGCTGCCAGCCGCGCGTCGTTTTGCTCCTGGCAGGTCTGTCGCGCATCCTGCAAATCCGCCGACGCCTGCGTCCGGCAGGCCTGCTGTGCGGCAGGATCCGAAAGGTTATCGCACTTGCCCAAGGCGAGCGAATAATCGCTCTGGGCTCCCGCCTGACAGGACGCCAAGGCGTCCTGCGCAGTCTGCCGACAGAAATCAGGCGTTGCCACGGCCGCCTCACCGTTGACCAGAGTCAGCAGGAGAATTGTTACCCGCGCTCCGAACTTGGCTGACGAGAGCAATCCCGCCGATGCTCTATGGGCTGAGTGGTTTTCGATACCGAGTGTGCTCAATTGGGAGTTTGTTTTCATGGGGTCTGCTTTCAGATGTTTTTTGTGGCGCGCCATGAACATTACCCACTTGGCTGGATTTCATCAAACTCCACACTGCAATCACAAAATGATATGAACGGGCGCAATGACGCGAGCGACAACACTCATCATTGTCGCGATTGCGTTTCTTTGCATTACGGCTGCAGCAGCACCGCAACTGCCGGTCACGTTTGAATCACCTTGTTCATGCCGTGGCAATCACGGCAAGGCCCGTTTTGACGTTCAGCAGTCAGTATGTTCGATTGAACAGTCATGCGTGCGGCACGTCTTCAAGAGGCACTGAAAGGACTCACTGCGGCGATACATTATGTGGAGTCCGAGCTTGCGGCAATGAAAGCTGAACACGACCCACTCGCGTCGCACATCTTTGTTTCGCGCCGCTATTATCGGAACGTCAACGATACGAAAAGCGGAAAGCGCCGCGAAATGATCGCCCGGCTGAGTTTCAATACTGCCTGCGAGCTTGGCTTTCGCGGGAGCCTCGACGAATGGGAGCGCCTGATGGGAGCAGTTGCGAGGCGGTGAACGATTGCAGCACGCCTATTGCTTTTGCCTGGAACACAGGCTCAACGCCGGAAGCGTCGAGAACTTCCCAGCCCTACGGTGGGGCCTAATCTCAAATTACAGTCGGCGTGCGACCGGATCGACACGCGCGACCGGCCCGCTCGCTTTCATATCATCATCTCGACTCATTTTCGCTTTCTCCGTGAGTTGGACTTCACGTTTATTCTCCGACGTGAAGCTGTTGACGGCTTGCCATCGCTCGTTTCACACCGGCTGGAGCTTTTTGTGCGCGAGAGTAATCGTATGTCCGCGCGCAGTCGTTCCAATGCGGCGGTTAGATCGAGGATCATCTTGATTCCGACGAAATCGTCACCGCAAACAGTCCGAAGCGCCTCGATGCGGCGCAAAGTGCGAATTGCATCGCCGTCGAAGTAATAGCCATGATCGACCGGCGCCGTCGCTGGGGCGAGAAGGTGATGTTTGCAATAAACAAGAAGAGTGCGGCGTGGGAAATCGACGATGCGCGACGTGCTTTCAATCGTGTAAACGGCGTCGGCTGGCGGTTCAAACAATTGAATCGCGCGGGAGGATGTTTGAGGACGTTTAGGCATCGATGTCGATCTTGTGCTTCGATTTATCATTTCATATAATAGTTGCTGGCTGTGATACGGCGGCGAGAAGTGATTCGAGGGCGCGCGAACCGTCGTACCGTTTACCATTGATGAAGAAACACGGCGTGCCGTTGACCCCTGCGCGCACTCCGCTCTTAAAATCCTCCCGTATGCGCCCGGCATACGCGCCCGAAATCACTTCCTGAATGAGACGCGTTTCGTCCAGCCCAAGCGCGGCTGCATATTCTGCGAGTGACTCGTCATCGAGCGCGTTTTGATTTGCGAAAAGTGTTTCGTGCATTGGCCAAAAACTTCCCTGTTCTCCGGCAGCTTCGGCAGCTTCGGCTGCATGCTCGGCATGCGGGTGGACGTTTGTGAGCGGAAAATGCCGAAATGCAAAACAAAGATCATCCCCGAGCCGGCGCTGA